>RCUN01001033.1_pt1 | contig 10603 bp, 7 predicted proteins | sample 2166181 | NCBI WGS metagenome assembly RCUN01 (sample SAMN09932603, study PRJNA488358) | compost metagenome | feature: garden; material: soil; isolation source: compost soil in crotononitrile-enriched culture | place: Germany: Experimental Botanical Garden Goettingen | collected 2016-01-27 | reverse complement strand
TTATTTCAGAATAAACCGATGACCTTGGATGAAATGCGGGAAGCTATGGAAATGAGCAGAACCAGCATGAGTACAGGGGTAAGAACACTAGTTGATCTTAGAATGGTTAATAAGGTGTGGGAAAAAGGCTCGCGGAAGGATCTATATGAGGTGGAAACCGATTGGTATCAAACCTTTACTGATTTTTTTGAGATAAAGTGGAGGAAGGCTGTCGAAAGTAATTTGAGCGCGCTGCGCAAATCACTAGCTGAAATCGAACGTCTCTCTGAGGTAACTGCACAAGAGGAGCTTGTACAGTCTTACGTAGCAGCCGATTCTGCTAAGATCAAAGAAGCCATTGCTTATTACTTGTGGCTGGACCGCTTAATTGATACCTTCGAATCTGGAGAAATATACAATCTAGTACCCAAGGAGCCTGTTGAATAGCAATAAGGGGCATTTGTAATTATGCAGTTTTTATGCAACAGGACAGTTCAGAACTCTAGGTACTGGACTGTCCTATTATTTCAACTAGTTTTTTGCGATGTTTGAAGGTGGTTTTCACATCATATGTAGTAGCAAGCTTTTTTGGACATGCATTCTATTCTCGGCTTGTTGATAGATAATGGATTTCTCAGATTCAATCAAAACCTCTTCAATTTCAAAGCCAGGATGGATGGGCATATCATGCATAATATAAGGGGAGTAGCCATCCAGATTTTTTTGACTAATCTGAAAAGGCATCATGATCTGAATCCGTCTATTTTTCTCCTCCTGATAATGCTGATCCTCAAAATATTCCATGTCAACCCATGTGTCTGTATAAATAAAATCAGTCTGCCTAACAGCCTCGGATAAGCTTTGCACATTTTTAACAAAACCACTCTGATACGCCTGCCTCATAAGGTCTTCATCCCAAGAAGCCTCATTGATGATTGGAGTTACCAATAAAAGCTGAATGCCAAGCGTTATACAACCTGCAATCAGTGAATTTACCACATTATTATGAATCCCTACATAGGTTACAGTTACATCTTCAAAGGTTCCTTTTACCTCGTAAATAGTCATCAAATCAGCTAATGCCTGACAAGGATGGTACTTATCACAACAGCCATTGATGACTGGAACCATAGAGTACTGAGCTAATTCAAGTAAATCAGCATGCTTCTTTAACCTAGCCATAATCACATCGCAATTCCTTGATGCGTAACGAACTTCATACTGAATAGGGGAGAGGCGGAAATTACTTGAATCCCAATCCATAGGCACCACATAACCACCCATTTGATTTACGCCAGATTGAAAGGATAAATTAGTTCTAGTTGACGATTTTTGAAAAAGCATCAAAAGGCCTTTTCTTTCAAAAGCGTGGTCATAATTTTGAGGCTTGTGTTTAATCTCAATCCCTTTTTGAATAATAGAGCATAAAGTATCCTTGTCGAGTTCTTTTAAAGATAATAGATGAGGGTTAATTGCATTCACCACTTTCGTATATTTATTCATAATTATGTATATTAATTCATTTTATTGTTATGTCAATGTAATGTCAATAGTAGCGGTAAACGACTCTTTTTAGCACAAAAAGACTGCTTTTCATTTTGGCAGCCTTTTTGAATTTAGTTAGTTTGAGTTACTCGCTTGTTAAATTTATCGATTGTGACGATGCATTTTTCCGATATTCCCCAGGAGTTACACCCGCGTAGCGCTTGAACATGCGAATGAAGGAGTTCACATTGTGATAGCCGACCTTAGCGGCAATCTCCTGGATCTTGAGGTCCAGATTCTGCAGCAGCTCCTTGGCTCGCTGAATACGGATGTCATTCAAATAATCGCTAAAGTTTACACCCGATTTTTCCTTAAAATAAGTGGATAGATACCCAGGTGTAATATTTAATTTATCTGCCACCAGATCCAGTGTAATATCTTCATGCAGATGATGCTCCAGGTACTCCATGACGAAACGGGTTATGGGGTCGTGATCCTCGCCTTTGTGCCTGATTAATTGAATAGCTGGCTCCAAGAGTGACCTGAACCATTGCTGATATTGCTCAATATGATAGAAAGTACGCAATGTTTCTAGAGATGGAGGAGCAGGATCAACAGGTGGTATATGAATATTCAATCTGAGCAGAGATTTGTCCAACTGAATATGCACATCCTTGGCGAATTGCTGGTAGGCTCCCACGGAGGCACCGCTTTTTTGCATTTGTCCCAAGCATCGTTTTACCCAGCTGTCCATAATATCCTGAGAGCCTGCCATCAACCGGGTATGAAACTCTTCCTCCAACAACCCCGTCATTTGAAAATGCTCCTTATATCCCGTTTTTTCGCGTATCACCTGTGTTTCATCACTTAGCACGCGCTGCTTAAGCATTTCGGAGATTTCCTCGTAAGCTGGAGTGAAGGCTGAGGTGGCTGGGTATACCGAGCTGACGGCAATCGTAACCAAATAAAGATGATGGTCCACCTCAAATAGTTCTTTGAGGTCCTCAATCTGTTCTAAGAAATCATGATCCTTCTCCGAGTTTAATATAAGAGACAGCACCTGATCCTGCTCAATCTGGAAGGTGACAGATTCTTTATAAGCTTGAAGTAAAACACTATCGACATATTCCCGAATATAGTAAGTCCCTTTATCTGGCTCCAATTGAAGCTCGAAGAACGCTTCTTTAAATGTGATATGAAAAATAATAAATCGGAAGGGTAGACTCGTATCTGCCAGATCTCTCATTTCGGCCAGGTTCATATGAATATTTTTGAGCTTATTGGTATAAGCATATTTGCGTAATAGGGATGTCTTGTTATTTAAATCCTTGGTAATGTCATGATTGGTTTTAAGCATAGAGCTCATAGTATGGCTGATCAGATCAAACTCATTGATTTGGCTTTTGCGTAGGGGCTCAGAGTTAAACTCCCAGTTCCGAATAGAGGCTAGTAAGTTGCGTACAGGCTTATTCAGATGCAAACTAAACAGAATCGCAGTGACTATACTAATGACGACAGTGATGACCAGCAGTGTGATCAGAATCAAATTCAACTGCAATAATTGCAAGGAAATACTCTCAGTAGGCACCATGCTTACATAAGTAAATCCAGTCTCGATACCCTTTTTGAAAAAGTAGTAGTAGCTGCCTTTTTTTACGATGTTATGGGACTCACTGAATACAGGAAGTACTTCTGTCTTCAATTCAGGTGTAGAGGTGAAGATTGCTGTTCCATCAGGGTCTAATATGTAAAAACGCTGGTCCGTCGAAATATGATGGGTCTTAAACAATTTCTGGGCGTCCAACATAATGATGAAGTACATATCCCTATAGGCCATGGTTCTCATAACAATGGGAAACAGAAGGCCTTTATTTTTTTCGATGCCCATCGACTTTTCGATGAAGGTAGCCGCGGGAAAGACACGGAAGCTGCTTCCTGCATTAAACTGGCTGTTCCAAAATTCGGGTGGGTAAGCTGAGCTGTAATAATATTTGGAGAACATATCCAGCGTACTGCTTGTCCCTTCCTTTTCCACCACATAAGCATCGTTTTTGAAATGAACAATGAGATTCTCGAATTGCAGAAAAGGGTTCGTATACAAGGTTTTGAGCTCTGCCTTGATCTCATCAACGCTATTGTATCCTTTATTTTCTCCTACATGTCTTAATATATTGAGGTTAACTGTCCATCTTTCACTCTGATTCAAGCTAACAATCATATTCTTAGTCAGTCGAAAATGATTTTCGTAGGCTTCTACGGTATGGTTGATGCTTAATTCATTGTATTTGACGATTTCATCATGAATTTTATTTTTTAAATAGATGGATGATATGAAGTTAAATACAACAAGCAGCGAAATAACAACAAAAAACCCCGTAAGCAATTTGAACAAAAGAGATCTAGACTTGATCGTTCTAGAGGTGAATTCCTCCATGCGTCTTCAACCCCTTATTGTGAGAGTAACTTATGCGTAATCTTGTGACAATGGTTCAGTATGCTACTATCATACGTGCTTGTAAGGCTCGTAAACAATATTCATTTTTACATATTCATATTCCTTCTATCGGAAATGAGCAGAAAAGTAGATTTCTCCGGTAACTTGGAGATTTATTCATGCTTTCGAATCGGTTTATGATAGCCCTATCACAACTTAGGGGAAATGTATATGGAGCATGCAAAGGCAAGTCAAGTTGAGAGACTCAAGCTGAGTCAGCCGGGGAAGCCGGGATCAACGATCCGCCTTAATTCTTTTTTTCGAATGTGGCAACGTAGTAAATATTTATGGCTATTGTTTCTGCCTTGTCTGCTTTACTTCGCTATCTTTCGATATGCTCCCATGTTTGGACTGATTATTACCTTTAAGGACTACAATGTCTTCAAAGGAATAGTGGCCAGTGAGTGGGTGGGCTTCAAGTATTATCGTTTATTTTTTGAAAATCCAGATTTTTTCTTGTTGATTCGCAATACGTTTTTACTTGGGGTGTATAAGCTTGTATTTGGTTTTCCGGCTCCAATTATTTTGGCGCTGATGCTTAATGAGCTGAAGAATGCGGTATTCAAGAAGTTTATTCAAACTGTCAGCTACTTACCCCATTTTATATCGAATGTGATTGTAGCAAGTATGGTCATTATGTTTTTGTCTCCTACCAGCGGACTGGTGAACCAGATTATTCAGCTATTAGGCTTCGATCCGATTAATTTCATGGTAGAACCAGGGATGTTTCGGCCCATTTATGTTCTCTCGGAGATCTGGCAGCATATCGGCTGGGAAACGATTATATTCTTAGCGGCACTAACTGCAGTGGACCCACAATTGTATGAGGCAGCAGATATCGATGGCGCCAACCGCTGGCGTAAACTGTGGAGTGTTACAATTCCTGGAATTATGCCGGCCATTGTTATTGTATTCATTCTGAATGTGGGTAAAGTGCTTGAAATTGGCTTTGAGAAAGTATTCCTTATGTATAATCCAGCTATCTATGAGACTTCCGACATTATTAGCACCTATGTATATCGAGTTGGTCTGATCCAGGGGAACTTCAGCTATGCATCAGCCATTGATTTGTTCATGGGAATTATTAGTCTCATCTTCATCTATTCGGCCAATGCCATCAGCCGTAAGGTAGGAGAAACAAGTTTATGGTAAAGGTGGAGTTTTCACATGAAAAATAGAATTTCATTATTTACAGTCGTTAATAGTTGTCTCTTATTATTAGTTGCTGTTGTAACGTTGTATCCCTTTGTTTACATGCTCTCGGTATCGTTGAGTGAAGATATTTATGTATTAAAAGGGACGGTAAGCTTCTGGCCGAGGGGCCTGAACTTCAGGATGTACGAGCTGGTGCTGAGTGATCCGAAGATATGGACGGCGTATAAGAATACGATTGTTTACGTGGTATTGGGAACCGCAATTGCGATGGTGGTCACATCAATGGGTGCTTATGCCTTATCCCGCAAGGATATGGGCTTTCATAAAGGCTTTACGCTGCTAATTGTGTTCACGATGTTTTTTAGTGGGGGCATGATTCCGACTTTCCTCATTGTTCGTTCCTTGGGTATGGTCGATACGATCTGGGGGATGGTACTTCCAGGTGCAGTGAATACGTGGAATCTCATTCTGATGCGAACGTTTTTTAGTGCCGTACCGAAGGAGTTGGAGGAGTCAGGACGTGTCGATGGACTGAATGATATAGGCATCTTCTTCCGTATTGTTGCTCCGCTATCCAAAGCTGTATTTGCTACAATAGCGTTATTCTATGCAGTGGCTTTGTGGAACAATTTTATGTTCCCCTTACTATATCTAAGAACTCCTGAGCTCTTCCCATTACAAGTACTGCTCCGAAACCTGGTGCTGGCGGGCAATGTGAGTTCTGGAGATGTAACCTCGATTGGAGGTGACAACCAGGTCGTCGAAGATTCGTTGAAGTATGCTACCATTATGGTATCGACACTGCCGATCTTAATTATTTATCCGTTTGTTCAGAAATACTTTGTGAAGGGTGCCATGATTGGCGCTGTGAAGGGGTAATACTCATTCGCCTACTAAGGAAAAAGGGAGCTGTCTGCATGAAAAAAATAGGATCATCTTTAGGTCTCATTGTTCTTTCTCTCGCTGTACTTGCTGGCTGTAGTACGACCAAGGAACCTCAGGGGGCTGCTAGTCCGGCACCAGCGGGTACGGCTGCTGCAACAAAACCGCTGGATAAAAAAACGTTCACCGCTTTATTGGATAGCAATGCTACATGGCCTTATACCAAGGAGTGGCCAGTCTGGAAATGGATAGAAGAGAAGACAGGAGTAACGCTTCAGGTTCAGACTCCATCGGGTAAGCTGGCCGATACGCTTAATCTGGTCGTAGCCTCTAATAATCTGCCTGATTTGATGTACATGTCGTCGCGCAAGGATTCAAATAAATTCGGTCAACAGGGCGCTTTGGTGAATATTCTTGACCATATCGATCTGATGCCTAACCTCAAGAAATGGATGGACCAATATCCGGAGGAAGCCAAGGCGACGCTTTCCGCAGACGGCAAAATGTTCATGTTTCCGAATCAGGGCTTTGGTGAAACGAACCGGATGGTTTGGATCTATAGGGATGATATTTTCAAAAAGAATAACCTAACCGCACCCAAAACCTATGATGAGTTGTACACAGTCATGAAGAAGCTGAAAGAAATTTATCCGGATAGCTATCCACTATCCTTCCGCTTAGGACAAATTCCTGATGAAATGTATGCGAACTTTACAACGAATTTCCAAACCGATGAAGATGCTTATTATAACTTTGATAAAAAGGATTGGGCATTTGGCCCGATTGAAGACAATTACAAAGCGATGTTGGAAATGTGGCATAAATTTTATAAAGAGGGCTTAATTCCCCCGGATTTCCTGTCCATTCAGACGAAACAATGGCAGGACACGATGTCGAACGGTAAATCCTTTATTTCCGTTGATTATATCAGTCGTGTGGATTTCTTCAATAATGCGATGAAGAAGGAAAACCCTGAGTACAATATGCAGTTCATGGCACCGCCGGCAGGTTTGCCTAACGGAAAGCAATGGAATCCATATTTTCACTATCTAGAAGGTGGCTTGACCTTAGCTTCTACATCCAAAAATATGAAAGATGTAATGTCATATATGGACTTTTTCTACACGGAAGAGGGCAAAAATATATCGAGCTGGGGTAAGGAAGGCGAGAGTTATACCGTTGAGAACGGCAAGAAGAAATTCAAGTCAGAATTCACGGATGTGAATGACATGCGTAAAAAAACTGGTCTGCAATCCAGTGGAACCTATACATGGATAGACTATGAAGCCCATTTGTCACTCTTCTCCAAGGATCTAATTCATGCTTACACAGAAGCTGCTAAATATGATCCTCCTGGCATGCAGCCTAGACCTGCTTTTACGGAAAAAGAGAATGAAGTTATCTCCGTAACAGGGCAAGCGCTCAAGAAACATCGCGAAGAAAACTTTGCCAAGTTTGTGCTCGGTTCAAGAAATTTAAGTGAATGGAATAAATATGTAGATGAAATGAAAAACCTAGGCTCGCAAAAGCTAGTAGATACGTATAAAGAAGCACATAAGCGTTTGGAAAATGTGCAGTTAAAAGTAAAATAAGTCTAAATCAAAAGTGCCCCGATTACTTTGCGTCGGGGTTCTTTCGTTCAAATATAAGAATGTTTCCCCTTATACTTGCTTTTATAGTCTGTTATCCTCGGTATCGCTATACTCAGAAATTTCTTTAAATCTCAGCGCTCGTCGAGCAATTTCATCTGACATTTCTCGAATGAACTCATGACACTTATAAGTATCCATGAATAGATGAATGCGGTTACGATTATTGTAAAGCACTGTCTGTATAGAAAGCTCTAGAGCCTCCTGCTCATTTCGGTCATTGTTGGCGTATATTCTTTGTAAGGCTATATCAGAAGATTCGTTAATAATACTGTTCGAGGGTTGTGGAATTTGTGTATAGTTATCTTTGCATGCAGTGGAGAAAACTTCATTAAATAATAGATTCACGCGATCTGACATTTCGTCCACTCCTAATTTGTTAACAAATGTATATGTATATCATATATGTAAATGGACGCAAATTCAGCACAATTCGAATGCAAGAGTAGGAACATTATTTTGCAACATGTTGCAAAATAACGGGGGATTTATCTTTGTTTTATATAAATGCAAAAAGAGATTGTATATGGGGAGTTGAATACCCAATATACAATCTCTTTTTGCTTTGGTAAAATATAGAACATACTACAACCAAAAAGTCGCGGTGGTAACGTTTTCTTCTTTTTTCAAAAAAGTTGTTGTAAATGCCTTTTTCTCGGAAATAGACAGATCTTTTAAGGATGATGTGTTGGTTAGACTAACGTCGTTTTTGAACTGTTTTGTAAGGCTATGAAGATTAGGAGACCAAGTTAGAGTGCTGATAGAGTTCACCCTCCTTTCAATATTATTTAGAATCTGTTTTATTTATACCACATATTTATCAAAAAGTAAGGGGTAATGTCGATGAAATATAAAAAACATGGAGAACAGTGTCTGATATTCATAGTTATAATGATTATGTTATGGTGCAGTTATGTTACATTTACAGAGCCGCTTACTGGTGTCAACGTAAAAAAGAATGAGGGTAGCTGGCAGATTAGCAGCTTTGATTCGAGAAATGCGGCGTCTCAGTTTGATCTGAGAATTGGTGATGTGATTAAAGAAGTGAACGGCATTAATCCGAATGAATATGCCTTTATTAGGAAATGGAAAGCTCTGGATCAAGCTGATACCTTTGTTATTTCTCGAGATGGTATTGATATTCGATTAGTTAGGGAACAATCATCCCCTCTTGGCAGCTATGAGTTGCTATCATTGTCCGTGGCCGTTTCTTGTTTGTTAATAGCCGGATTGCTTTATAGAAAGTTGTCCTCGTCTAAGTCGGCTATGTATTTATCATTAGTGCTTTTGAACATTGGAACTATATTTGTAAGTCTAGGTGCTTCCACTAGAGGGGATGCACTGGGAAAATTTTGGATAAGTTGTTTGATGATCGCACTTCCTATTATTTTACTGCAATTTTTACTGGTTTTTTTGAAAGAGAAGGGTAATATTCATATTGCCTTTAAATTTTTTAAATATTTATATGGCTTTGTTGGATTTATAGGTTTGGTATCACTCTCTTATTTTATACCTGCAGAGTTTGTATATGGAATTTATCAAAAAGTATTACTGACAACATTGGTATTTTTTGTATTGGGTCTTGCCGTTAATTTTAGTTTGCTTGTTGTTATTTATGTTAGACATCGTAAACAAAAGACTTATGTATCTACGATTATAAAAAGTATATGGGTGGCATTGTTCATTTCATTTTCCCCCATTATTTCTCTATCTTTTATTCCACAGCTTCTTCATGGTACTCCTTATGTAGATTCACTTATTACAGGTTGGTTCACTCTGTTTTTACCTCTCACATTCGCTTATTTAATAACTTCAAAAAGGTTGTACGATATTGACGTAATTATGCGAAGAATCTTGTTTACTGCGGTTATTTCTATCATCCCGAGTGCTATGTTCATGGGAATCATTTATTTATTATTGCCTCATGATTCTTCGGTTGAGCGATTAATCATGGTATTTATTTTATTTGTTGTTATTCTTACCTTCGTCTTGTATTCACTCGAATATTTTACGACCAAGCTTGAGCCTATTATGTTCCCAAGGAAACATCAGTTACAATCCGCTTTGGGTAAAATATCCAAAAGTCTCGGCTCTATTACCAGCTTTAGAGAGCTGAAGGAGATTATCCTGGTTGATTTAGTTAATACGCTGCAGGTATTTGGTAGTGCGATTGCTTTTAAATATAAAGATTCCATAGAGGTTTTTGGCCAAGGTCATATTGACACCCTGGAAGTTGAACAGATCATAGAGTTGGGAGACTTGGATCATCAAGAATACACTTGCTTTGAAATTAATCGGCAGGAGGAATATACAAGCTATTTGGTTATGACCCAGAAGAAGACGATGACACATTTGGGGACAGAGGAACGTGAATGGTTAAGTTTGATTATTACCTACCTGGCGGTTAGTCTAGAGAATGTGCACCTCATACGCAAGCTAACGACTAAGCTTCAGCAGCTAGCTGCTCATATACCGAATGAACAGGTGGCCTCTGATTTCATATGGTTTCGCAAGCTTATGTTTGAATTACAGGAGAAGGAAAGAGTTAGAATCGCCACAGAGCTGCACGATACAACGATGCAGGATCTTTTTTTTCTAAAGGAGAGGCTGCATTCCTTACTGGAAAGATATATGTTTAATAGTCAGGATCAAGCTCAAATGATCAACATAGTTGAATATATTGACGTCATCAATTCGAATCTGCGCCAAAGCTGCTTTGAGCTGCATCCCTATCTCCTTAAAGAAGTGGGGCTCGTTCAGACCATTGAGAAGCTGGTTGATTTTGAAATGGCGGTATGCTCATTTGATCTTAAATTTGAAGCTCTCCATACTTATTTCATTGAGCAATGGGATATGGATCGTAAGCAGCATGTATTCCGTATGATTCAGGAACTGATTAACAATGCCAAGAAGCATTCCCAAGCTTCACTTGTCCATATCACCTTGGATTCTATCCACC
>RCUN01001019.1_pt1 | contig 10721 bp, 9 predicted proteins | sample 2166181 | NCBI WGS metagenome assembly RCUN01 (sample SAMN09932603, study PRJNA488358) | compost metagenome | feature: garden; material: soil; isolation source: compost soil in crotononitrile-enriched culture | place: Germany: Experimental Botanical Garden Goettingen | collected 2016-01-27 | reverse complement strand
GCTCCTATTGATCCGGAAACAGCAGGGTTTTTTGTTAAATATTTTGTGTATCCATTGTCTGAAACGTTGGATTGGTTCGCCGATCATCTATGGGGCCAATACGGATTATCGATTCTGGTAGTTACGATTATTATTCGTTTCATTATTCTTCCTCTGACGTTGAAGCAATATCGCAGTTCCAAGCGGATGCAGGATCTTCAGCCGGAAATGAAAAAACTTAAAGAAAAGTATAAAGATGATGCTAAGAAGCAGCAAGAAGAAACGATGAAGCTGTTTCAAACCAATGGGGTTAACCCACTGGCGGGATGTTTTCCTATTCTAGTACAAATGCCAATTTTGATTGCGCTGTATCAAGCGATCATGAGGAATCAAGATATTCATACACATACGTTTCTATGGTTGAATCTTGGTTCACCGGATAAATATTATATACTGCCGTTGATTGCAGCTTTAACAACCTTCATTCAACAGAAGTTCATGGCTACACAAATGAATCCTCAAATGCAGAGCCTGATGTTTATTTTCCCAGTATTAATTTTTGTAATGTCGATGAATTTTGCTGCAGCACTGCCGCTTTACTGGGTATACAGTAACATTTTCACTATTGTTCAATCTTATTTTATATATGGCGGATTCCAACAAAATAAGGCTAAGGGTGGCCTGTCCAAATGAAAAAAGTCGTGGTGACTGGGAAAACCATTGATGAAGCAGTTAAATCGGGTCTTCAACAATGGGATGTCACAGAAGATCGTGTAAAAATTCAAATCTTAGAGCAGCCCTCCAGAGGATTTCTCGGTTTCTTCGGCACGAAGGAAGCGAAGGTTGAGTTGGAATACATTCCGGATGCATTCGAGGAAGCGACGCTTTTTTTACAGGATATTTTCAAGACTATGCAAATATCCATCACCATTGATCAACATAAGGACAAAGAAGGCGCAATCTTTAACATGAGTGGTTCGGAATTGGGTATGCTAATTGGTAAAAGAGGACAAACTCTTGATGCCCTGCAGTATTTAGTTAATATTGTAGCGAATCGGTATTCCGTTTCTCATTTACGGATTATTCTTGATGCTGAGAACTTCCGCGAGAGACGGAAGAAGACATTGCAGGATCTTGCTTCACGCTTAGCAAATCGAGTTATTAAGTCTAAGAAGGAAGTTATTCTAGAACCTATGAATTCGCAAGAACGCAAAATCATTCATGCTGAGCTTCAAGATCATCCTGTAGTGAAGACATTCAGTAAAGGCGAGGAACCGAATCGCAGGGTTGTTATCGCCTTAAGATAAACTCCAACGCAATGACCTGTATGGTGTCATTGCTTTTTCTTCTTTTAAGTAAGGTATTTTATTTCCGAGGTGTGATTAGAATGATAAGTGATACGATCGCCGCTATTTCTACACCACTAGGTGAGGGTGGAATATCGGTTATTCGTGTAAGTGGAGAAAACTCGATACCTTATGTAGAACGAGTTTTCCAATCAAAAACGAAAATATCCGAAGCAGACACGCATACGGTACATTATGGGCATATTGTTGAACCCTCTTCCAGGGAGAAAATTGAAGAGGTACTTGTCACGATCATGAGAGGACCACGGTCTTTTACCATGGAGGATGTGGTAGAAGTGAGCTGTCATGGGGGGATTATCTCTGTAAAAAAGGTGCTGGATCTACTTTTATTACAGGGGATTCGCCTAGCCGAACCTGGTGAATTTACGAAGCGCGCTTTTTTAAATGGACGTATTGATCTGACACAAGCGGAAGCGGTGATTGATCTAATTCGGGCCAAATCCGATCGCGCCTTTAAGATTGCGCTTAAGCAAGTTGAAGGAAACCTTTCGAAGCAGATTAAAGATCTCCGTTATCAGCTGGTTGAGTTGATGGCACATATTGAGGTCAATATTGATTATCCGGAGCATGATGTCGAAGAGATGACGAATGCTTATATTTTTGATAAATGTACGAGTGCTAATGCTCATATTGATAAGCTGCTGCACACAGCGGAGCAAGGGAAGATATTGAGAGAGGGGATTGAGACGGCAATTGTCGGGAAGCCGAATGTCGGGAAGTCCTCTTTATTAAATGCGCTAGCTCAAGAGAACCGAGCTATTGTTACAGATATTCCGGGCACTACACGAGATGTAATCGAAGAGTTCGTAAATGTAGGAGGTATTCCGTTGAAGCTGTTGGATACGGCAGGTATACGGGAAACTTCCGATTTGGTCGAGCAGCTAGGCGTGGCTCGTTCACGGACAGCCTTAGCGGATGCTGACTTGATTCTTTTTGTGGTTAATAGCAATGAAGAGATGCAGCCAGATGAAGTTTTACTAATGAATGAAGTGAAGCATCGTCAGTCGATAGTGATCCTCAATAAAGTGGACTTACCGAAAAAGCTAGATGTTGCTTTAATCGAAAATTTCTTTGAAAAGGAACGAATTGTCGAACTTTCCCTATTGGAAAACTCAGGGTTGGACCAATTGGAGAAAGCTATTTCTAACCTGTTTTTTGGTGGGAAGCTAGATGCAGGTGATCTTACGTATGTCAGTAATATTAGGCACATTCATTTACTGAAGCAGGCAAGGTTATCATTAGAAGATGCAATGACTGCCAATGAGCAGCACATTCCAATCGATATTATTCAAATTGATATACGTGCAGCCTGGGAACAGCTAGGTGAAATTATAGGTGACTCTGTTGGTGAATCTTTGATCGATCAAATATTCACACAGTTCTGTTTAGGCAAATAAGCTTGATAAAGGAGTGAATGAAGATGGGATACAACGCTGGAGAATATGATGTTATTGTAATTGGTGCTGGCCATGCTGGGTGTGAATCTGCATTGGCATCGGCCCGAATGGGATGTAAGACGCTGCTATTGACGATCAATCTGGATATGGTTGCTTTTATGCCATGTAATCCTTCTATTGGTGGTCCTGCAAAAGGCCATGTCGTTAGAGAAATTGATGCCCTTGGTGGCGAAATGGGCCGCAATATAGATAAAACCTACATTCAGATGAGAATGTTGAATACAGGTAAAGGTCCTGCCGTACATGCTTTACGTGCTCAGGCCGATAAGTTCCTATATCAACAAACAATGAAGGAAACGATCGAACAAACGGAGCATTTAACACTTAGACAGGGATTGGCTGAAGAGCTAATCGTTGAAGATGGTGTCTGCAAGGGTATAGTTACTAAGACAGGTGCTGAATACTATGCTAAGTCGGTGGTGATAACAACAGGTACTTATCTGCGGGGTAAAGTGATCTTGGGTGAACTTTTTTATGAGAGTGGACCCAATAATCAACAACCATCTGTGAAACTCTCTGAGTCTTTGCAAAATCTTGGTTTTGAGCTAGTTAGATTCAAGACAGGGACACCTCCGCGTATTCATAAGGATTCGATTGATTTTGACAAGACAGAAATTCAACCTGGTGATGACAAACCTAAATTTTTCTCCTTTGAGACAAAGTTGGGGAAAACGGAAGATCAATTACCATGCTGGTTAACTTACACATCTGAAGAAACACATGAGATCATCACTTCGAATCTACATCGTGCCCCGATGTTCTCTGGTGTAATTAAAGGAACAGGACCTCGTTATTGTCCATCCATTGAAGATAAAATTGTTAGATTTAGTGATAAACCCAAACATCAAATATTTCTTGAGCCTGAAGGTAGAAACACTTCGGAATATTATGTTCAGGGACTCTCAACTAGTATGCCTGAAGAAGTTCAATTGAAAATTATTCGTTCGGTCCCTGGTTTAGAAAAAGCAGAGATGATGCGAGCTGGATATGCGATTGAATATGATGCTATGGTTCCTACACAGTTGAAACCATCATTGGAAACGAAGCTTGTTGATGGCTTATTTACCGCGGGACAAATTAATGGGACCTCTGGCTATGAAGAAGCGGCTGGGCAGGGTGTAATGGCTGGTATTAATGCTGCTCGTAAAGTTCAGGGTAAGGAAGCTATTGTACTGGATCGTTCAGAGGGTTATATCGGTGTACTGATTGATGACTTGGTGACCAAAGGGACGAATGAACCATATCGGCTTTTGACCTCTCGTGCTGAATATCGCTTGTTGTTGCGTCATGACAATGCAGATCTTCGCTTAACGCCTATCGGCTATGACATTGGCCTAATTAATGAAGAAAGACATCAAAACTTTTTATTGAAAAAGGATTTGATTGAGCAAGAGATGGTTCGCTTGCAAACAACGAAGGCACGTCCGGATGAACATACGCAAGCTGTTCTGCAAGAGGCGGAAAGTGTGATTTTGAATAACGCGGTTGAACTCATTGGTTTGCTTCGCCGTCCTGAAATCAGTTATTCGCATATTGAACGTATATCTCCTTCCCATTTAGAGCTTACGGATGAAATGAAGGAACAGGTAGAGATTCACATTAAATATGCTGGGTATATAGAAAAGCAATTGATCCAGGTTGAACGTCTACGTAAAATGGAAAAGAAAAAAATTCCGGATGATATCATCTACGAAGAGGTTAATGGAATCGCAACTGAAGCCAAGCAAAAGCTAGCTAAAATCCGTCCGATATCGATTGGTCAAGCTTCAAGAATCGCTGGCGTTACGCCATCAGATATTTCTATTTTACTTATTTACCTGGAACACTATAACAGAGTCACTGCGGCAAGAGGTTAACAATGGATCCTATTCAATTACAATTTATTGAGCTGCTAAAGAAGCAAAGCATAAGCTTAAATGAAATTCAATTAAAGCAATTTGAGACTTATTACAATGAGCTCGTTGAATGGAATGAAAAAATTAATTTAACGGCGATTACGGAAAGAGATCAAGTGTATATGAAACACTTCTATGATTCTCTCTCTATTTCTTTTCAGACCAGTTTATCATCGATAGTTTCTTTAGCCGATATTGGTTCGGGTGCTGGGTTTCCCAGTATCCCTCTGAAAATAGTTTTTCCACATCTGCAAATTACTATTGTTGATTCTTTAAATAAGAGAATAACCTTCCTGAAGCAGTTGTTAGAAAAGCTGGGTATTGATGATGTAAAATGTATCCATGGTCGAGCTGAAGATATTGCAAGAATATTTGCGTATAGAGATTCTTTTGATTTAGTTACAGCACGGGCAGTTGCTAGGCTAAGTGTATTAAATGAATTCTGTTTGCCTTTTGTGAAAAATGGAGGCACTTTTATTGCAATGAAAGGTTCAGAGGTTGAGACTGAGTTGGAAGAAGCTGCTTACAGCCTTAATGAACTTAGAGGTAAAATAATTAGAGTAGATCGCATGGAACTTCCGGTTGATCAATCTGTGCGTCATTTTGTTCATATTACAAAAACGGGACCTACTACTAGTAAATACCCGCGTAAGCCAGGCGTCCCTTTAAAATCTCCATTGATCAAGAATTAATTGTTCCACGTGAAACACCTGTATGGATTTCAGAGAACGTTCATATTTAAAAAGCAGGAACTCTTCTTTTCATGGAGAATTATTATATAGAGAGCTTTATTGCTTGAAATGGCCGGGAAGATAGATTACGGGAAAGTGCTGGTGGTAACATCTCCTATGAAAGAGCAACTTTCAAAGCTGTTTGGTTTGGCGGATAAAGTATCAACCGATGAAGTTAAGAATATACCGGTTCATAGCATTATTCCGAGTCCATATCAACCAAGGACGCTTTTTGATGAAGATCGTATTGATGAGCTTATGCAAACCATTCGTACCCATGGTATTATCCAACCCATTGTTGTACGGATGCGAAATAATACGTATGAACTTATTGCGGGTGAAAGACGGCTACGTGCGGTTAAGAAATTGGGTCTGGATACTATTCCTGCTATTATTCGTGATTTTAATGATTCACAAGCAGCATCTATTGCTTTAATTGAAAATCTTCAACGTGAAGGATTAACTTCGATTGAAGAGGCTGCCGCCTACCAACAGTTGATTGAATTGCATGATCTAACTCAAGAGAGTTTGGCGCAGAGACTAGGTAAAAGCCAATCTACGATTGCCAATAAAATCAGACTGCTTAACTTATCTGAGCCGGTAAAAGCCGCTTTAATGGAACGGAAAATTACGGAAAGACATGCTAGAGCGTTACTTTCGTTGGACCAAGCGGAACATCAGCTTAAGGTGTTAGATGAGATTATTGCTAAAGAGTTAAACGTAAAGCAAACCGAAATACGTATTAACTTTTTTAAAGAAGCTACAAAAATTAAAAAATCAAAACGAGTATCCTATTCCAAGGATGTACGTTTGGCTTTAAATACCATTCGTCAATCCGTGGAGATGGTTACTAGTTCTGGATTGAATATAGATACATCGGAAAAAGATATGGAAGATTATTATGAAATCGTGATTAAGATCCCGAAAAAATAACTAATCGCAGGTTGCTTCTAAACGGCGAAAGCCGTTTTTTTGTTTCCACAATAAATAATTGAATGGGATATTTGCGCAACTAACATACAATTAATTAAATTGTTGATTGCCAAAATATTTACTTAATCATCACCTCTAAATACGGTCGCTTAGTTCGGGCCTTGATAGAGGTTTTTTTGTTAAATTTAGATTTGGCATTAGCCTATATGTAAAGTGGCTTTGTTAGTCATTCTTGTCTATTATATTGCCATCATTAGGTTAATAATAATAGATAAGGTAAGAGAGTCTAAGATGTGATAAAATAGAATTACTCTTTCTTAAATAATAAGAAGGTTTAAGTTATACGCTATAGATTTATATATTTCCGGGTAAACGTACTCGTCTTTTAAGGCAGCATAGCCGTTTATCCTTGTTTAGGATGCTCGGATCAATAGTGATTGAGGTGAAAGAGTTTGTCTAAGATAATCGCAATAACGAATCAAAAAGGTGGAGTTGGTAAAACGACGACTTCTGTTAACTTAGGTGCGTCTTTAGCATCCTTAGGAAAAAAAGTCCTTCTCGTTGATATTGACCCACAGGGTAATACAACAAGCGGAGTTGGTGTTAATAAAGCTGATGTCGTGAATTGTATATATGATGTTATCATCAATGACGTACATCCTAAAGAAGCAACTATGGATACGAACCTTCCCAACTTGAAAATTATTCCAGCTACGATACAGTTGGCGGGTGCAGAGATTGAATTGGTGCCTACCATATCAAGAGAAGTTAGGTTGAAGAAATCACTTCAATTAGTTAGACATCTTTATGATTATATACTTATCGATTGCCCTCCATCTCTTGGGATTCTTACGGTTAACTCTTTAACAGCGGCAGACTCTGTCATTATACCCATTCAATGTGAGTACTATGCTCTTGAAGGATTAAGTCAGTTGTTAAATACGGTGCGTTTAGTACAAAAACATCTGAACACAACCCTTCAAATTGAAGGAGTGCTTTTAACGATGTTTGATGCTAGAACAAATTTAGGCATTCAAGTTATTGAGGAAGTTAAAAAGTATTTCCAACAAAAAGTATATCAAACCATTATCCCGCGGAATGTTCGCTTGAGCGAAGCACCGAGTCATGGGCAATCAATTGTTACTTATGATCCAAAATCCAAAGGGGCAGAAGTATATATGGAGTTAGCAAAGGAAGTGGCCAACCTATGACGAAAAGGCTTGGAAAAGGTTTAGATGCACTTATAACCTCCTTGCATATCGATGATACGGATAAGGTCATACAGATCCCATTAGCTCAGTTGCGACCTAATCCGTATCAGCCAAGAAAATATTTTAATGAAGATAGCATTAAAGAACTTTCCGAATCGATCAAAGAACATGGTGTTATTCAACCGATTATTGTACGTAAGGTTCTTAAGGGTTTTGAGATCATCGCTGGTGAGAGAAGGTTTAGGGCTTCCCAGTTAAGCGGCTTGGCAACTGTTCCAGCTGTAGAGCGTAATTTTACGGATCAACAAGTCATGGAAATTGCTTTAATTGAAAATGTACAGCGTGAAGATTTGAATGCTATGGAAATTGCAGTTGCCTATCAAGCGATTATTGATCAGTTTTCTTTAACTCAAGAGGAGCTATCGGCTAAGGTGGGGAAGAGTCGCTCACATATTGCTAACTTTCTGCGATTACTTCAGTTACCCGATTCGATTAAACAATATGTTTCACGTGGAACATTATCCATGGGTCATGCACGAGCAATCGTGGGTGTCAAGGATGACAAGCTGAAGCAGCAATTGACGGAATCTACAATTAGCAAGCAATGGAGTGTACGTGAGCTCGAAGAGGCTATTAAAGAATTCGAAGAAACAAGACCAACCAAGGATAAAGAAAAAGCTCGTCAAAAAGATAAAAACAAAGATCCATTTATATTTCAAGCAGAAGATCAATTACGCGACATGTATCGAACAACGGTGAAAATTAAGCATCAAAATAATCGAGGTAAGATTGAGTTGATGTATTTCTCCAAAGATGATTTGGATCGGTTGTTGGAACTTTTGCAAGGAAAAATCTCTTAAAAAATAGATGGCATACCGGCGTGTTTCTTTCGAAAGAAGGAACAAACTAAGGTATGCTATATTTATGAGGAGGCAAGTGGGAATGAAGGATGTTTTATATTTTGATAATGCAGCATCTTCTTGGCCTAAACCACAATCGGTGCTAGAAGCTATGAATACTTGCATGTTGGAATTTTCAGCTAACCCAGGCAGAGGCAGTCATGAAATGGCAGTGAAAGCAAGTCGAACCTTATTTGAGACCAGAAAGAGTGCAGCTAAATTATTTGGCGTGAGGGATCCGAATCATATCTCATTCGCCTTGAATACTACACATGCGCTTAATCAAGCGATTCAAGGTTATCTTCGCGAAGGTGACCATGTGATATGCACGCAGGTGGAGCATAACTCGGTAAGAAGGCCACTTGAATATTTGAGGAAAAAGTTAAACATTGAAGTTACATATGTAGCAGCCGATCAGCAAGGGTATACCCGGATTGAGGATATTAGAGAAGCATTCCGCACCAATACCAGATTAGTTGTAGCTAATCACAGCTCTAATCTATTGGGTACGATCCTGCCGATTGAAGAGGTTGGAGAGCTGTGCAGAAGCAAGGGTGTTAGGCTGCTTGTGGATGCAGCACAAAGCGCAGGCGTGCTGCCTATCCACGTTGGAGATATGAATATAGATATGCTGGCCTTTCCGGGCCACAAGGGGCTCCTAGGCCCTCAGGGAACAGGTGGATTGTATCTGCATCCAGACTTGGAATTAGAGCCGTTATTGTTGGGAGGAACCGGAAGTCAATCAGAAGCGATTGATCAACCAACAGTGAGACCTGATCGTTATGAAGCTGGCACGCAAAATACGGTGGGTATTGCGGGATTGAATGAAGGGATTAAGTTTGTGTTGTCGGAAACAGTAGCGAAAATACATCATAAGGAATGGAACCAAACGCAGCGGTTGATGGAGGGACTTCTGGGAATTGAAGGTATCACGATTCTAGGGCCTGATCTAGGACAAAATAAGACAGGCATCGTAGCTTTTAATCTAAAGCATGCGGATTCTTCAGAGGTCGCCTTTATCCTTGATCAATCTTTTCACATTGCTGTACGTTCTGGATATCATTGCACACCTCTTGCTCATGAAGCTGCGGGTACACTTCAATCAGGTGCGGTCAGGGCAAGTGTTGGGTATTTTACAAATGATGAAGAGGTGGATGCATTTATAGAAGCCATGAGTGAAATAAGTGCTCAGTATGTATAATAGAAAGTAGGAGCAATATGGGAGAATTGTATGGCGTAGATGCAGGACTGATTGTTATGGCGAACGTACTTCTTAGCCTCATTTTACTTTTATTTATTATCATTTTATTTGTCAAATTAAACACGATGAAAACTAAGCACAAGAAGCTTCTAAATGGAGAAAGTAATGTAGACATCGAGCAGTTGTTGATTCGTATTCAAGAGAGAGTATCTGGACAAGAGGCTCAAGTTCAGCTAACCGCAAAAGAGGTTGAAACGATTAAAGAGGCACTTAAAAAAATGAAGTCCAAGGTAGGGCTCCATCGTTATAATGCTTTCGGAGAGGGAGGAAGCGATCTAAGCTTCACTCTGGCGATATTAGATGAATATCAGGATGGAGTTCTCTTGACGGGTATTCACAGTAGGGAGCAAACGTATATTTATGCCAAACCGGTTCAACGTGCAGAGTCTAAATATACGTTATCCCCTGAGGAGAAAGAAACGATTATTCTAATGGCAAAGCAGCAGTTGTAGCTGAACTGGTAAATCTTTTTAGAGCAGGGTACACAGCGGAATGAATGGCTTCGGCGATCACATCAGCCATATTCATAACTAAGCTTAAGCGAGTATTTTGTAGGACGAAGTATTCCATAAAGCCTCCGACATTAACAATACCAGTAACATGAATATTCCCAATTGGAGGAAGCTCTTTATTAACGCCAGCTCCTGGTTTTAAGGGACCATGTCCAATCTGAATATGTCCAACGCTGCTAACTTGACCTAGGCAAGCATCTATAGCTACGATAAAAGGATCACGGAATTGTTGGTGGATTTCTCTTACCGTATCACTTAGGTTCATAGCATGAACGGGTTCGTCTAAAGTACCAAATAGGTGATAGCCGTGTGAACCTATTTTCTTAAGTCGTGTGCCAACTAAAGGACCTAGCGAATCTCCGGTAGAACGATCTGTTCCCACGCACACGATGACGATAGGTTGATAGGAAGGTAATTTATGAAAGATAGCATTTAGATATTTGGTTAAAATAGCGGGTGTATCTATATCTGTATGT
>RCUN01001018.1_pt1 | contig 10722 bp, 11 predicted proteins | sample 2166181 | NCBI WGS metagenome assembly RCUN01 (sample SAMN09932603, study PRJNA488358) | compost metagenome | feature: garden; material: soil; isolation source: compost soil in crotononitrile-enriched culture | place: Germany: Experimental Botanical Garden Goettingen | collected 2016-01-27 | reverse complement strand
TCAGGCTGTCAACGCCGAAGTCGGCGAGTCTGCGCATCAGCGCGGGCTCGTTGACTGTCCATACCGACACATGCAGCCCCTGACGCTGCGCCTTCTGCAGGCGTTCCGGCGTACACAGGGTCCAGTTCAGCGCCAGAATCTCACAGCCATAACTGGCCGCGACCTTCAGCGGATCGAGCCAGGCGTATTCGGCCACCAGTCCGCGGGACACGTCCGGCACCAGCTCCAGCGCAGCCTTGAGCACTTCACGGGAGCTCGAGGTGATGGTCACCTTGTCCATCAGGCCATGACGCTGCACCATTTCGCGAATCGCCAGCACGGTGGTCGCGGCACGCATCCGTGATGCGCTTTTGACTTCCAGCTGCCAGTGATCGAAGTCGCATTTCTCGAACAGTTCTTCCAGCGTCGGAATCGGGCAAGGCTTGATCCAGCCCGGTCCACCCTTGCGTGCGTCATAGGTCACAAGCTCGGCCGCCGTGTGTTCGACGACCTTGCCGCGACGGTCGGTGGTGCGCTTGAGGGTCGGGTCGTGGATGACCATCAGCTCGCCGTCCATGGACAGGTGCAGGTCCAGTTCGCAGCGACGCACGCCGTGCTTGAGACATTCCTGAAAGCTGGTCAGGGTGTTTTCCGGTGCTTCGCCCTTGGCGCCGCGATGGCCGTAGATGAGGGTCACGGTTCTTCCTTAAATTAATTGCCGGATTCGAGTTGTTCGCGGGCCAGACGTCGTTCCTGGGCCTGCTTTTGCAAGATGTGGCGGGCGAGCAGCTGTCGCTGGGCGTCGGTCAGGTGTTCGAACTCGGTGCCGACGTCGTAGCCATCGCCCTTGCGGTCGCAATGGGTGACGCGAGCGCGCAGCAACAGGCCCAGGGCTTGCGGCATCAGCACCAGTTTGACCGACAGGCGTGCGTCGGTGGCGATAGGCGTTGGATGCTGAAAGTCGATGCCGCCTTCGGAAATGATCACCGGCTGCGGCTCGCCGATCTGCCCCAGCACCGTCAGCGCGACGACCTGGCTCAGCAAGTCGATGCGCTTGTTCTGCGACTTGAGGAATGCAGCGGTCGTGCGGTCGCGTTCGCTGATCTGGCGCAACAGGTGCTGCGACTCGAATTCGCTCAGGTGCAATTCGCTGAGCAGGTTGAAGAGTGGGGAAGCATCCTGCAACACTTCCTGGCCTGCGGCTTCGGGAGCGGACAGGGGCCGAATTTCCAGTGCGATCGTGTCCTCGATACGGTAGTATTCGCGGCGATCTTCTTCATCTAATGTCGACATGGCGAACCCATGGTAGCGGCGGTGGTCTGAGTGTAAAGCTGGTTATCGACCCCCGCCACAAGGACGTTCCTTTTCCCTCCGAACAAGCCCCGACATGTTCAGACCTCTCTTCGTATTTATCGGCACGCGTTACACCCGTGCAAAGCGTCGCAATCATTTTGTGTCATTCATTTCCCTGACTTCGATGATCGGGCTCGCCCTTGGCGTGGTCGTGATGATCGTGGTGCTGTCGGTGATGAACGGCTTCGATCATGAGATGCGCACCCGCGTGCTGGGCATGGTGCCCCACGCGACCATCGAGTCCGGCGAGCCGATCAGCGATTGGCAAAGCCTGGCCGCCAAGGTCAAGCAGAACCCGCAGGTGACGGCCGTGGCGCCGTTCACGCAAATGCAGGGTCTGCTGACCAACAACGGCAAGGTCTCGAAAGTCCTGCTCAATGCCATCGACCCGGCGCTGGAGCGCCAGGTTTCGATCATTGATCACTTCATGCAGCAGGGCAAACTCGACGATCTGAAGCCCGGCGAGTTCGGCATCGTCATCGGCGACAAGGCAGCGGCCAAGCTCGGCGCGGCGATCGGCGACAAGCTGACCTTCGTCGCGCCGGAAGTCACCGTGACCCCGGCCGGGATGTTCCCGCGCATGAAGCGCTTTACCGTGGTCGGCATCTTCCATGTCGGCGCCGGTGAGCTCGATGGCTATCTTGGCGTCACCAACCTGCAGGACCTGGCCCGGCTGCACCGCTGGAAACCGGATCAGGTCCAGGGCCTGCGCCTGAAGTTCGACGATCTGTTCCAGGCGCCGCGCACCGCGTGGAGCATCGCCCGCGACCTCGGCGAAGACCGCTACTACGCCCGCGACTGGACCCGCACCCACGGCAACCTGTACCAGGCGATCCGCATGGAAAAAGCCATGATCGGCCTGTTGCTGCTGCTGATCGTTGCCGTCGCGGCGTTCAACATCATTTCCACACTGGTGATGGTGGTGAACGACAAGAAGGGTGACATCGCGATCCTGCGCACACTGGGCGCCACGCCGGGCACGATCATGCGCACCTTCATGGTGCAGGGCACGGTGATCGGCGTGGTCGGTACCGCGATCGGCGCCGTGGTCGGGATCTTCGCTGCGCTGAATGTCAGTGCCGCGATCTCGGCCCTCGAAGGCCTGATCGGCCACAAATTCCTCAACGCCGACGTGTACTTCATCGATTACCTGCCGTCGCAAGTGCAGAGCCAGGACGTGGTGATGGTCTGTTCTGCGGCGTTGGTCCTGAGTTTCCTCGCCACCCTGTATCCAGCCTGGCGTGCCGCGCGCACCCAGCCTGCGGAGGCGCTACGTTATGAGTGAGTCGGGCATGACTGATAAAGCAATCTTGAGCTGCCGCAACCTCGGAAAATCCTACGAGGAAGGTCCTGAGTCGGTAGAAGTTCTGGCCGGTCTGCAGCTGGAGCTGCATCCAGGTGAGCGCGTGGCGATTGTCGGCACCTCGGGTTCGGGCAAAAGTACTTTGCTCAACCTGCTGGGCGGTCTTGATACGCCAACCAAGGGCAGTGTCTGGCTCGACGGTGAAGAACTGTCGGCGCTGAGTGAGAAGAAGCGCGGCCTGCTGCGTAACCGCTCGTTGGGTTTCGTGTACCAGTTCCACCACCTGCTGCCGGAATTCACCGCGCTGGAAAACGTCTGCATGCCACTGCTGATCGGCAAGACGCCGATCCCGGAAGCCCGTCATCGCGCAACGGCGTTGCTGGAGCGAGTAGGGCTGGGCCATCGCCTGGAACACAAACCGGCGGAACTGTCCGGCGGCGAGCGTCAGCGTGTGGCCATTGCCCGAGCCTTGGTGAACAAACCGGGTCTGGTGATGCTCGACGAGCCGACCGGCAACCTCGACTCCCACACCGCCCAGGGCATTCAGGACTTGATGCTGGAGCTCAGCACCTCGATGCGCACGGCGTTCCTGGTAGTGACCCACGACATGAACCTGGCCCGCCAGATGGACCGCGTCCTGCACTTGCAGGAAGGTTGCCTGACTCCCATCTAACGGATTGAAACCCGACGCGACCGAAAGGTGCGTCGGGTCTTTTATTTTTATACGGTGCCCCAGCGAATGTTCAGACCGTTATCGATCTTTATCGGCACGCGCTATACCCGCGCCAAGCGCCGCAATCGCTTTGTTTCCTTCATCTCGATGACCTCGATGATCGGCCTCGCCCTGGGCGTGCTCGCCATGATCGTGGTGTTGTCGGTGATGAACGGCTTCCAGCGCGAAATGAGCTCGCGCATCCTCGGCATGGTGCCGCACGCCACCATCGTGGGCGTCAAGCCGATCGATGACTGGCAGCCGGTTGCCGCGGCCGCGATGAAAAACCCTGAAGTGACCGCTGCCGTGCCGTTCACTGAGATGGAAGGCATGCTCTCCTATAAGGGCTTGATGCAGCCGATCCAGATCAGCGGCGTTGATCCGGCGCAGGAAGGCAAGGTTTCTATCGTTGCTCAGCACATTGTGCAGGGTCGTCTTGATGCCTTGAAGCCGGGCGAGTTTGGTGTGGTGATTGGTGAAATCACCGCGCGCCGTTTCCGCCTCAACGTCGGTGACAAGATCACCCTGATCGTCCCGGAAGTCAGCACCGCACCGGGCGGCATCACCCCGCGCATGCAGCGTCTGAACGTGGTGGGCGTGTTCAAGGTTGGCGCTGAACTGGACGGCTCGATGGGCCTGATCCATGTGGCGGACGCTGCGACCATGCAGCATTGGCAGCCGAATCAGGTACAGAGCGTGCGTCTGGCGGTCAAGGATCTGTACGCCGCGCCGAAAGTCTCTTCGGACATCGCTGCCGGCCTGGGCGCCGAGTTCAAGGCTGACGACTGGACCCACACCCAGGGCAGCCTGTTCAGTGCGATGAAGATGGAAAAAACCATGATCGGCCTGCTGTTGCTGATGATCGTCGCGGTGGCGGCGTTCAACATCATCGCGACCCTGATCATGGTGGTGAACGACAAGGGCGCGGACATCGCGATCCTGCGCACCATCGGTGCCACGCCACGCCAGATCATGGCTATCTTCATGGTCCAGGGCACTGTGATCGGCATCGTCGGCACCTTGATTGGTGGCGTGCTCGGCGTGATCGCGGCGTTGAACGTCAGCGAGATGGTGGGCTGGGTGGAGCGGGTCACCGGGCAGCATATCTTCAGTTCAGACGTGTATTTCGTCAGCAATTTGCCGTCTGAGTTGCAGGGCGGGGATGTCGCCTTGATCTGCACGGCTGGGTTTGTGTTGAGCTTCCTGGCGACTATTTACCCGGCTTGGCGTGCGGCGAAGATCGAACCGGCTCACGCGTTGCGGTATTCGTAAACGCTGAAATCGCTATCGCTGGCAAGCCAGCTCCCACAGGGTTTTGAGTTGTTCACACAGGTGTGATTCAACCCGTACATTGTGGGAGCTGGCTTGCCAGCGATGAGGCCAGTTCTGCCAGCCTCAATCCTTCTTTGGTAACTCGATCAAAAACCTCGTCCACCCATCAGCCGATTCGCAACGAATCTGCCCACCATGGGCCCGGACGATGGACTGAGTGATCGCCAGCCCCAGCCCCGCATGTTCACTGCTACCTTCCTGCCGCGCCGGATCAGCCCGATAAAACCGATCAAATAGCCGGGGCAACAACTCCGCTGAAATTCCGTCGCCGCTGTTCTCGACCGACACGCGCACCCCTTTTGGTTGATCGAGAATGGACAAGCGCACATAGCCCTCAACCGGGGTAAACCGTAACGCGTTATCCAGTAAATTCGACAAGGCCCGGCGCAACATGCTGCGATCACCCCCGATCTGTGCATGCCCCTCACGACTCAGCTTCACCCCGGCGTCCTCCGCCAGCGGTGCAAAAAACTCCAGCAACACATCCGTCTCATCCGCCAGTTCCAGCGTTTCGCGTTTAAGCGTCAACAGGCCGTGGTCGGCTTTCGCCAGATACAACATGTCGTTGACCAGTTGTGCCATCCATTGCAGTTCTTCGAGATTGCTGTGCAGCGCTTCGCGATAGTCCTCAAGGGCGCGTGGGCGGGTGAGGGTGACCTGGGTGTGGGTCAGCAGGTTCGACAATGGTGTGCGCAGTTCATGGGCGATGTCGGCGGAAAACGCGGACAGCCGTTGAAATGAGTCATCGAGACGTCCGAGCATGGCGTTGAAGTGGTGGGCCATTTCCGCCAGCTCCGGTGGCATGTTTTCTTCTGGAAGGCGGGCATTGAGCGATTGTGCCGACACGCCGCTGGCGACGGCACTGATGCGCCGCAATGGCCGCAACCCGCTGCGCGCTGCCCAGGCACCGAGCAGGGCAGTGGCCAGGGCAGACAGGCCAACGGTTAGCCAGATCAGGTGCTGCATGCGTTGCAGGAAATGCTGGTGATGGGTGATGTCCAGCAAAAGCGTCAGTTGCGGGGAGTCGGGTTTGTCGACGAACAGCGGCGCATTGAGCACACGGTAGTCGGTGCCGTCGTCGTTTAGGGTCGACAGGCCCGGTTGTTGCGGGAGCTTGTCGGGCAGGCTCGCCGAGCTGTCGTACCAGCGTTGGCCGTCGCTGCCGGTGATCCGCAACGAGAGATCTGCTTGCCGGCTCAACTCATCGGTCAGTTTGATTTTGCTGTCATTCGATTGAATGTCGTGTAGCGCGCGGCGCAAGCCAATCAGCTTGCCATCCAGTAGTTGCTGGTCGAGTTCAATGAAGTGCGTCTCGCTGGCGCGGCTGAACAACACTCCGGCAAACAGCGACACCACGGCGGTGCACGCCGCAAACAGTAGTGCCAGACGGTTGCTCAAGGACAATCGGCGCATCAGACAGGACGCTCTTCAAGCACGTAACCCATGCCGCGTACGGTATGGATCAGTTTGTTGGGGAACTCATCGTCGATCTTCAGGCGCAATCGACGGATCGCGACTTCGATGACATTGGTGTCGCTGTCGAAATTCATGTCCCAGACCTGGGAGGCGATCAACGATTTGGGCAGCACTTCGCCCTGGCGACGCAGAAGCATTTCCAGCAGGGCAAATTCCTTGGCTGTCAGGTCGATGCGCTGGCCGCCGCGCTCCACCCGGCGACGGATCAGGTCCAGGCGCAGATCGGCCAGTTGCAGGCTGGTGTCCTGGGTAGCACTGCTGCCACGGCGCAACAGGCTGCGCACCCGGGCCAGCAATTCGGAGAAAGCGAAAGGCTTGACCAGATAATCGTCGGCGCCGAGTTCGAGGCCGTAAACCCGATCCTCCACAGCGTCGCGTGCGGTGAGAAACAGCACCGGCGTGTCCAGGCCCGCGCTGCGCACCGCTTGCAGAATCTGCCAGCCATCGCGACCGGGTAGCATTACATCGAGAATCAGCAGCGCGTACTCACCGCTCAACGCCATTTGCTGGCCGGTGCTGCCATCGGCCACCAGTTCGGTATTGAAACCGGCCTCGGCCAGGCCTTGGCGCAGGTAGTGGCCGGTTTTCGGTTGGTCTTCGACGATCAGCAGTTTCATGGGCAACTCAGGCTAAATGGAACAAACGCTTTATACCGCGGGCGACGGTAATGCAGGCCAACCTGACAAAGTTGTAATCTGGCTGTCAGGTTGCGGGCAGCGGTGGAAGTTTAGAGTTTTCTGCAAGCTGAACCTTATTTTGTTGGAGTACGACGATGTTTCTGCGCAAATCTGTACTGCTGGTCACCTGTGTGTTGGCATTGAGTTCGCCGGTGTGGGCGTCGCCGGCGCCTACCTATGACTTCGGTCAGCCGGCCCCGGCATCCAAGGCGAGCCGCAGTGTTGAAGTGGTGATGGGCGACATGACTTTCACGCCCAAGGCCATCAATATCAAGGCTGGGGAAACCGTGCGCTTCGTGCTGGTGAATAAAGGTCAGTTGCTGCACGAATTCAACCTCGGTGATGCGGCGATGCACGTTAAACATCAACAGGAAATGTTGCAGATGCAGCAAAGCGGCATGCTGACGCCTACGGGCGTGAAGGAAATGGATCACGGCAGCATGGCCGATATGGATCACGGTGCCATGGGACATGACACGAAGAGCGGCATGAAACACGACGACCCCAACAGCGTGCTGGTGGAACCGGGCAAAACCGCCGAACTGACCTGGACTTTCAGCAAGGCCACCAACCTGGAGTTTGCCTGCAACATTCCCGGCCACTATCAGGCCGGCATGGTCGGCAAATTGACTGTCAGTCAGTAAGCACTCAAAGGCGGGAGCAAAGGCTGATAGAATCCGCTGATTCTTCAGTCAGGTTTCCGCCATGCATCCCGCAGCCGAACATTCGCCGCTGGGCAAATCCAGCGAATACATCGCCACTTACACACCGTCCCTGCTGTTCCCGATCCCGCGCACCGCGAAGTGGGCCGAGCTGGGCCTGACGGCGCAAACCTTGCCGTACAAGGGTGTGGATTTCTGGAACTGCTTCGAACTGTCGTGGCTGTTGCCGTCGGGCAAACCGGTGGTGGCGATCGGCGAATTCAGCATTCCGGCGGATTCGCCGAACATCATCGAGTCGAAGTCGTTCAAGCTCTATCTCAACTCCCTGAACCAGACGCCGTTTGCCGATACCGCGAGCCTTGAGGCGACGCTGGCCAAGGACTTGTCGGCGGCTGCCGGCAAGCCGGTGGGTGTGCGCATTCGCAGTCTCAAGGAGGTCGAGAGCGAAGGCGTCGTGGCCTTGCCGGGCGTGTGCATCGATGAACTGGATATCAGCGTCAGCAACTACGAGCATCCACGGCCGGAACTGCTGCGTTGCGATGATTCGCGCATTGTCGAGGAGAGCGTGCACAGCCATTTGCTCAAGTCCAACTGCCCGGTCACCAGCCAGCCGGACTGGGGCAGCGTGGCGGTGGAGTACCGTGGCGCGGCGCTGGATCACGCGAGCCTGCTTGCGTACATCGTCAGCTTCCGCCAGCACTCGGACTTCCATGAGCAGTGCGTGGAGCGGATTTTCCTCGATCTGCAACGGCTGCTCAAACCGGAGAAATTGACGGTGTATGCGCGCTATGTACGACGTGGCGGGTTGGATATCAATCCGTATCGGAGCACTGAAACCGTACAGCTGCCGAACCATCGTCTGGTCCGCCAGTAACCCTCTACCTGTGGGAGCTAGCCTGCTAGCGATGGTGTATCAGTCGACATCAAGTTAGCTGACACTCCATCGCGAGCAAGCTCGCTCCTACAAGGTTTTGTGGGTTCAGATTCCCATGTTGACCAGGGCTTGCCCGATGTTGCGCAGGGTGCCGGCAAGGGTAGGGTGTTCGAGTTCGAAGCGTTCAACGGCCAGGTTTACGTTGTCGGCAATGCTGGAGTCTTGGGTTTTGGTTTCGAGCTCAAGCTCCAGTTCGATCTGTTGCATCAGAGTACGCAGGTCTTCGCGCTCGACTTCAGTCAGCGGAGGATTCTGTTCCAATTGCTCGCGCAGGGCATTGAGCTGTTCTTGCAGTTCGCGGGCAGGCATGGCGTTCTTCCTTCTCTCGATTGGCACTGGCATAGACCGCAGCGTCAGGCCAAAGGTCTATGGCTGACCTTTAGATTAATCCACTCCCGCGTAACCTGCATGCTTCATAGGTGTGAGGCGGCGATCAGGGCTTTTCGCCCTTGAGCCGACGCAGGCTGATATCCGCCAGGCAGGTGTCGAGTTCACCGAGATGATCGATCACCGAATGCACACCGAGACCAAACAATTGCATCGTTGCCTTGCCGCGCTTGATGTCCCGCTCCTGCTGGGACAAAGCCTGCCATTGCATGGGCGAAAGTCCGCAAAGCGAGCCGCAGGATGCCAGGCCGATGGTCCACAGACCGGCATTGAGCCCTGATTGCAGCAGGTGTGGTTCGCCGCTGACCAGCACGCAACCATCGAGTCGTTCGACGTTCAGCTCCATCAGTGCCTGCCAGCATGCATTGGGTGCCGGCCAAGGATTGATTGTTGCAAGGTGTTGCGAGGGTTTGACCCATTCCGGCAGGGCGATTGCCAGGGATTGGCTGAGGGCAGGGGGCAGTTCATCGAGCCAGGCGCAAGGAATTTGCTGGAGCTGCAAGCTGCGCAGGCTGTCGAGCGCGCCGGGGGTCGCCTCGGCGTGTTCGGCCAAATGGCCGCTGTTCAGACGCGTGTGAGCGCCGAAATCCACCAGGCAACCACTGAGGCCGAACAGCACGGCAGTCAGGTTCGGCGCGGTTTGAGGCTTGGTTTCGGCGTGCGGCATGTCAACGTCCCTGAAATAGCCTCAAGGCTAAGGTCCGTCGGTGACAGTTGAGTGACATGGATGTGAATCGCTCACAATCGACAGGAACTACCCGCAGGCGTCCGGCTGCGATGCTGCCTAAAGTGGCGTTTCCGTCTTATACTAGCGGTCTTTGCGTCGAGCCCAGCGCTCGGCGACGGTACAGTCCAAGGAGTTCTTCTATGCGCTGGAGCAATCATCTAGCTCAGTTTTGTGTGTGCGCCAGCGCGATGCTGGTTCCGTTCGTTGCCCAGGCAGCGTCGGAAGATGACCCTTGGGAAAGCATCAACCGCCCGATCTATAAATTCAACGACGTGCTCGATACCTATGCACTGAAGCCTTTGGCCCAGGGCTACCAGTTCGTGACGCCGCAGTTCCTTGAAGACGGCATCCACAACATGTTCCGCAACGTCGGCGATGTGACCAACCTCGCCAACGATATCCTGCAGGCCAAACCGGCAGCGGCTGGTGTCGACACTGCACGCTTGATCTTCAACACCACCTTCGGCCTGCTGGGTTTCTTCGACGTCGGCACCAAAATGGGCCTGCAACGCAATGACGAAGACTTCGGCCAGACACTCGGCTTTTGGGGCGTAGGCAGTGGTCCATACGTGATGCTGCCGCTGCTTGGCCCAAGCACCTTGCGTGATGCGCCTTCGAAACTCGTCGACAGCTACACCGGCCCGTATCGCTATATCAACGATGTGCCGGTGCGCAATTCGGTCTTCGGCCTGAACATTGTCGATACCCGGGCGAACCTGCTGTCCTCTGAGAAACTGATCACTGGCGACAAGTACACCTTCATTCGTAACGCGTACTTGCAGAACCGTGAATTCAAGGTGAAAGACGGCCAGGTCGAAGACGATTTCTGATTTCTACCGGTAAAAAAGAAGGCGGCCATTGTGCCGCCTTCTGCATTTTTCGACCTCGAACGTCCTTACTTTGAGTTTCGGTTTTGGCTGTTCTTATAACTCCCGGTGATTTGACACAAGTGGATGTCAAGCGACCATCGGCGTGAGCTTGAAACGCCTCGCGGATGGGAGTACCGTCTGCGCCTTAGAAGGGCACCTCTGGTGAACCTGTGTGTAGGGCAAGTGCTCGATAACAGTGCGACAGAGAGGCTAGAAAGCGAATCCAGTAGTGTGAGCCGGGCCAAAATCCCGAGCCGCTACGCCAACCTAATTCTGGCGCCGTTTGCCCACATGCCAAAAACCAGTGCCAC
>RCUN01001011.1_pt1 | contig 10751 bp, 5 predicted proteins | sample 2166181 | NCBI WGS metagenome assembly RCUN01 (sample SAMN09932603, study PRJNA488358) | compost metagenome | feature: garden; material: soil; isolation source: compost soil in crotononitrile-enriched culture | place: Germany: Experimental Botanical Garden Goettingen | collected 2016-01-27 | reverse complement strand
ACAGGACCTTGGAAGGCGTTTTAAAGGTGCTCAACGCTTAAGGTCCTGTACATGAGGTTCGATTAGCGAAGCGTAATCGGACGGCGTATTTGCTCCCTTCTCCCCTTGCGGGAGAAGGGTTGGGAATGAGGGGTCAGAAAAATATATTTCATACAAAGACTTTGTACTTAGCTGAAAAAACTCAGGAATTCCATTAATACTTTCTAACTCTCACCATTTTATTTAATTATTTTATCTAGCTAACCTGAGCACTCTAGTATATACCACATTGCTTTTCCTAGATTAGTTGTATGATATTGTGTTGTATATATAGGATTATGTTTTAACAAACCTAGATTCGAAAGCTCGTACTGAAAATCAGTATCAAAACCTATGGATATATCTGAATAATAGGATGCCATACATTTAGTAAGAGGAGGACTATACCTTTGTATTACATTGATTAAGCGTTGAAATGTATCAACATCATATCTCCGCTCACTCAAGCCAATCACGGCTTGAGCTAACCATTCTGCCCTGTTTATGTTCTGAGCACTATCAATAATGAATATTAACTCGCGACCAAGTTCGGTTAGTTTTTCTTTGCCCATGATCTCTTCATCAATAGCTTTGACGTCGTGATCATTTATCTTCCTTAGAAACGCTTGTAGTTTTCTAGCCAAAAGATGATTGGAAACATCATTCCCTAACTGAAGAGTCTTAATAACAGTGCCTAAGACAGGAAAGTCTTTCAATAATCCTTCTTTTAAAAATGCATCTAATAAAAACTCACCTACTTCAGAGATTACATCCATGGCCCTGTCGTCCATATATATTCCCCCGTGTTATTTCCTTTGTATTCGTAAACAAAAATAGAGAAGCCGATTAGGAAGCGGCAAATCCCTTTACCGCCACTATCAATCACTCCCCCAACCGCTCCGCCAACCCGGAATAACGTCCGGTCTTTTTCCATACCCCTCGAGTCATCAGGGCTCCCGCATCGGTGTCCAATTGCTGGTTAACTCCAAGTAGTCCATCGGTTTACCGAGCGGTGCATAGCCGTAGACCCGAAATATATTCCCGATCCGCTCTCCAGGCACCCGCACCTGTAGCAACACGTCCTGCACGGCTGCGGTCTGCTCAGGCGACGTGGTATCTACTTCCAGCAACTCGATATGCTCGTAGCCACCCGCTTTAAAGTGATAAAACCACTCCCCATCCCAATCAGATAGGTATCGGCTATGCAGAACCTGTACACGCCACCTTGGAGAGAGCGCTCCCAACGCATACATACTGAGCCGGATTTCTTCCCACTTAGTGGCATTCATCAATCGCACCAGTTCCATCATGCCCTCATCCAATCCAGATTCACTGACGCAGTGGCCACAGATATCCGTCATTCCTATGGCTGACTGGCGTGCGTATATGCCCTTCAATGAAAAGCGGGCAATCATTAGCAACGTATTATCGGGCGGCAAATCCCTTTACCGCCGCCATCAATCACTCCCCCAACCTCTCCGCCAATCCGGAATATCGCTCGGTCTTTTTCCGCACGGCCTGTGCCAGCAGGGCGCGATCGCCATAGAGATCGAGTTTCGCCTTGGCGCGGGTGATGCCGGTATAGACCAGCTCGCGAGTCAGCAATGGGCTGGGGCTGTCGGGCAGCACCAGCACGGTATGGGCAAACTCCGAGCCCTGAGATTTGTGGATGGTCATGGCATAGACCGTCTCGTGGGGTGGCAGCCGGCTGGGCAACAGGGCGCGCAGGGTGCCGTCCGGCTGCTCAAACCATACCTTGAGTCGCCCGCTTTCATCGGGCAGGCAGAGCCCCATATCGCCGTTGTAGAGGCCGACCCCGTGGTCGTTGCGCACCACCATCACAGGGCGACCGGCATACCAGTCGCCATCGCGGGCGATGAGGCCAGCCCGTGACAAGGCCAGCTCGAGGCGCTCGTTGAGTCCCTCGACGCCGAAGGGGCCGTCCCGCAGGGCGCAGAGGATCTGGAAGCTGTTGAATGCCTTGAACACGGCGGCAGGCTCTTCCCCCGCGCGGGCCGCCTTCAGATAGCTGCCGTAACCGGCGACCCCCTCTGCAATCAGCTCGTCGTAGGCCTCCCCCGCCCAGGGGTGCAGGCTGATGTCCTTGAATCCCGCACTCCATACCGACTCCACCGCAGCGGCATCGCCGCCGTTGCAGGCCCGCGCCAGCTGGCCGATGCCGGAGTGCTGATCGAAGCGCCAGCTCTTGGCCAGCAGGCAGAGGCTGTCGCGCACCGGAGCCCCTGCGGGCGTGCCCTGCAAACGGTAGCCGGTCTGGCGGGAGAGCCAATCCGCCTGCGCCGGGCTGATGCCCTGTTCGATAAAGCTGCAGATATCGCCGAGCACGGCCCCCGCCTCCACCGAGGCGAGCTGATCCTTGTCGCCGAGCAGGATGAGGCGGGCGTGGCTTGGCAGCGCATCGAGCAGGCGCGCCATCATGGGCAAATCGACCATGGAGGCCTCGTCCACCACCAGCAAGTCGAGGTGCAGCGGGTTGCCCGCGTGGTGGCGGAACTGGCTGCGCCCCGGAATGACCCCGAGCAGCCGGTGCAGGGTACCCGCTTCGGTGGGGATGGCCTGGGCCCACTCGGGGGGCAAGTCGAGGGCCTGCAGGGCAGAGCCGATACTCTCGGTGAGGCGCGCCGCCGCCTTGCCAGTGGGGGCCACCAGCCGGATCGCCGGGGCCTTGCCTGCTTGCAGGCCGGTCTCCACCAGGATGGCCAGGAGCTTGGCGACCGTGGTGGTCTTGCCGGTGCCGGGGCCGCCTGAGATGACCGCGAAGGGGCGCGCCGCCGCCGTGGCCGCCGCCAGCTTCTGGCCGTTGCAGCAGAGCGCCTCGGGCACCAGCGTATCCAGCTTGCCAAGATCGCTCGCCGCCTGGGCGCTGGCCAGCAGTGCCTCGATGGCGGGCCAATCCACCTCGCTCGGGAACACCAGATCGAGATACTTCAGGGTAAAGTGGCGGGCCGAGAAGTCGGGGGCGAGGCGGGCTTTGAGCAGCGCCCCGAACACCAGACCGTAGTCGCGGGCAAACAGCCGCGACAGGGCCGGGGCTATCTCGGGCCATTCGGCGCGTTCACTCAGGGCGCGCAGATGGCGGGCCACCCCCAGTTCAAAATCGTGGTAGCGGGTGAGGTAGAGCCGCCCGTGCCACAGCCGCAGCGGCCAGCGCGGGGCGGACCCGTCATCCTGTTCTGTGCCAACCAAGGGGCTGGCCGCAAACAGGGCGGGCCAGCGGTCAGGATCCGCCAGATCCCCCAGCAGATCCCGGCTCTGCTGGGGATCCAGCCCGAACGGGCGCAGGGATCCGGCTGCGAGCATCTCAAGGGGCAGGCAGACATGGCCGCGCCCCAGCTCGAAGCAGGCGAGTGCAGCTCCCAGCACCAGCTCGGGGCTGCCGCCAAGATCGGCCACCAGCTTGGCAAATTGCAGATCCAGCTGGCGGATACGCCCCGTCAGCGCCAGCGCTTTCAACCGTTCGATCATCATTGCGCTGGTCGCGGTGCTGATCATGGTGCCGCTCATGCCTCTACCTCGTTTAATTCTGTTGATGACACACCGCCAGAGCGATCACCATTTCTAAACAACTCATCCAGCCCCAGCACCAGTTCACGGCTCGGGCGGGTATGGAAAATGCCCCCCTGCGGCATGCCGCGCAGGAACAGATAGAAAACGCCGCCAAAGTGCTGCTCGAAGTCGTAGCCCGGCAGGCGCAGGGTGAGCAGCCGGTGCAGCGCCAGCGAGTAGAGCTGGTATTGCAGGTCGTAGCGGTGCTCCGCCATCGCCCGCTCCAGCGCCGGACGGCTGTAATCGGCGGGGCTCATGCCGAGGTGGTTTGATTTGTAGTCGAGCAGATACCAGCGCCCCTGCCACTCGAACACCAGATCGATAAAGCCCTTGAGCATCCCCTGCACGGTGGCAAAGTTGAGCGGCTTGTTGCCCCGCGACAGCGGGTCGTGCTGCTGGCAGAGGGCGGTCAGCGCCGGTGCCGTCACCCGCCCCATGGGCAGGAAGAACTCCAGCTCCACCTGTTTGCGCTCGGGGGCCAGATCCCGCAGCCGCACCGGTTCGCCAAAGCCAGTATCGAGCGGAGTATCCAGCACCGCCTCCACCTGCTGTTGCAGCACTGGCGCCCAGCTTTCGTCAAAGCCATCCTGAACCAGCAGGGTGGCGATATGCTCTGCCAGCGGCTCGCCGCCGGCACTTTGAAAGTCGATGGTCTCGAACAGGCTGTGCAGCAGGGTGCCGGGGCGTGCCCCTTTCGGGAAGGTGAAGATGGAGGACTGGGGTGCCTCGTCCGGTTGCTCGGAAGCCAGCGCGGTCGCCTCGGTGACTACCTCATCATCGAAGCCGGGATTGGCCAAGACACCCTTGCTGTGACCGTGACCCTGCGCCGCCAGCCCGGAGTAGGAGCTGATCCACCAGTCCCGCTCAAGGGAACCAGTAAAATGGCGCACCTGCGGCTCGCCCAACTGCTCCTCCTCTGGCGGAAGCGGGGCCGGACGGGTGAGCGAGGGCTCACCGACGACCACCCCGGGCAGCGCTTGCGCCAGCTCGGTGAGGGCGGTCGCCAGTGTCTGCGCATCCCCCTCTTCGCCCTTTTGCAGCAGGTAACCGATGGCGGTCTGGTGCAGGTCGGTCTTCTCCGACTTGCCCGCACCCGCCCGCACCGGCGCCAGCCCCAGCCAGGTGGCGTAAACACCCCGGGTCAGCGCCACATAGAGCAGCCGCAAATCTTCGGCAAGGCGCTCGCGGTCGGCTTCCGCCAGGGATCCCTCGGCGCCGGTCAGATCGAGAATGGTGCGATTGCCCGCCTCATCCGCCTCGTGATAGAGCGGGGTCTCGGCGGTTCTGTGGCTGCAGATGAAGGGCAGGAACACCAGCGGGTACTCCAGCCCCTTGGATTTATGGATGGTGACGATCTGCACCAGCTTGCGCTCGGATTCGAGGCGCAGTACCTGCTCCGCATCCTGGCCGCTCGGGCGGCTCACCGCCTCCCCCAGCCAGCGCAGCAGGGCGTACTCCCCGTCCAGCTCGCTGCTCACCTGTTGCAGCAGCTCGCCGAGATGGAGGAAGTTGGTCAGCCGCCGCTCGCCATAGGGGCTCGCCAGCAGGGAGGAGGCGAGGTTGCGCCTGTGCAGCAGGGCCCGCAACATGGCCAGCACGCCACGGCGGTGCCAGATCTTGCGGTACTCCATAAACTCCTGCACTGCGCTCTCCCACGCCCGCTCGTCGCTGGCCAGCCCATCGAGCGCCTTGGCATCGAGATCAAACAGGCCGGTGGCGAGCGCAGCCCGCAGGCTGCGCTCTTCGCTCGGGTTCTGGCAGGCGTGCAAAATCAGCAAAATCTCCCGCGCCTCCACCTGCTCCAGCACGCTCTCGCGGTTCGACAGATAGACGGAGGCGATGGCGAGGCGCGCCAGCTCCTGCTGCACCAGCTTGCCCTCGGCGCCGGTTCGCACCAGCACGGCGATATCCCCGGCCTTCACCGCCTTGTCACCAATCAGCGCCTTGCCCTCACGGGCCAGGGTCAGCAGGCGGTGGATCTCGGCGGCGGTGGCGCGGGCCATCTTGCTCTGGTAATCCCCCCGGTTGAAGGTGGGCTGGCCGGTCAGCTGCCAGCAGTGGAGCACAGGCGCGGTGGCGCCACCCAGCAGCAGCGCCTTGCTCTTGCCCTGCGCCTCCACCGGCAGGAAGGGGATATCCGCCTCGTAGATAAAGGGATCCTTGGCACGCTCGAACAGGCCGTTGACCGCCCCCACCAGCGCACTGCTGGAGCGCCAGTTGCGCCCCAGGGTGTAGTGGGCGCTCACATTTCGCCGCGCCTGAATGTAGGTAAAGATGTCGGCGCCGCGAAAGCCGTAGATGGCCTGCTTGGGGTCCCCGATCATCAAGAGCGCCGTATCCTGATGACCGCCGTAAAGCCGGTGGAAGATGCGGTACTGCTGGGGGTCGGTATCCTGAAATTCGTCTATCATCGCGACCCGATAGGTGGCGCGAATGCGATCGCAGAGCCGCTCGCCAAGACTGGAGCCGAGCGCCCCATCGAGATCTTTCAGCAGGTCATCGAACGAGAGCTGATGAGCCTGCCGCTTGCTCGCCTGCATCCGGCTGCGCACCACCTTGGCGGCCCGTTGCAGGATAAGGTCGCGAATGCCGGGGCGGCTCGCCAGCAGTTCGTCGATCTGGCTGAACAGCGGCAGGGTTGGTGGCGACTTCCCCTTGCTCAGCTTGGCTTCCAGTGTCTCCTGGCCGAAGCGCTCGAGATCCTTGGGCAGCTCGTAACCGCTGCCCTCGTCCTGCGCCCAGTCGCTGATCTTGGCGAGCCAGCCTTCGTAGTTCTTGCCGGTATAGAGCTTCATCTGCCCCTCGGTCTGGCGGCGGATCTCGTCCGTCTGCGCCAGCCATTCGCTCTTCACCGCAGCGATGCGACTCATGGCCGCTTGATGGCGGACTGCGAGGGTCTCGTCACCCAAGGCCGGATGGATCTCCAGCTCGCTGTTGTCGAGCCAGCTGCCCATCTCCCGCAGCAGGGCGGCGGGGCTCGGCCAGAGTGCGCGCACCGAGCTGGCGAGGGTCTTGTCCACCGGATAGAACTCGGCGCGCCAGTAGTCGCTCACCGCCTGCAGCCTGAGCTGGCTGTCGTCGGTCAAAAATTCTGTCTCGAACAGGGCGCCCGACTCGAAGGCGTTTTGCTTGAGCATCCGCTGGCAGAAGCCGTGGATGGTAAAGACCGCCGCCTCGTCCATCTGCCGCTCGGCGGCCAGCAGACGGCGGGCCGCCAGCTCGTGATCCCCCACCTCTGCCAGCAGTTGGGCCAGCAGGGTGTCACTGCTGTGGCCGCGCATAAAGGCGAGCCGCGCCTCGTGGATTCGGCCACGGATCCGCCCGCGCAGCTCGGCGGTGGCCGCTTCGGTAAAGGTCACCACCAGGATCTCGGTCACCGACAGCGGCCGCTCGTGGGCGCTCGGCTGACCCACATCGGCGCCCTCTTCGATGAGCGGGCCGTGACCCAGCAGCAGGCGCAGGTAGAGACCGGCGATGGTGTAGGTCTTGCCGGTGCCGGCGGAAGCTTCGATCAGTCGTTCACCATGGAGGGGAAAACGCAGGGTATTGAGCGGGTTAGCCATTATTTCAGCTCCTCCAGGGTCTTGAGCAGCGGGGTCAGGTGTTCACGGGCCAGGGCCTGTAACTGGTCAAGCACGGCGTCATCCAGCTCGGGGAAGCAGCGGGCGACATAAGGGTCTTGCCCCTCCCCCGTCACCATGTAACCGCCGTTGAAGCGGGTGAGGGCCGCCTTGTCGGCCGCCTCCGGCTTGTCGGGATCCTTCTCGATCGCCCTGAGCCAATCCCAGGCGGTGTTGGGGAAGAACGGCAGTGGCCGCTTCATCCCCTGCGCCCAGCACGCCACCAGCGCCGCCAGCTTGGGACGCGCCTCGTCGGCAGCGAGTACAGGCAGGCGCAGACTCTGTTTGGCATCGAACAGCAGGGTGTCGCCGGGGGCGCAGCTCAATGAGAGGCAGAGGTGCTGGATCCAGCCCAGCAGCAGATCCTTGCCGTTGAAGCTGCCGGGTTTGACCACCAGCAAGCGCCCCTTCTGGGTGTCGATCCACCCTTGCAGCTGGCCCTGAGTGAGGGAGATATCGATCTCCACCGCCTGCTTTTCTGACTCATTGGCAGCAACCCAGGGCCTTAGCCGATCCGCCAGCTTGCCCATCTCGGCATCCAGATCGTCCAGCAGCAGGCTGCCGAACCACCCTTGTGGCAGCAGGCCGGTGAGCTGCAACCGCTCGCGCCGTTTGCTCACACTATCGCTCCGCTCTGGACTGTCGCCCTCGGCCAGATGGGCATCGAGCAGCAGATCTTTCAGCTGATAATGTTGCAGACCATCCAGCTCGAACGGCTCGCTGTCCTCGATGTTGGCCTCGTTCAGTTCAAACCACACCTTGAGGCGACGGTTGAGGAAATATTTGGTGGGCTGGCGATAGAAGCGCAGCAGCTCCGCCAGCTCCAGCCCCTGCTCCTTGCCCCATTCGGGGGGTAAAGGCAGCTCGCCGCTCTGGAAGTTGGCCGCGCCGCGCACCGGATTGAGGGCGGGCAGCCAGTCGGCGGCATAGGTAAAGAGGCGCGAACCCGCCTCCGGGTAGAAGTAGTTGCGGCTGTAGGGGGTGAGCGGGTGCGCCACCATCAGGTGGTTGAGCAGCCGCTTGCCTGAGGTCTCGTCATCGAGGCTCTCATCCCCCGCCAGCACGAAGCCCTGCCGCACATAGTCGATCAGCTCCGCCAGCAGCACCGAGGGCACCTTGTCGCTGTTGTCCTGGGCGCTGAAGCCCTGATAGCTGATATAGAGCCCCTGCTGGGCGCTCAAGAGTGCCTCGAGGAACAGGTAGCGGTCATCATCCCGGCGGGAGCGATCCCCGCGCCGCCCGGCCACCGCCATCAGATCGAACCCCATGGGGGCCAGGGTGCGCGGGTAGACGCCGTCGTTCATGCCGAGCAGGCAAACCTGTTTGAAGGGGATGGAGCGCATCGGCATCAGGGTGCAGAAGTTGACCTGACCGGCGAGGAAGCGCTGGCTGGAGCGGGACTCCCCCAGCACGCTGCCGAGGTAGTCCTGCAACAGGTCGGCGGTGATGGGCTGATCGAAGCGAGCCTCCCCGAGCTGGGTTTGCCAGTCGGCCAGCTGGCTGCGAATGAGCTGGAGCTGACGCTCTTCCTCCTCGTCGGCCAGATAGAAGCGCTCCAGCAGCGCCAGCAGGCAGGCGTGCCACTCTGCCAGTGGCTGCGCCTGTTGCAGCCGGGGCAAAAACTCAGCCAGCGAATCGACAAACCAGGCGAGCTTGCCGAGCGCCAAGCCCTGTTGGCCTTCGATATCAGCGTAGGGAAGGATGCCCGCCACCGGTTCCCCATCCCCCATGGCAAAACCGAGCAGCATGCGGCGCAGGCCGAACAGCCAGCTGTTGCCGGACATGGGCGGCAGATCGAAACGGACGGGGTAGCCGTCATCCAGCCCCCAGCGGATGCCAGTCTCCTGCACCCAGACCCGCAACTGGTTGAACTCGTCGTCATCCAGCTCGAAGCGGCGCAGCACGGCGGGCACCTCGAGAATGGCGAGCAGCTCCCCCGCCCCCAAGCGGGCGTTGGGCAGCCTGAGCAGGGCGAGGAAGCTTTGCAGCAGCGGGCTCTCCTGACTCGCCGCCCGATCCGAGACCGCAAACGGGATCTGACCGCGCGCGCCAAACACCGCCTGAATGTAGGGGCCGTAGCTGTTCACATCCGGCATCATCACCACCACATCTTTCGGGGTGAGGGCGGGATCCTGTTCGAACAGCGCCAGCAACCGGTCGTGCAGCACTTCCAGCTCGCGCATCGGGCCGTGACAGGCGTGGATCTGCAAGGATCCATCCGCCGGATCGATCGGGCTCTTGTGATGACTGCTGTCGAGATCGAACTGACCGGCGCCCCGTTCTGCCAGCTCCAGCACATCCTTCTGGATGGCGCGCAGCAGGCTGACATTGCCCTTGGCGTCTACCTCGTCGATATCGACGAAGGCCTCGATTTGCGGCACCTCCAGCTCCATCAGCTGATGCAGATAGTCGCGCCCCAGCTTGCCCATGGAGGCGAGCAGCGGATTGGCGGGGCCCTGCAACGTCTCGATATCGGTGCCGGGTTTGAGCTTGTTTTCGAGGCGCGCCAACGTCTTGCGATCCAGCAGATCCCCCCAGTAGTAGCGGCAGGGGTTGGTGACGAACAGGTGTACCTCCACCTCGGGTCGGCTACCGAGGGCCAACAGGGCCTCCACATAACGGGGCGGCAGCGCCGAGATGCCGAACACGAACACCCGCTGCGGCAGCTTGCCCGGTAGATCGGCGGTGCGTTGCAGCTCGTGGATAAACTCCTCATAGAGGTTGGCTCTGTGGTAACCGCTGGGGGAGAGCGCCAGGGTGCGGGCCACCAGCTCGCGCCACAGTTCGGGCTGCCAATCCTGACCGCTCACCCCGGCAAGCTCCAAACCCAATCCCTCCCCCTGTTCCCAACGGGCGATCCAGTCAGGCCGGTAGACCAGATACTGGTCGAACAGATCCGCCACCTTCTCGCAAAGTTGCCACAACCGCACTTGCTCGGGATCCTGGTCAGGATCCTGCTCATCCCCGCCCAGATAGGCGGCGAGCGGCGCGAAGGCGGGCCTGCCGAGCAGAGCGGGCAGAATGGTCATCAGCTGCCAGCTCATGGATCCCTTGTTGTAGGGGCTCTGGCGGGGCACGTCTGCCAGCACCTGGGTGAACATCTCCCAGATGAAGCTGGCTGGCAGCGGGAAGTCGATATTGGCGGCGATGCCGAAGGCCTTGGCCAGCTCCAGCTTGAGCCACTGGGCCATGCCGGGACTCTGCACCAGGATCTGCTCGTGCTCGAAGGGGTGAGAGAGGGGCGCCTGCCTGATGCGGCTCACCAGCAGCTCCTTGAGCAGATCCAGCTGATTGGAGTGGTAGAGGGTAAACATGGACGACTCCCGCCAATTTCATGAAGAGGGGTGTGCGCCGGAAAAGACGAACCATTTCCGTCACTTCACACGAAATGGGATTGTCGGGGATCGGGGGATAAGATGCAAAAGGCGCTTGCCGTCACCGGGCGGGCCTCGTCACAGTACCGGCATTCACCCCCTGACGGGCATAAAAAAGGCTATGTCCCAATTACGTGTTGCATGGGGCGCCCCAGCGCCTCATGCAAGCAAC
>RCUN01001008.1_pt1 | contig 10772 bp, 11 predicted proteins | sample 2166181 | NCBI WGS metagenome assembly RCUN01 (sample SAMN09932603, study PRJNA488358) | compost metagenome | feature: garden; material: soil; isolation source: compost soil in crotononitrile-enriched culture | place: Germany: Experimental Botanical Garden Goettingen | collected 2016-01-27 | reverse complement strand
GATCTAACACCTCTGCCAGCTGCTTTACGGTGAGTCCTTCATCACCGGCCAGAAACAACAGGCCTTCAATAATCGATTTCATCTTCTGAAAATCCATTCTTGCTTCCTTCCCCTTTCCACTCCATAACAATATCATCGAACAGCTTGTTCTGATAACAGACAATCTGCTTCATTTTCATTAATTCAAGTACAGCCAGGAAAGTAACGACGATCTCGTGCCTGTACATTTCCTCGTGAAGCAGCTTCGAGAACATTACCCTTCCGCCTTTACCCTGAAGCTCCAGCACCTCAATCACTTCTCTGATGCGGTCTTTGACTGAAATCTCATCTCTTTGAATACGGGCCACAGTACTCCGTTTGACCGCCTTGCGAATGGCTTTCTGGAAGACAGCGATAAGGTCAGCTGCATGCAGTCCTTTTACCGGGTTCTCAAGAACCTCTGGCATAAATGGAGACAAATCCTCCGGCTCCTTGGAGAAAATAAGGCTTCTCTCCCACTCCTTATCGTGCAAATGTTCAGCTATTCCTTTATACTTCCGATATTCGATCAGCTTACGAATCAGCTCGTCCCGCGGATCTTCTTCTTCCTCATAATAGTTATAATCCTCTTCTATTTCGATAACGGGCGGTTTCGGAAGCAGCTGTTTGCTCTTGATGGATAACAGCGTTGCTGCCATGACCAGGAATTCGCTTGTAATTTCAAGCTCCAGCTCCTGCATGCTGTTCAAATAGGCTAAATATTGGTCTGTAATCTCACTAATGGATATTTGATGGATATCGATCTCTGCTTTATCAATAAGATGCAGCAGCAAATCGAGCGGTCCTTCAAAAGTCTCCAGCTTGTAAAGTACTGTCACGTATTGCTCCTCCGCCCGAAAAAAATAAAAATGTAGTACCATTATAATGGTACTACATTAAATAAGCACTATTTTAATTGTTTCGTCAAGTTTGCCATTTCAATTGCTGCCGTTGCTGCGTCCCAGCCTTTGTTCCCTGCCTTGGTGCCTGCCCGCTCAATCGCCTGCTCAATGCTCTCCGTAGTAAGTACGCCGAAGATGGTTGGTACGCCAGTCTTTAGGCTGATTGCTGCAACTCCTTTGGCAACTTCATTACATACATAGTCATAATGAGAAGTTGATCCTCTAATTACGGTTCCAAGTGTAATTACAGCGTCGTACTTTCCGCTCTCTGCCAATTTCTGGGCCGCGAATGGAATTTCGAAAGCGCCCGGCACCCACGCGACGTCCACTTCCTCATCCTTAACCCCGTGCCGTTTAAGTGCATCCTGTGCTCCCCCAAGGAGCTTGCTTGTTATGAATTCGTTAAATCTTCCTACTACGATCGCATACTTAAGACCTTCCGATACCAAATTTCCTTCAAAAATGTTCCCCATTGTTAATCAACCCTTCTTCTTTTAGTTTTGGTTAAATCTCTGCAGATTCATTCTGTTCCAGATCATCGAATTTCAGCAGATGACCCAGCTTTTCCTGTTTGGTATGAAGATAGTTCGTGTTATCTTCATTCTCCTTCATTTGGATAGGTACACGTTCCACGACCTGCAGACCATACCCCTCAAGCCCTTTGATTTTGCGTGGATTGTTGGTCATAAGCTTAATCTCTCGCACGCCAAGGTCCTTGAGGATTTGAGCCCCAATGCCGTAGTCGCGTAAATCAGCAGCAAAGCCAAGCTTCAGATTGGCATCGACCGTGTCGAGCCCTTCCTCTTGCAGCTTATAGGCTTTCAGTTTGTTGATCAGTCCGATCCCCCGTCCTTCTTGACGCATGTAGAGCAGAACTCCATTGCCTGCCTCTTCAATCTGCCGAAGTGCTGCCTCAAATTGAGGACCGCAATCACAGCGGTGGGAATGGAATACATCTCCGGTTAAACACTCGGAGTGCACCCTTACCAGGACCGGCTTACTGCTATCGATGGTGCCTTTGACCAAAGCTACATGTTCTTTCTGGTCAACTTCATTAGAGTAGGCAACCGCACGGAAGACACCGTAGTCTGTTGGCATCCGTACTTCAACTTCCCGGTTAACCAGTCTCTCCTTCTCATTGCGATAGTGAATCAGATCTTTAATGCTGATGAGCTTAAGCCCATGAGTCTTGGCAATCTGCATCAGATCGGGCAATCTGGCCATCGTCCCGTCTTCCTTGATCACCTCACAAATCACTCCTGCCGGATAAGCTCCTGACAGCACAGCCAGGTCAACAGCGGCTTCCGTATGACCTGCCCGGCGGAGCACCCCGCCTTTCTTGGCAATCAGCGGGAACATATGCCCTGGACGGCGAAAGTCAGACGGCCTCGCATCCGGGTCCATCAGCCCCTGAATCGTAACCGATCGTTCTTTTGCAGATATTCCCGTTGTCGTATCTTTATGGTCTACGGAGACCGTGAATGCTGTACCGTGAAAATCCGTATTCTGAGCTACCATCGGCTTCAAATCCAGCTCATCCGCCCGTTCCTGTGTTATAGGCACACATACCAGGCCTCTGCCTTGGCTGATCATGAAATTAATCACTTCCGGCGTCGCCTTCTCGGCCAAGGCAATAAAGTCACCTTCGTTCTCCCGATCTTCATCATCTACAACAATGATGACTTTCCCATTCTTTAGATCCTGAATGGCTTCTTCAACCAAATCCAGCTGTATATCACTCATAATTATTCACTCCTTTGTGTAGGACGCATATCTTCAGATCAGGCGAATCCGTTCTCAACGAGAAACTGCATTCCCAAAGTAGACTTAGGTGAGTTAGACTGAGACCCCTCCGCTCTACCTCCAAAATTCAACAGATGCTCTACATATTTGCCAAGTACATCACATTCCAGATTAACGGTGTCCCCGGCCCTCTTAAGCGAAAGAGCTGTCTCTGCTAATGTGTGAGGAATAATGGAGATGCTGAACTTCTCACTGGAGGATCTAACAACGGTAAGGCTGATCCCATCAACTGTGATGGAGCCCTGCGGAATAATATATTTGAATAAAGAACGATTGAATGGGGCAATATCATACACCATTGCATTTTGATCCCTTGTTACTCCGGTTATTGTCCCTGTTCCATCGACATGCCCCTGGACGATATGTCCACCAAATCTGCCGCCTGCTGCCATGGCCCGCTCAAGATTCACTTTCCCGCCAACTTTCAACTCATTTAGATTCGTATGACGATAGGTCTCGGGCATCACGTCAACGGCGAAGGAGTTCCCTTGGTTAGACACCGCTGTGAGACACACCCCATTAACCGAGATACTGTCCCCAAGCCTCAGATCTTCCATAATGACAGAGGCCTGAATATCCAGCACCATGGCTTCCCCTTTACGCTGAACCGACTTAAGAGTCCCTACTTCCTCAACAAGTCCTGTGAACATGTCTGCACCCCCTTACTGCTCTTGTGATCCTGCTACACAAGTGAAATTTTGATTTACACATAGGACAGCCGTATAATTCATAAGTTCAACTTATTTAACATGTTTTACTCTCCCCATACGGGAGTACCCTTAATCAGTACATTGTCATCGATAACTTCCACGGACATATCCTTTAAGGTGACTGCATCTTTCATTTCATCATACCCCTCAAAGACGAAATTGCCCTTTGAACCCAGCCCGCCGATCAATTTGGGAGCAAAGAATATGGCCACTTCATCCACCAGCTTCTCCTGGATTAAGCTGCCGTTTATTCTCCCGCCTCCTTCAACCAGAATCGAGGATATGCCCTCTCTGCCAAGAAGGTGTAAAGCCAGTTTCATATCTACTCGGGGACCTTCACCGCAGATAATAACCTGGATTCCCTTAGTCTCTAGCTCTTTGATTCGGTCACCATCAGCTTGAGCCGTCGTTAGCACAATGGTCTTCGACCGGTTATCCGTAATGACCTTGGATTGATCCGGTATTCTCAAGCTCGAATCTACAATGATTCTGACAGGTGATAATCCTGAGACGGGAAGTCTGGTGCTTAATTCTGGATCATCTGCAATTACAGTCCCGATTCCAACCAGAATTCCTTGATGCTGATGACGCATCACATGGACCAGCGCCCGTGATCGTTCGTTGGTGATCCACTTGCTGTCACCTGTAGCTGAGGCAATTTTGCCATCGAGGGTGCTGGCACTCTTGATCGTTATATAAGGCACCCCTGTGGTGATAAATTTGATGAATTTCTTATTCAAGCTAAGTGCCCTTTCCCTTAGAACACCTACCTGAACGTCGATACCCTGAGCCTTAAGCATGGCAATTCCCCGTCCGGCAACCTTGGGGTTCGGATCTTCACATGCAATGACAACACGGGCTACCCTCTCATTGATCAATCGTTCACTGCAGGGGGGAGTAAGTCCATAATGGCTGCAAGGCTCCAAGGTAACATACACAGTACTGCCGACAGCAAGTTCTCCTGCCATATTGAGAGCATGAACTTCGGCATGAGGGGTTCCTTGCTTAAGATGCATGCCGATCCCCACGATGGCTCCGTTATTCACAACAACAGCGCCTACGACTGGATTCGTACCCGTCTGACCCAGTGCCTTCTCTGCCATATCCAGCGCCATTGACATGTAATACTCATCATTCATGAATTCCATTTGAGACGTAATCTCCCTTCCAGCGTACATGCGGCAGGCTACGCGGTTCCAAATCTAAGCCAAATAACATAAAAAACCCCATACGGATTAATTCCGAGTGGGGTTGCGAGAGATTTATGTAGCGAAGTAAAGCATATCCATTCAAATAAGCTGTCCATGTCCATTAAGGCATTCATAGAGAAAGAAATCGCAATAAAGCGAACGCCCATGAATAAATAGGATGCTCAAATAAACGTATACCTTAAATCTGCATCACAAGGCACAGCCTTATCATGCAGTTCGCGTCTTCCTTCTCCCATCCAGACTATACTGTCGGTCCCGGAATTACACCAGGTCAGCCAACGAAGCATTCCATGCTACGCCGGGTCACGGACTAAGGTACACATGTGCACCATCACCGCCGGTTGGGAATTTCACCCGACCCCGAAGGATTAACACTATTAAACTTGATTGTCATGTTAACATAGCCATCACCAAGAAAGCAACATTTTTCATTTCCTGCCTCCAGATACTTGGGCTGCAGCAGGGTACCGATAGTGTAGACGGGGAAGTCTATAAGTGTTCGACTGAACCATTTTAACAAACTTCACTTTGAGGAGGGTTTCTTATGACAAGACCAAAGCCTGATGACCGTTCAGACAACGTGGAGAAGCTGCAAAAGCATATTCATAACTCGATTGAGAATTACCGCGAGGCTCAGGATTATTTGAGTGAGCATGCAGATGAAATCACTTCGGAGGAGAAAAGTGACATTGAGGCCAAGAACCACCGCCGCCTCGAGAGCATCGCTGGCTTCCGCAGTGAAGTGAAGGATGAAGCGAAGCATTCAGGACGCTAATCTCTACCCCATTGCACAACAAACAGGAGTCCATTCGGACTCCTGTTCAGCTGTATCTTATGCTTGATTGATTTAAGCTTCGATTACTTCGACTTTTTCCATTTTGTCGCGGCCCTTGAATTCATCTACCAGTTCAAGACCTTGAACAACCTTGCCAAATACCGTGTGCACGCCATCCAGGTGAGGTTGTGGTGCATAAGTGATGTAGAACTGGCTTCCGCCTGTATTCTTACCGGCATGAGCCATAGCAAGCACACCGCGCTCGTGCTTGTTCGGGTTGATCTCACAGTCGATGGTATAGCCTGGACCGCCAGTACCATTTCCGTTAGGGCAGCCGCCTTGAGCTACGAAACCAGGTATTACACGGTGGAATGTAAGTCCGTTATAGAACCCGGAGTTCGCTAGCTTCTCAAAGTTAGCCACGGTGTTTGGAGCATCATTTTCGAACAGATCAATCAAGATCTCTCCGCCATTTTCCATTTTGATTTTTGCTTGTTTTGCCATATGTAAAGCATCTCCTTCCAGAATGGGGTACAACTTAACGTACATTAGTGTACTATGAAACCTGTCCCAGTGCAAAATTAAAGGCGGAGAGCACAAAGCTCCCGCCTATTTAGATTAATTAAATGAAGGCTGCTTCTGGATGCGCTCAGGAATCAGATCGTTCGCGACAATATCGTTCAGAGATTCTCTCTTCACCACTAGATCACTTGCGCCGTCTTTTACGAAAACAACTGCCGGTCTGCGAATCCGGTTGTAGTTACTTGCCATGGCATAGTTATATGCGCCTGTGCAAGATACAGCCAAAAGATCGCCGCTGTTCACTTTAGGCAGATCCAAATCCCAGATCAGCATATCCCCGCTCTCGCAGCATTTTCCGGCAACAGACACGGTCTCTTCTGTCTGATCTTTACCGCGATTCGCTAGCATAGCCTCATATTTCGATTCATACAGCGCTGGACGCGGATTATCGGTCATACCACCGTCCACAGCCACATATTTGCGTACGCCAGGAATGTCTTTGCTTGTGCCAACGGTGTACAGAGTTGTACCCGCATCCCCAACAATACTCCGGCCTGGTTCAACCCAGATCTCAGGAAGCTTGTCATACGTTCCCGCGAAATGCTGCTTCACGCCTTCGGTGATTGCTTTTACATACTCAGAAATCTTAAGCGGTGTATCGCCTTCCATATAACGGATACCGAAGCCCCCACCCAGGTTAACAACCTGGAAGGTCACGTTCAGCTGATCTTTCACTGATTTGGCAAATGCAGCAACGCGCTCAACCGCCATTTGGAAGCCTTCCACCTCAAAAATTTGGGAGCCGATATGGGAATGAACGCCAAGCAGATTAAGGTTAGACTGTTCACTCGAGAGCTTCACAGCTTCAAATGCCGAACCGTTCCCAATATCGAATCCAAATTTGGAATCCGTCTGGCCGGTGGAAATATATTCATGCGTATGGGCTTCTACGCCCGGAGTAACACGAAGAAGAACGTTAACCTGAACTCCGTTCTCCTTAGCTATCGCGTTAAGAAGATGAATCTCCGTGAAGTTATCAACGACAAAACAGCCAATGCCTGCCGTAATCGCCATTTGAATCTCATCAGGCGTCTTATTATTGCCGTGGAAATGAATTCGTGAAACCGGGAATCCGGCCTGAAGTGCTGTATAGAGTTCCCCTTCAGACACTACATCCAAAGAGAGCCCTTCTTCTTCAGCTAGGCGACACATCGCCAACGTGCAGAAGGCTTTGCTGGCATAAGCAACCTGGAACGAAAGTCCGGATTGCTTAAAGGCTTCTACATATTCGCGGCTACGCTGACGAACGAGAGTCTCGTCAACAATATATAAGGGTGTGCCATATTTTTCTTTAAGTTCAACTGTATCACAGCCTCCAATTTCGAGGTGGCCTTTTGCATTAATTGTGCTTGTACCGTGTAGAAACATTCCGCAATCCTCCGATTAATTTGATTTTTCTCAGTATAACAAACAAGTAGAAACCGAATAATGGATTTTTGCGTATTTGATTTGTGTTTTTTATCAATCCGGTTCATGGTCAGTTTTTGTCTGGCAGTCTTGTATTGTCCCTCGTTTTGTTGAAGGAAGGACGTTTCCTTGAATAACTTACAGGCACTCGGAACAGAAAGGCAAACATCGCTTTTGCATTAAAAGGTATAAACGGCCATAGATAGGACGAGTTGTAGGACCGGCGAATGGTGAGCAGAACAATAAATAAGGTCACCCCACCAACAAAACCAGGGATTCCGAATATCGCAACCGTGATCAACAGGATCAGCCGAACAAGCCTGTTCGCAAGACCAAGCTCATAGCTTGGAGTAGCAAACATCCCAATACCGGCAACAGCCATATATAGAACTACTTCGTTCACGAACAACCCGGTCTTCACCGCAATATCACCGATGAGAATCGCTGCAATCAAGCCCATAGCGGACGCAAGCGGGGTCGGCGTATGAACCGCGGCCATCCGCATCAGATCGACGCCAAACTCAACCAGCAGAAACTGCACGATCAAAGGCAGCTTTGCGTTCGTCTGAGGACCGATGAAGGAGAGTGCAGCAGGTTTAATTTCCGGATGAACAACCACAAGCAGCCATAAAGGGAGCAGGAACAGTGAAGCGAATATCCCCCCGTAGCGAACCCATCTTAAGTAAGTTCCCATGGTTGCAGTCTGACGATTCTCCTCGGCATGCTGACACAGATCAAAGAAGGTTGTCGGAAGAATGATGGCGCTCGGAGAGGTGTCTACAATCAGGACGACCCGGCCTTCCAAAATGTGCGCTGCCACCACATCCGGACGCTCGGAATATCGAACAAGCGGATAGGGATTCCATCCACTGTTCACGGCCGCCTCCTCCAGCTGCTTATCTGCCAAAGGCAGGCCATCGATATCCACCGCTTTGATTTTCTCTCGGATCGCATCGACCTGAACCTTGTCGACGATATCGTCAATATAAGCTATGCTGACATCGGTTCTTGTTCTCCTACCTACCTGAATATATTCGAATTTAAGTCCAGGATCCCTTAGTCTCCGCCTTACAAGTGCAACATTGGTAAGCAGTGTCTCGGTGAAGCCATCCCGTGCCCCGCGAACCACGCGCTCGAGTGAAGGCTCTTCTGGATTCCGTGCTGGGTATGAACGGGTATCCATAACAATCGCAGCTTCTTCTCCATCAACGAAGAGCGCGCTCATTCCAGTCATGACTTTATTAATAACCTCACTCATCTTCTTCGACTTGGTGACCTGAATATGAGGGATATAGAACTCGAAGAAGTCCTCTAAGGCATCACCGGATAAAGATTCGGGGGTCAGATAGGTCAAGCGTTTGATAATTTCCTGCATAATGTTATCTTTGGCAAAACCGGTAATAAAGAACATCCCCGTCTTGCGGCCAGCATAGGTCATCTCGCGAAAATTCACATCAAAGCTCTCATCGAGCCCAATCACTTTTACCAGAGTTTTTCGCGTTGTACTTAAATCCTTGCTGATTCGGTCCGATTTTTGCCAGTAGACGACGGACTCCTCCACATTCCTTGATTGCTCAGCTTCAACCTTATTCGGGCCTTTTGCATCCTCAGCCCCCGACTCCTCTCTCTCTTGCTCCTCTCCTGGATCAAATTCCGGAGGAGGATCCTGTAATTCCTCTTGCTGACGATCCATCTCTTGCTCTGTCATTGCTATTACCATCCTTCCTGCCCGTTCTATCGATTATATACAAACCATTCAAATAACGAGCCTGCCACCTTCCCGAATACCATCGCCAGCAGCAGACCGAATAGGTACTGCCTCATATGAAGCCTTTTCGCTAGAATCGGTAAAACATTCAGCACTTCCGTCAATGCCGCTGCCAGCATCCCAATAAAGATTCCGTTCAGAAGACCGATCCACCCATTAATAACCTCGGAATGCAGATAAAGTTTGAAATCCCAAAAGTCAGCCACTGTACCCATAACCGATCCACTTACCATAGCCCCTTCATACCAATGGACTTTATCATAGGAGCGGCTAAGCTGAGCCAGACGCGGGATGATATCGAGAACTACGAACAGGGCAATGACGCCGCCCCCAACTGCGATTCCTCCAGCCAAACCGAGAAATATCGAGAGAAACAATGACAGCGCTGGCGTCATCCCTTCTCCCTCACGTTATCGAGATGTATCTTCTTAAATTCTTCCGTGATGACATAGTGATTAAGGTTCTCTTGATACAGGAACATTTCCACCTCAAGGGGCGTAGGCTCCTCGTTCCATTTCTTCTTGAAGATATGGTTGAAGAATACAATCATTCCTAGACCAATCCCCACAGAGTAAGCCGCTTGAAAAACATACGGATGCTCGTCCCGTGTACCCGTAACCATCTCCACAATTCGAACCTGTACTTCCTGCATACTGACATCCGCATGGAAGTTCATGATGGTCAAGGCTGAGCCAAAGAAAAGCAGCATCCAGACCATAATGAACAACACGATCGAAGGCTTCTTCTCTTTGCCTATAATTTCAACAAGAGTATGCGGTTCACCAATGTGTTCTACGACGCACCCAGGCATGAGAGTATGAATATGGCCGATAATCTGCAGCATATCAATAACTATGCGGTTTCCATCCTGCCTCTCGGGTCTTTCCATGACCATCTGCTTCAATACTTCCTCAGAATTACCGGGGGCTAATATTTGGGCAATATCGCCCAGACGAATAACACTGCCTTCATGGAGCCTGACATTTTTACGAAGCCTCAGATAGACGGTGGGAGCGGGATCCTTGCTCATCCAGTTCACCCCTTAACTGCCGAATTGCGCATAGTATGCCTAGAACAAGGGCTTTTTAGTCTGAAGCGGGGTTTAATGACATCCATGTTATGTAATAGCACATAATAAAAAGCCGCCCTGAACGCCGATTGGCATTCAAAGGCAGCTTTTATTCACTGGGCGATTTGATCCCGGATATTCTGCAGAATCTTCTTCTCCAGCCTGGAGACTTGCACCTGCGAGATTCCAAGCCTGCTCGCAACCTCCGATTGAGTCTGATCCCGGTAATATCTCAGATAGACAATGAGCCTTTCCCTTTCACTTAGACCATCAATGGCTTCATGAAGGGCCAGCTTATCGAACCACCTATCCTGAGACTCATCCGCAATCTGGTCCATTAGCGTGATGGGGTCTCCATCATTCTCAAAGACCGTCTCGTGAATGGAGGTCGGAGGCTTGTTCGCTTCTTGAGCGAATACAACTTCCTCGGGCGTAACCTCCAGTGCCTCCGCCACTTCCTTAATTGTAGGAAGACGGTTTAACACTTTAGCGAGCTCGTCCTTCTTCTTGCGAACTTTATTAGCCAT
>RCUN01000998.1_pt1 | contig 10887 bp, 9 predicted proteins | sample 2166181 | NCBI WGS metagenome assembly RCUN01 (sample SAMN09932603, study PRJNA488358) | compost metagenome | feature: garden; material: soil; isolation source: compost soil in crotononitrile-enriched culture | place: Germany: Experimental Botanical Garden Goettingen | collected 2016-01-27 | reverse complement strand
TGTGGCGGTTTTTGTTGAGCAAAAGCCATACTATTGAAAAGCAATAAAAATATTAAAGGTTTCTTTGTCATGTTTATCAAAACTTGTGTAACAAAATAACTGGTCGAATATTAAAAGCCCCTTAATAAATGCTTAAAAAAAGCTTAAAATTAGCATGTTTTTCAGGTAGATAAGAAACCTAATGTGTCGGCTAATAAATGTATCTACTTGTTTATTAATGGCTTCCGGTTAATTTGGAGCGATTTTTGCAACTAACCTTTCTGGTTGAGAAACAATTTAAATAGTAATACAAAAGTATGCGTAGATTGTTTTAGATCTGCCTGATATGCTATCGTTGCTTGATGGGATTGCATGATACGCTGAACGATACGTAGCCCTAAGCCTGATCCTGTTGTTTCACTTGCATTTTCACCGCGGCTGAATGCATCGAAAATTCGCTTTTGGTCGATTGTGCTCAAGGCTGGGCCAGTATTGCTGACAAGTACCTTGAGTTCGAAGGTTGATTCTAGAATCATCACTTTTACCTCCCTATTATCGGAGTAGAGCGCAGCATTTTTAAATAAATTCACAAAAGCAATTTCAATCAATTGTGCGGAACAGAAAATACTAAGTTTTGGATCTTCGATCCCACCAATTGAAAAATCCAGTTGCAGGTCGGGGAATACCTTGGCTACTTTTTCATAGGCCATAAAGATAATTTCATCGATCCGCTCTTCCTTATAGGTCGTTTTCAAACGCTCAGAGTCGAACTTTGAAAGTAACATCAGCGAATCGGTTACCTCCGAAAGATGTAAGGTTTCCTTGGATATGTTACGTAAAACCTGCTTTACGTCTTCACTCAGCTGATTTTGATGATAAAGGTTCTCCAGCTGAAAGGACATTCGGGCAAGCGGTGTTCGCAGCTCGTGGGAGGCGCTGGAATTAAATTCTTTCTGCGATTCGAAAGCAGCCGAAAGTCGCAGCAGCATGGTATTAAATGCTCGGGTTAGTATAGCAATCTCATCGGTATGACCGGTATACTCGACAGGTTTGGTAAGTTTACTGGCATTAATCTGCGTAATATTATCTTTTAATTTATCGAGTGGGATCAATAGGCGCTGGATGAGGTTATAACTAAATATCCAGACCAGAACAGCGCTCAGGACAAATAATATTGTTAGGACGAGCGCAAGATGGTCCATTTTTTCATTTCCGGAGTAATCCTGTGCTTTTACGATAATATAATAAGGTAAACCGTTGATGCGATAATATTTGGCCAGTGTTTCGTATTGGTCCTGATAGTAGAAGATCTGTTTTTCCTGAGTTAGCCGATTGACAATCGAGGCATTCCAGGTAATGGTCTGATCCTTTACGGTACTGAAGACGAGCTGTTTGTTTTTGTCAAGGATGATAACATCTTCATAGAAAAGGCCATCTTCGTCATCGTGAAAATAGTTTTTGTAAGATTGGCGGTTGAAATAGGGGTTACTGGCAATATAATGGGAAATATTGTCCAATTTATCAATCAGTCGCTGGCGAAATTGATCTTTCCGAAAATCGAAACTAGCATAGTAGATAATCAACATCGCTATACCGAAAAGGACGGAGAATGCAATGCTAAAGCTAATCGCTATTTTCTTCTTTAAATTCATTTTTCTGCCGATAGGTAATAACCAAAGCCAGGTCTTGTATGGATCAGTTTATTCTCAAAGTTTTTATCAATCTTCTTACGCAAAAAGTTGATATAAACTTCAATTGTATTCTGTGTTGTCTGAAATTGATTTTGCCATACTTCCTCCGAAATATGCTGTTTGGACAAGGTACGACCCTTTGCCTGAGCTAAGATAAGCAGCAGTTGAAATTCTTTTTGAGTAAGATTAATTTCTTCATTTGCACGTAATACCCGGGCCTCATCAGGATAAATGATCAGATCATCGACTACCAATGTTTTTGTTTCATTGTTTTCGCTATGTTGTTGCCGACGCAATAGGGAATAGATGCGCATCAGCAATTCATCTAAGACGAAAGGTTTAACCAAATAGTCATCAGCAGCCCTGAGAAATGCCTCCTTTTTATCATCTATATCATCGTATGCCGAGAGAATAATAATTGGTGTCAATGCGTCATGGCTTCTTATCTTTTTACAGATTTCCAATCCATTGATTTTGGGGACGTTGATATCCAATAGATAAAAACCATATTTCTTTTGGTGTGTTTTGGCCAAAAAATCGATTCCATCAAAGGCTTGATCACAGGTAAAGCCCTGGCTTAATAGAAAAGATCGGATCTCTTTAGAGAGTACCTTGTCGTCTTCGAGCAGCAAAATGTCCACCATATTTATATCTGTTGTCTTTTCGTAAAAATAAACAAATTTTTGTCATCCAATCAAGGAGATGTTTTCTTCGTGCTTAATTTGGTAACATAAGATTTACACGAAGAAATGTGAAACAAAAAGAAATCTAAGTAGATTCAAATCGAAATTATAAATAAGTGTTATGGAAACCAGAAGAGAATTCCTACGAAAGACCCTACTATTTTCAGGAGCAGCAGGTATTGCCAGCTTCATGCCCGCATCGATCCAGAAAGCCTTTGCCATAGACCCTGCCCCAGGAAGTAGCTTTTTAGATGCCGAACATATCGTCATCCTGATGCAGGAGAACCGATCTTTTGATCATACGCTAGGTAGTCTTTCGGGAGTTCGGGGTTTCAATGATCCACGTTCGATACGTTTACCGAACGGTTTACCCGTATGGTATCAAACGGATAAAGAGGGAAAAACTTATGCTCCTTTTCGATTAAATCTGAAGGAAAGTAAAGTGACCTGGATGGGTTCTCTTCCACATAGTCGTGCAAGCCAGGTGGATGCCTTTAACCAAGGTCGTTACGATCATTGGCTGTTATCGAAGCAATCAGGTAATAAACAATATGCGGCGATGCCCTTAACATTGGGGTATTTTACACGCGAAGATTTGCCTTTTCATTATGCCTTAGCGGATGCTTTTACAGTATGTGATCAGAATTTTTGCTCGGGAATGACCAGCACTACGCCTAACCGTTCCTTTTTCTGGACGGGTAAGATTACAGAGATGAAAGATGGTCTGCAAAAAGCGAATATTCGGAATGATGACTTTGGCTATGGTAAAATGACTTGGGAAACTTTTCCGGAATTGCTTGAAAAGAACGGCATTAACTGGCGTTTTTATCAAAATGAGACAAGCTGTGGCGGAGGGTTTTCCGGACAGGAAAGAGCATGGCTATCCAATTTTGGGTGTAATCTACTGGAGTTTTTTCAAGCTTATCAAGTTAAATTTAAGGAGAACTATATCAGAAGCCTGGAAACGCAGGTTCGGGATTTGCCCGTGCAGATTTCCAAGTTGGAAGAGAAGTCTCCTTCTTCCGAGGAACAAGCCGAAAAGATACGCGCTGATATTCGCAAAAAGAGTGAGGCTCTTGAGCGAGCTGAGGCGGAACTAAAGGAATTCAATGCAAACAATTATAAAAAGCTAAGTGATTTTACGAAATCATTAAATGAGCGGGCGTTTACGGTAAACAAGGGGGACAACAATTACAGGTCGCTTGATACGTTACGTTTTAAGGCACAGGGGAAAAAAAGTACATTGGAGGTCCCTAAAGGAGATATTCTTTATCAATTTCGGAAAGACGTTGATACTGGTAAATTGCCTGCAGTATCCTGGTTGGCCGGTCCACAGAATTTCTCGGACCACCCGAGTGCGCCCTGGTATGGAGCTTGGTATGTATCTGAAGTTTTAGATATCTTAACGAAGAACCCAGAGGTTTGGAGAAAAACAATTTTTATCATTACCTATGATGAAAACGATGGTTACTATGATCATGTGAAACCTTTCCTTGTACCTGATTTAAAGAAGAAAGATACAGGAGCATGTTCTCCAGGGATCGATACGGAGGTGGAAATGGTTCGTTTAGAAAATGAGCTAAAACAGGGAATTCCTAAAAAGCAGGCACGTGAAGGGGCTGTGGGCCTAGGTTTTCGTGTTCCCATGTATATTGCGTCGCCTTGGTCACGAGGTGGTAAGGTCTGCTCTCAGGTATTTGATCATACATCTACTTTGCAATTTTTGGAATCTTTCTTTAATAAAAAGCTGAACAAGAATATACATTTGGAAAACATCAGTGCATGGCGTAGAACAATCTGTGGTGATTTGACAACCGCCTTTACGCCTTTTACTCAGCAAAAGGAACAACTCCCTTTTCTTGATCGGAATCAATATATCGAAACGATATACAATGCGCAGTTCAAAGATGATCCGCGAGGCTTTGTTGAGGTCAAAGATCCTGATCTCGCGACTAAAAACGGATGGATTCCGGGATTTGACCGAATACAGGAGCGGGGGATTCGTAGATCTTTGCAATTGCCTTATGCGCATGATGCGGTGGGCTATGTGAAAGACGGAGTATTTCATCTAACGATGACTGTAGACAGCAAGTTTTTCGGAGAAAGGACGGCAGGTACAGCCTTCAATGTTTATAGTCCGTTGGAATATCGTGATGAACAGGGGCAAAGTGAAACCTACCGTAATTGGAATTTTGCGGTGAAGGTCGGTGATCGTTTGGCATATCAGTGGGACCTGGCACGATTTGAAGGAGATCGCTATGCTTTTGAATTACATGGTCCAAATGGTTTTTATCGAAAATTTTCTGGACAAAAAGGAGCAGCAGCACTAGAGGCTACCGTTTCTCCGGAACTGAAAGCGCTAACTCAGGCAGCGACAGGGAAATTACAGTTGAGACTCAGGAACAAGAGTGACCAGCGGGTAACGGTAGTTGTCGAAAGCCTTAGCTATGGAAAATATGCCACAACGAAAGAAATAGCTCCCGCCGAAGAAGTTCCATTGATCCTGGATGTTGAAAGTCAAGGAAATTGGTATGATATTGCTGTACGAATCAAGGGAGACAGCAGTTTCGTCATTCAGCTCGCAGGGCGATTGGAAACAGGTGTTGAGTGTACAACTGATCCATTATTAGCATAATCTGTACTGTTTCAGCAGGGATGGCGGTCAATTCTTATTGAATGGGTTCCCTGCTGTTGCTATATATCTATCAATAGTATCCGCTTGACCTTATTTACACGCGAACAAATAAGGTCTCCGGATAGTTTGTTTCTATATAACGACGAAGATACAACTCCGTATCAGTACTTATGGTGCGGTCTTTATGAACAGGAAATGTATTGTAAACCAAGGTATGTAGATTGATCTTGCGCTTGGTGATCGCTTCCAGACTTAGTAAGGTATGATTGATACTCCCTAATTTTCCAGAGGTGACAAAAATAAGCGGATACTGCATTTCTTGGATGTAATCGATAATCAGATAATCTTCTCTTAATGGAACCATCAACCCACCTGCACCTTCAATAAGAACAGCATCGTAGCGTTGGCTTAATGTTAAGCTAGCCTGTCTGATCTTTTTAAAGTCAATTTCACGATTATCCAGGCGCGCTGCTAGATGAGGGGAGGCGGGGTAGGTGAAAATCTCCGGCATCGTAATTTTCTGATGATCTTCTGCCGTTAATGGGATTTCCATGAGTTGGCGATGCAGCACGATGTCTTCAGAAATAGTTGTATTTCCAGTTTGTACAAGCTTTTGGGTAATGGTGCGTATACCGCTTGTATTCCATTGTTTCGCGAGGAGGCCAGTCGCATAACTTTTTCCGATCCCGGTATCTATGCCGGAAACAAAATAGATATTTTCATTCATTGCTGTGTTTCTTTTGTAGGTTGTTCGATTGTTTGTAATTGGAGTGCTCAGCTATTATTTTTTTGCAATAATATAGATGGGATGGTAGGTTAGGGATACGCCCTCTTCTGTCCCATAGCGAGATGTATATTTATCACAGAAAGCCCGAAGTTTGCCTTTTGTCCACCGGTGATTTTTTATTCCCGTTACCCCCGTTTGTTTCAGGTGAACAAGAACTTGTAGTGGGCTTTCAAAGTGCAGTTTCAAATGTTCTTCTTGTGCAACGAGGATCTTATAATTCAACGCTAAAAGTTCTGCGATAAGTTCCGATTTAGATCGATATGTTAGTCCAACATGTGCCGTTGCATTGATCTCGTGCATATTGTCATGTCCAAAAGTGCTGAAGGCAAGGATACCGGAATCCGGAAGGGATCCATAGCAGCTTTCAAAGAAAGCGTGAGGATTGTTGAACCACTGAATCGTAGAACAGGACGCGATTAGATTGATGTCTTTGGGAAAAGCATAAGTTTCTGCATCAGCACAGATGAACGTGTGCGACGATGTCAAAATATCCATTACTTCGGGCATCATTTCTGGACAGATATCATTTAAAACCATTTTTTTTGGTTTGATATGCTGTAGGATTAACCGCGAAAAAAGTCCTGTTCCGCAGCCAATTTCCAATACTTTTTGTGGTCTTAGCTGTATGTTCTCCTGCATCAACCTGATCATTTTTTTTGCTATTTCATATTGGGCGATCGCTGCCGACTGATAGTTAGATGCCGCTTTAGCGAAACGGGATCTAATCCTTTGTTTGTCCATCATGATGATCATCTTAAAAGGTGCTTAAATAATTGTTCGGGATAGTGAGTAGCATCGATTATCGTATATGCAGTACCGGGCCAGGCGCGTTTTTGATTCTCTAAGTTGAAGATTCGATCTTCTTTGCCTATATATATCTGATGCCATTGGAATGCAGCTGCTGATTTTGCACCAGCTGTTTTTTCAATCGCGATGAGCTCTGAACGGAGGTCTTCGATGTCGCGTTGGGGGGCTCTTTCAAGAAAGTAGTTAAAAAGGGCCTTGGAACCACACATGCGTAATCTGAATTTTTCCAACGTTTTATTGCTCAGTGTATCCAATGTTCCTTTAAATAACTGGCTAGGAATTCCTTTTTCGTCATCTATTGGAAATGGTGTTCCATTGATTGCAGTGCATGTGCTGATGGGGTAATTGCTGTTTTGAAGTTCGGGCAGTACCATTGATGCTGCCCATACCCCCATAGACCAGGCGAAAACCTCAATTTCCTGGTAGCCTGCCAGTAGACTTTTGTCCAACAGTAAATCCGCATAACTATGGGCAACAATAAGATCTTTGCCGACTGGGGAATAGTGCAAGAAAGGGTGTTCATCCATTCCCCAGCCTGCAAAGAATAACAGTAGTTTTTCGTTGGATTTTGCCTGAAGATGCCGCTCTGGCAAATTATCCGCCGGAGTGACTCTTTTAGGAGCGATTCTTTTAAGTATCATAAGCTTGTTGCAAGTTGTTCGATCATGGACGATGTCATTGTTGCTGTCAATGAAATTCGGATTCTTGATGTTCCTTCTGGTACTGTGGGCGGGCGTATGGGAAGCGCGTAAAATCCCTTTCGCTGCAGTTCTTCTGCTTTCAGTACCTTGTTATTACCGATAATGACTGGTAGAATATGACTCTCTGACGGACAATTAAAGCCTTTGGCAATTATTTGCTGTTTGAGCAATAGGCTATTTTTGTGCAGCTGTTGGCGCCGGTCTGTAAAGTCACTTAAGCGTTCCAAAACAAACACAGTCCATAATAGATTGATCGGTGGCAGCGCTGTTGTAAAAAGTAGTGTACGTGCCTTATTGATCAAATAATTCCGGATTGGTTCCTTACATAGCAGGTAGCCACCAACCGATGCTAAAGCTTTTCCGAAGGTGCCTGTCAGGAAATCAATATCGGCAATACATTGCTGTTCTTCTGCGCAGCCAAGTCCCTGTATTCCGCGTACGCCTACGGCGTGAGCTTCATCGACATAAAGTAAGGTATTGGGGAAACGTTGTTTTAGACTGACCAGATAGTTGAGGTCCGTGCAATCACCATCCATGCTAAAAATACTTTCTGTAACGATGATGACGCATGTGAAGCGATGGGCATATTTTGTCAATAATTGCGTTAAGTGCGTATAATCGGAATGCCGATACCTGTAGCAGGTCGCATTGGATAGTCGGATGCCATCAATTAGGCTTGCGTGGACACCCTTATCGGCGAGAATTAATGTCTTTGTATCACAAACTGCAGGAAGTATGCCTGCATTCATGTGGTAGCCGCTGTTAAAGACCAATGCACTTTCCATACCGAACATTCGGCACAGCTTTGTTTCCAATTGCGTATAGCGTGCATGGTTTCCTGTGAGTAGACGCGAAGAGGAGGCGCTGAATACAGCATTATCCTTTGTCACCGAGTTTAGGAATTCTTGACGAAGTATCTGATCTGTCGCAAGTCCAAGATAATCGTTAGACGAGAGGTTGTAACGCTCTTTAACATGCTCCTTTCCTGTGTTATCCTGTTGTGTGATAAGGGGAAGTTTTCGTTTATTCCCTTGTTTTTCAAGGGCAAATAATTCATCTTCAATGCGCTGGATTAGACTGTTTTCAATCATTGGACTGTGCTGATTACGGTTAGCAATGCCTGTGTTAACTTGTGAAGCTCACCTTCATTTATGATAAAAGGGGGCATGATATAAATCAGTTTTCCGAATGGCCTTACCCAAATTCCCTCTTCGATAAACCGCTGTTGTATGCTGGAGAGATCGACGGAGTTTTTCATCTCGATGACTGCAATTGCACCTAGAATTCTGAGCTCCTCGACTTGGGGCAGCGCTGTTGCAGCGCTAAGTTCCCGTCTCAATTGTTCTTCGATTAACGTTACTTTCGCTTTCCAGTCCGTTGCCAATAGTAATTTGATGGAAGCGTGGGCTACTGCGCAAGCCAAGGGGTTGGCCATAAAAGTTGGCCCGTGCATAAACGTACCTGGTGTACCGTTGGAGATTGTATTCGCAACATGATCTGAGGTGATCACGGCGGATAGCGTCATATAGCCACCGGTCAAGGCTTTGCCGATACACATGATATCGGGCACTATTCCGGCATGCTCCCAGGCAAAGAGCTTGCCCGTGCGCCCAAATCCGGTAGCAATCTCATCAAAGATTAAAAGAAGTTGATTTTCTTTGCAGAGATGTGCTGCCTGACGCAAGTACTCCGGATGGTAAAAACGCATGCCACCGGCTCCTTGGACGATAGGTTCAAGGATGAGAGCGGCCAATTCATCCTTGTGTGAGCAGATCAGGTCTGCCAAGGGTTGGATGTCATTGGCATCCCATTCTTGCTCAAACCCTATTTTTGGGGCAGAGGCGAAATAGCGTTTGGGTAAAGCATTGTCAAAGATGCGGTGCATGCCAGTAATGGGATCACAGACCGAATCGTGACAAAGTTTGTCTTATTGGTCTTTTTTTGTGAGACCCAGTATTGAATAGCCATTTTAAGCGCAACTTCTACCGCGACAGAACCCGAATCGGCATAAAATATTTTGTTGAGTGAAGTGGGGGTGATGTTAAGCAGTATTTTACCGAGAGCAATTGCTGGTTCGTGCGTAAGTCCACCAAACATCATGTGTGACATGCTACTGAGCTGTGCTGTGACCGCAGCGTTAAGGACGGGGTGATTGTAGCCATGGATGGCGCACCACCAGGAGGACATACCATCTATAAGCTGCTGTCCATTTTCCAACTCGATTATACAACCATCTGCCCGTTTAACCTTGTAGGCCGGTAAGGGATTTGTCATGGTGGTATACGGATGCCATAGATGCTCTTTATCAAAATCATCGATAAGGTTGTGTTGATTGATTTCTTCTCTTTCCATGATGGTCTGCCGAATTAGTTCTGTTATTTGTTTTGCTGCTGTTATTTGTTTTGCTGCTTAGCGATGTTGCGCTGGATTTTATGTTCGGGTCTTGACCATTTTGGTCTTTCACCAAGATCATGGTAATGCGCCATCTCAGTTTCGATGGTTTCGGGTTGATTTCTTTTCTCGAATGGCTGTTGTGGCACCAAACCTAATGTTTGAAACATGTCCATGTCTTCATTGACGTCGGGATTGGGCGTGGTGAGGAGTTTGTCGCCTGAGAAAATCGAATTTGCTCCCGCGAAAAAACATAAAGCTTGCCCCTCTGTACTCATGTTGGTACGTCCTGCAGAAAGGCGAACTTGTGTGGTGGGCAATAAAATTCGCGCTGTAGCGACCATGCGTACCATTTCCCATATCGAAACTGTTTCCATGACTTCCATTGGAGTACCGCTTACAGGAACGAGCGCATTGATCGGTACCGATTCGGGTTGTGGAATGAGGGAAGCAAGTGTGATCAACATCGCGGCACGGTCGTCTATACTTTCTCCCATCCCAATAATACCACCACTACATACAGTTATGTTTGTTTTACGTACATTTTCGATCGTTTGAAGGCGATCATCATAGCTTCTGGTCGAGATAATTTCCTTATAGTAATCGGCAGAGGAATCGAGGTTGTGGTTGTAGGCGTATAGTCCAGCTTCTGAAAGGCGTTGTGCTTGGTTTTCGGTCAGCATTCCTAGCGTGCAGCAGACTTCCATGTCAAGTCTATTCAGTGTTCGGACCATATCAAGTACATGGTCAAACTCAGGGCCATCTTTAACATTGCGCCAGGCGGCCCCCATACAGATCCTTGAGCTACCTCCAGCTTTGGCCGCCAGTGCCTGCTCTTTTACCTGCTCTACACTCATTAAGCCTTCCGATTTTACATTCGTATGGTAACGTGCGGCCTGGGGACAATAGGCGCAGTCTTCGGGGCACCCACCTGTTTTTATTGATATCAATGTGGATACTTGTACTTTGTTGGGGTCGTGATATTTCCGATGTATCGATGCCGCTTCATAAAGAAGGTCCATCATTGGTTTGTTGTATAAAGCAACAACTTCTTCCTGCGTCCATTTTGGTTTTGTTTCCATATTATTGCTAAGTTTTTATACTAAAATCAAGTCTATTTTGCTTAATGACCATTCGGATTTCGTAATTCAATGCGATTATTTTTTCATGATGATTGCAAAGATTATAGTTTAAATGATAATTTTGGTAGTCC
>RCUN01000997.1_pt1 | contig 10894 bp, 8 predicted proteins | sample 2166181 | NCBI WGS metagenome assembly RCUN01 (sample SAMN09932603, study PRJNA488358) | compost metagenome | feature: garden; material: soil; isolation source: compost soil in crotononitrile-enriched culture | place: Germany: Experimental Botanical Garden Goettingen | collected 2016-01-27 | reverse complement strand
GCGACAGCGAATGGCACGCGATCCTCAGTGACGAGCAGTACGACATCCTGCGCGAAGAGGGCACCGAACGAGCCTACAGCAGCCCGCTGAACAACGAGCACCGCGATGGCACGTTCGTCTGTGCCGGTTGCGAGCTGCCGCTGTTTTCCTCGGCGACCAAATTCGACAGCCGCACCGGTTGGCCAAGTTTCTGGGCACCGCTGGACAAGGCCGTGGCGACCCGCCAGGACCGTGCGTTCGGCATGGTCCGTGAAGAGGTTCATTGCCGGCGCTGTGGCGGGCATCTGGGGCATGTCTTCGACGACGGCCCGAAACCCACCGGCCTGCGTTACTGCATGAACGGCCTGGCGATGAAATTCGTGCCCATGACGGTGTGATCCCCTTCCACTCACTTTTTGCAGGTAATCGCCATGTGGCTGCTGGTCCTCGCTTATCTCGGTGGTGTGCTGACGATTGTCAGCCCGTGCATTCTGCCGGTGTTGCCGTTTGTCTTCGCCCGCACCGGGCAACCCTTCGTCAAAAGCGGGTTGCCGCTGCTGGTGGGCATGGCGCTGACCTTCGCGCTGGTCGCCACGTTGGCGGCGGTGGGCGGTGGCTGGGTGGTGCAACTCAATCAGTACGGGCGTTGGCTGGCGCTGGTGTTCGTGGCGTTGTTCGGTCTGACGCTGTTGCTGCCGCAACTGGCCGAGCGTCTGACCCGGCCACTGGTGGCGGCGGGCAGTCGTTTGTCGGAGGCGGCGGGCGCCGATGCACGGCCACGTCCTGGTGCTTCGCTCCTGATCGGCGTGGCCACCGGCCTGCTGTGGGCGCCGTGCGCCGGGCCGATCCTGGGCCTGCTGCTGACCGGTGCGGCGCTGCAAGGCGCCAGCATTCAAACCACCTTTTTGCTGCTGGCGTACGCCGCCGGTGCCGCCACTTCCCTCGCGCTGGCCTTGTTGCTGGGCGGCAAAGTCTTCACCGCGATGAAACGCTCGATTGGCGCGGGCGAATGGCTGCGTCGCGGCCTTGGCGCGGCGATGCTGGCCGGTGTGGCAGCGATTGCCCTGGGTCTGGATACGGGGATTCTGGCGCGGTTTTCCACGGCGTCGACCGGTGGTATCGAGCAAGCGCTGGTGGAGAAACTGTCCGGCAAGTTACCGCGTAACAGCGGGGCGATGATGGCGCAAAACTCGACCTCCGCCGGCGCGGTGCAAGTGGCTGACAAAACCCCGGGCACCTTGCCGGTCGAAGGCAACCTGCCGTCACTGGAGGGCGCCGTGCAATGGCTCAACTCGCCACCCCTCGATGCCCAGGCCTTGAAAGGCAAGGTCGTGCTGGTGGATTTCTGGACCTACTCCTGCATCAACTGCCTGCGCTCGCTGCCCTATGTGAAAGCCTGGGCCGAGAAGTATCGCGATCAAGGCCTGGTGGTGATCGGCGTGCATGCGCCGGAGTTTGCCTTCGAACGCGACGTCAGCAACGTCACCAAGGCCATGAAAGACCTGGGCATCAACTACCCGGTGGCCATCGATAACGAGTTCAAGATCTGGCGCGCCTTCAACAACGAGTACTGGCCGGCGCATTACTTTGCCGACGCCCAGGGACGCATTCGTTATCACCATTTCGGCGAAGGCGCGTACGCCGAATCGGAGCGGGTCATCCAGCAATTGCTGCGCGAGGCGGGGGCGGCCAAGGTCGCCGACGGGCTGATCAGTGCCAAGGCCGATGGCGTGCAAATGGCCCCGGACAAGGACGCCGTGCAGTCGCCGGAAACCTATGTCGGCTACCAGCGCGCTGAGCATTTCGTGCCCGAAACCGCGCTGGTGCCGGACAAGGTCGCGGCCTACAACCCGCCGGCGCAACTGGCCCTTAACGACTGGAGCCTGGGCGGCCAGTGGCATGTCGGCCCGGAGCGGGCCACCGCCAGCGCCCCGGCCAGCCGCATCGTCTATCGCTTCCACGCCCGTGATTTGCATTTGGTGCTCGGCCCTGGCGCCGATGGCAAACCGGTGCGTTTCAAGGTGCTGATCGACGGCAAGGCCCCCGGCGATGCCCATGGCATGGACGTGGCACCCGATGGCAGCGGCACCGTGACGGACCAGCGTTTGTATCAACTGGTGCGCCAGAGCGGCGGCGTGACCGACCGGACCTTCAGTATCGAGTTTCTTGATCCGGGTGCGTCGGCTTACGCCTTCACTTTCGGCTGATAACTGTTCAACGCTTCAGGAGTTCGCCCCATGAAAACACTCTTTACCTGGCGCCGTACCCTGCTGGGGCTGGCGGCTGCCGGCATCATCAGCCAATGCTCGGCCTTCTCTTTCGGCGGTGCCGAAAAGGCGGTCATCCTTCCACCGCCGGCCCTTGATGAAACCACCCAGGCCCGCAGCGAAACCGCGGTGTTCGCCGGTGGCTGCTTCTGGGGTGTTCAAGGTGTGTTCCAGCATGTCAAAGGCGTGAAGAACGCCGTCTCCGGCTACGCGGGCGGGGCGGCCAATACCGCGCAATACGAGCGCGTCAGCAACGGCAATACCGGCCATGCGGAGTCGGTCGAAGTCACGTTCGATCCAGCCCAGGTCAGCTATGGCACCTTGCTGCAGATCTACTTTTCCGTGGCGCACAACCCGACCGAACTCAACCGCCAGGGCCCGGACAGCGGCACCCAGTACCGCTCGGCGATCTTTACCAAAAACGCTGAGCAGCAGCGGGTCGCACAGGCCTACATCACCCAGCTCGACGCCGCGCAAGTCTTCGACAAGCCGATCGTGACCAAGCTTGAAACCTTCAACGGTTTCTACCCGGCGGAGGAGGAGCATCAGGATTTCCTGACCGAGCATCCGACCTATCCATACATCGTGATCAACGATTTGCCGAAGGTCGCGCAGTTGAAACAGCTGTACCCGGATCGTTATCAGGAACAGCCGGTGCTGGTGAAGGCGGGGATGTAGTGAATGGGGAATCGACGACCCTGGCACTGAATCGTCGGTCAGCGGATCAGTGCTTGCCCCACAGCTGCATGGCGAATTCGACGAAACGGCGCAACTTCGGCAAACGGTGGCGATCCTGGGCATAGACCAGGTGCATCGGCCGGCTGGGCGGGCAGTAATCGGGCATCAAGGCCAACAGCTTTCCGTCCTTGAGGTCCTGCTCGACCAAGGCGTCGGGCATCATCACGATGCCCATGCCGGTGCGCGCCGCTTGATGCAGTCCGGCGGAACTGTTGATCAGCATCGGCCCGCCGACCCCCACGCTGACTTCGCCATCGGGACCGGCCAGGCGCCATTCCTTTTGCACCGATTGCCAGTCATCTCCGGCCGGATAGGCAAAGGACAGGCAGTCGTGATGGCGCAGGTCTTCAGGTGTTTGCGGAGTGCCGCGACGGGCCAGGTAGTCCGGTGACGCGCACATGGTCAGGGTGTAGTCGATCAGCGGGCGGGCGATCAGGTTGGAGGGCTCCAGCGCCCCGAGGCGAAACGCTACATCGAGGCCGTTTTCCAGCAGATCCGGGCGTCGGTTGGTCAGCACCACGTCGAGTTTCACCCGCGGGTTTTGCCGGCTGAACTCACTCAATGCCGGGGCCAGGCGCTCGGTCCCGAAGGTCAGGGGCGCGGTGATGCGCAAGGTGCCGCTCGGTTCGTCCAGAGCCTGCTCGGCCAGTCGCTCGGAATCGGCCACCAACCCCAGCACTTCCAGGCAGCGCTGGTAATACGCGGCGCCGAACTCGGTCAGCCGCTGGCGCCGCGTCGTGCGGTTGAGCAGGCGCACACCCAGCCGTTGCTCCAGGGCCTTGAGGTGATTGCCGACCATGGTCGTGGACATTTCACACTGCAAGGCGGCGGCGGTCATGCTGCCGGTCTCCACCACTTTCACGTAGACGGTCATTGCCTGGAATAAATCCATTATCAAGCTCTGCTTTTAAATGATTGAAGTTTTACGGTGTTTATCCAGCTCTGGTGGCTAACCATACTGCAAAAACACCGACCCTTGCTGGAGCTTGATGTCATGACCGCCGCCTGCCTGATGAGCACTTACCAACCCCTGGCCTTGAGTTTCAACAAGGGCCTGGGCACTCGCCTGTGGGATCAGGCCGGTCGCGAATACCTGGATGCGGTCGCCGGTGTGGCGGTGACCAACGTCGGCCACTCCCATCCGAAAATCGTCGCCGCCATCACCGAGCAGGCCGGGTTGCTGCTGCACACGTCGAACCTCTACAGCATCGACTGGCAACAACGGCTGGCGCAGAAACTGACGCGGCTGGCGGGCATGGACCGGGCGTTTTTCAACAACTCCGGGGCCGAAGCCAACGAAACCGCACTGAAAATCGCCCGGCTGCATGGCTGGCACAAGGGCATCGAGCAGCCGCTGGTGGTGGTCATGGAGAATGCGTTCCATGGCCGCACCCTAGGCACCTTGTCTGCCAGCGATGGCCCGGCGGTGCGCCTGGGTTTCAACAAGCTGCCGGGGGATTTCGTCAAAGTGCCGTTCGGCGACCTCGGCGCGCTGGACAAGGTGCAACAGGCCTTTGGCTCGCGGATCGTGGCGATCCTGATGGAGCCGATCCAGGGCGAAAGCGGCGTGCAACTGGCGCCGCCGGGTTATCTCAAGGCCGTGCGGGAACTGTGCAACCGGCGCTCATGGCTGATGATGCTCGATGAGATCCAGACCGGCATCGGCCGCACCGGCCAGTGGTTCGCGTTCCAGCACGAAGGCATCGTCCCGGACGTCATGACCCTGGCCAAAGGCCTGGGCAACGGCGTGCCCATCGGCGCTTGCCTGGCCCGTGGCAAGGCGGCCGAACTGTTCACGCCGGGCAGCCACGGCAGCACTTTCGGTGGTAATCCATTGGCCTGCCGGGTCGGGTGCACCGTGCTGGATATCGTTGAAGAACAAGGGCTGCTGGAAAACGCCCGGCTTCAGGGGGCGCGCCTGCTCGAAAGATTGCGCACAGAACTGGCGGGCAACCCGAACGTCTCGCAAATCCGCGGCCAGGGCCTGATGATCGGCATCGAACTCAAGCAACCGATCCGCGACCTGAGCCTGATCGCCGCCCGGGATCAAGGCTTGCTGATCAATGTCACGCGGGGGAAAACCATTCGCCTGCTGCCGCCGCTGACCCTTGATGAGCGGGAGGTGGAGATGATTGTCAGGGGGGTGAGTGGTGTGGTGAAGGTGGCTTGAAATACGCTCCCTGGGCACCGCAATACCTGTGGGAGCGAGCTTGCTCGCGATAGCGATGGGTCAGTCACCATTGATGTCGAATGTGTTGCCGTCATCGCGAGCAAGCTCGCTCCCACAGGTTTTGTGCTTTAACCGATGGGTAATATTCCTGCTTCTGAAGCGAAGTCGGTGATTTCAACCCGATTGGTCAGGCGGATCTTCGAGGCACCAAAGTCATCGAACATCCGCTGATGCGCCGCAAATCCACTTGAGTCGTCACGGGTGCGATAGTTGCTAGCCCACTCCAGCATTGCAATGAATCGTTCGTCATCGTTGGCTTCCCGCCGGCGAATGTTGGCAACGCAATCGACGTCATCGATACACAGCCAGATCAACGCCGTGGCCCGGTGGAGGATTTCACTGACGATCCAGCCGTAACCCCCTTCGATCACCCAGCGCTCTTCATCGGCAGCGATCCGCGCCATTCCCAGCGCTTCATTTCGGGGGCGGGGGATGCTGTGTTCGTCGGACAGCCAGTGAATCCGGTCGAGATCGGTCCAGGGCACACGCAGTTGCTCGGCCAGCCGCTGCGCCAGCCAGCTCTTGCCCGAGCCGGAGTTGCCGATGATCAAGGTTCGGGTGAGGTTCATGAGAGACACCGATCAATTGTGGGTGTGAACCTGCTCGCGAAAGCGGTGCTTCAGTCAGCATTGATGCTGGATGTGCTGGTCTTATCGCGGGCAAGCCTGCAGGTACACCAGAATCTGCCGGCCTGTGCGCCTTGAGGTCCATCGGTAACTTGCCGTGCGTCACTGCTTATCATTTCTGTAAGCCCTTTTATAGTGTCAGTTTTTAGACATCGCTGTGATGTGGGTGGTTGTAGTGAGAGCGATTAGGTTGGCTCAGTTGTGAGTTGGGCTTACCTTTACTGCTGGGCTCAGGAAATCTATGTGATAGCCAGAGGAACCGTCCCCAATTGCTATATGAACGCCATTAATTCCTTCGTTTAATTGAGAGTTGATTTTGTAGTCAATGCTATTTGCGATTGTTTCGTTTACTCCAATAGCAAACTCAGTCAGCTTGAGGCCTCTAGGTCCTGCTGCAAGATCCAATAGTTTTATGTGTTCATTGCCATTTATTTTCAGTGAGGTGATTGTGTTTTCTTCAATGGTCAATAGTGCGCCTTCTTCAGATATGCGATCATTCAACCATTTTAAAGAAGTATTTAAGCCTTCTGGTAAAGCTGGGTTGGGTCTTCTAAGAACTGTAAGTGTTCCGGATATTTTTAATGTTCCGTGAAAGGAAAACGGACTCGGCTCTTGTGGCTTCATGTGAGCATAATGGACTTCAAAAAACTCCGCCACGGACTGAATGAAATCGTTTTCTATATCCTCGGTAATCAAAGCATAAGGCTGAGCGTGAGGGGCTATCGTTATTTGCGCGTCAGCGTCATTTCCGGTCAAGAAAAATGAGTTGTGTGAATTGAGCATGTTCAGTACACGTCTTTGTGTGCTTAGCGCTTGTTGAAAGTCGCTTATCAATAACAGATTCAAACTATAAAGTGCTGCTTTTAAAGTAGGCTCGAATACTTGTGTTGCACAAAAGATGCTTTTTTTGTGTTTGGTATTTTTCGCAATTTCAAATGTCTTTTTCGCTGCATCATTAGTGAATGAAAAGATGATGCTGTTTTTGGGGAGTCTGTCGATGTCAGAAATGTTGAGTGTCTTGAATCCTAAATTAGAGCACTCTTGGAGGAACTCCTCAAAGTCCGCAATTATGGAAGGCTCTTCTTGACCAAAGAGCGTTGTTATCATCGTTCTGGATAACATTGGTACCTCCTTTTTTGTCGGTGGGCGGCAAGAGTGATCTTGACGCCCATTTTCATCATTTACTCTTCAGTATGAGCCCAAGCTAACGGCGCCCAGCCAAAATTTTCCGGGCCGGAAGTTATGCGGGTGAGCTTTTCTTTAACGACATTTTTCTTTTTCATTTGATCGTCCTTTTTCATTTTGTTGGTTTTGTGCTCCCTGGTGGTCCTGAGGGGGCGAAATAATTAACACAGGTTTTTTTTGATGTATTAAATAGGTTGCTTGAGGTTTTTTAGAACTAATGATGCTTTTGAAGTGTCTTGTGAGAGGCTCTTGGTTATTTGTGTAAGTAGTGGCTGTAGTCCTCTTCTGAAAATTTAGTTTTTCACCGAATTTGGTTGTGAAGGACGATCTGAAATCGTTAGGTTGGTCTACGGGACTCTTTTTACGGGGGGCTACATTCAATTGTTAGTAAGGGGGTTGTTTAGTGCAGGAATCAAAGAAATATCTGACGGATACGTCCGTACACCAAGCCTTGTTACTGGCTGATCTAACAGAACCCGCTGCACCCGATCACGCCATTCGATTATTACTCAAGGAGGTCCTTCAAGGATTAACGGATAAAGGCTGGCCACAAGCGCAAGTGCAGACGGGGCCGAGAATTGTCTCCGCTGAAGAAAACTACGGATTGCTCGGTTATGACCCAGCAGAAATCACCCTCGGAAGTGCACACACCCGCTGGGTCGATGAGTGTTCGTTGCTGCGAACGCAAACCACCAGTCAAATTCCAGCAGCGCTTCAGCGAGCTGCCCAGCTACGGCAACCGGGGCAGTCAATATTATTGGCCGCGCCTGGTATCACTTTTCGTCGCGACAGCCGGGATCGTTGGCATTGTGCGGAACCCCATCAGATGGATATCTGGGTGCTCGGTGATCCTGATTTGTCGACGCATGAGCATTTACTTTGCTTGGTCGGCGATATCCTTAAATCTGCCGTGCCAGATATGCCTTGGATCTACAGTGATAGTCCGCATCACTACACTGAGGGCGGGATCGAAGTAAACCTGTTGAATGACGGCGTCCCTGTCGAGGTTCTGGAGTGCGGTCGAATTGCCAAATCATTATTGGAGCGACTGAAGATCGATCCTTTGCGTCATGGAGGACTGGCGCTGGGAATGGGATTGGATCGCTTGACCATGCTGCGCAAAGGCATCCCGGATATTCGTTTGCTACGTGATCAGAACGAACGAGTACAGGCACAGATGCATGATCTGAATCTGTGGAGCGCCGTCTCTCGGTTGCCTTCGATTACTCGAGATATTTCGTTAGCGGTAACGCCGGGGCTGAGCGAGGAGGTGTTGACTGAAAGGATGTTGCAGGCAGCTGGCGATTGTTCAGATTGGATCGAGGAAATGCAGATCAAAGGGCGCTGGGCGTTCACAGAACTGCCTCTGCAGGCCATTGATCGCCTCGGATTGCTGCCGGGGCAGGAGAATGTGCTACTACGTGTTGTACTGCGTGATTGTTCGCGATCAATCACCACTGCTGAGGCGAATGCCTTGTATTCGAAAATTCAGGTGGCACTCCATGAAGGTACGCCGGGGGCGGGTTACAGAATGGATTCCCCCAATATTTAACTGGCCTCTTCGCGAGCAGGCCCACAGGATCTGGAAATAGCACAAGAAGTGTATACGCCAGAAATCCAGTGTGTGCGAGCCTGCTCGCGAAGGCGGTATGACAGTCACAATTGTAGAGTCTGACAGACAGCATTCGTCGGTACGCCGCCCGGAGCAGGTCAGATCGCCGCACCGTCGCTTCCACAGTTTTTTGTGGTGTCTTCTCTGCCTCAATCATCGCTTGCCGGCGCAATCATCCGGGTCTTCGGTGAGCCGTTCGAATTGTGCTGATAGATGGTCTGCGGCTGTCCCAGGTCATTGAAATACACCTGGCCGATCCCCGCCGAGTTCCATAGCCGCTCACCCGCTTCGGCGTGTTCGGGCACGTGGGGCACGATGCGCATGCGTCGACGCTTGGTCAGCCAGTTCAACGGTGAGCGTGGCGAGTACAGCCAGCGGTTGAGGCGGTCGAACCACTCGAGCAGGCTGGGCGGGAATTCATTCTTGATGCCGCTGCTGGTGATCTGCCAGATGCGCGGTCCGGCCTTGCGGTGGCGGATCAGCACTTCGTAGACGAAGGAATAGTGCACATCGCCCGACAGCACTACGTAGTTACCCGGGGTGCGCGAGTGGCGGAAAATGTTCAGGATCACCTGTGCCGCGCCGCGATGGGCCATCCAGTTTTCCGCGTCCACCAGCAGTGGATAACCGCACCAGCTGAATACCCGCTGCACGGTTTCAATCAGTTTGACGCCGAAGATCGGCGCCGGCGAAACGATGATCGCGCTCGGGTGGTCCAGCAGTTCCTGTTGCAGTTCGCTCAGGGCTTCCCAGTCGAGCAGGCCGGAAGGCTGCTTGAGGTTCATTTCGCTGCGCCAGCGCCGGGTGCGGGTGTCGATCACCACCATGGCCGGGGTGGTCGGCAGCACGTAATGCCAGTGCTGAAACTTCAGCAGATCACTGATCAAGTCATCCTGAACCGTGCTGTCGAGGTGAAGGTCGCGTGCACTGTCGCTCAAGGCTCCGGACTTTTCCAGCAGGGTAGTGAACGCATCCGGGTTGTTGCCCCAGCCCTGGCACAACATGTACGCCAGCAGCGCGTTGCCGATGATGCGCCGGGAGAACGGATGGCCGTAGGCCGTTTCTTCCCATTGCGCGGAAAGGTTCCAGTCATCGGTGATGTCGTGGTCGTCGAAAATCATCAGCGTCGGCAGATGCGCCAGTGCCCGCGCGACGTTGCCAAGGCCGGCCGTGAAGGCATCGATGCGCGTCTGTTCCAGGGCGTAGCGTTTGAGCCGTTCCGGCGTCAGCGTCGGTGCCTGGGGCGCGATCAGGGTCCAGGGCACTGGCGACCAGACCAACAAGTACATGGCCATGACTTCGGCGAAGGTCACCAGGTGATTGTCGGCGCTGCTGCTGGTGAAAATCGGCTTGCGCGCGCCACCGAAAAATCGCTCGCGCAGGGTTTCATTGCTTTGCAGTGCCGGCAGCAGATCCGCACGGTGGTAGTAACTGGCCGGATGCTCGTAGAGCCTGGCGCTGTCGCTGACCACCGCGCCTTCGAGGTGCTCCCCGAACAGGCCCAGACGCTCGATCAAGGCGTGAATCGCCCGCAACATCGGCCCCGCGACATCGTCGGCGTAGACCTGATCGCCAGTCATCATCAGCAGTGCCGGGCGGTCCTTTGCCGCGTGTTCCTGGGCCAGCAACCGGTCGACGCACAGCAAGCCGTCTGTCGCCGGGTGATGAGGTTTGCGGCAAGAACCGTGCAGCAACTGATCGACCCGTGCGCGCAGGACGAAGTTCGGGCAATGGGCATCGCCATACAGCAGGTGCGGTGCCCAGTCGGCGATGCCTTTTTCTGTGCCATCGATCAGCAGGTCATAGTCGATCGACTCATCCCGGGGCAGGGCGCAATCGAGTTGCACATCGATCAAGTGCACAAAGGCATGAGCCCCCACCGCAATCACTGTGCATTGCCCGGCATCGAGTCGGATATCGCCGACGCCCTGCAAGCGCAAGGTCAGCGCCAGCGCCCGGGAACCCACCAGCCACAGCACCAGCCGCATGGGCTCAAGACGCCGCAACAGCGGGCCGGCCAGGACCGGCGGCAGGGCTGGGTGATCGTTGGACAGTGGCAGTGCTTCGGACATCCGGGGTCAAGGCTCTTGGGGAATCGAGGCGGGCGATGATAGCGCAGGTGACGACGGGACCGGCTAGAACGATCCCGTTTCTGCCTGTCACCAAATGAAAAGCCATTGTCGTCTGATGAGAAGCGTCTCAACAGGCCTCGTCCTACAGTCCAATCAGCGCAATTCGATGCAACACGCCCATATTG
>RCUN01000996.1_pt1 | contig 10951 bp, 7 predicted proteins | sample 2166181 | NCBI WGS metagenome assembly RCUN01 (sample SAMN09932603, study PRJNA488358) | compost metagenome | feature: garden; material: soil; isolation source: compost soil in crotononitrile-enriched culture | place: Germany: Experimental Botanical Garden Goettingen | collected 2016-01-27 | reverse complement strand
AGACCGTTGCGTTTTTTAACGTGCCGCGTCATCGGCCAACCGCCAAATTTCTGATCGGCAGCGGCAAGGTCGAGGAACTGCGCGACCTGGTCAAGGCTGAAGAAGCCGATCTGGTGATTTTCAATCACATCCTCACGCCCAGTCAGGAACGTAACCTCGAACGTGTTTTCGAGTGTCGCGTGATCGACCGTACCGGTCTGATTCTCGATATTTTCGCCCAACGCGCCCGTACCCATGAAGGCAAGCTCCAGGTCGAACTGGCCCAGCTTGACCACATGAGCACGCGCCTGGTTCGCGGCTGGACTCACCTTGAGCGTCAGGGTGGCGGCATCGGCATGCGCGGCCCAGGTGAGACCCAACTGGAAACCGACCGGCGTTTGCTGCGGGTCCGCCTGCGCCAGATCAAGGGCCGGTTGGAGAAGGTGCGCAGCCAGCGCGAGCAGTCGCGACGTGGCCGTTCCCGTGCCGATATTCCGACCGTGTCTCTGGTGGGGTATACCAACGCCGGCAAATCGACACTCTTCAACAATGTGACGAAATCCGACGTGTACGCGGCCGACCAGTTGTTCGCCACGCTGGACCCGACCCTGCGCCGTCTGGATCTGGACGACTTGGGGCCGATTGTTCTGGCGGACACGGTAGGCTTCATTCGTCACCTGCCGCACAAGCTGGTCGAAGCATTTCGGTCTACCCTCGAAGAGTCGGCCAACTCCGACCTGTTGTTGCACGTGATCGATGCGGCCGAGCCGGATCGCATGTTGCAGATCGAGCAGGTGATGGTGGTGCTGGGCGAGATTGGTGCCCAGGACTTGCCGATCCTCGAGGTCTATAACAAACTCGATTTGCTTGAAGGCGTTGAGCCACAAATCCAGCGCGACGAAAATGGCAAGCCCCAGCGGGTCTGGCTTTCGGCACGTGATGGCAGTGGTCTGGAATTGCTTGAACAAGCCATTGCCGAATTACTCGGCAGTGATTTGTTCATCGGCACATTGCGCTTGCCGCAACGATTCGCCCGACTGCGTGCGCAGTTTTTCGAACTCGGTGCGGTGCAGAAAGAAGAGCATGACGAAGAAGGCATCAGCCTGCTGGCCGTTCGTTTGCCCCGGGTCGAGCTGAATCGACTGGTAAGCCGCGAAGGATTGCAGCCGATGGAATTCATCGAGCAACACACTTTGCAATAAAAGCCTGAGAAAGCGGTTGTGCCGTGGTGACAGGCATTCTGTAGCATTGGTCGGCGCGCCGTGGGTGCGTCTTTGCTTTATCAGATGGAGAGCGCTATGGCTTGGAATGAGCCGGGTGGCAACTCGAATAATCAGGATCCTTGGGGTGGCAAGCGTCGTAACAACGGCGACCGCAAGGGGCCACCGGATCTCGACGAGGCCTTCCGAAAGCTGCAGGAAAGCCTGAACGGGTTGTTCGGTGGTGGTAAGAAACGCGGTGGTGATGACGGCGGTGGTTCGGGCAGGAGCGGTGGCGGCTTCGGCGGTCTGCTCGGCATCGGCCTCGTCGTGCTGGCGGCTGTCTGGCTGTACAGCGCGGTCTACGTGGTGGACGAGCAGGAGCAGGCCGTGGTGCTGCGCTTCGGCAAGTACTACGAGACTGTCGGCCCGGGCCTGAACATCTACTTCCCGCCGATCGACAAAAAGTACATGGAAAACGTAACGCGTGAGCGTGCGTACACCAAGCAGGGCCAGATGCTGACCGAAGACGAGAACATCGTCGAAGTCCCACTGACCGTGCAGTACAAGATCAGCAACCTGCAGGATTTCGTGCTGAACGTCGATCAGCCGGAAATCAGCCTGCAGCATGCGACCGACAGTGCGCTGCGCCACGTGGTGGGTTCCACCGCCATGGACCAGGTGCTGACGGAAGGTCGTGAGTTGATGGCCAGCGAAATCAAGGAGCGTCTGCAACGCTTCCTCGATACCTATCGCACCGGTATCACCGTTACTCAGGTCAACGTACAGAGCGCAGCGGCACCGCGTGAAGTGCAGGAAGCCTTCGATGACGTGATCCGTGCCCGTGAAGACGAGCAGCGTTCGCGCAACCAGGCTGAAACCTATGCCAACGGCGTCGTGCCGGAAGCCCGTGGTCAGGCCCAGCGCATCCTCGAGGATGCCAATGGTTACCGTGACGAAACCGTCTCGCGCGCCAAGGGTGAGGCCGATCGCTTCACCAAGCTGGTCGCCGAGTACCGCAAGGCACCTGAAGTCACCCGCCAGCGTCTGTATCTGGACACCATGCAGGAAGTCTTCAGCAACACCAGCAAGGTACTCGTGACCGGTAACAAAAACGGCCAGAGCAACCTGCTTTACCTGCCGTTGGACAAGATGATTCAGAACAGTTCGGGCAGCAATGCACCGGTCACCGGTTCGGCTGCTGCCAGCAACAACACGGACGTCACGCCGCATGTCACTGACCTGCCGCAGTCGCGCACAAGGGAGACCCGCTGATGAGCAATAAATCGCTGATCGCCCTGATCGTTGGCGTCGTTGTGGTACTGGTGGGCTGGAACTGCTTCTACATCGTCGCTCAGACCGAGCGTGCGGTGCTGCTGCAATTCGGTCGTGTGGTTCAGGCCGATGTTCAGCCAGGCCTGCATGTGAAAGTGCCTTACGTTAACCAGGTGCGTAAATTCGACGCACGCCTGATGACGCTGGATGCACCGACGCAACGCTTCCTGACGCTGGAAAAGAAAGCCGTGATGGTCGATGCCTACGCCAAGTGGCGCGTGAAGGACGCAGAGCGTTACTACACCGCGACTTCCGGCCTCAAGCAGATCGCCGACGAGCGTCTGTCCCGTCGTCTGGAATCGGGCCTGCGTGACCAGTTCGGTAAGCGCACCCTGCACGAAGTGGTGTCGGGTGAGCGTGATGCGCTGATGGCTGATATCACGGCATCGCTGAACAAGATGGCCGAGAAAGAGCTGGGCATCGAAGTGGTCGATGTTCGGGTCAAGACCATCGACCTGCCGAAGGAAGTGAACCGCAGCGTGTTCGAACGTATGAGCACCGAGCGTGAGCGTGAAGCTCGCGAGCACCGCGCCAAGGGTAACGAACTGGCCGAAGGCATCCGTGCCGACGCCGATCGTCAACGCCGCGTGCTGCTGGCTGAAGCCTATCGTGAATCCGAAGAGGTTCGCGGTGACGGCGATGCCCAGGCCGCTGCGATCTACTCCAAGGCCTACGGTCAGGATCAGGAGTTCTACGCGTTCTACCGTAGCCTGCGTGCCTACCGTGAAAGCTTCGCGAACAAATCCGACGTCATGGTCCTCGACCCAAGCAGCGACTTCTTCCACTACCTGGAAAAAGCCAAGCCTTGATACGACGTTGACCTGATTTATCCCCCGCCGGGCGGCTAAAACCTCTGGCGGGGTGATCCTTTGGGAAAACGTGTGTATGATGCGGCAGCCGGGAAATTCCCGGCTTTTTTGCGTCTGCACGTTTGATTGCTGTTTTTTGTTGCAGGCATCGGGTTGAATGGCCCGAGAGTATTTCGAGGAAAGTGATGGGCGAAGCCGCTAACAGGCCTTTCGCCGCGTCGTTCATGCGCGTGCGTTTTGAACGGATCGGTCATTTTCTGCTTCACTCAAGGCTCGCCCGCAGGCTGGCCGCCCGGATCAAAGGGGAATGGCGTAATGGCAACGGTAGACCGCTGGCTGCTGCCAGATGGCATCGAAGAAGTACTGCCACCGGAAGCTGCGCGTATTGAAGTCGCGCGTCGTCAGGTGTTGGATCTGTTCCAGAGCTGGGGTTACGAGTTTGTCGTGACTCCCCATATCGAGTACCTGGAATCCCTGCTGACCGGCGCGGGCCAGGACCTGGATCTGCGTACCTTCAAGGTCATCGACCCGCAGTCGGGCCGGCAGATGGGTTTCCGTGCCGACATCACGCCGCAAGTGGCGCGCATCGATGCGCACACCCTGCGTCGCGAAGGCCCGAGCCGTCTGTGCTACGCCGGCAGTGTGCTGCATGCTCAGCCGCGTGCACTGTCGTCCTCGCGCAGCCCGATCCAGTTGGGCGCCGAGTTGTACGGCGACGCCAGCCCGAGCAGCGACGTTGAAGTGATCAGCCTGATGCTGGCCATGCTGCAACTGGCCGACGTGCCGGATGTGCACATGGATCTTGGTCATGTCGGCATCTACCGTGGTCTGGCGCGTGCCGCCGGTCTGTCGGGTGAAGTCGAGCAGCAGTTGTTCGACGCGCTGCAACGCAAAGCCATCGACGAGGTCATTACCTTGACCGAAGGCCTGCCGGCCGATTTGTCCGGCATGCTGCGTGCGCTGGTTGATCTGTGCGGCGGCCGTGAAGTGTTAAGCGCTGCCCGTGAGCGTCTGGCCAATGCGCCGGCGCCGGTTCTGGCGGCACTGGAAGATTTGCTGGCGATCGCCGAGCGTCTGTCGGCGCGCTTCCCGGAGCTGCCGTTGTACTTCGATCTGGGCGAGCTGCGTGGCTACCACTACCACACTGGTGTGGTGTTTGCGGTGTTCGTGCCGGGCGTTGGTCAGTCCATTGCTCAGGGCGGTCGTTACGACGACATCGGCGCTGATTTTGGCCGCGCCCGTCCAGCGACAGGCTTCTCCACCGATTTGAAAACCCTGGTGACCCTGGGGCGTGCTGAGATCGAGCTACCGTCTGGCGGTATCTGGATGCCTGACAGTACGGATGCGGCACTCTGGCAGCAGGTTTGCCAGTTGCGCAGTGAGGGTCAGCGTGTCGTTCAGGCATTGCCTGGACAACCTTTGGCCGCCGCCCGTGAAGCGGACTGCGACCGGCAATTGATTCAGCAGAACGGGCTTTGGCAAGTATCGCCACTGGCTTCTTGAGTTTTCCTGCCGGCCGCCGCCGGCACCAAGTTTGCGCGAATGAGGACAAGTGTTATGGGTAAGAATGTCGTAGTCCTGGGCACCCAATGGGGTGATGAGGGCAAAGGCAAGATCGTTGATCTGCTGACCGAACATGCTGCCGCCGTAGTGCGCTACCAGGGTGGCCACAACGCTGGCCACACCCTGGTGATCGACGGTGAGAAGACCGTCTTGCACCTGATTCCGTCGGGCGTGCTGCGCGAAGGCGTGCAGTGCCTGATCGGCAACGGCGTGGTGGTTGCACCTGACGCCCTGCTGCGCGAGATCACCAAGCTGGAAGAGAAAGGCGTACCGGTGCGCGAGCGCCTGCGTATCAGCCCGTCCTGCCCGCTGATCCTGTCCTTCCACGTTGCGCTGGACCAGGCCCGTGAAAAGGCCCGTGGCGAGCTGAAGATCGGTACCACCGGTCGCGGCATCGGCCCGGCGTACGAAGACAAGGTTGCTCGTCGTGGCTTGCGTGTTGGCGACCTGCTGAACATGCCGCGCTTCGAAGACAAGCTGCGTGAGCTGGTGGATTACCACAACTTCATGCTGGTTGGTTACTACAAAGAGCCGGCCATCGAGTTCGAAAAGACCTTGGCCGAGTGCAAGGAATACGCTGAGCTGCTCAAGCCGCTGATGCTCGACGTTACCGCTGAGCTGCACGACCTGCGTCGCGCCGGCAAAGACATCATGTTCGAAGGCGCCCAGGGTTCGTTGCTCGACATCGACCACGGTACCTACCCGTACGTGACCAGCTCCAACACCACCGCCGGTGGCGTGGCCACTGGTTCCGGCGTTGGCCCGATGTTCCTCGATTACATTCTGGGTATCACCAAGGCTTACACCACTCGCGTCGGTTCGGGTCCATTCCCGACTGAGCTGTTCGACGACGTCGGCGCGCATCTGGCCAAACAAGGTCACGAGTTCGGTGCGACCACCGGCCGTGCCCGTCGTTGCGGCTGGTTCGACGCCGTTATCCTGCGTCGCGCTATCGATGTGAACAGCATTTCGGGCATCTGCCTGACCAAGCTGGACGTACTTGACGGTCTGGAAACCATCAACATCTGTGTCGGCTACAAAGATGCTGAAGGCAATGCCGTTGCTCCGACTGACGCTGACAGCTACGTAGGCCTGCAGCCTGTGTACGAAGAAGTGCCGGGCTGGACCGAATCGACTGTGGGCGCCAAGACCCTGGAAGAGCTGCCAGCTAACGCTCGTGCCTACATCAAGCGCGTTGAAGAGTTGATCGGCGCGCCGATTGACATTATTTCGACGGGCCCGGACCGCAACGAAACCATCGTTCTGCGTCATCCGTTTGCTTGATAAGTCGTTGATGTAAAAACACAAAGGCCCCTTCATCGGGGCCTTTGTCGTTTATGCCTGTTGGACGGCATGACCTTTGCTGTGAATCTGTCTACAAGAGTGCCATCAAATTAATGGCGTCAGAAGTAGAGGTATTCACAGTGTCGGCCGTTCTTTCACTGTTACAAAGCCGTTTGTTGCGCCCCGTGTTCGTTACCCTTGGTATCGCCCTTTTGGTGCAAGTGTTGGTGGCCGTTGCCCTGACGCGGAGCACCGTCACGGCGCTGGAAGCTGATCTGGCGGTGCGCCTCGGCGCCGACAGCCAGAAACTCTCCGGCGAGCTGGAGCAGGCCGGGCGTGAAGTCACCTCGAGCCTCGATGCCTTGTCCGCCAGTACCCGTCAGCGGCTTACCGCCGGCCTGTCTTCGCGCCTGAAGGATGAGCAGGCGCAATTGCGTGCGACGCTGGAAAAAGATCTTAAAGATTCGGCCAATGACATGGCGCAGTTACTGGCCTCCGTCGCCCCGCGTGCAATGTGGGACAGCGACGTACCGACCCTGTCCGAGTTCGCCCGCCGTGCCCAGCGTAATCCCAACGTTCTATTTGTGGTCTACGACGACGCCACCGGCCAGCACCTGACCCGTTATCTCAATCGCGAAAACCCGATCAACAAGGCTTTGCTGGAAAAAGGTCAGGGTGAGCGTGCGCTGGATAAAGTGCTGGATGCGGCGAAGAACGATCCTTCGGTTTACTACCTGGAAGCCTCGATCAATCCCAATGGCGTGGAAATCGGCAAGGTGTTGATGGGCGTCTCCACGGCGTCGGTGGAAACCGATCTGGCCGCGCTGGACAAGCGCTTCTCGGCGTTGATTGCCAGCAGTGATCAACTGGTCGGCGACAGCCTCAAAGGCGCCGCAGCGGACAGCGCCAAGGCGATGCAAGCGCGCCTGCAGTCAGCGCAGTCCACCGCGACCGAGATGAAAGCCAATACCGCCAATACCGTCCAGGAAGCGGCGGCGACTTTGCGCTGGCGGATCGGCATGGGCCTGGCGCTGGTCGGCTGCGGCGTGTTGCTGTTGCTGGCAGTCGTACTCGGCCATCGCGTGGTCAATCGCCTGAAGATGCTCAATGCGGCGATGGATGATCTGGCGGCAGGTGAGGGTGATCTGACCAAGCGTGTGCAAATCAACAGCAAAGACGAAATCGGCGACATGGCTTCGGCGGTCAATCGCTTTGTGGATAAGTTGCAGCCGATCGTGCGCGAGGCGGGCGATGTCGCGCAGCGTACTGGCGTCGAGATTGGCGCGATGACCCTGCGCAATGCCGGTGCCGATGCGGCTGCCGGCATGCAGCGTGATGAAGTCGCTGAGAGCCTGCGCGCACTGTCGCAAATGGCTGACGAGGCGCAATCGGAAAGCCATGCAATGCAAGCGGCGTTGAAGCAGGTGGTGGATATTCGCCAGGCCACTGACGAAAACACCCGCACCTCCGCCAAAGTCGGCAGCCTGATCGAGGCGCTGGCGGGGCAGGTCGATACCGGGGCGAAAGTCATCGAGCGGCTCGCGCAGCAGAGCGAGCAGATTGAAGTGGTGCTGACGGTGATCCACGGGATTGCCGAGCAGACCAATCTGCTGGCGTTGAACGCTGCGATTGAAGCGGCGCGTGCTGGCGAGACCGGGCGAGGTTTTGCGGTGGTGGCGGACGAAGTGCGGGCGCTGGCGAGCAAGACACAAAGCTCTACCGGCGATATTCAGGCGCACATCGTCGCGTTGCAGCAGGGCGCGCGTGAGGCGGTCGAGGCGATCGGCCAGGCCGGGCGTCAGGCCAGCGAAGGGTTGCTGGTGTTGCGTGACAGCGCGCGCTTGCAGCAGTCAGTGCAGGCGTCGGTCGAGCAAGTGCATGCGGCGATAGGTCTGGCCACCCAGGCAGCGGCGCATCAGGCGCAGGGTGCGCAGGCTGTGCGTGGGCGCGTCGAGACGATTCATGCGCAGGCCGAGAAAGCGGCGCAGGCGGTGGTGGAGACCACGGCGAGTGGCAAGGTGCTGGATGGATTGGCGGCGCAACTGAAGGCGAGTCTGGGGCAGTTCAGGGCTTAAGATCAAAAGATCGCAGCCTGCGGCAGCTCCTACATTGAAACGCGAAATCCCATGTAGGAGCTGCCGCAGGCTGCGATCTTTTAGCGGCTCAAATACATCCGAGTCGTCAGCAGATACACCGGTAATCCCGATACCAAGATCAACAACGCCGCATAAGGCGCCGCCGCCGCAAATTCGACATTCGCGGTATGCGCCCAAACTTCAGTCGCCAGCGTATTAAGCCCGGTCGGACTCAGCAGCAACGTCGCCGTCAATTCCTTCATCGCATCCAGAAACACCAAAGCAAACGCCGCACCCAATGCCGGGAAGATGATCGGTAACGTCACCCGACAAAACGCCGTAAATGACGACGCCCCCAGCGTGCGCGCAGCCTCTTCCAGTTGCGGCGCAGCCTTGTTCAGTGCCGTGCGAATCGGTGCCTGCGCCAATGGCAAAAACAGCAGCGCATAAGCGATCAGCAGCAACCCCGAGGTCTGGTACAGCACCGGCACGTAATGCAGGGCGAAATACACCAGCGTCAACGCAATGACCAGGCCCGGTAGCGCATGCAGCAGATACGGCAAGCGCTCGGCCCAGATTGCCAGTCGGCCTTTGTAGCGCACGACTAGCAGCCCGACCGGCACAGCTAGCACCAGGCACAGCGCCGCACCGCCTAGAGAAAGCGCCAAAGAAGAAAGCAGTGCTTCAGTAATTGCGGCGACCGGGAATGCCGCCGACGACCCTACTGCCAGCCAATAGGCCAACATCCCCAGCGGAATCCCGCTGCCGACAATCGCCAGCATCAGGCAATACAACTGACCGACTGCTGCCCATGGTCCTAGTCGAACCTGTTCAGCCTGACGCGCCGCGCCTTGGCCGGTGCGCACATGCCGGCCTTTGCCGCGTACGCGCAACTCCAGCCACAACAGCACCAGGCACAGCGCCAGCAACACGGCAGACAGCATCGCTGCGTTGGCGTTGCTGAATTCCAGTTCGAATTGCTGATAGATCGCGGTGGTGAAAGTTTGCAGGCCGATGATCGACAGCGCACCGAACTCCACCAGCATGTGCAAGGCAATCAGCAGCGAGCCTGCCAGCAGCGACGGCCAGAGCAGTGGCAGGGTGACGCGGAAAAACACCCCCCAGCGATTCTGTCCGAGAGTGCGGGCAGATTCTTCAAGAGAAGGATCGAGATTGCGCAGCGTCGCGGCGACTGGCAGAAAGATCAGCGGATACTTCGACAGGCTCATCACCAGAATCGCCCCGCCAAGCCCTTCGAACTGCGCGCTCAACGACACCCAGGTGAAGCTGCTGACAAACGCCGGCACCGCGAACGGCAGGCACAGAATCACACCCCACAGGCGTCGCCCCGGTAAATTGCTGCGTTCCAGCAGCCAGGCCAGCGACAGGCCGATCACGCCGCAGGTGATCGTCACGCCCACCATCAATGCCAGAGTGTTGCGCAGCAGGCCGAATACATACGGGCGCCACAGCAAATGCAGCGCCTCGGCCCAGCCGGCCTGCCAGGCTTTGAGTCCGACATAGGCCAGTGGCAGCAGGCTGAGCACGACCAGCAACAATACCGGCAGCACCAGCCAGACCGATGGTCGCTTGCGCTTTGGCACGTAACCCCCGCGCGCGGCGGGGGCGGATAACGATGCGGTCATCAGTTCAAGCCAACTTCACGTTCCAGCTCCAGCGCTTCTTCGGCATTGCCCAGATCGGCTGGCGTGACGTTTGGCGCTTCCAGTTCGCTGAACGGCTTGAGCCCGCGATCCGATTCCATGCCCTTATGCAGCGGATACTCGGCGGTGGTCTGGGTGATCACGCGCTGACCTTCTTCGCTGGCCATGTAGGCGAGGAATTGCTGGGCTTCTTTTGGATGTTTGCTGGATTTCAGCACGGCAGCGCTGGATACAGTGATCAAGCCGCCGACATCGCCACCGGTGAAGTAATGCAGTTTCGAATCAAGCTTGCCCTTCTCGCGTTGCAGGGCGAACCAGTAGTAGTTGTTCACCAGCACGGTAGCGACTTCACCGTTTTCCACGGCTTTGAGGGCGACCATGTTGTTGCTGTAGGTCTTGCCGAATGCGCGCAGGCCGGTCAGCCATTCTTCGGCGGCGTCGCGACCGTGCATCTTGATGATCGCCACGGCTTGTTCCTGAAACGCACCGCTGGTTGGTACGAAGCCGACTTTGCCTTGCCATTGCGGGTCGGAGAATTCCATCACCGATTTCGGCAGGTCTTTTTCGTCGACCAGTTTCGGGTTGTAGGCAACCACGCGGACGCGCGCGGTCACGCCGATCCAGGTGCCGTTTCCGGCCACGTATTTTTCCGGAAGCACAGCCAAAGTGGCGTCATCGGTCTTGGCCAGCAAGCCCAGTTCGCCGAGATTGTTCAGTGGTGGCGATTCTTCGGTGTAAATCACGTCGGCGGGGGAGCGGTCGCCTTCTTCGATGATCTGGCTGGCGAGCTGATTGCTGCTGCCTTTGCGCACATTGACGTGAATGCCGGTCTTGGCTTCGAAGGCTTTGGCGATCGCGTCGCCGACTTCCTTGTGCTGGCCGTTGTAGAGAGTCAGGGAAACCGCATCGGCAGCCTGGGTGAGGGGAGTGGCGAGCGCCAGGCCGAGAAGGGTAAAGGTCAAGCCTCGGCGCAGGGTATTTCGAAACGTCATTCGCAGGGTTCCTCACTGTCGCATTGCAAAAACTTGCAACAATGATAAACG
>RCUN01000990.1_pt1 | contig 11025 bp, 9 predicted proteins | sample 2166181 | NCBI WGS metagenome assembly RCUN01 (sample SAMN09932603, study PRJNA488358) | compost metagenome | feature: garden; material: soil; isolation source: compost soil in crotononitrile-enriched culture | place: Germany: Experimental Botanical Garden Goettingen | collected 2016-01-27 | reverse complement strand
GTGCAGTAAATAGACCTTCGTAACGCATTGACTTAAAGTTAATACGACACATGAGCTGATCAAACGGCGTTGCCCCCCACATATCTGATTCGGTTAAAGTCTGATTACCAATTTGAGGCATTTCAACTGAACGTGGTTGAGTTGCACTGTATTGCTCACCCGGAATATTTGCAGGTTTAACAGGCTGTTCAATCACTTTAGTTAATGGTTTACCAGTTACACGGTCAAGCACAAAGAATTGGCCTGATTTGGTTCCAATGACAACTGCCGGTTTAGTCGTACCATCTTTTAATGGGAAGTCGACTAGACTTGGTTGCATTGGTAAATCGAAGTCCCATAAATCATTATGAACAGTTTGATATACCCACTTTTCTTTACCTGTTGTTGCATCAAGTGCCAAAACAGAAGTGTTGTATTTATGATCTAACGGATTACGGTTACCGCCCCAAATGTCGACAGATGAACTACCCATAGGTAAAAACACCGTATTCATTTGCGGATCATAAGACATTGCAGCCCAAGAGTTTGCCGAACTACGTTTATACGTTTCACCCGGTTTAAGAACATAGTTAGGGTTCGGATTACGTGCGTCAAATGCCCAGCGAAGTTTACCGGTAATCACGTCATAACCACGGATAACACCACCCGGCATATCTGCAGCAACGTTATCGGCAATACGGCTACCCACTACAATGGTTGTACCCGCAATAGTCGGTGCAGAAGTCACTTCAAAACGTGGAGCTTTGGTTCCAGCCCCAAGACCTTCTAACAGATCAACCGTTCCATTTACACCAAAATCAGCACAGCGCTGACCGTTATCTGCATTGACTGCAATTAAACGACCATCAGGTGTATTTGTATATAAACGGCGTGGACATGCCGTATTGGTTGCAACTGTGGTTACTGCATTTGCACCAGCCAAAGTTGGTTGTACAAGTGGCTTAGTCGAATCAAAATATGCAACACCACGGCAGCGCTCCCAAGCATCGGCTTTAGAGTTCACCTCAGCTTTCCAGAGCTGTTTGCCTGAATCAGCCTCGATCGCAAAAATATTATTATGCGGTGTACATAAAAAGACTTTATTCCCAACCTGTAGTGGGGTCATTTGGTCTTCAGCACCATTACCACTACCCGTTGTAAAATCACCTGTTCTAAAACGCCAAGCTTCTTTTAGTTTATGAACGTTATCTCGGTTAATTTGATCGAGAGCAACAAAGCGGCTACCACCAGCATCATTTCCATAATTTTCCCAATTCACCTGTTTTTTAGCAGGGTCAACTGGTACTAAAGGTAGCTTTTCACCTGAACTTGCTACTGTTGGATGTGGTTGGAACATTTGGTAGAGCGCAATCAACATACCGACAACAACTAACCCACCAACTGCATAAGATGAAGATGCCAAGCTAGTTTGAAATTGGTAACGTCGAATTGCAGGTAAGGTAAATAACAATGCAGCAAAAAGACCAGTAGGAAACATTAACCGTGAGAATAACGGCCAGAATTCCCAACCTGCATCAATCAGCGACCAAATTACGGTGCCAACAAAAACAGCCGCAAATATCCAGACACCAAGTGCCTTTTTACGAAAAATACTAAATGCAGAAATGGTAATAAACAGCCCTGCGACTAGGAAATACCAAGATCCACCTAATGACACTAGCTTTCCACCGCCTACGATGTAAAAAACGCCAGTAGCCAATAAAACTAGGCCTAATAGAAAACACCATATTTTGAATAAGATATGAAACTTAGAATCTGACTCAGACATAGATCCTACTCCACATATACTGAACACAATAGTTCAAGCATTTGGGCCAGTTAAACTATGTCTAACCAGCCATCAACATTGTTAAAAATTGACTTTTACGCTAAGACCAGCCACCCAAGCATCATCGACCGCTTTTACACCAGCAGGTTGATGGATATATTGAATGTTTGGACGTAACATAACGGCCGGAGACCATTGATAGGTATAGTTCAACTCGACATTTAATTCGTCGTCTTGAATTGGAATATAGTCAGATGCAATCGCATCATAGCTATAGTATCCACGACTTTCGTTCGTTGCGATCTGCTTATCTTTAGCACGATCATTGACCACATAATTGGCAATACCAAAACCAATCGAATCATTTGGACGGCTATCAAACGGCCCTTTATACCAAAGTGCAAGTTGTTGTGTACTTTGAACAAAGGTGGTTGCTTTATCATTTACAACACCGTTCAAGCTTACGTATAAACCACGTTTAGGGTCTTCACCTTTATGGGTAAGTTGTTGCTGAGCATTAATCCAGAAACTTTGTTTCCCATCATGAACTTTGCCAGCAGTTTTAATGTCATTCGCTTCTGCTGTTGAGTACAACGCCCCTACTTTATATTCACCGGGTAAGCCATTAAAAGCAGCAAGTTTTGGTTTCCATGCAAGCTCAACCGGTATGGTTGCACCCTTCACGTTGTTCATATCCAGATTAAAACCATCACTGTTTGATTCGGTTTTAATGTTGTCTGGATTTACCTCATAAACACCCAATCCCAATGTCCACTCAGGCGCAAACTGATATTTAACGTTTGCAGCCCATACACCAACTGGTGAGTTGTACCAAATTGAACCGATTGATTTTCCTAACTGTCCACCGCAAAGCAATAAGTTCTGAAACTCACATTGAGAAGCATTAAAGTCCTCTGACATACCCATACGGCCCACTTTGACCTGTACTGTGTTATCAACAAAACCTTTTTTGACCCATGCTTGAGACAAGCGCCAGATTTTACCGCGGCCATAAATCTCTTGAGCATTGCCTAATTGACTAGAACGTGGGTCTTTAATACGCTCTAAAGTGAGTGCATTCCCGTCACGTTTAGTCACGACTAGGCTCGCTGTTGTATCTTTCCATCCAGCAATTTTTTCTAAGTCAAAGTTTGCACCTAAAGAAAGTTGTGCAGCATTTTCAAAAGTATTGCTGTCATTGTAACCACCATCTAAATTTGTGGCAGCTTGGCTCATAATAGAAGCTGTAAATTTATACCCCTGTTGCTCTAGTTGCTGACGCTCACCATTCCAGTCGCCAAGCAACCATTGACGGTCTTGTGACCACGGCTCATTCGCAAGCGCAAATTGACTGCCTAATACAGCGATTGTTAATACACTCAGTTTCATTAAATTCGGCATTTTAAGTCCCTTTTCTCATTTCTATATTTCTATGCTGCGCCTCGGTTTGAGGCGCTTTCCTTATTGTTATTTAACACTTGTAAAACCAAGCTCAGAAGTTGCACCAAAACGATCAGTGATATTCGCTGTAATTGAGGCAACTTTTACAGTTGGCTTCCAATTCGCTTTTGCGATTCCTTGTGCATCTGTAGCAACTGTTATTGCCCCTAAATATTGCTCAGCTTCTTTTGATGCCGCATTTTGATTACCAAAAAATTCAACTTGGTAACGTTGATTTGGTAAACCATTAACTTCTACCGCAACTGAACCTTTATTCGCAGTTAATTTAGGAGCTTTAATACCCTGATTAGGTTGAGCATTACAGCCTTGTTGATTTGGTTGAGTACATGTTTTTTGTTGTTTAGATGGATCAACAACCACACCACCACCACGAGAACCTACGAATCCTTCATGCTCAAGTGCTGGTACACCAAATACAATTGCACCTAAACGCTGATTCGGTACACATGAACCACCCGCTTCACAGCGCTTAATATCTTTACCATTGTCCCAAATCAGGTTTTTAGTCAATGTAATTTTTGCATTTGCATCTTTTTCCGAACGAATCGAGACACCAATACGGTTACCATGAACTTTGTTGCTATCGAGTATGTTGCCATCGCCAGTCATGTTGAAACCAATCGAGTTATTGGTCATTTCGTTGTAGGCAATATAGTTACGCGTCCCCCAGTTAATCTGTAAGCCATCCGAATAGTTTTCGAATTTATTACCGACTACGGCATTGTCATTACCCCACAAAATTTCAATACCTTGTGATGGCTCTGGGTTTACTTTAGTTGAAACAAAATGGTTATTTGCAATCAGGTTAAAAGCAGCACCACGGGTTAGTTCTAAACCATCGCCATTGTCTTGGAAGAGGTTGTCTAAAACTTTGTTGTTATTGGTCGTGGTTGCCGTTAGGTTACCTTGTCCATCATCACCAGTAAGCATGACACCAGCACCACCGTAGTTATTGCTAATACGGTTATGTTGAATAAGGTTATTGCTTGAACGGTTGATCAATACACCAATACAGAAACGATGAATATCTAGACCTTTTAACGTGACGTTATTTACATCGCGTAGTACTAAGCCCGGTAAAGTCATCGTACGCACATTGGTCCCATACTGTTCAGGGTTTGCGCCTGGGCAAGCTTTCGCACCTTCGCCTTTAATATAGTTTGAACCATCGATCGCGATATATTCACCAGTTTTATCCCACTGGGTACCAATGATTTTGACCGGTGCTTTAATCTCAGGAAGCGCGCTGTTTAATTTGATTGCATAGGGTGCTTTGCCCACTGCCTGAATCAAGATTTCGCTCGCATCGGCTGGGTTAGCATTGGCTTGCTCAATTGCCCAACGTAAAGAACCTTTGTTGCTGTCGTCCTGATAACGGTCAACAACATAAGTTTGCGCAGCAGCTACACCTGAAACCATCAAACCTAATGCAAGAGTAGTTAAACGTAATGTATTCATTTCATCATGTCCTTATGATTTATGGGTTTGTTGGTTGAACGGTTTTTAAAATCTGTTTGAGCTTGGTCACATCAATTTGCCCCGGTGCGGATGCTTCACCAATCATGCCAAAGCTATAACTTCCGCCCATATTGGCTGTTGCAACACGAGAGATCGTCCCTAACTGCCCCATTGACATGGTCAATAAAGGTTTAGTGGTTTGCTGACTTACTTTTAAAGTCGCGTTCATTAGAGTGAAAACGTCTTGTTTAGATTTTGGCATCACTGCAATTTTGAGAACATCTGCACCCATCTGATCTTGTTTTAACAAGCGTTTTTCAATTTCATCTTGGCTTGGTGTTTTTTGGAAGTCGTGATTAGACATTACAACCAGCACTTTCTTTTGATGTGCTTTTTGAACAATTTCTGAAACTACTTTTTGATCACGGAACATTTCAACGTCTAACCAGTCCATGAACGGATTTTTTAAATAAGCCTGATAGGTCTTACCATAATCCGCATCGCTAATTTCAAGTTGGCCACCTTCGTTTTTAGTACGAATTGTGGCAATCATTGGCTTATTGCCTAAAATCTTTTTCAACTCGTGACCCAACGCAATCACTTGTTTTGTATCACTGGCAAAACTGAGTAAATCAATACGAAACTCTGCCAAATCAGCATCTGCCGTATTTGCAATAACTTGAGCTTGCGCTAAAGCTTGTTCTTTAGTTTTTGCTGTAATCGGAACAATCGTTTTAACGGTTGTACTCGCAGGTTGTGTTTGAGTAGCTAAAGCAACAGGTTCAGCATTCACCTGAGCTGTAAAAAATGGGAGTGCAAGCAAACTTAAGCTTAATAATGTTTTCATGTTCATATCATTCATCCTTAAAAAGGCTACACGCATCCATAGACGAGCATGTGTAGCCTTGGGTATTTCTTAAATATCAAAAAATACAGTTTCGTCATCGCCTTGAATACGAATATCAAAGCGGTAAACAACTTGACCGTTTTCTTCAAAACGCTTTGCAATAAGAGTTTGACGACGTGGTGCCCATTCAATGCTATTTAGAATCGGGTCATTGGCATTTGCTTCAGCTTCATCTTCAAAATAAACACGCGTATTAAGACCTAAATTAATACCACGAGCAAAAATCACTAAAGCAATATGAGGTGCCTGAGTTGAACCTTTACGCCCTGCTGTAGCGCCCGGTTTAATGGTATTAAAACTCCAGATACCTGTTTCAAAGTCTGCACCAGTACGGCCCCAACCTTGAAAAGCTGGGTCAGCTTTTTGCTCACGTGTATCAGCCTGACTTGGATAAATACCATTCGCATCGGCCTGCCAGATTTCGATAAGCACATCACGTAGAGGTAAACCTAACCCGTCAAATACTTGCCCTTCAAGACGGATACGCTGGCCTTGGGTTTGGTCTTGTACAAGCTGGTTATTAAAGTTGTTTTCAAAAACTTCGATATTTGCTTGTTGTGGTAACAAACCAATGTGAACGTAAGGACCACCCGTTTGAGATGCAGTTTCTTTTAATTCCTGAAAATTCCAGTTATTCATGCTAAGGCTCCTGATTAAGTCAATTCGTTTTCGAAGTAAGTCGCTCGACGTCCACGTAAAGTGATGTCAAAACGGTAACAACGGCTATCAGCTTCGATAAAGTTGTTTTTATCTTCTAGTGCAATTAGTGCACGACGTTGATCTTCAGAAGGAATGGTTTTTAAAATCGGACAAGAGTCGATTAAAGTATCGCCTTCAAAATAAAACTGTGAAATCAGGCGCTGAGCCCAACCATCAGCAATTAAAGAGAAATGAATATGTGCCGGACGCCATTCATTAATACGGTTACGCCATGGGTATGGACCCGGTTTAATGGTACGGAAAATATAAAAACCATTTTCATCCGTTAATGTGCGACCACAACCACCGAAGTTAGGGTCCATGGCGCCAATAAATTTATCGTTTGGATGACGGTAACGACCTGAAGCATTGGCTTGCCATACTTCTAAAAGCGCATTTTTTACAGGACGACCAAACTGATCACGAACATAGCCATGAACAATGACACGCTCACCAATTGGCAAACCATCTTTGGCATAGTTCAAAATCAAATCGTTATCTTTTGGGCCAAACAGATTTGAAGAAAAATGCGGTGCAGTGACTTCAGTTAAAGTCTCGTTAATAGAGATCAATGCATTTTTTGGCGAACGTAATACACTTGTTTTATAACCTGGCGTATACGCTGGTGGATGATCATCTGTATTACGTTGGGCGTAAGCACCCCAGCTATGTTGTGACATCTTTATCTCCTTAATCCTGTTCTTTCGCTGCAACTGGGCTTACTTCTATCCCCAATTCTTTAAAGACTTCTTCAGCCATATGCATTGCAGCGTTTGCAGCAGGTAAACCTGCATAGAGTGAGCTATGTAAGATCAACTCTTTTAAATCTTCTTTGGTTACACCATTGTTGAAGCAAGCACGTAAATGCATGCGTAGTTCATCTTCACGACCAAGCGCCAATAAAATTGCGATAGTCACTAAACTACGTGTGTGACGTGGTAAGCCTGGACGAGACCACACCTCACCCCATGCGTAACGGCTAATAAAATTTTGAAAATCTTGGTTAAAGTCATTTAAGTTCTGCAAAGACCGACCAACATGTTTTTCACCTAAAACTTCAGTCCGCACTTCAATGCCTTGTTTATAGCGTTCTTCATCATTCATTGTGATACACCTCCATTAAGTTGCATCGGTATGCGCAACAAGTGATTTAACAAATACAGCAACAGCCGCAGCAGTCGCTGGAATCAGTAATAAACTGAGAATGGCAGTAAACGACCAATCATTACCGAGTAGTACTGCACCAATCCAAGCACCAAATACTGCACCGAAACGTCCAATACCTGTCATCCAAGACACACCCGTTGCACGGCATTGGGTTGGATAGAAACGTGCACTTAAAGCTGGCATTGAGGATTGCGCACCGTTAATCGCGATACCTGCACAAAGCACCAATACAGCAAGTAAAGTTGAATTTCCTAAGCTTTGACCCACAGCAATCGCAAATAGACCTGCGGCAAAGTAGAAAATAGCAATCACTCGGTTCGGGTTGAATTTGTCCATAGCCCAACCAATAAACAATGCGCTTACCACACCACCGAACTGGAACAACCCACCAATAAATGCAGCACGCTCCATTGAAGCACCTGTTTCACGCATGAGTGTTGGTAACCAGCTTGTAAGCAAGTAAACAACAACCAATCCCATGAAATAGGTCAACCAAAGCAAAAATGTTCCTTTCGCATATGGTTTAGAAAACATAATTCCAAAAACATTTTTCTTTTGCGCTGTTTCAGTTTTTTCTTCTGGAACATAGAAAGTGCTAACGTCTTTAACTTGAGTTGGCGCAATATGATTTAAAATTTTGCGTACTTTCTCTGGGTCTTTACCCTTAACAATTAAAAAGCGGTAAGACTCAGGTAAAACGAAAATCACTAAAATCATTAAGATCAGAGGTGACCAGCCACCCAGCAAAAATAGACTGTGCCAACCGTAAGTCGGAATGAGCCAGCTACTAATAAAGCCACCTGTTGCCATACCTAAGTTGTAGCCACAGAACATACATGTCACTAGTAGTGAACGAATGCGTGTTGGACAATATTCAGAGAATAATGTTGTGGCATTTGGCATAGCTGCACCCAGCCCAATACCTGTCAAAAAGCGCAATACAACAAGGCTATCCAGATTTGTTGCATAAGCAGATGCCAAGGTAAAACCACCAAAAATCAGCATAGATACTGCCAAAACAATTTTGCGACCAAAACGGTCAGCTGTCGGGCCAGAAACCAAAGCTCCAATAATCATTCCACCAAGTGCAGCACTCATCACTGGGCCTAACTGAGAACGATCAACGCCCCAGTCCTGAGCCAAAGCTGGAGCGATAAAGCCCATTGCAGCAGTATCGATCCCATCAGTAAAAATAATTAAGAAACAGATGATTGCGATCATCCATTGATACTTACTGAGTGGAGCATCATTAATCAGTGCTTGAGCATCGATACTTTTGTTTGGTGCAGCGTAATCCTGAGACGCCATATTTGCCTCCTTAAGGCCAATTCCTTTTAAATCACTAAACTATTAGATTTGCTGAATAAACCTAGTCAATTCCTGAGTAAATCTTTGTGGTTGTTCAATATTAGAAAGATGAGATGCTTCCAATTTTGCAAGTTGGCTATTGTTGATAGCACGCTGTATAAACTCAGCGTCTGCTACTGTAGTCACCGGATCATATGTCCCTGCAACCAGCAGTAGTGGAATTTGGATTTGTGCAATTTCATCTCTTAAATCGGCATGTGCTAAAGCACGACATGCATTGGCATAACCTTGTGCTGGTGTGCTTGCGAGACTTTGAATCGTCGTTTGTGCAACCACATTATGCTGATAGTCGAATTTTTCGCTAAACCAACGTGTGTGCGTGGTCTTAACCAATTCAGCTAGTCCATTTTGTTCTACTGATTCAGCGCGGCTTAACCAAGCATCAGCCTGCCCAATTTTGGCTGCTGAATTTGCAACAGTAATGCTATGAAAGCGCTCTGGATAATGAATACCTAACCAAAGCCCTGTAATTCCGCCCATAGAAATGCCACAAAAATGAGCTTTTTCAACATTTAAGGCATCTAAAATATCAGCAACATCTTCACCTAAATTTTGTAAAGATGATTCAGCGATCACATCACTTTCGCCATGACCGCGTGTGTCGTATGTAATGACATTAAAATGACTTTTAAGCTCATCTACTTGCGGTTGCCACATTCCATGATCTGTTCCTAACGAGTTAGATAACACAAGTGCTGGAGCATCTTTTAATCCGTCGGTATAAACAGCGAGCTGTTTACCTTGTCGATTGGTTATAAGCTGTTTCACTTTATGTCTCCTCCTTGTACTTCTTGCAGAACAGCATCAATCTGTTGCTGAATGTTGCCTAAATAGTTTTCTGGTTTAAATATTTCCACAATTTCATCTTGGCTGAACTGTGCTTTTACTTCCTTTAACTGGCTAACGACATCGCATAAATGCTGGTTTTGTGCCACTGCTGTTTTACAAGCTGCTTCAACAACATGATGTGCATTTAAACGTCCAATTTTTGGAGCAAGCGCCATCATCACAGCTTCCGCCATAATCAACCCGTTGGTACATTCAAGGTTCTGTTGCATATGTTCAGCATTAACTTCAAAACCTTGTAAAACTTCACCAGTACGACTTAAAGCTCCAGCACAAAGCTGAAAAATTTCAGGAACTGCCAGCCATTCTGCATGCCATGCACCTAAGCTACGCTCATGTTCCTGCACCATACTTTGATAAATGCTAGACATAAGTGCAGGCACACGATTTGCTGCTGCCAATACTGAAGCTGCTGCCACTGGATTACGCTTATGAGGCATGGTCGATGAACCACCACGCCCCTTGGCCGTCGGTTCAAATAATTCTGCAATTTCGGTTTGCATCATGAGTGACCAGTCACGTGCCATCTTGCCTGTATTCCCAACAATCATGCCGAGCACACTTGCGATTTCTACAATACGGTCACGCTCACCATGCCATGTACTTGTGGGTACAGTCAGATTCAGCTGCTGAGCAAATGCACTGACCACAAGCGAACCTTGATCTTGCAAAGAAGCTAATGAACCCACAGCACCACCTAACTGAGCAGTGAGTACACGTGGTTTCATTGCTTGTATACGGTCCAAATCACGTTTAAATGCAGAAGCCCAACGTGCAAGCTTATGTCCTAAAGTAATTGGCAAAGCTTGCTGTAACCATGTACGCCCAATCATGACCTGATGGCGATATTGCTTAGCTTGTTGTAATGCAGTGGTGTAGCACTGTTGAAGTTGTGCTTCCACAATGTTCAACGCATCACGGCATTGCAGAATACATGCTGTGTCTAAAATATCTTGACTCGTTGCTCCCCAATGCACATAGCGTGAAGCATCTTCATCAACATCTTTAACAATTGCCGTAAGTTGTTTTACAAATGGAATTGCAATATTCCCAGCTAGGCCAGTTGCCACAGCCAAAGCTGGAAAATCAAACTTTTCTAGTGCTTGCTCAGCTACTTGTGCAATTGTATGAGCCGCATTTTGAGGAATCACGCCAACTTGTGCCTGTGCTTGAGCTAGCGCAACTTCAACCTGAATCATGTATGTGATTAAAGATGAGTCACTAAAGATGTCAGTGACGTCTTTTTGATAAAACAAGCTGGCATATAACTGGCTCATGATTAAACTCTCTCAATAATGAGTGCAATACCTTGGCCCACACCAATACACATTGAACATAAGGCATAACGACC
>RCUN01000989.1_pt1 | contig 11039 bp, 9 predicted proteins | sample 2166181 | NCBI WGS metagenome assembly RCUN01 (sample SAMN09932603, study PRJNA488358) | compost metagenome | feature: garden; material: soil; isolation source: compost soil in crotononitrile-enriched culture | place: Germany: Experimental Botanical Garden Goettingen | collected 2016-01-27 | reverse complement strand
CATGTCCTGGAGCAAATTGAAGCAACAACTGGAGGGCTTTCTCAGTCCTGCGTTAAACGGAAGGGTAGAATACCGCGCCCCAGGTTACCGTTACCTGCCTGATAAATCAGGGATTTGTTATATTTCGGTAGATAAAAAGAACGTACTCAACATGAGTGATAAAACGAACCCTATCAGATGGTATCAAACCGAGCTGGAAATTAAGAATGACCCGGATATCCAAATTCCTATCACCAGTGACGACATTGAAGCAGTCAGACAAGCTACCAAGGGGCCAGTGCCGGAGGATCGTCTAATCGTAATGGCCAGAAGCAGAAAAAGCACAGAACATGCCAAAGAGCTAATGTCAGCACAGGCTGCATTAACTAAATCGAATTTTATTGTGGTGGCTAATAAGTTTCTAACTACTCCTATAGAGGACAGCTTAGAGAGCAAGGATATGGTATTGAATATTCTAGCCCTGCTGGACAGGAGAGTTGGCAAAAAGCGGATTTTAAGCATGTCCGAGATGATGCAGTTAAAGCATCCGGTTGTGCAGTATTTTTATGAATTGCGGCGGAGTAAATAAAAATGCTAAAGATACATTAATCATGGAATTAATTATAAACACGGTAATAAAATATAGTACCCTGTGGATCCTCCAAGTGGATGCTTATCCTCCTGTGGGCGGGATACAGGTCAATATATTATAAGGAGGCTTGGCTATTGAATAAAAAAGTCCCTGCCAGAGCGTTATCCGTATTGATAGTTTTAGCAGTATTCCTCTCCGTATTCTTCACCGCCTTACCGCCTGCAAGCGCGGCCGCCAGGGGAGCATGGGCTCCAAATACTGCATATGCAGTAAATGATACAGTAACCTATAGCGGAAGTACGTATACCTGTCTTCAGGCACATACTTCCCTCGTAGGTTGGGAGCCATCCAATGTTCCTGCTCTATGGAAGAGCGGAGGAACAACAACACCGACACCCACAACACCCCCATCAACAAACGGAGTTACCTTCTATGCAGATATCAACTATGGCGGCAAGGCCGTAACCCTTGGCGTAGGCAATTATGTATTGTCTCAGCTGAATGCTTCAGGAATTCCGAATGACTGGATGTCCTCGCTCAAGGTTCCTAACGGCTGGACCGTTGAAGTCTATGAGAATGATAATTTTGGAGGAGCCAAATGGACCTATACTGCCAGTTCATCCTGGGTCGGCGACAGTGTCAATGACATGATGAGTTCGGTTAAGATCTATACGGGTTCAACGCCTCCTTCTGTAAGCAAGCCTTCCGAAGTCCCAAGCCAAATCTGGACCTATGTAATGAATGCAGACAATGCCTTCGGGAAAGGCGGGGATTATGCGCTATTGCTGAGTGCGGTGATCAAGAAGGAAAGCAGCTTCGGAGCAGGTCTGCCGGGTAGCCCATCAGCCGGCGACGGATTAATGCAGGTCGAACCTAACACACGCAATGCCTATTTATCTCAATTCAGCGCCAAATTTGGCCGCGCCTATAATCACAGCAGTGAACAGGATCAGGTATACCTGGGCGCATTGATCCTGAATGAGAAGATTGTTAGATTCGGAAATATATACAACGGACTGCTGCACTATAACGGAGGGGACAACTGGTATCCAGGCGCAACCGATTCCTATGGCCGTCCTATTCTGGCAGATCAATATGCCAATGCCGTCTACGCTACATATAAGGGGTATGGCGGGAAGAATTAACGGAAGGCAACAAGACGCTCGGGAATCCCCGCAGCGTCTTTATTATATGTTCAGCTGTAATAGCTTCGCTGACAGGAGAAGCCAGTGAAGTATTATAAAATATAAACTCGCAGTCTTCCGATAGAGTTGAATGGTTGTGTATAATAGTGAGGGATAACAAGCGGCAGATGATACTGAACGATTCAACATACATCGGAGGGGAATATGAAGAAGCTACTGTCTCACCAATCCCTCTTGAAGAAATTCCGGGCGGTTCAATCTTTGGCGTTCAGACAGAATATGCCGCTTCGGAGGAAGATTCTAATCAGCAACATCCTTATTGTTCTACTGGCTCTGGTGATATTCGTTCTAAGTATTCATAGAATTGTCTTTAATCAGACGCTGGGCAGAACTTCAGCCAGCTCGCAGCAGGAAGTGAAGCTGGTAAGCCAGTCTATGAAGACCGTGTTCCAATCGGTTCAGAACTTCTCGAAATTTGCTCTGATTAACCAGGATACACAGAATGTGCTTAGCCGGGATACCGGAGCAGACGGGGATGTCTCCGCGCTGAAGTCCATACATAACACGCTGGCTGCAATGCTGGAGACAGAGCCTAATATCGACTCGGTCATTATCGAATCGATCGGGGGTGATCTCTACTATACCTCCAACCTGACCGGTGTGACTTCGCAGAGTCTCGCCATCTATCCCAAAGATAAGATTGATGCGGCAAAAGGCGGTGCGGTCTGGGTAGATACGCTGAAGCCTTCATTTCTGTCGGGGATGACTGAGAGGAATATGATTAGTGTGTGCAGAGTTATTATGAGCATGGAGAAGGGGACGCCGATCGGTTATATTTATGTCAATATTGACGAACGGACGCTCGCCCGGCTGTACCATAATGAACAGGATAATCAGAATCCTACCCTGGTCATCAACCAGGAGGGAGTGGTGATCTCCGCGTATGAAGCTGCACTCGTCAGCCGCACCGTTGAGGATCACTCGCTTGCCCGGTGGGTGAAGTCGGCATCTGGAGGAAGCCGGACCGAGCGGGTGGGAGACAAGCGCTATCTGGTATCCTTACAAAGGCTTGATCCCTATGGCTGGAAGGTAATCCACCTTGTTCCCACTTCGGAATTGACCAACGGATATTGGAAGATCGCCTTATCCATAGCCGTTTTCGGGCTGATCAGCATGCTGTCCGCCATGGTCCTGTCGGTTGTATTCGCGCGCCGGCTGACCAAGCCCCTTAGCGAGCTCAGTGAGGTTATTGTTGAGGTGGGGGCCGGGAATTTCGAGAGACGCGCATCTGCCGGCAGCCAGGATGAAGTAGGCAGGCTGGGTGCGACATTTAATGAAATGGTCGAGCATATTCAGGACTTGATGCTAACCATTGAAACGGAAGAGAAGACCAAGCGGCTGTTGGAGCTGAGGCTGCTGTATTCGCAGATCAAACCGCATTTTCTATATAATACGCTGGACACGATTCGTGCGATGGCTGTGATGACGAATGCTAAGGAGATTAGCAGTATCTTGAAGGCGCTTGGGGAGTTCTACCGGATTTCACTTAGCAACGGACAGGAATTGATTGCGGCTGCACAGGAGAAGAAGCATCTGGAGAGCTATCTGTACATTCAGCAGATCCGCTTCAAAAAGCTGAATTACCGGATTTCGTTTGAACCGGGAATCGAGTCCTGCCAAGTACCCACGATGCTGCTCCAGCCTCTGGTCGAGAATGCGATTCACCATGGAATCAGAGGGATGCCGGACGGAGGTTTATGTGAGATTACCGGCTCTATGGAAAGGTCAGGAGAAGAGCGTATTCTGTGCTTTATAGTCCGTGACAACGGCAAAGGCATGAGTGAAGAGGAACAGCGGCAGATCTGGTTAAGTTCCAGTGAAGAAGAGGAGTACAGCTTCGGACTTAAGAATATCCAGGACCGGATTCAGCTGAGATTCGGCGAAGCTTATGGTATCGTCCTGTCATCTGAACCGGGACATGGAGTAGAAGTGAAGGTACGGCTGCCGCTGATTATGCAAGCGGACGAGCAGGGGGAGGGGATCGCTGAATGAGAACTACAGCGCCGGCAGCACGCGTCCTGATCGTAGATGACGAATATTATTTCAGGCAGCTGCTGATCCATTTGATAGACTGGACTTCTGCCGGTTTCGAAGTGGTTGCAGAGGCGGAAGACGGTTCGGAAGCCTTGAGGATCATTGCGGAACAGCCGATTGATCTGATTATTACAGATATTGAAATGCCGAATATGAACGGGCTCGATTTTGTGAAGGCCGTCCGTGCCTTAGACTCAGCGGCTAAGCTGATTTTCATCACAAGCTATGATAACTTCACGTATGCCCAGCAGGCGATCTCGCTCGGAGCGGACCATTATTTGCTGAAGCCCGTTGATGAGGAGGCGGTTGAACAGGCGCTGAATACCATCCGTGCGCAGTTGCAGGAGAAATGGGAAGAGGAACGTTACATTAACCGGTTGCGGATAGAGGCGGGTTACGGGGGACAGCCGGCCTCGGACCAGACTTCTGAGGATGGAGGACGCCCGGGCAGCGGGAAACGGCTGATCCACAAAGCGGCTGCGTATGTGACTGCACATTATGCCGAGGATACCTTGTCGCTTCAGAGCACAGCGAGTGCCCTCTTCGTGAATCCGAGCTACTTAAGTCATGTCTTCAAGAAGGAGACTAACGAGTCTTTCGTGGAGTATGTGACCAATATCCGCCTGGGCAAAGCCATGGAGCTGTTGCGCCAGGGGGCGGGCACCGAGGATGCTTCGGTTCCCAAGGTAGCAACGATCGCCCATCAGGTCGGCTACAGAGATCCGTTCTACTTCAGCAAATGCTTTAAGAAGAAGTACGGAATTACCCCGAATAAAGTATACGGAGGAACCTATTCCGGGAAATATTAAGCCGTTGCCAGCAGGAGTCCGGTTATTCAGCCGGGCTTTTTTGTTGCTGCAAAACGGTTATTGTGTAAACCTGATGTTATCCATAAGGAGAAATGTAAAGTGGATGTAAAGTAACGTGACATACCTAAAAATTTTACTGCCAGAGCCAATATATCTCCATTCGAACCTGGCTTCGTACTTGTTAAGATTGTACCTGTGGTTCGTATCCGTAAATTGTGAAAGGTGGTCCAAATCAGATGTTTGGTAAAAAGTTTGGGGTTGTTGCAGCATCCGCCGCGCTCGTCAGTGTAGTGCTTACTTCGTGCGGAGGTGCGGAAGCAAACAATGGGGGAACCCAGGGTCAGGAAGCAGCGGCAGCGGATAGTAAGAAATCTGTCACGCTGTGGATTTTCGATGCAGATCCGATGTACAAGTCAGCAGCTGAGGCTGCCGCAGCGGAAATTGGCGTTGAACTGAAGTATGAATACATTCAAGATGAGACCTACAAAACCAAACTGAGTGTTGCACTTGCCGCCAATGAGCTTCCGGATGTATTCCAGCAGCATGCCGGCAAGTCCTACCGTACCCCTGTTCTGCAGTCGAAGACAGTGGCTCCGCTTAACGATACCCTGGATTCCACGGGCCTGGGCGCACAATTCCTGGACAACCAGCTGGTGACTGAAGAGGATGGCAACATCTATTCGGTTCCTTCTAACATCAGTACAACCCTTGTTCTTTACTATAATAAAAAGCTGATAAGCGAGCTTGGTGCTGCTGCTCCAGCAACATGGGATGATCTTCAGGCGCTGATTAAAACGGCAAACGATAAAGGCATGATTCCCATTGCACTGGGCGGAAAAGAAAGATGGCAAGCAGATCTGCTCTACGATATGCTCGTAGCCCGTGAGGACGTGAACGCCTTCGATAAGGCGATTAACGGACAGGCGAAGTTCACAGATGCACCATTCGTTAAGGCGGCGAATAAGGTGGTCACCCTGGTGAATTCGAATGCCTTCCAGAAAGGCTTCCTCGGCTCCGCTTACCTGGATGCACAAGAGCTGTTCAAGAATGATAAGGCTGTGATGTGGATCGACGGAAGCTTTAACTTCTCCTCCCTGTCTACGGCAATGGGTGACAATCTGGGCTATATTGCGTTTCCTAAAACGGGGGCAGAGGATGTCCTCAGTGCAACCATCGGCTTCCAGAACGCCCAGGCGCCATACTCATTGTTCGTGAACAACAGCTCCGCAAATCTGGATAAAGCGAAGGAATTTGCCATCCGTTTATCTTTGAAGCTTAATGATGAATTTGTCAGAAAAGGTCTCCCTGGGTACGCCAAGAGCGAGGTGAAGTCCGAATCACAGAATAAGGAGCTCTCAGCGTATGCTGCGGATATTAATAAGACCAGCAAAACGCAGGCGATGTGGTTCGGTCTGTTGTCAGCAGATGTAGGCCAGGAATACCGTGATCTGACACAAGCATTATATGGCGGGCAGCTCACAGCCGATGAGTTCACCGCTCAGCTGGAGACGTTGCTGCATACAGCCGAGTAAGAAGGAATCCTTCACAGTTCCGCTCAAGGCGGCAGCGTTTAATACAATATTCCAGGAGAGTCGATGCAGTCACTGGGGCCGCATCGGCTTTCTGTAATTTGACAGGTGGGTAAGTGATGGAAAAAGCGCTCTCTAATAAAAAAATAATCGCTTTGTTTTTATTGCCCGGATTAACCGTTTTTCTGATTTTTTATTTTGTGCCCATTGTGATGACCGCCTACTACAGTCTCCAGGATTGGGATGGCATTAACCCGATGACCTTCATTGGACTGGACAACTACACCAAGATGTTTACGGTGGATAAAAGCTTCTGGCAGGCGGTATGGAATAGCCTTGCTTTCCTGCTGGTAGGCGTGTTTATCCAGCTGCCGGTCTCGTTTGCATTGGCGCTGCTGGTCTCCCGGAAGATGAAGGGACGTAAATGGTTCCGCAATATTTATTTTTTCCCGGTAGTGATGTCAACGACAATGGTCAGCCTGCTGTGGGTCAAAATCTATGATCCGAACATCGGCATGCTGAACACATTGATGGATACCCTTGGACTGGGTGCCTGGACTGGGGCCTGGCTTGGAGATACGAAGACGGCACTGTTGTCCGTCCTGATCGTGACTACCTGGCATTATGTCGGTTACAATATGCTGATCCTGTTCGCCGGGATGCAAGGGATACCGGAGCAGTATTATGAAGCGGCGAAGCTGGACGGAGCGACGGGCTGGAAAGCTGTGCGTCATATTACCTTTCCGCTATTGTCCGATGTGCTGCGGATCTGTATCGTCCTGAATGTGATCTATGCCCTGAAGACGTTCGAAAGTGTGTACGTCATGACTAACGGGGGACCCCTGAATTCAACAACAGTGATTGCGCTGAAAATGTTCCAGGAAGCCTTCCTGAAGCAGAATTTCGGTTATGGCAGTGCGCTTGCGGTATTTATGGTGCTGGAATGCCTCGTTATTTCCTGGGTGCTTAATAAAATATTGACCCAAGAGAAAATTGAATATTAAGGAGGACCGGTCATGCTCAGAAAAACGAAGAATTCAAGCATCTATATCCTGATGATCATTATCGCCGTCCTCCAGCTGTTTCCGCTCTACTGGCTTGTGATCAGTGCATTTAAGGATAATTCGGAGATTATTGGCGGGACAGTCTGGGCGCTTCCTGCAGAGTGGCACTTAAGCAATTTTACAGAGGCGTGGGTCAGTGCCAAAGTGAATCAATACTTTGGCAACAGTGTGATTGTCACACTGGTTACACTCGTGTTTGTGCTGCTGTTTGCTTCGATGATGGCGTATGCGTTAACCCGGATGAAATTCAAATATAACAGTCTCATCTTGTTCATTCTTTTGATGGGCGTGATGGTTCCGATTCATGCTACGCTAATTCCGCTCTTCATGATACTCAAGAATCTGGGGATTCTTAGCTCCAGATTGTCCATTATTCTGCCGTACATTGCGGTGAATTTGCCTATTGGCGTATACATGCTGTCGGCTTTTCTGCGGACCATGCCGAAGGAGCTGGAAGAAGCCGCATGTATGGACGGCTGCGGGGTGGTGAAGTCCTTCTTCAAGGTCGTGCTGCCGCTGCTCAAGCCGCCGCTTGCTTCGGTAGCGATCTTCGTGTTCCTGGCGGTGTGGAATGAGCTCCTGATGGCGGCCACCTTTATTCAAAAGCAAGAGCTGAGGACGCTGCCGCTGGGCCTGATGAATTTCAGCGGTCAATACAGCATCAGCTGGGGGCCGCTCGCAGCAGCTATGGTCATATCGACATTGCCCATTTTGCTGGCTTATGTGCTGTTCAGTGACCAGATGGAGAAGAGTTTTACCGCAGGGGCGATTCTGAAGTAATTAGGGCGGAAGAGGGAAGAAGGATGAAGGGATGACTATACAGGCTGGTTCCAGCAAACTATTGAATATCGTAATGATCGCCACCTCGGATCTTCACGGAAATCTGTGGGGCTACCGGTATGAAGACGGCCACGAGACAACGAATGACGGGATGGCCAGAGTCGCCGCCTATGTCAGGGAAGTCAGGGACAGTGGAGCAGAAGTCATCCTCATAGATAACGGTGACGTGTTCCAGGGGAATATGCTGACGGATGATATCTACAATAAGCGGCCGGATAGCATACATCCGGTCTCGGCGGCGCTGAATGCAATGGGTTATGCGGCCATGACCCTCGGCAACCATGAATTTAATTTCGGGCTTGGCCTGATTGAGAAGTTCAGGCAGGAGCTGGAGTTCCCTGTGCTCGCTGCGAATGCCGCGTATCACAGCGGAGAACGGTTCGCAGAGCCGTATACGCTAATGGAGATCCAAGGCGTCAGGGTCGCTGTGATCGGACTGACTAATCCTAATATTCCGCGCTGGGACGCCGGGAAGGTGGATGCGCTGCACTTTGGCCCCATGGCTGAAACGGCGCAGCAGATTACTGCCTCCCTGAGGGCTGAAGGCAAGGCCGACATTATTGTCATCAGCGCTCATGCGGGAATGGTAGCCGAGTTCGATGAAGAAGGCGGCTCGGATTCCGCTGAACGCATTACGAAGCTGGTTCCTGAGGCAGATGTGCTGCTCGTCGGGCATATGCATATTACCGTTAAGGAACGGATCGGGGATACCGTGATTGGAGGGCCGCGCGACCGGGGACGGGAGGTGGTCCGCTTCGATCTGACCGTTCAGCTGGATGGGGCAAGGCCCCGGGTGGTGAACAAGGAAGTCTCGATTGTGGATATGGCTGGCTGGGAGCCTGACCCGGAATTCCGGAAGCTGGTTGCGGAAGCGCATGAAGAGACGATGACCTTCAGCGGCCAGGGAGGCGGAGACTCATCTTCAGAAGCAGCCGGCAGCATCTTGGGTTATGCGGCCGCCGACTTCCAGCCGCAGGCGGAGACGGGCGGAGTACCGGCGGGAAGATTGCGGGATACAGCGGTCATTACGCTGATTCAGAAGGCGATGCTGCAGGCCAGCGGGGCGGATGTTGCCGCCACAAGCCTGTTCGCAGATACGGCGGATTTGAAGCAGGGGCCGTTAACTTACGCTGATGTGTACCGCATCTATCCCTTTGACAATGTGCTGTACGTTGTGACTGTAACCGGCCAAGAGCTTAGAGCCTATATGGAAGTCTCGGCAACGCATTTCAACCAGTGGCAGCCGGGTGATCGTGAGATCACTGCCAATCCTGAGGTGCCCAGTTACCTCTATGATATGTTCGCCGGGATCGATTATCAGATCGATCTGTCGCAGCCAGCCGGTCACCGGATCATCAATGTGCTGTACCAAGGCCAACCGCTTGCCGATACGCAGCAGCTGCAGCTTGCCGTCAACAATTACCGCTACAGCAGCTTATTGAAGGCGTCCAAATTGGTCAGCAGGGCCAAACATTGGGAGTCGTCCTGCAGCGTCCGGGAGATGCTGGTCAGCTACATCAAGGAACAGGGGACGTTATCGCCGGAAGTCGATAATAATTGGTCAATTGTCGGGATCGGGTAGCTGTGCTGTTCGTATGCTTCTCCTGGATCATAGAACCACAGAGCTTGAAGGATAAGCTTGCTGCTGTTGCATCCGGCTTAATGGAATAGTTCAGCTTTAATAGCTTCACTGACAGCTGCTGTCAGTGAAGCTATTTTATAATATAGAAATTATAGGGTTCACATGAATCCCTGAGGAGGACTTACAAATGAATAATACGGTATATCTATATGTATTTGACACCATGGCCGACTGGGAAATAGGGTACTTAACGGCCGAACTGAATTCGGGAAGGTACTATAAGAAGGGGCTGGCCCCTTCTAAAATAGTTACTGTAGCCAATGAGAAGACGCTTGTAACTACAATGGGCGGACTGACAATAATGCCGGACATCAGTGTAGAGGAATGCAGTATTGCAAGCGCAGCTGCGTTGATTCTACCCGGCGGAAATACATGGACCGAAGCCATCCACAAGCCCATCCTTCAACTCGCTGAGCGATATATACAGGAAGAGATATTAGTGGCAGCCATCTGCGGGGCTACCATGGGACTTGCCCAGGCCGGATTGCTGAATTCACGCCCGCATACAAGCAATGATCTGGAGTACCTCCGAATGATCTGTCCTGCGTACACAGGCGAAGAGTTTTACCAAATGCAGTCTGTTGTAACGGATGGAACACTGATTACTGCCTCTGGAATAGCCCCATTGGAATTCTCGGTACATGTCTTGAAAGCTCTGGATGTAATGACTCCAGAAAAATTGAAGGCCTGGTATAGTCTCTACAAGACCCAGGAAGCTAAGTATTTCTATGAGTTGATGAGCTAAGGAAGATATTGAAGGCGACCCTCTCTTCACGGAGAGGGTATTTCTGTTGGTCTGGGGGATTCCAAGATATGGTACGATGTGATTGAAGCCTAATTGAAGGTGAAGGCTAAGGGGGGAAGGCTAATGGATAGAATACACTCTCATAATTGTAATTTGAACATATGGGATCATCTACCTGATGAAATATGGAATAAAGTTGCTAATATATATAAGCTTATGCCTGGTTGGATAGGGTATACAGATGGGATTCCACACTGGTTTGGGCAGGAAGAGGATGATGTTTATATTCAGGCATCCGTTGAGCCAAGCGGATTATCATTTTATGCACAGATGAATCAGAGCGAGTGGGATTCTTGGATCGGAAGGTTTAAATTAGAGGCGACAAAGGTATTGGGGTTTGAGGTGGGGGAGCCTGAGGATGGGTTTTCATAAAAAAGATAGGTGAACGATAGAGGATTTACATTCTGTATCCAACGAAAAGTACTATTATATAAAGAGGAGGTATTAATGTGATTCTTTTTGCGACCTACCATCAAGAAGCATATAATTGTATACTTCACCATTTTTTAAAGTTAGAAATATTTAATGGACAAACAGATA
>RCUN01000985.1_pt1 | contig 11056 bp, 12 predicted proteins | sample 2166181 | NCBI WGS metagenome assembly RCUN01 (sample SAMN09932603, study PRJNA488358) | compost metagenome | feature: garden; material: soil; isolation source: compost soil in crotononitrile-enriched culture | place: Germany: Experimental Botanical Garden Goettingen | collected 2016-01-27 | reverse complement strand
CTTAGGCACCAATTGCCCATTCCCGCCATAGGATAGCCTAGGAGGGGATCAGCAATGAGGCAAGGAGATTTGGTGACTAGAATATCATACGGCAGTGATGTTATCTTCAAGATCGAGTGGGTGGATCAACTAAAGGCCGTATTACGCGGTGTGGACTATCGTCTGCTTGCTGATGCTCCGATGAATGATCTGGTTGCTTCTAGCCCTATGAATGCCTTTGACTATCCAAGGTCAGGCACACCGCAATTCAGGGATTCTATTCGCCGTTTGGAGCTTTCTAGGGCTCAGGTACAGACCGACAATCAGGCTAAATTGATGAATAAACCGAATGCCGGCACCACCTATTTTGAAGTACCTGGAAAGGTGCTTCATCTGGATGGTGATCCGGCTTATTTGCGTAAGAGCATGCAGCTATACGGGGAGTTAAGAGTACCTGCGGACGGTTACTATATTCCTGAGTCCCAGATGTCGGATGCGCTACATCGTTTACTGCCACAAGTAAAGCCTGACATTGTGGTCATTACGGGACATGACGGCATTCTCAAGCAACGGAGGGCCGGGGATATGAATAGCTTGAGCAGCTATAAGAATTCTCGGAATTTTGTTCAAGCCGTCCAGACGGCTAGGCAGTTTGATAATAATCGGGATTCATTGATCATTATTGCGGGAGCTTGTCAATCACATTTTGAAGCCTTGCTGCAAGCCGGTGCCAATTTCGCCAGCTCACCAGCCAGGGTTCTAATTCATGCTTTAGACCCGCTTTGTATCGCTTCTAAGATGTCTTATACATCAGTTAAGGATACTATATCGATGTTGGACATTGTGGATTTGACGGTGACGGGCTTGGAGGGTCTTGGCGGTCTTGAAACTAGAGGGAGTTATCGAATGGGAATACCAGGTATAAGACATTACGAGCCTAACTAAATGACCTTATGCCCGTAATTTTACTAGTGGATGTTGCAGAATATGTATAAAACCCTTGGAACTCTAGAATGAGAGGTCTGAAGGGTTTTTCTTTTTTTAGGAATGGACTTATAAATGTGAATATTTTGCGAACAAATGACAAACCCTACAAGATGTGTAAAAAAACAAATTAGGTGAAAATGCCGTTGACAATGGGTTTGTCGTACTGATATAATATTTGGCCCTAATTTGACATACATACTCGAATCGGTTATAATTAACTAGAAAGAGGTGGTAGATGACAATGGCTAAAAATGCGCTGTTGGAGATCAAACGCAGTTTGGAGCCCCACGTTGGGCAGAAGATCATGTTAAGAGCAAATGGTGGCCGTAGAAAGACCATCGAACGTTCTGGTGTTTTAGAAGAAACCTACCCTTCTGTTTTCATTGTCAAGCTTGACCAAGAACAACAAACCTTCAAAAGAGTATCTTACAGCTATGCCGACATCCTTACCGAGTCCGTAGAAGTGACCGTGTGCAATGATGACGGACAAGTCAAGATCACCTACATTCAACATTAACGCAAAGCGTGGAATACGGCAGGCCCGAATAGGGTCTGCTTTTTTGCATATGCATGGTACAGACTCCTTACAGGCATACTATGTTTGTCTTAAAGAGGAGGTGTTTGATATGGGACGTAGAAGAAGAGGTGTAATGTCAGAAGCTTTTAAAACGGAGTTAGCCAAGGACCTAGGTTTTTATGACGTTGTGCAAAAAGAGGGTTGGGAAGGTATCCGTACCAAAGATGCGGGCAACATGGTGAAAAGGGCCATTCAAATCGCTGAAGAGCATTTGGCCAAACAAAATACAACTGCAGTTCAACCGCAAACGACTTACATGGCAGCTAATCAACAACCGCCTAATTCTCGTTATTCACGCTAAAGCGATAATGCTTTAGCTTTTTTTTTTAGCTTTTGTTATAATATGCTAACGGCAAACGAGCAAAAGAGGGTGGACGAGTGAAAATTTTTGAGAAAGCCCCAGCAAAAATTAATTTATCCTTAGATGTATTATATAAAAGGGCAGATGGCTATCATGATGTAGAGATGATTATGACCATGGTGGACCTAGCTGATCGCATTGAAATGCAGGAGCTTCCTCGGGACACAATCATCATCTCCAGTCAGGCTGGTTATATCCCGTTGGATGAGAAGAATCTCGCCTTTCAAGCGGCCAGACTGATCAAAGACCGCTACGATGTGAAGCAGGGTGTCTACATTCATCTGGATAAAAAGATTCCGGTAGCAGCAGGCTTAGCTGGAGGCAGTAGTGATGCAGCGGCGACTCTTCGTGGTTTAAATCGGCTGTGGAAGCTGGATATCCCCATTGAAGAGATGCAAAAGCTCGGGGCAGAGCTGGGCTCGGATGTGCCCTTCTGTGTCAGCGGGGGTACTGCAATTGCTCGCGGGCGTGGCGAGAAGCTAGAACCTATTGTTTCGCCACCGCAGTGTTGGGTGATTTTGGCCAAGCCGCCAATTAACGTTTCGACTGCTGATGTTTATGGTAAGCTGCGAGCCAGTGAGATTAAACATCATCCATCAACGGAAGAAGTAGTAAAAGCCATATATAATAAGAATTTCGAACAGCTATGTAGTAATCTCGGTAATGTACTTGAAGAAGTGACCTTACAGTTGTATCCTGAGGTGCGCCATCTAAAGGAATGTATGCAAAGGCTTGGGGCCGATGGTGTATTGATGTCTGGAAGTGGACCTACGGTGTTTGGTTTAGTATCCAAAGAAGCGAAGGTACCGAGGATTTATAACGGTTTACGTGGGTTTTGTAAAGATGTATATGCAGTGAGGATGTTAACTTAAATGAACATCCTTTTTTTTATGTCTATTAAATGTCATAATTATGTTAACATAAGTTTCATGATAAGCTTGAATGAATACGTATATAAATGGTATATTTTCAGTATATTATTCGGATTTAGGAGGTTAGACCGATGAAAAAGTTGAAAAGGAGCGCTCGATTGGTGGAAATGACGCAGTATCTGTTATTTCGTCCACATTCCTTGATTCCTCTAACTACTTTTGCCGAGCGCTATAGCTCAGCTAAATCATCGATCAGTGAAGATTTGGCCATCATTAAAGAGGTCTTTGAAGAAGAAGGAGTGGGAGAACTTCATACCTTGGCAGGTGCTGCTGGTGGTGTGAAATTTATTCCGATCATGCCGAAGCAAGCATCGCTGCGCTTTATAGAGGAATGCTGCCACCAGTTGCAGCAGCCTGAACGAATATTACCGGGCGGTTACTTGTATATGTCCGACATTATGGGACAACCTTTTAATCTGAATGAAATTGGTAAAACCTTCGCTTCTGCTTTTGCCGGCAGGGAGTTTGATATTATAATGACGGTCGAAACAAAGGGAATTCCGCTTGCCTACGCGACAGCTACCTATATGAACCTTCCTGTGGTCATTGTTCGTCGAGACGGCAGGGTAACAGAAGGGTCAGCTGTAAGCATTAATTATGTATCTGGCTCGAATAAGCGCATCCAGACGATGTCCTTAGCTCGCAGAGCGCTTAAAGAAGAATCCAAGGTGCTCATTATTGATGATTTCATGCATGTAGGTGGTACGATTCATGGAATGATGGATCTGCTTAAGGAATTTAAAGCGACTGTTAATGGTGTAGGGGTTTTCATGGAATCCTGTGAAGCCGACGAGCACTTGGTAGAGGATTATGTTTCGTTGTCTAGGTTATACGGAGTTGACTCCAAGACTAAGCAAATAACGGTAGAGCCAGGTAATTATTTTGACCCAATAAAGGAGAATCATTAAGATGGAATTGATATCCACAGCAGGGGCTCCGGCCGCCATTGGACCTTATTCACAAGCAGTTAAATTTGGTAATTTATTGTTCACCTCGGGTCAGATTCCACTGGGCCTGGATGGCGTCGTTGTGCAAGGTGGAATCCAAGAACAAGCTCATCAAGTGTTCGTTAACTTAAAAGCAGTCCTAGAAGAAGCGGGAGCTACCTTTCAAGATGTTATCAAAGCAACCGTATTCATCAAAGATATGAATCAGTTTGCTGAGCTTAATGTCATCTATGCATCCTACTTTGGTGAGCACAAACCGGCCAGATCAACCGTGGAAGTAGCTAGATTACCCAAGGATGTTCTTGTCGAAATCGAGCTTATCGTAGCGATAAATGTCGAAAGTATCTGAATATATTAAGAATTGATAAAAATAAACAAATTTTCAAAAAATGAAGAAGGAATTTGCCCCAATATGTGGAATTATACACCCAAGTCCTATGAATGGAAAAAGGTGGTGAACACAAGTGCAAATTACAGATGTTAGACTCCGCCGGGTCAACTCCGAGGGGAGAATGAAGGCGATTGCTTCTATCACAATTGACAATGAGTTCGTGGTCCACGACATTCGTGTTATTGATGGAAACAATGGAATGTTCGTAGCGATGCCTAGCAAGAGAACTCCAGATGGAGAATTCCGCGACATCGCTCATCCGATTTCTTCCACAACTCGTGAGAAAATTCAAGCTGCAGTATTGGCTGAATACGATCGTGCAGCAGTAGAAGAAGAAGTTATTGAAGAAGGAGCTTAAGTAACTTTAAGTCCCTGATTAGCCGAGAGAGCCTTTAGGCTCTCTTTTCTTTTGAATCGAATTAAGCTAATATTGGGGTAGTTTATAGCTGAGGGGGATGAATTTCCATTGAATATCATGGCGATTGTACTGGCAGCGGGTCAGGGCAAACGAATGAAATCTAAGCTTTATAAAGTACTGCATCCGGTATGCGGGAAACCTATGGTAGGCCATGTAGTAGAAACATTACAAAAAATTAATACCAGTCGAACGCTTGTTGTAGTTGGTTATGGGGCTGAAGCTGTTCAAACCTACTTGGGTAATCAGGTGGAGTATGCTACACAAGAGCAGCAGCTGGGTACAGGGCATGCAGTGCTTCAAGCACAAGCCGCATTAGGTCAAGAAGATGGAATCACCATCGTCATATGCGGGGATACACCATTGATCACGGAGCAGACGCTACTTAAGATGATAGAGCTTCACCAGCATTCAGCAGCGGCAGCAACAGTTCTTACCGCTAATCTAGATCAGCCACAAGGCTATGGGCGAATAATTCGAGATGGATCTAGCGGTCTGGTCAACAAGATTGTTGAACAAAAAGACTGTACCGAAGAAGAAGCTCTTGTTACAGAAATCAACACAGGCACTTATTGCTTCTCTAATAAACAATTATTCGAAGCTCTGTCTTTGATTACGAACAATAATGTTCAGAATGAATATTACCTAACTGATGTTATCAGTATTTTGGCTAATCAAGGTGAGACTATACAGGCTTCCTGCATGGAGGACGTTTCTGAATCAATCGGGGTCAATGACCGTATTGCATTAGCTGAAGCGGAGCGTTTGCTTAAGGAGCGGATTAACCGTCATCATATGCTCAATGGCGTTACCATTATCGATCCAAATCACACTTATATAGAAACAGATGTACAGATTGGAATGGACACCGTTCTGCTGCCAGGGACTATACTCAAAGGGCATACGCAGGTAGGTGCTAACTGTATCCTGGGACCCAATACCGAAATAACGGATTCAACAATTAAAGACGAAGTTGTCATCAAGCAATCTGTACTTCAAGAAGCTTATGTGGACAGCTATACCTCAGTTGGCCCCTTCGCCTACTTGCGACCAGGTTCCAAGCTTGGACAGAATGTGAAGATTGGAGATTTCGTCGAGATCAAAAATGCTACGTTAGATGACGGAGCGAAAGTATCTCATTTAAGCTATGTAGGTGATGCGGTTGTCGGCAAAAATGTTAATTTTGGCTGCGGTGCGATTACAGTTAATTACGATGGGTACAATAAGAGCTTAACGGAAATTGGCGATGATGCTTTCGTGGGCAGTAATGTCAACCTAATAGCACCTGTCAAAATCGGTCAAGGCGCTTATGTGGTGGCGGGTTCTACCATTACTCATAATGTGGATGACAATGATCTAGCCGTTGCTAGGGAGAGACAGACCAATAAGCCCGGCTATGCAGATAAAATACGTGCGAGTGCACAACTTAAGAAGAAGAACGGAATAAGTTAGGATGAAGCCTCCTTCAATGGGGAACACTGATTTCACGAGGATAAACGGCTACGAGTGCGTTTATCCAGAAATATAAGCATAATATGGAGTAAAAACATATAAATTCTTATATTTGGACAAAGTAGAGCTATGGAAGCATAGATGCTTTGCAGGGAACAGGTTCTGCGATACCAATGAAGGAGGCTTTTTGTAATATGGCCATGACACTCAAGGTAGAAAATCGTCAGGAGTTGACGAAATCAGAAATCAAACAGCTGCGTACACAAGGGAAAATTCCTGGCGTTATTTATGGTAGTAAAGTAGGGAATAAAGTTATTTCCATAGATAAGAAGGACTTGGTCAATTTACTGCGTGAAAATCCGCATGGCATTATCGAATTGGATATTGCCGAAAGTGGAAAGCAGACGGCTATGGTTAATGAAGTTCAAAGGAATCCGATGGACAGGGAAATTCTGCATATAGATTTTCATCAAATTAACATGAATGAACCTGTCAAGACGGTAGTGACTCTTGAATTTGTGGGAGAGTCTCAGGGTACCCATGAAGGCGGGATCGTTCAAATTCTATTGCATGAGCTGGAAATTCGTTGTTTACCACAGGATATTCCAACAGCCCTTCAGGTGGATATATCGTCACTAGGCCTTGGTGAGAATTTACATGTTAGTGATGTCAAGATACCACCCAATATTGAAATTAAATCGGACTTAAACGAATCGATCGTTACTATACTCGTCCCGCAGAAAGAAGTTAAGGTCGATTCTGACGTGACGGAAGATACGGAAAAGATCAAGGAAGAAGTGTCAGGTTAATTTCTTTACGACAATCAGCAGTCAACGGTGCTTAGACTATTTCCTCGATAGAGAGGGAATAGTCTATTGCCCATTGCGGGCATTGATCATTAATAACCTGCCCGAGAAATGAAGGTATACAAATGACGGTTATATAAAGTATTGTTGACTTTAATAAAATGTAAGGTGTAATATTCAACAAAGCCTATATCCCTATGCACACTTTGGTAATAGATTTGGATGGGAATATCGGCTTCGAAATGATCTTGAAAATGGGTATCATCAACTAACGATTGACCATTTCTATACATAGCGTAAATTCACCTGCAAAATTCGTATTTTTCTAACCTGCTATATACTAGGGACAATTACGTTAAGCTTTTCGTTCCAGCATCAAGTAAACAATATTTAAATAATAGAAAATTTATGACTATTTAGATGCTTACGATGTAGTTTTCATACGAAAACTTTAAGGTAATGCTTACGAAGTCAGTTTTGCTAAAGCAAAACTCTAAGATAATGCTTACGATACTAGTTTTGCTAAAGCAAAACTTTAAGGAGAGTGCAAAGTTTTGAAATGTTTTGTTGGTTTAGGTAATCCAGGCAAACAATATGAGATGAATCGTCATAATGTTGGTTTCATGGCAATTGATCGATTTGCTGCAAAGTGGGGAATTACGAGTTTCCAAAATAAAGGTAGAGCGTTACTTGGTGAAGGGAATATTCAAGGAACTAAGGTGTTTTTGCTGAAGCCTATGACCTACATGAATTTGTCTGGAGAAGCCTTACGAGCTTTTATGGACTTTTATAAAGCTGATTTGGAGGATATTACGATTCTGTATGATGATATGGATACTCCTTATAGTCAGATCCGGTTGCGCTACCAAGGGAGCTCTGGGGGGCATAATGGGATTAAATCCATTATACAGCATGTAGGCACGCAGTCCTTTAACCGAATTAGAATTGGTGTATCTCGACCAGCCCCCGGGAGAAATATAGCGGATTATGTATTGGACAACTTTACGAAGCTGGAAGTCAAGGAGCTGGATCAGGTTCTGGATCAGACTTGTGAAGCTATGGAATTCAGTCTTAAGGAATCCTTTGAGAGGACGATGGCCAAATTTAATAAGTAACTGATGACCAATAGGGTATGCAAGCGGATGGATGATGGATTTCTCTATAGATCGGGCTAATTTTTACCTCAGATGGCCATACTAGGAGTTAATTCAAACATTCTGAGGAGGCATACAAGATGTCGGTTAAGTATATTTGTCGTCATTGTTTAACTTTCATGGGGGAAATTAACCAATCTACCGTCACGGAGCAACAGTTAGGTTTCCATTTCTTGACCCCCGAAGAGCGGAGAGATATAATATCGTATAACACGGATGGAGATGTCACCGTCAAGGTGGTTTGTGATTATTGCCGAGAAGCACTGGAAGCCAATCCGGAGCTGTCTTTGCTAGCAAGTCCCTTACAGTAGATCCACCTTACGTTGATTGTTCACTGCCTAGGCATGTTGCCGAGGCTTCTTTTTGTGAGAGGAGTGTAATTGTTTGCAGGCTTTAATACAGGCTTTTTCTGAGGATGCTGACTTTCAATCCATCGTATCAGGCATCCGATCGGATATGAGAGAACAGCTTATCGCTGGACTTACGGGATCTTCCCGTCAAGTTATGATTGCTTCTTTAATTCGAGAATTACAGCGTCCGATCATCATTATCACACATAATATGTTTGCTGCCCAGAAGATATCTGAAGATTTAATTGAATGCTTATCAGAGGATGAGGTTCTGCTTTATCCCTCTCAGGAGATCATGACCACAGATGCAGACGCCGCAAGCCCTGAGATGCTTGCGCAGCGAATTGATGTGCTTATGAAGCTGGCTGGAGGATATCGTGGAGTGGTAGTAGCTCCATTCGCTGGGGTACGAAGACTGCTTCCTGTGAAGCAGGTATTTGAGGATTCTCAAATTACAGTGAGAGTCGGGGAACAGCTTCAGCTGGATGAGCTATTAGCGCGAATGTCTGAGCTCGGCTATGAACGAGTGGAGAGAGTTGAGTCTAAAGGTGAGATGAGCGTAAGAGGCGGTATTATTGATTTCTATCCGCTAACGATGGCATCAGCAGTTCGTATCGAATTGTTCGATATTGAAGTTGATTCGATACGTACATTCGATGTGAGCGACCAACGCTCAATAGTGAAACTGGATTCTATCCTTATCTCTCCGTGTAGAGAAATTATTGTTGATAGAAAGCGATTACAAACCGCTGCTCAACATGCCTACGAGGTTCTTAATAGCCAACTGGAGAAGATGTCCGACCGAGGAGCTAAAGACAAGCTGCTGGAAGGCATCGGCCATGAGATTGAGCTGCTTCGTGAAGGGCAAACTTTTTCGGGCCTATTTAAATATATTTCGTTATTGCATACGGAAAGACATACCCTCATGGATTATTTCCCTAAGGATGCTGTACTTCTGATAGATGAGCCTGCTCGACTGCTGGAAACCTCCAAGCAATTGGAGAGAGACGAAGCCGAGTGGATGACGCATGCTTTACAAGAGGGTAAAAGTCTGCCTGCTTTCGTATTATCCAAAAGCTATGAGACGCTTCTACATCGTAGATCGTTCCCTACGCTTTATTTATCCTTATTTTTAAGGCAAGTGCCGGGGATACAACCTCAGAACATCGTGAACTTCGTATGCAGAGTGATGCAAAACTTCCATGGTCAGATGAATCTCTTAAAGTCCGAGATGGAACGCTGGCTAAAAAATGGAAGCAAGGTGCTGCTCTTAGCTAACGGGGAAGAGAGGGCTGAGCGGGTAAGGCGAGTTCTTCAGGATTATCAGATAGATGAGCCTGAGATTGTGAACGGGAATTTACAGTCGGGCTTTGAATTGCCATCTATTCACCTTGTGGTTATTACCGAGGGTGAAATATTTACCCAGAAACAGAGAAAAGCGCGTAAGGTAGATAAGAAGATTGAAAATGCCGAGCGGATCAAGAGCTATCAGGAGCTTAAGGTCGGAGACTATGTTGTCCATGTTAATCATGGGATCGGAAAATATGTTGGAATCGGAACACTGGATGTTGGTGGTATTCATAAAGACTATCTGCACATTATGTACGCAGGTGGCGATAAGCTATCTGTACCGATTGACCAAATTGATCTCATTCAGAAGTATGTAGGCTCTGAGGAAAAAGAACCTAAGGTGTATAAGCTCGGTGGTGCGGATTGGGCTAGAGTGAAAAGCAAGGCTCGTTCCTCAGTGAAGGATATTGCTGATGAATTGATAAAGCTGTATGCGGATCGTCAGGCGACAACCGGATATGGTTTTAGCAAAGACAGCGCCTACCAAAATGAATTTGAGGGAATGTTTCCTTATGATGAGACCCCGGATCAGTTAAGGGCGATCGATGAGATTAAAGAGGATATGGAGAAATCACGTCCGATGGATCGTCTGCTTTGTGGTGACGTAGGCTACGGAAAAACGGAAGTAGCTATTCGTGCTGCTTTTAAATCAGCGATTGATGGTAAACAGGTAGCTGTACTCGTGCCAACCACTATTTTGGCTCAGCAGCATTATGAAACCTTCCGTGAGCGCTTCTCCGGGTATCCGTTCAATATCCAAGTGTTGAGTCGCTTCCGCTCGAAAAAGGAGCAGACTGAAGTGATGAAGGGAGTCAAAAAAGGGACCGTTGATGTCGTCATCGGAACGCATCGCTTATTATCTCAGGATGTTCAGTTCAAGGATCTTGGTCTATTGATCGTTGATGAGGAGCAGCGCTTTGGGGTGTCACACAAGGAAAAAATTAAACGCTTGAAAACGAATGTGGATGTGCTGACGCTTACAGCGACGCCTATTCCGCGTACGCTTCATATGTCGATGCTTGGTGTCAGAGACCTATCTGTCATCGAAACGCCGCCTGAGAATCGTTTCCCTGTGCAAACCTATGTGGTGGAATATAGCACGACTTTGGTGCGTGAAGCGATAGAGCGCGAGCTGGCTAGAGAAGGTCAGGTCTACTTCTTATATAATCGCGTTCAAGGTATTAATCAAATGGCCGAACAAATTACAGCCTTAGTGCCCGATGCCAGGGTTGCTGTAGCGCATGGTCAGATGGGTGAGCAAGAGCTGGAGAAAACGATACTGGACTTTCTCGACGGGGAATTTGATGTGCTAGTAAGCACGAGTATTATCGAAACCGGCGTCGATATTCCTAATG
>RCUN01000981.1_pt1 | contig 11070 bp, 9 predicted proteins | sample 2166181 | NCBI WGS metagenome assembly RCUN01 (sample SAMN09932603, study PRJNA488358) | compost metagenome | feature: garden; material: soil; isolation source: compost soil in crotononitrile-enriched culture | place: Germany: Experimental Botanical Garden Goettingen | collected 2016-01-27 | reverse complement strand
GCTGAAGGTCCTTTCACTGAAACCGACTCGATAATATCTGGGTAAATTGTTCCTTGTCCCAACCATTTCGCTTCAATTCCTTCAGGTAATTCCTTTTGGATTTCTTTTGCAGCTTCATCAAAAACATCAATAAATGAATTACCAATGATTTTGCGTTTCTCTTCTGGCTCAGAAACCCCAGCTAATCTACCATAAAATAAATCCTTGGCATTTATTCCTTTAATATTTAACCCCATATTTTTGTAAGAATCCAACACCTGCTCGTATTCATCTTTACGAAGCAGACCATGATCTACGAAAATACAATGTAATTTTTTTCCGATTGCTTGGTGCAACAATACTGCTGCTACTGTTGAATCTACTCCTCCTGACAAAGCCATGATAACGTGATCGTCACCCAATTGCGCTTTCAAAGAGGATACTGTTGTTTCAACAAATGCGTCTGGTGTCCAATCCTGTGCACAACCACAAATGTTTACAACGAAGTTTTTCAATAAGATAGCCCCATCAGTACTATGTGTTACTTCCGGGTGGAATTGTATACCATAGGTGCGGGCACCTTTTACTTGATAAGCAGCAACGCGAACTTTATCCGTACTTGCTATAATGTCAAAATTTGCAGGAACTTCTTTGATGGTGTCTCCATGTGACATCCATACCTGCGATTGAGTTGGTACTCCTGCCAATAATTCATTCTCACTATTGACAAACTGCAGATTTGCACGACCATATTCACGGATTTCAGAAGGTAATACTTCACCACCTGATTTCTGAGCAATGTATTGTGCTCCGTAACAAACTCCTAAGAGTGGGAAACGATCCTGAATAGCGACAAAATCAATTTGCGGTGCATCTTCTTGTCTAACAGAATAAGGACTTCCTGAAAGGATAACACCTTTTACGGAGTCATCAAAATCCGGCAATTTATTGAACGGGTGTATCTCACAATACACATTTAGTTCTCTGACACGTCTAGCGATCAACTGTGTGTATTGAGACCCGAAGTCTAGAATTATAATTTTTTCTGGCATGCTGCAAAGGTAAGTATTACGAATGAATTATTAAATGTCAAATCAGGAAATAATGCCTGCTTTTAACAGTTCTACTTCCATTTCTTTCTGTAGAATTAGAGCTTCCTCCCGCGCTCTTTCAGCGAAATCACGTCCTTTTGAAGCATAGATAATTCCCCTTGTGCTGTTTACTAAAAGTCCACAATCTTTGTTCATACCAAATTTACAAACATCTTCAAGCGAACCTCCTTGCGCCCCCACTCCCGGCACCAATAAAAAATGATCTGGTGCATGTTCCCTAATTTTGATAAATCCCTCTCCGCGTGTTGCTCCGACAACATACATCAAATTGTCAGGTGTCCCCCAGGTATTGACTTTATCGATCACCTGTTCGAACAATTGCAGCCCTTCTTTGTTTTCAAAATTTTGAAAGTCCAAGCTACCCTCATTCGATGTCAAAGCAAGTACGATTGCCCATTTATCGTTAAAATCCAAAAATGGAGTCACCGAGTCCTTCCCCATATAAGGTGCGATTGTAATACTGTCAAATCCAAGACCAGACGTCTTTTCATCAAAAAATGCCATTGCGTAACGTCCCGACGTATTACCTATATCCCCCCTTTTTGCGTCAGCAATACTGAAACAATCCTTTGGTAACGCAGCCCAGGTTTTTTGAAGCGATTGCCAGCCTTTGATTCCATAACATTCATAAAACGCAATATTGGGCTTATAGGCAACGCATAAATCAGCTGTTGCATCTATGATAGCCTTATTGAAGCTATAGATGGGATCCTCATCATCTAAAAGATGCTCCGGGATTTTGGTGAGGTCTGTGTCTAATCCGACACATAAAAATGAGCGTTTCGCTTTTATTTGATGAATAAGTTCTGCTCTTGTCATGCTATATTTAGAGATCTTAAAAATTATTTATTGATTAAATCTTGAATAAATTTACCTACATCAGGGCTCGAATAATCCGCCATACCTTCATGCCGTGTGGCCACCTTTCCTGCTTTGTCCAATATCACCGTTGAAGGAATAGATCCCGAGAGCCATTCTTTTGGAATATCGCTGTTTGGAAAACTGATTGGCAAAGTCAGCTGCTGTCCTTTCACGAAGGTCTCGGCCTTTGCTTTGTCGCCCTCAATCTCCACAATCAAAAACACCATATTGGGATTATCTTTATAACGATCATATAACACATTGATCGAAGGCATTTCTGCGCGACAAGGTGCACACCACGTTGCCCAAAAATTAATAAAAACCACTTTGCCCTTCAAATCCGCTACTTTTACGGTGTCCCCAAGCTGGTTAACAAACGACACATGCGCGAATACATCGGGCGGAGTCGTCACAACGAACTCTTTAGAAGTCGACGGAACCTCCAACTTCGGCTTGAAAAAGCCTATTTTCATTAAAAATTGCTGGAAATAACTTCTACTTGTTGGCCAAATCAACAAACCGATGAGCAGTACAAATACAACGTTTCCGATTATCTTTTTTGTCTTCGGACTCATAGGTAATCCCGCTATTAAGAATCAAACTTATCCAATAGTTTCAACAACGTCGCGAAATCCTTTGGATAAGGTGCCTCAAAAGCCATCTTAACTCCGTTCAATTCAAACTCAACATGTTTTGAATGTAGTGCAAAACGCTTCATAATAGGCTGTTCCTCTTCATCTTTGGACAATGTATATCCTCTTTTCTTAATTTGGGACAAATACACAGGTTTACCGCGATACATGTCATCCCCCACAATAGCGGCATGTTGTGTCGCTAGGTGAATACGGATTTGGTGCATACGTCCTGTAATGGGTTTACATTCCACTAAGGTATAGTTCTTGTAGTATTTGATCGAATTGAAGATGGTCTCTGCTGGTTTGCCGTTTGCACGATCAATAGATACATTTTTATTACCTTGGTTCAAGATGGGCAAATCGACAAGCAAATCCTGAAAAGTATGTGTACCTCCTATGATTGCATGATAAATCTTATTCACCTTTCTTTTTTCAAATGCAATGGAGATTGTACGGTATGTTTCTGGATTTTTTGCAATTAATAAAATACCCGAGGTCTCTTTATCCAGGCGGTGGCACACCTGTGCATCAGGATGATATTTCTTCGCCAAACGAAGAATATTAACCTCCCCACCCTCACGTTCATCTAAAGAAGCGATAAACGGCGGTTTATTGATAACAATCAGATTTTCATCCTCATGGATGATTAATTCTGAAAATTTGGGAAATTTAAATAGACGATTCTCATTTTGTATCATTTTGCAAAAATACAAAACACAAGGCAGAATATTGGTCAATGTATGATAAAAAGCTTACTTTTGAACACACAATATAAGTTAAGATGTCTGTAAACAAAGAAATGAAACGAGTAAGCACAGCAATGCTGCAAGCCATGAAAGAACGTCAGGAAAAGATTTCTATGCTTACAAGCTATGATTACTCCATGGCCAAAATGGTAGATCAAGCTGGTGTTGACGTTATTTTGATTGGAGATTCCGCTGCCAACGTATTTGCTGGCTACGAAACTACCTTGCCTATCACCCTAGATAATATGATCTACCATGCCGCTGCCGTTGCTCGGGGTACCGAGCGTGCCATGGTATTAGCAGATTTGCCATTTGGATCTTATCAGGGCTCTGCCAATGAAGCTTACAATGCAGCTGTACGCATGATGAAAGAATCAGGTGCGCACGCATTAAAACTCGAGGGAGGACTTGAAATCATCGAAAACATCAAAAAAATCATTGCCGGAGGAATCCCTGTATGTGGACACCTGGGCTTGACTCCCCAATCCATCAATAAATTTGGAAATTTTGGTGTGCGGGCAAAAGAAGAGCAAGAAGCCGCTAAATTAATAGAAGATGCACTCGCTTTGCAGGAGGCGGGCTGTTTTGCAATTGTTCTGGAAAAGATACCGGCAAAATTAGCTAAAACAGTAACCGAAAAACTAGCGATTCCAACAGTTGGTATTGGGGCTGGGCCGGATTGCGATGGACAAGTCCTTGTGATTAACGACATGCTTGGAATGAATGCCGACTTCAAACCAAAATTTATGCGTCATTTCGCTAATTTGCACGAACAAATCACAACAGCAGTAGCAAATTATGTGACCGAAGTAAAAGCGGTACAATATCCGAACGAAGACGAACAATACTAGAAGAAAAATATGCGGTTTTTGATCATTGGGCTTATTGTTCTTATTGCTTATCTGATGATACGCAAAAAATTCAATCTATTTGGGTTTACCGAGGATATGTCCAGAAATTTAAAATCAGGTTTTCAGTTGATTGAAGCTTCATCTCCAGTCATCCAGGCAAATCTAAAGAAGAGTGTTTCCAATGCCGTTATGGGGATTATCCTCATTTTGATCACCGTGTTGCTGTTCATGAAGATAAAAATTGTCCTGTTCCTGCTTCCGATTGCCTTTTTCTTGTTGGGCTATCTCTTTCTGTTCAACAACCACTTTAGTAAGCTCAAAAGCCAACAAATATGGTATAATGCCAAAACCAATGAGGTTTTTATTGAACAGCTAAAAGGAGAAAATTATGCTTTTAACATTTTTAAGGACATAGAAGCCGTTCAGAAAATCGAATCAATTCAAACGACCAAAGGTTTATTATACGGCTACTACCGTATCAAGTTAAAGAACAAAATATTGGAAATCCCCTATTTAGTCGCTGAAAACAGGCCTGTCAATAATTTATTTTTCGACACGATTAACCAAAACTTCAACGTAGCTATTCAAAAACGTATTTTTCCAATTATTTAAAAATGAACAGGTTGAACATCCGAAAAGAAAGTGTTATATTTAGGTAATCAATATAATTTGTTAAAACCAAAATATTTTATACTATGGGAAAAGGTGATATCAAAACCAGAAGAGGAAAAATATCAAATGGTTCTTTTGGAAAAAGAAGGCCACATTTATCGAAAGCTTCCATCAAGCCAAAAGTAGGTGATGCAGCGCCAAAAGAAGTTGAAAAGAAAGCAGCTAAAGCGAAAAAATAGTACGCATAAAGCTAGAACATGTTTCTAGCTTTTTTTGTTGCATGTGGTCCCGTTAACGGATATGCGGTCAAATTCATTCTTATCTCGCAGTCTGTATTGTAAAATCCTTTTGACAACCGGTATCATCATTAGAATAAACCTATCTTTATCCGTTAAATCAAAAAACCACATAAAGGACTATACCGCATGAATAAAAAAACGACCCTCTACATCATTTTAGCCTGTGCTGTCATTGGAGGGGGATATTTCCTCTTAAATCCAAAAAAAGATAAGCAAGAAAGCGATAAATCTGCTGTCAAAAAGGATGCTCCTATCCCTGCGCAGGCGATTATCGCAAAGTCATCTGTAGCGGATCGTTCCATCAATTTATCTGGAAGTATCGATGCCGAAGAAAAGGTGGAGATCAGAAGCGAAGTCAGTGGTCGAATTACAAAAATCTACTTTTCTGAGGGGCAGCGTATCCAACAGGGACAGCCGTTGATCAAGATTGATGATATCGAGTTACAGGCACAGCTTAAACAGGCGCAAACAACAAATCAGCTAAATGCTGAGAATGAGCGTCGCGCAAAACTGTTACTTCAAAAGGGAGCAATCAGTCAGGAAGAATTTGATATCGCCAGTGCTGCACTTAAAACTTCACAGGCACAGATCCAGCTGATCCAGGCGCAGATTTCCAAAACAACCGTCCGCGCTCCATTTAGCGGAATGATCGGCTTAAGAAATATTTCCGTTGGCGCTATCGTCTCATCCAATACACTGATCGCAAATTTGGTCAAGGACAATTCAGTGAAGATTACCTTCGCTATTCCAGAGAAATACAGCAACGTAATCAAACTAAACACTCCCATCGAATTTAGTGTTGCCAATGACCCTACAGTTATCAAAGCGAATATCTATGCGATAGAGCCTGAGGTATCGCTGAGTACGCGTACCTTAACTGTTCGTGCGCGGGCAGCAAACGAACAAGGACGCCTTCGCGTAGGCTCTTTTGTCAATGTCATCCTTCCGATCGAAGTAGAAAATGATGCCATTGCTATCCCAACAGAAGCGATCGTTCCGGTCCAAGATGGCAAGAAAGTCTTTATATTACAAAATGGGATGGCTAAAGAAACCAAAGTTGAAACTGGCGCCCGCACCGATAAGGAGATTGTTATCCTATCGGGTATAAGTGCTGGAGATACCGTATTGACAACAGGCGTTCTCGCATTAAAAGATGGAGTGAAGGTTAAAGTATCATTAGCTAACTAACTGTACATGAATTTATCTGCCGTTTTTATTAAGCGTCCTGTGCTAACCATTGTCGTCAACATTACGATTATTCTATTTGGCTACATTGGCTTTAGCTTTCTGGGTGTGCGTGAATACCCTTCTATTGATCCGGCAATCGTATCGGTGCGCACCAACTATGCTGGAGCCAATCCCGATATTATTGAATCCCAGATCACCGAACCTTTAGAGAAAGCAATCAACTCCATCGATGGTATCCGCAACATATCATCCTCCAGCAACCAGGGGTCCAGCAATATCACCATCGAGTTCGATTTAAAGAAAAATCTGGAAGAGGCTGCCAATGACGTCCGCGACAAAGTATCCCAGGCAGTAAGAAGTTTGCCCCAGGATATCGATGCTCCTCCCGTTGTGTCAAAAGCCGATGCGGACTCCGATCCCATCATCACACTCACCTTGCAAAGCGAAACGAGAGATAAACTTTCCTTGAGTGACTATGCCGAAAATGTTATCTCCGAAAGATTACAGACCATCCCAGGCGTCAGTAGCACGCAAATCTATGGTCAAAAACGATATGCCATGCGGCTCTGGCTCAACCCCGACCGGATGGCGGCCTACGGCATTACCGCCTCCGATATCCGTACTGCACTAAATAACCAAAATGTTGAATTGCCTTCTGGTAAAATTGTTGGTAATACCACCGAATTAACTGTAAAAACAGTAGGAAATCTTTCAACACCAGAGCAATTTAACAATATTGTTCTAAAAGCGGATAGCTCACGCTTGGTTAAGTTTATCGACATTGGCCGCGCCGAAATTGACGCAGAAAATTTAGAGACCAAAATGGTCAGTAATGGCAAACAACTAGTCGGCGTTGCCATTATTCCACAGCCAGGTACAAATTACCTTGATATAGCTGACAATTTTTACAAGATGCTCGATCAGATGAAAGAAGATATCCCACAGGATATCAGTATCAATATAGCATCTGACAACACTAAATTCATCAAAAAATCCGTTGTAGAGGTTGCTGAGACCTTACTGATTTCCATCATCCTGGTTACGCTGATCATCTATTTCTTCTTTCGCGACTGGGGAATAGCCTTGCGACCGCTATTGGATATCCCAGTTTCATTGATCGCGACTTTTTTTATCATGTACATTTTTGGCTTTTCGATCAATGTACTTACCCTACTTGCAATTGTATTGGCGACAGGGCTCGTAGTCGATGATGGGATTGTAGTTACCGAAAACATTTTTAAGAAAGTTGAAGAAGGCATGTCCCCTATTGAAGCTGCGTTAAAGGGCTCAAAGGAGATTTTCTTTGCTGTTATTTCCATTTCCATTACACTTGCTTCTGTTTTCTTACCTGTCATATTTCTAGAGGGATTCGTCGGGCGACTGTTTCGGGAATTCGGTGTGGTCATCGCGTCGGCCGTACTGGTATCAGCCTTTGTTTCACTGACCTTGACACCTATGCTTAATGCTTACCTGATTAAGGGTGGAGGTCACAAAAAGACCCGTTTTTATGAATGGACCGAACCAATGTTTGTGAAAATGAACAAAGGTTACGCCAATTCCCTTGATAAATTCATGAAATTCAAATGGATAAGCTTTCCGATCTTATTGATCTGTTTTGTCATCATTGCGGTGATTTTTTCCTCGATCAAGAAAGAAACTGCTCCTTATGACGACCGGAGTGCCATAATGGTCAATGTTACCGGCCCGGAGGGCGCAACCTATGAATACATGGATCGCTATATGCAGGAACTAGATAAACTGGTTTACGATTCGATTCCCGAAAATAAGATCAGTTTAAATATCACCTCTCCGGGTTTTGGAGCGAGTTCTGTCAACTCTGGACGTATTCGGATGACCCTGGTCGATCCTGAAGAACGCACAAGATCACAAGATGATGTGGCGAAGGAGCTGACCAAATGGACAAAAAAATACGATGGTGTACGTGTCAATGTATCACAGACGCCAACCATTTCGATGAACCGCCGAGGCGGCTTACCTGTGCAATATATTATCCAGGCACAAAATTTTGAAAAGCTTCAGGAAAAAATACCGGAATTTATGAATGAGGTGAATAATGATCCAACATTCTCAACAACGGATATCAATCTGAAGTTTAACAAACCTGAACTTCATGTCGAGATCGATCGCTTAAAAGCCTTGAGTATGGGCGTATCTGTGCTCGATGTATCCCAATCCCTCCAATTGCTGTTAAGCGGTCAACGTTTTGCTTATTTTATGCGCGATGGCAAGCAATATCAGGTGATTGGACAGGTTGATAACAATAGACGGGCAACACCAACAGATCTGACCTCAATTTATGTACGCAATAATATCGGGCAGCTCATACAACTCGATAACGTTGTCAATGTCAAAGAAGAAAGTAGTCCACCCCAACTATACCACAATAATCGGTATATGTCAGCGACAGTTTCTGCAGGCTTGGCTCCGGGCATGAGTATGAGTGACGGTATTGCAGCAATGGACCGTATCAAGGAGAAAGTATTGGATCAAAGTTTTACCACTGACCTCAGCGGCGAATCCCGCGATTTTGTCGAAAGTAGCTCCAATACCCTATTTGCTTTTGGATTGGCCCTACTGTTGATCTATTTGATATTAGCAGCTCAGTTTGAAAGCTTCCTAGATCCTTTTATCATCATCCTTACTGTCCCAATGGCCGTCGCCGGTGCACTGATCAGTCTATGGTTATTTGATCAGACCTGGAATATATTCAGCCAGATCGGAACCATTATGTTGATAGGTCTGGTGACGAAAAACGGGATCTTGATTGTTGAATTTGCCAACCAGATGCGGGAAGAAGGTATGGAAAAATTTGAAGCGATCATGCACTCGGCCGAATCACGCCTACGGCCGATCTTAATGACCAGTCTGGCCATTGCGCTTGGCGCATTACCCATTGCGATGTCCCTGGGTGCAGCCTCTACGAGCCGTATTGGTATGGGGGTTGTCATTGTCGGTGGTACTATATTCTCGTTGATACTGACTTTGTTTATTATCCCTGCAATTTATTACATGTGGTCAAGACCAAAGAAACACAGACCTGAATTTGATAACATTAAAAGCTACGAATAGATCAGACATGAAGAGAAATGTAATCATAACACTGCTGCTTAGTTTCATCCTAATTCAAGCCCGTGCACAACAAATGTTGACGCTGGAGGAAGCGTTGACGACCACTTTGAGCAACAACTTTAATATCCTTTTGGCCAAAAATGAAAACAAAATAGACATTGAAAACACAAGCCTCGGTAGTGCTGGCATGCTGCCAGCGGTTACAGGTAGTTTCAGTCGGAGCAACTCAATCCAAAACTCCCGTCAAGTAAGGGCTGATGGTCAGGTACAACAGATTTCCAATGCGAAAAACGACAATATGTCCTATGGTGTTAATCTTAACTGGACGGTTTTTGACGGATTCGGTATGTTTGCCCGTCGTGATAGATTCAAAGAAATACAGCGTCAAGGTGAAGCCGAAATCAAATTTGAGGTAATCAGCCAATTGAGTGAAGTTATCGCGACCTATTACAGTTTAGTGCAACAAAAGCGTTTATTGAATGCTTTAGATACCACCATCACCCTGTCTCAATATCGCGTTACCCTAGCCGAGAACCGTTTGGAGATCGGGAAGGGTTCCAAATTAGATTTACTGAATGCAAAAGTAGACCTAAATACCGATCAGACCAATTTACTACGCCAACGGGAAAGTTTTCAAAACACGAAGACCTACCTGAACCAGCTCATGACCCGTGATCTAGGCATAGATTTTCAAGTTGAAAACGAAATGAAATTGGATACCGACCTTAAGTTGGGCGATCTGATCCAGATCGCCGATCAACAGAATCCGCAGGTACAGCTCGCCCTCATCAACAGACGAGTTGCCGAACTGAACCTAAAATCTGTAAAAGCAGAACGTTATCCCAAAATAGGCCTGAATACAGGCTACAATTGGAATGAATCCCACTCCTCATTGGGTTTCTCCACCGAAAACAAAAATAAAGGTCTCAACTATGGTGTTACCGCTTCCCTGAATATCTTTAATGGATTTATTCAAAACAGAAATGAACGGATTGCCAAATTTCAGGTACAAAGCACCGAAATACAGATTCAACAACAAAAGCAAAGTATACAGGCACAAGTTAGGACCCTATTTCAAACCTATATCACCAACATCGAATTGGCGGACGTAGAAAAAAAGAATGAGGAGCTCGCCAAGGAAAATCTAAATATCACCATGGATAAATTCCGTATTGGAACAATCACGACACTCGAGGTTAGAACGGCGCAGCTAAATTACATCAATGCCATGACGCGGAGCTATACCGCACAATACGATGCAAAGGTTTCGGAAATACGCCTGAAAGAATTAACAGGCGAAACATATTAGTTTTCATGAATTATTTTGCTGCAAGTGAGCAGCAAAACCATTCTGTTCACATTGGAAATTGACTATTAAAAAAGCTCCTGAAAAATTTCAGGAGCTTTTTTTATCGGAAGTCGTTCTTATTAATAGTCAATTGCAATAATAGACCGAAGTGGGATTAATACGCCACTTTTGATCTGAATATATCTATCAGTTAATGACCACACTGTGGTTTCGATACGCTTTGGTCCGGAATCTGTTTGAAAGGCTATTTCAGTCTTGGATTTAAATTCATTTCCCAACCGAAGGGCCCCTTTCAATTTATCCATAAAACTCGCTGACTTATCTTCACTCGCAGGGATAAATTTAAATTGAGGAATTTCCTCTTTAGCTATTAGTTCTCCAACCATAA
>RCUN01000977.1_pt1 | contig 11118 bp, 9 predicted proteins | sample 2166181 | NCBI WGS metagenome assembly RCUN01 (sample SAMN09932603, study PRJNA488358) | compost metagenome | feature: garden; material: soil; isolation source: compost soil in crotononitrile-enriched culture | place: Germany: Experimental Botanical Garden Goettingen | collected 2016-01-27 | reverse complement strand
CAATCGACCAGTCCAGCGTATATTTAGCAGCAGCGTAATAGAATGCTTTGCCATCAGCGCCATTCATCGGTGCCATTGGCACCATCTTATAATTAGGATCGACCTTCACTCCAGCGCTCGTGAAGCTCGCTGGACGGCTGGCGCTGTGGATCGTCATGGCGGCTTTTCCATTGACGATTTTGGCGGTCCAGGCACTTTCATTTTGAGCACCTGTAACGGCCTCGGGATCAATGAGCCTCTCATCATACAACGTTTTGACGAATTCGATCATTTTCTTATAACCACCCGAATAAATATCAGATCCGCCACCCAGCGGGTTATAAATGCCAGTCAGCTTCCCGTTTGGTGCCGGCGCAGCCGCCGAAGCACCGAACAGGTTCTGTACGCCGATCCAGAACAAGAACATGTCTGACGCACTTATTGGGTAAAAGTCTTTATCCGGAATTGCTTTGCGCAGCTCTCTTAATACCTTCAACAGTTCGTCAGCATTGGTCGGCGCCTTCAAGTTATACTTGGCCAACAGATCCTCCCGGTACATCCAGATGAGCCAAGGCAGCTGCGGCTGCTCGAAGGGAAGCGCATAAATTTTGCCGTCGCTTGAGGTGGCCAGTTGTTTAAATGTCGGATTGTCCGTCATGTACTTCTTAATGTTCGGAGCGTGTTTGTCAATCAACGGCGTCCAATCTAGAAACGCTCCTTGCGGACCGTACAGATCAGCCTGACTCATCTTAACCGCCAGCGAATCCGGTATATCGTTCGATGCGATCTTCAACTCGTTATTCTTAAAATAAACGGAATCCCGGTCTCCGCCGTCAATCAACTCAATCTCAACATTCGCCGCCTCCTGCAGCGGTTTGTACCAAAGGGCATTATTGACCATCTCGTATTGCCATGTATAATATTGAAACTTGGACGGAGCGGCTTTAGCCGTTGGCTTGGCGCTATCTGCCGGACTTAACGATTCCTTGTTGCTCGCCGTCGGACCGGATCCCGATTTACTGCATGCGGTTAAAACAAGCAGTGTTGCAAGTAAAACCATGATAAGCCCTTTTGAGCTTTGGAGAGCCCTCATTGTATTTTCCTCCCTTATCTACATGTGATTTGCTAAATCGTGATGCCCTTGTTGCGGAGTTCAGTCCGCAGTGTATCCGCCATAATGTTGTAACCGTATACATTCGGATGTATGCCATCGTAGGCTAACTCAGGTCTTAACGTTCGTCCGTCTTGCTGTACGAAATTCAGGTGATAGTCCACATAGATCGCCTGCAGTTCCTCGCTCATCACGCGGAGCGCCTCGTTAACGCTAATAATCAAGTGATTTTTAAAAGGCGTGCTGGCTAGCGTGTCCAGGTAAACCGGCAGAATTGAGCATACAATGGGCTTAATCCCGTTCTCCTGCGCTCTTCGAACCATCTTTGCCATATCACCGACGATTTCCCGATGAATTTCATCTGGTTCTCTGCGTTCTTCTTCGTTCCATGCATCCAACGGAAACATATTGTTGATACCCAGTTTGATAACCACATGGTTCGGCTTCAGCTGAATGACATCGGCTTCGTATCGCCGCAAGGCAATAGATGTCACTTCCGCCCCGATCCCCCGGTTGACCATCACGGTCCCCTTCCGGCCGAAATAGGTCTGTATATCCCAGTAATGGGTAATTGAATCGCCTAGAAATACGAAATCGACTGGAACGTTATGGTAGACAAGTACTTCATTGTGGGCATCGAATTCTGGCCGCCGCTTGTCTGCCCCATTCTCGGGGCTGAACAATCCGGGGCGTATGATCGCATATCGCTGCTGCATCCGTCTAATCCTCCTTCGTCCAATCCAATAAAATGCCAAGAAATGGCTCATTCTTCTCCACAATAAGTTGCCACGCCTCCTGTACCCGCTCGACAGGAAATCGATGCGTCAGGAGCGGGGCCGTTCGCAACCATCCAGCCGCGATGCCCTCCATCGTGCGATCCATCCGTTCGCGCGTCCAACCCGACGGGCTGTGCAGCGTGATCTCCTGATCCCTCAGCGACTGAATATCAACTGCACCTGTCTCACCGAGGAACCCGGCTGACACCCAGTGACTGCCTCTGCCTAGCAGCGGCTGAATCGCCCGACATGCCTGCATATCTCCCACTGTATCCACGAGAGCAGCCACTTCTCCCGCACAGAAAGCCAGTGCACTCTGGTACGAGTCTGCCTCCCCATCTCCTTGCCGTAGCACGTTCACCTTAATGCCCCTTACTTCCGTTGGCAGCAATCGCAGGCGCTCCTCATGCCGTCCGATCACCGCTACACGGGCCCCCCTGTGCAGCAGCGTCTGCGCTGCCCACTGTCCAACGAGGCCGTCGCCAATAATTACTGCCCAATCCCCCTCGCGGATGACAGGACGAGTGCCGCAGTTGTAACCCACCTGTGTCAAGACGGCGCTGGTATAATCGAGCAGATTCGCGTCTTCGGGCAGCTTCCACACTTCCTGCATAGGGGTTACCGCTGGCGTAATATGACCTCCAAACGGAAAATGCATTTCCTTAATATGGCTAACGGTAGCAAAGACCCGATCTCCTGGCTTCAGACCTATCACTGCAGCCCCGACCGATCTAACAGTGCCTACCTTCTGATAACCGGCAACAATGGGGAAAGGCCAAGGGTCTCCTCGGCGATACAATCGTTCTCCAGTCAACCGCTCCCCTCGGAAGAACGACGATTCCGTCCCGGTACTGATCCAAGAATATTCTACATCGATAACTACATCCTCGCTGCCAGGCTCCGGTATATCCACCTCATTAAAGACAACTTGGCCTTTATCAGGAAAAACAACAGCTTTCCCTCTCATATTCGCAGCCTCCTTCGTCCTTTAGTCGAAATCCCGTCCCGGGTAGAAATGAACTTTTACCGCTTCCTGATCGCTCAGCAGCCGAACCGCTTTTTCATATTCAGTAAACGGGACATGATGCGTCTGGATGCATTCCGTATTTAGCCCTTTGTTCGTTACGGCATCGAGCAGCAGCTCGCAATCACGCGCCGTAACAGGCCGACCGTTGTATGTTTCCAGCTTAATTCCTGTTCCCCACTTGCTATCCCCGAACACGACATCTCCCTTCTGCACGCCGAAGATAACCACGTGCCGATCAACATGAGCAAGCAAGTGCTGCACAGAAGACGAAAAACCGACACAATCGTAACCGAAGTCGAAGCGAGCCTGCCCCAGCTCTTGTGGATGGCAAACATCGAACCCAAGCGAACGAACATAGGCAAGCCGATCCTCGTTCAGATCGAGGCCAACCACTTGAGATGCTCCCCAGATATGGGCTAATTGCACAGCAAGAATGCCAGCTGGGCCCAGTCCGGAGATCAGCACCGTGCGTCCGCGCATATCCTCGAATTGCGTCATGCCCATCAATACACATTTTAACAACTCAAATGAAACCGCTTTCTTAAACGTAACAGAATCGGGAATTGCAATCAAATCTTTCTCCTCATACACCATGTACTGCGCATATGCGCCGTTCCCCGACAAGTGCTCAAGCGCAGCCACGCGGTCGCCAATCCTGAGCTTGTTCACTTTATTTCCTGTTTCGCGAACGAATCCTGCCGCTTCATGCCCAGGGAACCCAGGAGGCAATGGATATTGCGGGGATACGGCGGCATCGAACATATCCCGGCCAGCCATCATATTGAGATCCCATCGGGGACAGGTGGCGACAATCTCAATTTCAACCAATACTTCGTAATCACCCGGTTTCGGAATATTTGTTTCAACAATGTGAAATGTGCCTGGTGCTGTAATTTGCAAAGCCTTCAAGCCCTCTTCAACCCCTTCGCTTTCTGTAATCGCTTACTTATTTGTGCGAAGCCTGCAGACTTCGATCCTGTCTGGCTACAGCCTTATTATAAAACGGGATCCCTGCTCTTGTATTTACCGTAAGTCATACTCAAAAATGTTTTTTTATCCTGAAAATCGGCGCTTTCGCGAATTCTTTTTACACAAAAGTGAACTTCTTTATTCTCTATAGTCAGCGCTTCCATTTACAAACAAAGCATACTTGCTGTAAAGTGAAGAAAGACCAACAGAGTGTTTCTCAAACAAAAGGTGGGGTCGCCGATATGCATATCAGAGAATACGATGAGTACGTAACAACCGAATATATATCCAAAAATAGTTCCAGTGCTGGAGTCAGTGGCGGGAACCGTCCCTATTTGAATTACACCGGTGCCGGAATCGGGGGAGGCATTCACCCTTATTACGAAGTGTTCTATATTGATTCGGGCGAAGTGCTCGTACAATGGATTGGGCATACATACAGGGTACAATCCCCAGCGCTCTTCCTGTTGACTCCTAATTCCCCCCATCTATTTACACGCCTGTCCACTCAACTTCAATTCTGGTTTGTGGAATGGGAGATCGAGGAATCCGACTTGGTACCCGATCTGGAAACGATTACGCGGTGGAACCGCATGCAAAGCGACTTAACTCGGGACTTCACTCAATGGCCGCTTATAGAACCCACTCTGCAAACCATTACAACTATGATTCGAACAGCGCTTTCGCAGAAGCGTCCTCCTATATTCGATCGTCTACTGGCCTGCGACATTCAGAAATTACTGCTGCTAATTGAACATTCCACCCAATCGGATCTTGCTGCCGCTTCATCGAGCGGACTCGGGGCTAATACGATTAAACCTGCTTTGCACGACCCCATTTATGACTTGATCCGCTATATGGAAGGTTTCTATCAGACCGATATTTCACTCGCACTTCTGGCGGAACGCTCTGGGCTTACTCCCTCCTACATTATTCGCCTCTTTAAAGAACGGATTGGCGTTACCCCTATACAATATTTACTCGAATTGCGTATGCACTCAGCAACCTGTTACCTGCAATTAACCGATATGTCAGTGCAGGATATAGCGGAAACTTCCGGTTTCCCAAGCATCCACTATTTCAGCCGCATGTTTAAACAACGCTTCGGCGTCAGTCCCTCCGATTGGAAACGAAAATACCGCCTGCCTTTAACCTAACTCTTGACAAGGAGATGTTGTCGAGAGTAAGATTCTTACTGAGTAAACGTTTACGTTAACGATTACCATGTAAGATGACCATAAGGAGAGGAGTACAGATGGCCAAAGGAATGATATTTCCGCCGGAGTCCGTTGAGAAACGCGACAGCAGAACCGGGGCGAGAATCCGGCAAATTACTTCACACCCGTCGATTCACCACCAGCCGTTTTTTATGGTACCTGCTTATGATGATGCGATGCGTTACTTGTTTTTTATTTCGCACCGGACCGGAGCTCCGCAGTTGTTCGCTGAGAACAGAGAAACCCGCGAACTTGTTCAATTGACGGATCGTGATAACTTGTCACCCTGGTCGGTTCACCCCTCGCACGACGGACATTATGTGTATTTCACTGCAGGCTCAGAGGGCTGGCGGCTGCATATGAAAACTCTGGAAGAGGAGCTGCTTTTAGACTTGAACCAGGGCTCATTGAGGACGGAAGGGATGGTTGCTGCTGCCATGGGCACAACAGCGCTGAGCCGCAACGACCGGTGGTGGGCATTCCGCTACAGCCAGGGAGGCATGGCCCACTTGGCAATATTCGATACAGACACGAAACAGTTGGACACGATCTTAAGCCGCGACGATATTTCGCACTTGCAGTTTTGTCCGGATGACCCTGAGCTGTTATTTTATGCAGGTCCATTAACGGACCGGGTATGGGCCATCACGAGGGATGGACGCCATCATCGCAGGTTGTATCAACGCAACCCAGCAAGCAAGGAATGGATTACTCACGAAAGCTGGATCCCTGGTACGCGGGAGTTGGCTTTCATCGATTGGCCGCACGGGATCCGCTGCGTTCATGCGGATTCAGGAGCTGTCCGCACTGTGACCTCCCTCCCTGCTTGGCATGCGATCTGCAATCGGGCAGGCAATCTTATGGTTGCCGACACGAATTTTCCCGACATCGGCCTGCATCTGTTCAATCCCAGAGACGGCATTGGTACGGCCACAGCACTCTGTTACCCTGAAGCATCCAGTCTCGGGGAACACTGGGACGGACCCTTTCCCTACGATAATGGTCCTGTGACAGTATATGCGCCGCAGCATACGCATCCGCATCCGAGCTTTAGCCCGGACAGCAGGAAAATCATCTATACCTCGGATCGCTCCGGCTTCAGCCAGCTGTACGAGGTCGATGTTCCCTAAATGTTAATCGGTATAAATAAGGGCTAAAACTATTACCATCTACGTAAACGTTTACTAATTTTCATTAGGAGGACTATATTTATGAAAAACAAACAAAAGTGGAGCGGCGTATTTCCAGCGGTATTGCTACCGTTTAAGGACGACTATTCTATTGACGAGCAGGGATTCCGTGAGTTGGTTCGTTGGGTTGCTTCCCATGAGGGAATAAACGGTATTGTTGTCAACGGGCATACGGGAGAGATTATGTCGCTGCTTCCGGAGGAGCGGGCTGAAGCAGTTCGGATAGCAGCAGACGAGCTAAAAGGTCGTATTCCAGTTATCTCTGGATTATCGGCTGAAGGAACGATTGAAGCGATACAGCACGCCCAAGCCATCGAAAAAGCCGGTGGAGAAGGTATTCTTCTCATGCCGCCGCACTCTTGGCTTCGCTTCGGAATGCAGCCTGAATCGACCGTACAATTTTTTAAGGATGTCGCTGCCGCAGTATCGATCTCCATCGTCGTTCATCAATATCCAAAGTGGACCAAAACGTCCTACACCACTGATCAGCTGCTGCACATGACGCAAATTCCCAATGTCGTCTCTGTCAAAATTGGTACTCGCGATATGGCCCAATACGAGGTCGATGTTCGTGCATTAAAGCAAGTCGCTCCGGATGTTTCCATCCTCACCTGCCATGACGAATATTTACTTCCTACGCTTGTCCAGGGCATTGATGGAGCGCTTGTCGGATTTGCAAGCTTCGTTCCTGACCTCATTGTGGAGCTGGTGAGAGCCGTTGAAGCTCAAGATCTTGCTCGTGCAAGTGAAGTCTATGACCGTATCTATGAGCTGAAGCAAGCAGTCTACAAAATGGGTGAGCCGTCCTCTACCGCACATGCCCGGATGAAGGAAGCGATGTTCCAGCGGGGATTAATCAGCAGCGCGTTGACGAGACCGCCGGTGCTTCCTTTCTCGCAGCAAGAGAAAGATGATATTCGCGCAGGCTTGCAGAAAGTCGGGCTTGTCGCTGCCGGAAACTCCGTTATATAATAACCTGAACGCAAACGTTTACTACTAATTTCTTAACCATAAGGAGGCTATTTTATGTCGAATACCTCATCCACCCATGCCGCGCATGCTGGTTATGGCAGCTTGCCGTCGCCGACCAAGCCCATTAAATTAGCGTTAATTGGCGCGGGGCAACGTTCGCGGACGATTTACCGTCCGCTATTTCAATCGTTAGCCCCCTGGGTTGAAGTCGTTGCCGTATGCGACCCTGTTAAAGCCAATGCGGACTCGCTAGCGCAAAGCTTGAACGTCAAGGCCTACTACGACATCCATGAGCTGGTTCGGGATCAAATCGCGGAAGCAGCGCTCATTATTACGCCCGTTGAATCCCACCATTCTATCTCTGTATATTTGTCAGCTCACGGCATCCATAACATGGCTGAAACTTCTTGGTGCAGTACGCTCGTGCAAGCACGTGATATGATTGAGACAGCCAAAAAGCACGATGTTGTCATCCGAGTCGCCGAGAATTTCTATGGCTTCCCTATCGACCGGATGGCACAAACCGTCAAGCGAAGCGGTTATCTGGGTCGGATCGGACGTATTTATTCCTATAATGATCATACAGGCTATCATAATAATTCCCGTTGGATCGTCTTCGCCGGCCAGCATCCTGTCTGGGCACAGTCGATTCGCCATGGGATGGAAACCATCCCCTTCCAATCATCACCGGAGCGTTATCATGATCATGAAGATTTCCATGCTAACTATTTCGCCTTTCCCGACGGGCTGCTCGTCATCGATTCGGCTTCTAACGCCAAAGGCTTTCTTGGCCGGCAGCCGCGACCTGGATACACGGAATGGCAAGGTGAACGCGGTACGCTCGTACATCGCGGTGATTTGTCAACCATAGCGGAAACTACACATTTTGCAGATGGACAGACGATTAGGAAGAACGGCGCCCATTGGTCAAGCGTAAGCGAGCTGCGTTACTTGTCGGACGATGCCATAGGCCGCAAAGAACCTTTTCGCCCAACTGGCTACGCCGATCAAGTGTCGCCGGTGGTCAATGAGTTCATCGACTGGATCTGGACGCGAAGTTACGCCGAAACAGCCCAAGGCTTGATCGAATACGTTAATCCATATCGGCCGATAGAGCGCTCGGACCATTTTCTGGATGAGTATGGCTGCAGCATCATGGGGCATATTGTCAATTTCGCCTTGGCCGTGCGCGGCATAGGAGAAAGCGAGTTCAACGAGCAAGATGCTCTGATGTCACTTATGATGGACATAGGAACCAAGGAGTCCGCACTCCAGGAAGGCAGACGTATTGCGCTTCCCCTGCAAGATGAACTGGAATCCGATCGCAGCACTCTTGCGAAGCTCAAGCAAAAATTTCAGGTTGATCCGCTCGATGTGGAAGCTATGCTTAACATTAGCTACCCGAAACCATGATCCGATTTAGGATCAGCCTATGAAAATTGGCTATTCATTCCATCCCTCCTCCCACTCTATCCGCCAAATACGATAACGTTTACGTTATTTATTGATTCTGGGTACGAAGCGGATTAAAATAACGAAATAAACCTGTTTCACAGAGGGAATGCTTAGCTGGAGGTTATTCTTTTGTCCGTCAATATCAAAGATGTCGCCAAAGTAGCCGGTGTATCCACGGCATCCGTCTCACGGGTGCTGACCGGAAGCCCCGGAGTTGGAGAAGATACCGCAAAGCGGATTCGCACGGTTATGGAGGAAATGGGTTATAAACCAAATCTGGGTGCCCGGAGTCTGGTCAAAAGACAAACCGGAAACATCGCGGTTGTCTTTTCCCGGGGCAGTTCGTTCATACTGGGAAATCCCTTTTTCTCCCGTGTCCTTGAAGGCATTGCCAAAGTATTGGATCAATTGCATTACAACATGCTTATCTCCTTTACATCCCAACAGCAAAAGCGTTTGCTTGAAACACAAGCTGTAGATGGAGTCATTATGTTCGCACCGCGATCCGGAGAGCTAAGTCTGGACTGGCTCAAGCAAACTGCTCTTCCCCTTGTCGTCATTGGCAGCTATGTGGATGATTCCCCATTCCCTTGCGTTCGCCCCGATGATGAAGGAGGCATCTATCTGGCAGTCCAGTCGCTGTATGATCTGGGCCACCGCGAGATTGGGCTGGTGAACGGCCCAGCCAGTTCAATGAAGAGCAGGAAATGTCTGGACGGATACGTGCGAGCGCTGCGAGACTTCAATTTGCCGCAGCGGCCGAGTCGTATTTATGAGGTCAGCGAATTCGATGCTGACCAAGCAGCAGTAGCCATGTCGAAACCTCTAGGGGCTAAAAGGGAAGTAACAGGTCTCGTTTGTGCAGCGGATTACATCGCGATGGGCGTAGTAAAAGCAGCAGCCGAAAACGGTCTGAACGTTCCTCGCGATTTATCGGTTGTCGGATTCGGTGATGTACCATTTGCCGAATTTTTCATCCCTGCTTTATCAACCGTCCATGCAGATTTGATCGGTATCGGTCGACAGGCCACCTCCACCTTGATCGACCTGATCGACGGAAAGCGGATTCGAAAAAAAGAGCACGTCTTTAATATGGACTACGTAGCAAGAATGACAACTTCGAAGCCTGCTACGTAGTTGTAACATCAGTTATGAATGTGAAAACCATCGCGAATTCGCGATGGTTTTATTTTCAACACAACGTTTATTATTGATCCTACCCAAAAAACCTTTGAAAAAAAGATTTCTTTTTCTTTTTTTGCACACTGTGTGTTCTCGTCCTTGAAAAGGATGACGAGTCAAAGTCAGGCTCTGGTACTGGTACCAGCTCTACATCCTTAACTCGCTCTGATCTTTGCTCCTGATCCATCTGTTCTTTATTAGAAGCTGTCTCCAGCTCAGTCGTTAACTTTAGCCGTTCTGTGATCTCATGTTCTAGTGCTTGTTCAAGCTGCACTACTCTTTGGGTAAGCGTATATATATGCTGCTGAAGCTCCGATAAGAGCTCTCGGTCCGTTACAAATTCCTGTTGATTCTTGCTAGAATCTATAACTGTAACCCCCTCCCGATTGGTAAGTTCCTTGTCTTCTATTAGATTGTTGCTATCTGTATTCTCGTTGTACGCAGTACCCAGCAAGCCATTTAATTCGGCTGCCGTAATGAAATCATCCTTCATAATTGAAGTTCACCCCTATGTCCTGCGGATAGGTAATCTACTATCTAATATATATTGTACAGTAAGAAGGTCAATAGTTCACGTTATAGTTTATCAAATCAACCTCGAAAGAAAGAAGCCCTCAACGATCGAGGACTCCTTATATATACCATTATGGCAGGTTGCTAGAACCCATCAAATAACGATCTACCTCACGAGCAGCTTCCCTGCCTTCATTAATTGCCCAAACGACCAGACTTTGCCCGCGGCGGATATCACCAGCTGCGAAGACACCTTTTACATTCGTAGTGAACTTTCCATAAGCCGCTTTGGCATTAGAACGCTCATCCGTTTCTACACCTAGCTGATCCAAAACTGTATTCTCAGGTCCCATGAATCCCATAGCAAGAAGGACCAGCTGAGCTGGATATATCTTTTCACTGCCAGGAACCTCAGCAGGCACGAAACGGCCTTGATCGTCCTTTTTCCATTCGATAAGCACGGTATGAAGCTCCTTCACATGCCCCTTCTCATCTCCCACAAGCTTCTTAGTGGAAATCAGATATTGGCGCGGGTCTGCTCCTTGCAGAGCAGCTGCTTCCTCTTGTCCATAATCCATCTTATACACCTTAGGCCATTCTGGCCAAGGATTATTCGCCGCCCGTGTGTCAGGTGCCTTTGGCATAATTTCAAATTGGGTCACACTCTTACAAGTATGTCGAATCGAGGTGCCTACGCAGTCTGTGCCTGTGTCACCTCCACCAATGA
>RCUN01000976.1_pt1 | contig 11118 bp, 10 predicted proteins | sample 2166181 | NCBI WGS metagenome assembly RCUN01 (sample SAMN09932603, study PRJNA488358) | compost metagenome | feature: garden; material: soil; isolation source: compost soil in crotononitrile-enriched culture | place: Germany: Experimental Botanical Garden Goettingen | collected 2016-01-27 | reverse complement strand
TATTGATGATGCTGCCGATGCCCTGCTCGATCATCTGCGGCAGCACCGCCTTGCAGCCATACCACGCACCATCGAGGTCAATGGCAAAGCAGCGACGCCAGTCTTCCTCGGTCATTTCCAGCGGATCACGGAACACGTTGACCCCGGCGCAGTTGACCAGCACATCGATCCGCCCGTGTCGCTCGACCGCCAGCCTGGCCATCGCCTGCAAATCCTGCGGTTGTGAGACGTCAGCCTTGATCGCCACCACGTCGGCGCCCTGTCCGCGCCAGTGCGCCGCGACCTTCTCGACTTTCTCGGCCTGAATGTCGCTGATGATCAGCCTGGCCTGCTGGGACGCAAAGGTCGCCACAATGGCCTCGCCAATGCCCTGGGCGGCACCGGTCAGCAACACGACTTTGTCTTTGAGGCGCTCACCCTTGGGCGGCTCGGGCACCGGGGGCAATGACAGCGGTTCAGCCATGGTTCAAGACTCCTGTTCGAAAACACGACGAAAACCGGACATCAGTCGATGGCCGGTCAAAAGGCGTTGTGGAAGAAAACAGGTGAAAGCGAAAACGTTTCAGCTTGAAAACGCTCTGCGGCACTGTCTGCGCAAGGGAGCACGGGGGAATTTCGCTGCATCACTTCACCTGTTTTGTTTTTTTGAGTGTGAGTGCATGTAACTGGTGAGGCCGACTATAAACCCGGCCCGCGATAAATCTCAATATATATATTTGCATCCCATATTGTGGGAGCTAAGCCGCAAAACGCGTGCAACGCTTCCCGGGCACATCCACTGGAATCGACAGCACCGCCCCATCCAGGGGATGGCCCAGCGGACTCGCCGCACTGGTGATGTACAGGGTTTTCAGGTCCTCACCGCCGAACACGCAACTGGTGGGACGACTGATCGGCAGTTCGATGGTCCGGTCGACTTTGCCGTCAGGGCTCAACCTGAGCAGACAGTGTCCATCCCAACGGGCATTCCAGATAAAACCCTCGGCATCCATCGCCGAGCCGTCCGGGCCGCCGCGCCCGTGCGGGCCAAACCAGACCTGCGGCGCATCGAGGGCGCCGTCGCTGCGGATGAAGTGTCGATACATGGTGCCATCGAGGCTGTCGCCGAAATAAACGCGGGTGGCGTCATCGCTCCACAACAGCGTGTTGGGAATGCCCAGGTTGCGCAGTAACGGCACAACCCGCCCGGTACGATCGATGCGAAACAGTCCACCCGAACGGCGCACGATGGGCAGGTCTTCACCCTGTTCTCCGATATTGTTTTGCATGGTACTGAGCCAGAGCCGGCCCTGGGCGTCGCAGCGGGCTTCGTTGGGGCGATTGCCCGGTTGCGGATCGGCCACGCAGAACAAGGTCAGGCGCGGCGCCAGGCCCGGTGAATCGAGATCGAGCCGATACACGCCACTGCTCAATGTCACCAGCGCGTCGCCGCTTTCACAGGGGATGAAGGCTGACACATGTTCCGGCATCTGCCAGATCTGCACGTTGGCGCCGATCAACCGCAACGCCTGTTTACCCGCGATATCCACCCAATACAGGGCCTGGGTCGGCGCATCCCAGAACGGACCTTCGCCCAGTTTCGCCCGATGCCCGGTAACCGCCGTCAACGTCATGAAACCTCCTGCATGGTTCTTGTTTTTATGATGTAGGACCCAGCTTGCTGGCGATGGTGTGTCAGTCGGTCTCGTGGTAGCTGATAAAGCATCGCGAGCAAGCTCGCTCCTACAGGGGTTCAAGTTCTCAGCTGGCCTTTTTATCGGCCATGACTTGCGGGTAGTAACGCTTGATCGCCAGGGCGGCGTTATCGATCAGGGTCATGCAGGCCCAGACGCCCCGAGCGGTATCACGGGCCGCAATAGCCTCGGCCAGGTCCCGGTGAATCGGCAAGGTGCGGCGCAGTTCATCCGGGTCGGCGGCGGACACTTCAAAGGCCACCGCCAGCAACGCGCCGAGGGCGGGAACCATTTGTTCGATGAATTGATTGTGGCTGGCGGCCAGGATGCACTCGTGGAAGAGCTGGTCGGCACGGTTGTAATCGATGCCGCTGTCCACCGCCCGTTCCAGTGCGTTGCAGGCCAACAGGATCGCGTCCACCTGTTCGCCGGTTGCGCGCTCGCAGGCCCAGCGCACGGCCATTGGTTCGATGGTGCGACGCAGATCGAGCAGATCGTCGACGAAGTTTTCCGGCAAGCCGCTGCGCGACAGCCAGCCGACGACTTGCGGATCGAAGAGGTTCCAGCGCCGCACCGGCAACACCCGCGTGCCGACTTTCGGGCCGACTTCGAGCATGCCTTTGGCAACCAGGGTTTTGATCGCTTCGCGGATGACCGTACGGCTCACGCCAAGTTGTTCGCCGAGGTCGGCTTCGACCTTGAGTGACTCACCCGGCCTGACCTGCCCCGTGGCCAGCCAGCATCCCAGCCAGTCGACCGTCGTAGCATGAAAGCTGTTGGACATGAGCACCTCCAAGCCGTATGCGATGGAGGACTACGCTAATCATCATACGATTGGGTGTCAATTTGATTTTTTGAAGAAATCAGAAATCTGATGCGGGAGCGGGTTTGCTCGCGAATGACGGTGTTACTGAATCAACTCGGTACTGAGTACTTTTGAAGACCCACCTATCACGCTCTCGCTGAGCTGAACAAACGCCTGGGTATCGATTTCCCCCTGCTGCATCGCCCCGCGCAACACGTCGTCCAGTGAACGCTTGTTGTGGGTTTTCAGACGAATCTCGCGATCCAGTTCCTGCAGCAACACCACCGCCCTGGCCATCTGCGCCGGGTTGACCCGATCACTGCGCAGCGTGGTGACTTTCTGGCTGGTCCCGACCAGTTTGCCGTGCAGGCTCTCGTAGCGTTCATCGCTCATGCCGCCGGCCCGGCGCACCAGTTCGATGGCGTAATACTCGGCAAAGCCTTCGCTGATCCAGTCACTGCGCTTTGTGCCGTTGATCCGCCCGAACACCTGAGCCAACTCGCGGACCAGGGCACTGGAGCCGCTTTCGCTGACCAACGGCAGGCGACTGTTGAGGTAGATCGACTCATGCGCCGACCGGCTGCCACGCCACATCGGATCATTGGCCCCGACGATCAGCAGTTTGCCCGGGTGTCGCGGGTACAGCGCCTGCACTTGCGGCCAGACGAAAGTCAGCAGCGTCAGCACATCCATACGCCGCATGCCCTGCCCCAGCGGCGAGGCGACGGTGACTTCGGTCTCGCCCAGACGGGTACGGCGGCTGCCAAGCTGGCCGGCGAGCATCCAGCCCGTGGGCCGGTCGAACAGCCTGGAAGGGTTATCGATACGGAACTTGTTCTGGCCGATCCGTGGCCACGCGGTTTCGACGCTTTTCCAGCCACCGGGCAGCTCGAATTCAAGGCGTGAAACCAGTTCGATGCCATCCTGTTGATCGAGCCTGGCAGGCGGCACCAGATCGTCGCCGCGCATCAATGCCCAGTTTGGCGTCATGCGAGCATCAAAGCTGCCGTTCTTGCGCCCATGGTTGATACTCACCCGATACGTCAGGCTGGCCTTGTCAGTCGCTGGACGCCAGACACCCCGCGCCGCTTTGCCCGGGGTCAGTTGCCATTGGCCGTCGGCCTTGAAATCGCTGTAGTGGCTGCCGTCGCCCAAGTCGAAATCCAGGCTGCGTACCGCCGAGCCCTGGGCGAGCGTCAGGCGCACTTCGGCCTGATCGTTCTTCGGCAACAGGCGCACGTGATAATCCAGATCGACCTTGTTCGCTGCCCATACGGGCGCACTCACGGCCAGTAATCCAACGCCCCACGCCTGCCGCCATCCCACAGCCATACACACTCCTTCGTGAAAGGTTGAACCTCAGGCAGTCAGCCCGCGCGGAAAATCAGATGATCCTCCCAGTCGTCTTCCGGCACGCTGCCTTCGGCGAGCATGCGCCCGGACTGGGAAATCCGCTCGTGATGAACGGCATCGCGATCACCGCACACCAGGTGATGCCACAACGGCAGGTCCTTGCCTTCGCTGACCAGGCGATAGCCGCAGGTCGGTGGCAGCCATTTGAATTCGTCGGCCTTGCCCGGCGTGAGCTGGATACAGTCCGGCACAGTGTCGCGACGGTTAGGATAATCCGTGCACTGGCAGGTTTTCAGGTCCAGCAGTTTGCAGGCGATGCGCGTGTAATAGACGCTGTTGTCGTCTTCGTCTTCAAGCTTTTGCAGGCAGCACAATCCACAGCCGTCGCACAGCGACTCCCATTCCTCCTGATCGAGTTGATCAAGGGTCTTGCGTATCCAGAACGGTTCTACTTTGGCGGCCATGGTTCGAGCATCGACATCAGGTGGTGAAAAGGCCGCCAGTCTAGTGCCCGAAGCCCCGTGGGCCAAGCATTGGCGACTGTCGGTAGAACGGGCTTGTCAGTTTCTGCGCTGCCAAGTAGGGTTTTTCGTCGCTCCCACTTTCAAAACCTGCAAGGAATCTCTTGATGAGTGCCAACCCACGCGTTGCCGATTACACCATTGACCCTCAGTTCACCGATCGCTGGTCGCCCCGCGCCTTCACTGGCGAAGCCATTGCCGAAGAAACCCTGCTGAGCTTCTTCGAAGCCGCGCGCTGGGCACCTTCGGCCTACAACTCGCAACCCTGGCGCTTTCTTTACGCACGTCGCGATACGCCGAACTGGGAACGCTACCTGGGACTGCTGAACGAATTCAACCGCAGCTGGGCGCAACATGCTTCGGCCCTGGTGATCGTGATTTCGAAAACCACCTTCGTTGCGCCTGGCGCAGCCGAAGAAACCCCGGCCCTGTGGCACACCTTCGACACCGGTTCCGCCTGGGGCCACCTGGCCCTGCAAGCGAGCCTGAGCGGCTGGCACACCCACGGCATGGCCGGCTTCGACCAGGAACTGACCCGCAAAGAGCTGAACATTCCTGAAGGCTACGCCCTGCACGCCGCCGTCGCGGTGGGCAAGCTGGGAGACAAGGCCAGCCTGGCGGATTACCTGCAGGCCCGCGAAGTGCCAAGCCCGCGTCGTCCGTTGAGCGAGTTGGCGGCTGAAGGCGACTTCACTCTCTAAGCCACACCGAAAAACCAATGTGGGAGCGGGCTTGCTCGCGAATGCGGTGTATCAGTCACTGTGATTGTCGACTGACACACCGCATTCGCGAGCAAGCCCGCTCCCACACTTTGATCGCATTGGATTTAATACCCGCGATCGAAATCCACTTCCCCGCGCAACGCCTCTCCCGCCTGAAACGCCCGCAGGTTTTCGACAAACAGCTTCACCATCATCGACGGCGAAGTCGGTGCCGAACTGTGGCCGGTGAGCAGCAGGCCCCAGGCTGTCCAGAACGGATGCCGCTGGGGCAATGGCTCCTGACGGCACACGTCGATCACCGCGCCCGCCAGATGCCCTTCCTTCAAGGCTTCCACCAGATCCGCATCGACCACCGCCACACCGCGCCCGGCATTGATGAACAACCCGGTCGGCTTGAATTGCTTGAACAGCGCCGCGTCGTAGATATCGTGGGTTTGCGGCGTATTCGGCAGCAGATTGACCACGTAATCGACTTCACCGACCAGCCGCGGCAGATCCGCCAGTGAACCGACTTCGATGAACGGCGCCTGTTCCCGCGCGCTGCTGGCAACGCCATACAACTCGACACCAAACGGCACGAGGAACTGCGCGACACTCTGACCGATATCACCGGTGCCGACGATCAACACCTTGCGCCCCGCCAGGCTCTGGCCATGGCGGCTGTCCCATTTGCGCTCGACCTGGCTGACCAGTCGCGCCAGCACTTCACGTTCGTGACCGAGCATATAGGTGAGCACGTATTCGGCCATGACTTGCCCGAAGATGCCCACTGCACGGGTCAATCGATAGTGCCGTGGCAAGCCATCGGCCAGCAGCGGCGTAATGCCGGCCCAGGTCGATTGCAGCCATTGCGGTTGATGGCCCTGGCGTAACAGGGTCGCCAGCAAATCAGGCTGGCCGAGCCACACCGGGCAATCGGCGGCCTGGCTGGCCAGTTCGGCGGAATCACCGCTGGTCAGCACCTCCAGGTCCGGTGCCGCCTCGCGCAACAGTTGGGCGTACACGGGGTGGTCGTGTTCAGCAATCAGGACGCGCATGCTTCAAACCTTTCAAAAACGGTGCAGACGGCAGCCGACAGAGCGCTGCTCGGTCGATGCTGCCATCGCTAAAATCAATCAGTGTTTCATAACCACTCTGAACAGAGTCTGTCTGCCGCTCACATCGGATCGTTGCGACGCAACAATTCTTCCGGCAAGTGCTCGATGTACTCGTCTTCGGCAGGCGGCATTTGCAGGTGATAACCCTGTTTCTCGAGGTTATCCAGCACGACCGTGATGTCCTCGCGCGACAGCTTGCGCTCGGGGCTGAGTACCAGGTCGAACGCGTGGATGGCCTTGCCGAAGGCTGCCATCAGGGGCTCCGGCACGCGCTCCAGAGCATCGCTCTTGAGCACATACAGGTACATTTCGTTTCTTTTCGAGCTGCGGTAGATGGAGCAAATACGTTTCAAGGCTGTTCTCCGGCGGTGGCCAGGCTGTCGAGCAGCGCCTGGCCCATCAATTCGCGGCGCCAGCCACGCAGCGAATCAGGCAATTGGTAGGGACCATTGGGGAAGCCGCTCTTGAGCAGCGCTTCCAGGGTTTTCTTGCGCAGCATCAGTTCCGGCGCAATGCTCAGGCGCTCGGCCTCAGCCTGGCCGATGGCTTTGAGCTGCTTGAGCAACACGGCAGCGTCCACCGGCAGCGGCTCCGGCACGGCTGGCGGCCATTGATCTGGCGACACACTGCCAGAGCGCTTGATCAGATCAAGCAGAAACTCACCATCCTGACGCACGGTACGCGGGTGCATGTCTTCGATTTTCGCCAGGGCGCCGAGATTATCCGGTTGCGTACGCGCCAGCGGCCACAACGAATGCTCGCGGATGATCCGGTTGCGCGGCAGGTCGCGGGCACGGGCTTCCTTTTCGCGCCAGGCGCAAAGTTCACGCAATACCGCGAGTTGGGCGCGGGACAGCTTCCAGGCCAGCTTGGCATCGCGATAGACCTCGTACGGATCTATCTCGCGACGCAGGTTGGCCACCAGTTCGGCACCGTCTTCCAGAACCCAGGCGTATTTCTCGTCAGACAGCTTTGGACGCAGCTTTACGAAGACTTCGGCCAGGTGCACGGCGTCTTCGGCGGCATAGCTGATCTGGGTTTCGGAGAGCGGACGTTGCAGCCAGTCGGAACGGGTTTCACCCTTGGGCAGGTCGATGCCGAGCACTTCCTGCACCAGGCGTGAATAGCCCATGGAGAAACCGAGGTTCAGGTAAGCGGCCGCCAATTGCGTATCGAACAGTGGCGCCGGCAGGCTACCGGTCAGGCGTAGCAGGACTTCGAGGTCTTCGCTGCACGCGTGGACAACCTTGACCACGGCCGGATTTTCCAGCAACGCGGCCAGAGGCTGCCAGTTGTCGATGGTCAGCGGATCAATCAGGTAGGCACGTTCGCCATCGCCGACCTGCAGCAGGCCTGCGATCGGGTAGAAGGTGTCGACCCGCATGAATTCGGTGTCGAGGGCAACGAACGGCAGCTGCTGCCACTCGGTGCAAAACCGACCGAGGCTATCGTTGTCGCGAATCCAGTGAATATCGATGGCCACACGGCTCTCCCTTGAAGAATGGCGCGCAGTATATATCGCCCCCGGCGATTTCCGCGCATCCACTGAACAAGAGCGTTAGCGAAAACTGCTGCGTGACATGAAGAATAGTCCGACAAGGTTGGCCTAGCGGGTCTTACCCAGCACGTAGACCCGCATTTGTGCACAACCGGGGAAAAAATCCTGATGGCTGAGCAAACGGAATCCCGCCTGCCTGAACTCGCTTTCGACCCCGGCCTTGCTCGGTAACGGCCCCTCCAGGCTTGAATGCGCGCCCTTGAAACGTCCGTCGAGGCGCACCGCGACAATCACCGTATCGCGACTGACCCGGTAAAACTCGCCCAGCATCGCCAGACGATGCTCCGGGCTGTAAAGGCGTTGAAACAGTTGCATGCAAAAAATGCAGTCGACCGCGTTCTCCGACAAACCAATCGAGAAGGCGGAGCTTTGAAAGGTCTTGATCCGCTTCAACAGGCTTTGCGGGTGATGTGTGCGGGCATGATCGAGGATGTCCTGGGACGGGTCCGTCGCGAGGATCACCCGATTGGCATGTTCGGCCAGCACCGACCAGAAACGCCCTACACCACAAGCAACGTCAAGGATCAGGCCCGGCTCGCCAGCGACGTTAAGCGCATTACGCACCAGACGCGCCTCACGCCAGAGCAGCAGACGCCCGGTCAGGCCCGGCGCTTGCGGCTGAAGGCAGACGCGCGCGTGTTCCTGGTCGTAGCGCCGGGCAATCTCAAGCTCGATGGCGGATGGGGGTTGAGCGGACATGTGCAATGGCTCTTGATAAACGTTCAACAGGCCGCAGGTCGGCAGCCATCGAGTGAAACAAAATCGGAGCACTCAATCCTTGGCCAGCACACCGTCGGTCACCGGGCCACGACATCCGGCAAACATGTCCAGATCCCGGTTGTAGACCTTGCTGTTGACCTCCAGCAGCCCAAGCATCGAATGGAACAGGTTGTCCTGGCTCAGGGGCTTTTCACGACTTTGTTGCAGGCAGCGGGTATCTACCGCAAACGACTGTTTATAGCTGTCGGAGAACCAGGCAAACATGGCCACATGTTTTTGCTGCTCCGGTGCCAGCATGTAAGGCGTGCCGTGGAGGAACAAGTTGTACTCACCCAGGGATTCGCCGTGGTCCGACAAGTACAGCATCGCAGTGTCCACTTTGTCCTGGTTGCCGCGCAGCAGATCGATCAAGGTCGACAGCACATGGTCGGTATAGACCAAGGTATTGTCGTAACCATTGACGATACTTTCGCGACTGCAATTGTTCAGGGCATTACTCTCGCAAACCGGGGTGAAGCGCTCGAACTCTTTCGGATAACGCTTGAAGTACTCCGGACCGTGGCTACCCATCTGGTGCAATACCAGCACGGTGTCCTTGTCCAGGGTATCGATGAAATGTTGAAGTCCCTGCAGCAGGATTTCGTCGCGGCATTCACTGTTGGCGCACAGCACCGGGTCTTTCAGATTGCTGACGTCCTGGAGGGTGACGCGATCGCATGCACCCTTGCAACCCGACTGGTTGTCACGCCAGATCACGTCGATACCCGCATGCTTGAGCACATCCAGCAGGCCTTCTTCGTTCTTGGCCTTGCTGGCGTTGTAGTCCTTGCGCCCCATGTTGGAGAACATGCAAGGCACCGATACGGCGGTTTCCGTACCGCAGGAGTGCACATCGGTGAAAGCGATCAGGCCATCTTCCTTGCTCAGTTTCGGCGTGGTGTCGCGGCTATAGCCAAAGATGCCGAAGTTCTCCGCCCGGGCACTTTCCCCCACGACAAGCACCGTCAGGGATTTGCGCCCGTGAGTTTGCCAGAGCGTATTGCGCTGAGCATCTTCACCGATCTTGACAAAGGGTTGCCGCGCAGTCGCTACTTTCTCGCGCAATAAACCAGCCGAGGCACCAATGTAGTTGCTTGGCACCACCATCAAACGCAACTCGTGGTGATTGCGAAACAGCGAAGACAAGCCTTGATAGTTAACCAGTGCAATACCACCAATGACGGCCGCAGAAGCAAATATCACCAGGACTTTACTAAGCAGCTCACGGTGCCAACGACGATAATTAATCGGTGCCTTCCACAATAGCCATGACGGCAATACACCGAGCAGCACAATATAAACAAACAACTTGAGCGACAGTAAGTCGCGTACTTCCGTAGCATTGGTTTCAGCGAAGTTACGCAACATGCCGGTGTCGATCAGGACACCATACTGGCTCATGAAATACGCCACGCCCGCGCTGACCATGAACAGCAGGGTCAGGACCGGCTTGAGCACCGGCCGGAAGGCCAGCAGCGTCAGCACGATGTTGAAAGCCGCGAAGATCATCATCCCGAAGGCCACGCGCATGACGATGCCTTTGCCATCGGACGTGGTGATTTCGAACAGGTGTTGCCAGAGTACAAAGTTGAAGCCAACCAACAAAAATGCACTGGCAATCAGTGTCACCCATTCGGGGCGCACGGCTTTAATCTTAAACATGAGGTTCGGCGAGTCCTGAAAAGAAGTGCCTTCGGTCAATGTGAAAATTTCATTGACCGAGACAGTTCAAATTTTAGGAAGCCAACCATCAATTTTTTGTGAAAAAGAAGCCAACAATTAGTTGGCTTATAACACCTGCCTGAAACTTCAGACTATTTGAGAATAGTTCAGCTTTGGTTCAGTTTCGGCTCAAGCCTGATGCAGGTACCAGCGCCAGTCCTGCTCACCCACTTCCCCCATGAACTGGCGGTACTCGGCGCGTTTCACCGCCAGGTAGACACCGAGGAACTCGCCGCCGAAGGCTTCCCTGGCCCAACTGGAACCTTCCAGCGAACGCAATGTGGTCAGCCAGTCCGTCGGCAACAGTTTCGCGGCCTGGGCGTAGCCATTGCCCTCCACCGGCGCACCCGGGTCGAGTTGTTCGCGGATACCGCGATGAATACCGGCCAGAATCGCTGCAGCCGCCAGATAGGGGTTGGCATCCGCGCCACAAATTCGATGCTCGATGTGCCGGGAATACGCCGGCCCGCCAGGGACACGCAAACTCACGGTGCGATTGTCCACACCCCAGGTGGCTGCCAGCGGCGCATAGCTGTTGGCCTGGAATCGACGGTAGGAGTTGGCGTTGGGGCAGAACAGCAACAGCGAATCGAGCAAGGTACTGAGCATGCCGGCAACAGCCTGCTTGAGCAGGGGCGTTCCATCCGGGGCTTCGCTGGCAAAGAGGTTGTTGCCGTCCTTGTCCGCCAGACTCACGTGCATATGCATCCCGGTGCCGGCCAGGTCATCGAATGGCTTGGCCATGAAGCACGCTGTCATGCCGTGCTTGTGCGCCACCCCTTTGACCAGACGCTTGTAACGCACCGCTTCGTCCATGGCCTGCAACGCGTCGGTGCGGTGTTCGAGGGTGATTTCCACTTGCCCCGGCGCGTATTCGGAAATGGCCGTGCGCGCCGGAATCCCCTGGA
>RCUN01000975.1_pt1 | contig 11119 bp, 8 predicted proteins | sample 2166181 | NCBI WGS metagenome assembly RCUN01 (sample SAMN09932603, study PRJNA488358) | compost metagenome | feature: garden; material: soil; isolation source: compost soil in crotononitrile-enriched culture | place: Germany: Experimental Botanical Garden Goettingen | collected 2016-01-27 | reverse complement strand
GGACTTCAGCTTCTCCTTGTGCTTGACGCCGAAATGCTGCTCCTCGTCGACGATGACGAGGCCTAGATCCTTGAAGCCGACCTGATCGGCCAGCACGGCGTGGGTGCCGACCACGATCTCGAAACTGCCGTCCTTCAGACCCGCACGGGTCTCGTTCGCGTCCTTGGCCGTGACCATGCGCGACAGGTGGCGCACCTTGATCGGCCAGCCGGCGAAGCGCTCGCTGAAGGTCTTGAAGTGCTGACGCGCCAGCAGGGTCGTCGGACAGACGACGGCGACCTGTTGGCCGCTCATGGCCACGACGAAGGCGGCGCGCAGGGCGACCTCCGTCTTGCCGAAGCCGACGTCGCCGCAGATCAGGCGGTCCATCGGCGTGCCCTTGCCCAGGTCCTCCAGCACGTCGCCGATGGCGTTCAGTTGGTCGTCCGTCTCCTCATAGGGGAAGCGGGCGCAGAACTCGTCGAACAGACCTGCGGGCGGCACGATGGCGTCGGACACCCTCAGCGCCCGCTTGGCGGCCAGAGCGATCAGCCCCTCGGCCATGGCGCGCAGACGCTCCTTGGCCTTGGCCTTGCGCGCCTGCCAGCCCGCGCCGCCCAGACGGTCCAGTTGAACCCCGTCGGCGTCCGTCCCGTAGCGAGTCAGAAGGTCAATGTTTTCAACCGGCAGGTAGAGCTTGCTCTCACCCGCATAGAGGAGTTCGAGGCAGTCGTGCGGCGCCTCCTGAATCTCCAGCGTGCGCAGGCCTTCGTAGCGGCCGATGCCGTGATCCAGGTGCACCACCAGATCGCCCGCCGTCAGGGCCGAGGCCTCGGCCAGGAAGTTGGACGCTCGTCGCTTACGCTTGGGCCGGGCCAGGCGGTCGCCTAGGATGTCGGTCTCGGAGATGACGGCCAGGTCGTCGGTGACGAAGCCGTGTTCGACCGGCAGCACCGCGCGCAGATAGAGGCCCTCCGGCGCGCCCTGCACGTCGTCCCAATCGCGCACCGCCACGACATGCGTCAGGCCGTGGTCGCCCAGCATGGCGGCCAAGCGCTCGGCCGAGCCCTCGGACCAGGAGGCGAACAGGACGCGCTTGTCCTGTCCTTTCAGCGCCTCGGCGTGCTGGGCCACAGCTGCGAACAGGTTGACGCTGTCCTGCGACCTCTCGGCGGCGAAGCTGCGGCCCAGACGGCCGCCCGCGTCCTCGCCCGACTCGGCGGCCAGCGGCGACAGGCGGCGCACGGCGCGGCCCGCCAGGGCGCTGTTCCAGTCGCCGTCGTTCACATACAGCCGTTCGGGCGGCAGGGCGCGATAGGCGGCCCCGCCCTTGCCCTTCGCCGCCTCCTTGCGCGCCTCATAGGCGTCGACGGTCAGGTTCCAGCGCTCGTGGCGCGCCTGCTCCGCCTGGCTGTCGAGGAAGACCGGCGCGGCGTCCGGCAGATAGTCGAACAGCGTGTCCAGCCGGTCGTAGAACAGCGGCAGCCAGTGCTCCACGCCCTGACGGCGCGCCCCCTCGCTGACGGCGGCGTACATCGGCTCGTCGCCCGGCGCGCCGAACAGGTTCAGATAGCCGCTGCGGAAGCGTGAGATGGCGTCCGCGTCCAGCAGCACCTCCGACACCGGCGACAGGGAGACGGCCTTCAGCTGGCGCGTCGAACGCTGGGTCTCGGGATCGAAGGCGCGGATCGATTCCAGCTCCGAGCCGAACATGTCGAGCCGCACCGGCTCGTCGAACCCCGGCGGGAAGACGTCGATCACCCCGCCGCGGATGGCGTATTCGCCACGTTCCGACACGGTGGATGCGCGCACATAGCCGTTGGCCGCAACGTAACGTTCCAGAGCGGTCGTATCGAGATCAGCGCCGACCTTGGCCGCAAACCCGGCCCCAGTGACGGCGCTGCGCGGCGGCGTGCGCTGGGCGGCGGCCGCGACGGTGGCGACCACCAGCAGCGGGGTCCTGTCCGCCGGGTCGCGCGTCGCCAGCCGGGTCAGGGTCGCCATGCGCTGGGCCGCGACCGAGGCCGTCGGGCTCAGCCGATCATACGGCAGGCAGTCCCAGGCTGGATATTCAAGAACTTCAACATCTTTGGCGAAGAACCGGAATGCCTGGATGAAATTGCCCGTGCGCTGATAGTCGCGCGCGACGAACAGGGCCAAGCCGCCTTGGGCCTTGATGCGTTCGGCGACGATCAGGGCGTCCAGCCCCTCCGGCGCGCCGCCCAGTTCGACGTCTGTCCGCACAGGGCCCGCGTCCATCAGCCGATACCCTTGGCCACTTCGGCCGCGACGTGTTCACGCATGAAGGCGCGGATGCGGGCCAGCATCGGTCCGTCGAACTCGGGCGGGGTCGGCTCGCGCTCGATGATCCAGGCGTAGAGGTATTGGTCTTCCTCATCCAGCAGGGTCTCGAGCTCCGTCAGTTCGTCGTCGCTCAGCGTCGGCGCCACCTGATCGACGAACGGGCCCAGCACCATGTCGGCTTCGCGAAAGCCCCGGCGCCAGGCGCGGAAGGCGAGACGCCCGAGGCGCGTCTTGCGGTCGTCGGTGTTCTGGGCGTCCTCGGGACGTGCGTCGATATCGGCCACGCGGTTTCCTTGCCTGTCCGTTCACTTCGGTAAGAGGCGGATCAGATAGCGTTCCAGACGCCGCTTCGCCAGCTATGCTGTCCAATGATGAGGCCCGAGATTCTCTTTCCCCTGTTTGCGGACGTCTCCACGCTGAAGGGCGTGGGGCCGCGCAGCGCGCCCCTGGTGCAGAAGGTGGCGGGTCCGCTGGTGCGCGACGTGCTGTTCCTGTCGCCCAGCGGGGTGATCCAGCGCCGCCGCACCACGGCGATGGAGGCCGTCGACGGCGAGATCGGCGTGTTTGAGGTGACGATCGACCGGCTGATCCCGCCGCACAAACCGGGCGCGCCGATCAAGGTGCGCGCCATCGACGAGACCGGCTTCGTCCATCTGATCTGGTTCGCCGGCTCGCCGCGCCATATCGAGGGCCTGGCTCCGCGCGGCGCACGGCGTCTGGTGACGGGCAAGGTCGAGCGCTTCAACAATGAAGTGCAGATCGCCCACCCCGACTACATCCTGCCGGCCGAGAAGGCGGATGAGATTCCACTGTCCGAGCCCGTCTATCCGGCGACGCAGGGGTTGAGTTCGCGCCAGATCCGCAAGCTGGCCCAGGGGGCGCTGGCGCTGGCGCCCGAACTGCCGGAATGGCAGGAACCGAACTGGCTGGCGGCGCGGCGCTGGGTCGGCTGGCGCGCGGCGCTGGAGACCCTGCACGCGCCGATGAGCGAGGCGGACCTGACCCCGGATGCGCCTGAGCGTCAGCGTCTGGCCTATGACGAACTGTTCGCCCACCAGCTGGCCCTGGCCCGTCGCCGGCGCGCGCGCCACATCACGCCCGCCGCCCGCATCACGCCGGGCGAGGCCTCTGCCCGCCTGCTGACCGCCCTGCCCTTTGCCCTGACCGGCGCGCAGGAGCAGGCCGTCGCCGAGATCCGCGCAGACCTGGCGTCCGGCGAGCAGATGGGGCGGCTGCTGCAGGGCGACGTCGGCTCGGGCAAGACGGCGGTCGCGGCCCTGGCCCTGGCCGACGCGGCGTCCAGCGGCTTCCAGGCCGCGCTGATGGCGCCGACCGAAATCCTGGCGCGCCAGCACCACGACAAGCTGTCGCCCCTGCTGGATCAGGCCGGTGTGCGCAGCTTGCTGCTGACCGGGCGCGACACCCCGGCCGCGCGGCGCGGCAAGCTGGCGGCCCTGGCCTCGGGCGCGGCCCAGGTCGCCATCGGCACCCACGCCCTGTTCCAGGACGCGGTGCAATTCCACAGGCTGGCGCTGGCCGTCATCGACGAGCAGCACCGATTCGGCGTGCGCGAGCGTCAGCGGCTTCAGGCCAAGGGCGATCCGGCTCTGGGCGGCGTCCACCTGCTGACCATGTCGGCGACGCCCATTCCGCGCACGCTGGAGCTGACGCAATACGGCGAGCTGGAGGTCAGCCGCCTGATGGAGAAGCCGCCGGGTCGCACGCCCGTGACTACAGCCGTCCTGCCGCTGGCGCGCATCGGCGAGGTGGCGAAACGGCTGAAGGCGGCTGTCGCGGCCGGCGCTCAGGCCTATTGGATCTGCCCGCTGGTCGCCGAGTCCGAAGCCATCGACCTGGCGGCCGCCGAGGATCGGGCCGAGGACCTGCGCAAGCTGCTAGGAACGGAGGTCGGCCTGGCCCACGGCCAGATGCCCGGCGCCGAGCGCGAGGCGGTGATGGCTGAGTTTGCGGAGGGCCGCCTGCCCGTCCTGGTCGCCACGACTGTGGTCGAGGTCGGCGTCGACGTGCCCAACGCCTCGATCATGGTGATCGAGCACGCCGACCGCTTCGGCCTGGCGCAGCTTCACCAGTTGCGCGGGCGCGTGGGGCGCGGCGCCAAGGCCAGTTCCTGCATCCTGCTGTATGGCGGCGAAGACGGCGGCCTGGGCGAGACGGCGAAGGAACGGCTGGAGACCCTGCGCCGCACCGAGGACGGTTTCGTCATCGCCGAAGAGGACTTCCGTCTGCGCGGCGGCGGCGACCCGCTGGGCCTGAAGCAGAGCGGCTTCCCGGCCTATCGCTTCGCCGATCCGATCCGGCATCGTTCCCTGTTGCTGGCGGCGGCGGACGACGCGCGCCTGCTGCTCGGCCGCGATCCTGATCTGACCAGCGAGCGCGGTCAGGCCGTGCGCCTGCTGGAAGCCCTGTTCGACTGGAAAAACGAACGCCCCTCAGCGGACTGAGGGGCGTCGTAAATCTCGGCGATGTCCTGAAGGGATCAGCCCGCGTTGCGGGCGATGCGTTCGACTTCCTTGCGGACCTGGGCCTCGACGATGGCCGGAAGATTGGCGTCCAGCCAGTCCTTCAGCATCGGCCGCAGCATTTCGCGGACCATGGCCTCGACCGTGTTGCCGCTCATGAAGTTCAGGTCGGCGGCCGAGGAGGCGACCGGCGCGGGCTCCGGCCTCTGGAAGGTCGCGGCCAGGCCGGCGAAAGCCGAGGCGGCGCTCGCGGCGGCCGTTTCACCGACCAGGGCGTCCGATTCGGGGGTGTCCGCTTCGAGGGCGGGCGCGGCGAAGGGTTGGGGCTCCGGCTCGGCCGGGAACGGGGCGGCGTCCGCCACATCCAGGTCGCCGATGGCCTCTGCGGCCGACGCCTCATAGGGCTCGGTCAGCTCCAGCACCTCGTCCTCGGGCGCCGCCGGCTCAGGCTCGACGACGGCAAGCTCCGGCGCGGCTTCCGGCGCCGCTTCAGCGCTCGGAGCGGTTTCGGCCGGGGCGTCGTCTTCGGAAATAATCCGGCGAATCGACGCCAGAATTTCTTCCATCGTCGGTTCCTGGGCGGCTTGTTCGGTCATGTCGGAACCTCAACCTCGGCGCTCGAACGGGGATGATCGCCGGCCGATACGGACTAAGGCAGGCGACGATGGGAGCCGAGTCCGCAGACTCGCCCTCCCCCTCACTCCTGTCGTCGCATCAACGCCCGCCGGAATCAACGGACGTTTTGCCGTTCCGTATTCAGCCTTGGGGAGCGGTGCGGACGACCTCGCCCTTGAGTTGGCGATCCACCGGCGCGTCCTCCACGTCAGCGGCCGGGGTCGTGGGCGGCGCGGCGATTCGGTCGATGGCCTCGACCACGCCATCCCAAGGCAGTGCGCCGCGGTTGCGCACGGTGCGATAGTTGTCGGCCGGATCATAGGCGTCGATCGAAGGGTCCAGGTTCGGGCCGCCGAGGCGTCCCATGGCCGCCAGCAGCTGGGCCTGGGCCACGTATTCGTTGCGGCGAGCGCTGGCCAGCGCCACCTCGGCGCTGCGCAGCTCAAGCTCCTGGTTCAGCACGTCCAGGGTGGTGCGCAGGCCCACCTGGGCCTCCTGGCGCACGCCTTCGGCGGCCACGGAGGCGGCGCGCACGGCTTGTTCGCCCGCCTGGACGCTGGAGCGGGCCGAGGCGCTCTGGGCGTAGGCCGAGCTGACCGCCTGCAGGACCGAGCGACGTTCGCCCTCGACGTTGATCTGAGCAGCGTTGGCGCGTTCCAGGGCCTGGGCGACGCGCGAGCGGTTCAGGCCGCCGGTGAACAGGGGCACAGAGACGGTGGCGCCGGCCGTGAAGCTGGTGCGGTCGCCCAGATCGAAGCCCGACAGATCATTGGCCGAGCCGCCATAGGAGGCGTTCAACCGTGCCGACGGCAGGTATTCCGCGCGGGCCGCCGCCACATTGGCCTCCGCCGCCTGCTGGGCAAAGACGGCCGACAGGACGCCGGGGTTCTCGGCCAGGCCCACGTCCATGGCGCTGTCGAAGTCCGACGGAAGGCCGGGCAGGACCGGCAGGGTCTGGAGGTTGGACGGCGCCTGTCCGACCACGGCGGCATAGGCCGCGCGCGACACCGACAACTGGGCCTGGGCGCTCGCCAGGTCGGCCTCGGACTGGGCCAGGCGCGCTTCGGACTGGGCCACATCGGTGCGGGTGATCTCGCCGACCTCGAAGCGGGCGTTGGATTCGTCCAGCTGGCGGCGCAGGACGGTCAGGTTTTCCTGGCGGATGCGCAGGATCTCCAGATCGCGGGTAACGTCGGCATAGGCCTGGATGACCGACACCATGACCTGCTGCTCGACCTCGCGCAGATTCTCGCGCCCGGCCAGGACGTTGGCTTCGGCCGCGGCGATGCCGTGCGACACGCGCCCGGCGGTCCAGATGTTCTGGCTCAGGCTGACGCTGGCGCTGGCGCCGTCGCTTTCGACCGTGCCGCCGGCGGTCGTGCTGGTCGCCGGCAGGGTTCCGACAGCATCGGCCACGCCGTCGCCGTTGGTGTCGATCGGAAAAGTCCGCGCCGGGGCGGTCGTCGTCACCCGGTCCGTACGGGTACGGCTGTAATCGACGCCTGCGGAAGCGTTGATCGTCGGCCGCAGCCCGGCGCGCGCCTGGACGATGCTTTCGTCCAGGGCCCGCTGATTCGCCCGCTGGGCCAGCAGGGTCGGATTGGTGCGATAGGCCAGGCTGATGGCTTCCTGCAGCGACTCGGCGAAGACCGGCGTCGCCCCCATCGTCAATGCGACCAGTGCGACCGAAGCGAGCGCGCGCGAGCGTTTCAACATGAACCTGTCCCTGCCTGACGCCCCCATCCGGCGCGCCTGTAGTGCGTTGTAACGGCGTAGTTGGCGGCTAGGCTCGCCTGACGCCAGTTAAGTTTTTTTCACGCAGCACGGCGCCGCTTCCGTCGCCGGCAGAGGCTCAGAGCGCAAACGCCGGGGCCGGGACCATTTCGGCCAGCAGTTCAGGCGCCGCGTCGAACAGCTCGCGACGCGACACGCCTTCGCGGCCGCGTACATACAGGACCGCCGTTCCGCTCGCGCCCTTGCGCTCGACCACGGCCAGGCGCCCGCCCGGCCGCAGAGCCTCCAGCCAGGCGTCGGGACGCTCGGTCACCGCGCCCTCGCTGACGATCAGGTCATAGCCCCCGCCGTGGGGCTGGGTCAGGGGCGCGACCACGGTTTCGACGCCCGCCTCCGCCAGGGCGGCTCCCACCACCTCAAACACGGCGGGGTCGGATTCCTGGGCCGTCACCGTCAGGCCCATGTGCGCGAGGACCGCGGCGGCGTAAGGGCCGGCGATCACCAGGGCCTTCTCGCCGGCGCGGGCGTCCACGCCTTGCAGCAGCTTGGCGACGTCGCGCGGCAGCATCAGGCGGCGATTCCCGGCGATCTCGGGCTCGACGTCGGCATAGGCGGAGAAGACGCGGTCGGGGGCGCAGAATCGCTCACGCTCCACGGCGCCGATTGCGGCCTGAAGCTCCCGGTCCGTGACGTCATTCACGCGGACTTGGGTGTCCAGCATCACCTTGCGGGCGGCGGTGAAATCCATGATGCGAGGTCCTTCAGGTCGGCTTAAGCAAAGAAATGTGCCGCGCTTATAGGTCCGCGCGTTGCAGCGGACAATCCGATCTGATAGCTCACGGCCCTCGCGATGGCGGGGCCCTTGGAAAAGGGGCCGCGGCCTGATGGCGGAGTGGTGACGCAGAGGACTGCAAATCCTTGCACCCGGGTTCGATTCCCGGTCAGGCCTCCATCGCGACGAACGCCGAGAAAGCCGCCCTTCGGGGCGGCTTTCTTGTTTTCAGCCCGCGGCGGCCGCCGTCGTCAGGTGGTGCAAGGCCACGGCGCTGGTCGCCGCCACGTTCAGCGAATCAAATCCGCCCGCCATGCGAATCCCGACCGGGCGGCAGCGCGCGATGATCTCGCGCGGCAGGCCCGGTCCCTCGCTGCCCAGCAGCACGGCCGTGCGCCGCCCTGGCTTCAGCTCCGCCAGCGTCTGTTCGGCCGAAGGCGTCAGGGCCAGCACTTCGAACCCCCTGCCCTGCAGCAGATCGACCATGGTCTCGGCGCTCAGACCGGTCGCCATGGGCGTGCGCAGCACAGCCCCGACGGAGACGCGAATGGCCTTGCGATAGAAGGGGTCGCAGCAGGTCCGGTCCAGCAGCACGGCCCCAACCCCGAAGGCGGCCGCATTGCGAAACAGGCCGCCGATGTTGTCGTGGTTGCCGATGCCGCAGGCGGCGACGACCACGGCCTCTTCCGGCAGGGCGTCCAACAGCGCTTCGGGATCGACGGGCTCAGGTTTGCGTCCGAGCGCCAGAATACCCCGGTGCAGGTCAAAGCCCGCCGCCGCGTTCAACACCGCCTGTGGCGCGACATGGACCGCTACGTTCCGGGGCAGGCGTTCCAGCACATCTCTGAGCCCCTCCAAACGCTTCTCCGCGATCAGCACCGCGACCGGCGCGCAGCGCGAACTATCGGAGGCAAGCACGCGCAGCACCACCTCCCCCTCGGCGATGAACAGGCCCTGCCGTCCCGTCAGGTCGCGTTCCTTCACGTCACGAAAGGCAGCGATACGGGGATCCAGCGGATCGTGAACGGCGATCGGGGTCATGGCGGACCTTGTAGCGGAACTCCCGCTGAAAAATTTAGGCGTTTTCTGCCTTTTACCGGTTGCATGAATCGAAAAGGCGCTGCTATACGCCGGCCTCCCCCGAGGGGATGTTCCGCGGTAGCTCAGTGGTAGAGCAGCCGACTGTTAATCGGCTGGTCGTAGGTTCGAATCCTACCCGCGGAGCCACTCGGGGGATTGATATCCCCAAACAATTTGATGTCGAGCGCCGGGCGCGCATCGCCCGAGGCGTCATCTTCGCCGCGCCCTGGTGTGCCCGCGCCGCCTTGGTCAGCCTGCTGGGCGCGCTCAAAGACCGCTGCAGCCGCCGCGTCAGACAAGAAAAGAGCCCGACGCGGAGCGCCGGGCTTTAAGTCATTCGGTGATGGTGGGTGTCCTCGAAAGAAGAAGACCCGACCTTGATCAACCGGTTTGGTTAATGCGGCATTAACGCTGTTCGGGCGTAATCAGGCATCGGCGTCTGGGAACCAGGTCGTTTGACGCGCCTCGCCTGACAGGGCGCGCGTCGTGCGCCAGCCGCCGCCCGCGCGTTCGACCTGCTCAGCAGGCGCGCCCGGCCCAGGATAGCGAAAGACGCGCCCGTCCACATCGACCTCGGCGGCCCGGTCGCCGACGACCGGCACGACGGCGTTCCAGCGGCCCTGGGCGTCCGCCACGGTTTCGGCGGCCCCGCCGCCGGCGCGCACGACGACCTTCTGACCGGGCGCGGCCCGCCCCGAGGCGATCAAGCCCCGACCATCGCCGTCCAGGGCGTCCAGAGCCGGCCCCGGCGTCAAGCGCAGGCTTGGTCCTCCATCGGTCAACAGCGCAGCCAGCGGTCCGCCTTCGTCGGCTAGAAACAGTCGCTGCGGCCCCGGCGTCGTGGCCTGACCGATCTGGATCTCGGGGGTCAGTATCTGGCCGAGGGCCGATGCGCCGACGTGCAATTCAAACCGCCCCCGCGCGTCGGAGCCTGCCGCCATGACGGCGCCGCCGCCGCCGCTTAGAATCACCCGCGCGCCCGGCGCCGCCTCGCCGCGCACAAGGACGCCCCCCGACGACTGCGAAGTGACGCTGGTGATGCGCGGCGTGGCCATCCAGTCGCCTTCCGCAGCCTCGCCGGAGCCAGGGCCCGTCCCGGTCTCCGGCTGGCCGGGCGCGCCGCACGCCGAAAGCGCCGCGCCTAGCGCCAGGCTCAAACTTATCAGGAGGCCGATCCTGCGTTTCATCCTGTCCCGCATCGCTATAGGCTGTTTGTCCAGATAGACGTCCCGGCCCGATTGGCCCAGTCCGCCTGTGTTCTTTCGTCGCCAAAGATCCCCAAAGGTCCCATGTCCCTGCCCTCCGTCAACATTGCCCCGTTCGAGGGCCGGTCCGTCTGCCTGTTCTGCGGCTCGTCCGACGGAACCGATCCGCGCTACGTCCAGGCGGCGGCGGAGTTCGGTCAGGCCGTGGCCGAGGCGGGGTGGCGTTTCGTCTATGGCGGCGGCGGCGTGGGCCTGATGGGCGCCTCGGCGCGGGCGGCCCATGCGGCGGGCGGGCGCGTCGTCGGCATCATGCCGGCCTTCCTGCGCAGCCGCGAACGCCTATTCGACGAAGTGGAGACCATCGTCGTCACCTCCATGCACGAGCGCAAGCAGCTCATGTATGATGAATCCGACGTCTTCGTCGTCGCCCCCGGCGGCGTCGGCACGCTGGAGGAGGTGGTGGAGCTGCTGTCGTGGAAGCGGCTCGATCTCCACGCCAAACCCGTCATCTTCTTGAATCTGGACGGCTTCTGGGACGGTCTCTTCACCCTGATCGAGCATACGGTGGCGAAAGGAATGACGCCCGCCGATTTCCTGAACGCCTATGTCAGCGTCGCGTCGGTCGAGGGGGCGATCGAGGCCATGGAATCAGCTCAGGACACGCCTCACTTGAAACATGATCGCCGGTAAGTAAACGTGCGTCAGTAACGCTGATCCGTCATGCAAGAAGCTGGATTGACAGTTTTCTAAAAAAACGGACTATGGCGGTGCTGGGCGTGCGCCCTATCCTTATCGGAGAACTCTCTCATGCGTGCTCTTCTCGTCGCCGCCGTGCTTTTCGCGGCCGCTCCCGCCCTGGCTGACGCCCCCGCCACCAGCGCTGTCCTGGCGGACGCCGCCAAGGCCCCGTCTGGCCGCGTCATCGTCGACGGCGCCACTTGGCGCTGCGA
>RCUN01000970.1_pt1 | contig 11152 bp, 9 predicted proteins | sample 2166181 | NCBI WGS metagenome assembly RCUN01 (sample SAMN09932603, study PRJNA488358) | compost metagenome | feature: garden; material: soil; isolation source: compost soil in crotononitrile-enriched culture | place: Germany: Experimental Botanical Garden Goettingen | collected 2016-01-27 | reverse complement strand
GGAGCTTTCAGCAGATCTCCCTGATGGAACAGCAACTGGTGGCGACCCAGGAAAGTTTCGCGCGAATCAGCGAGGAAGCGGCAGGGCGCCTGCAGGACATTTCCGGAAAGGTCGTGGCCAGCCAGACCAGTGTCACCACCGACAGCGAGGCCTTGAAGCTGCAAATCCGCCAGCTGGAAGGCAAGCTCCAGGATCAGAGCACCCAGCAGCAAGGTGTGGCCGGCCAGGCCTCGGACCTGGACAAGCGGCTGGCGCAAATGACTGCGCAAACTACCGAAGTGGACAAGCGCCTTGCACTGATGACTGCCCAGGGCACCGAACATCAGGCGGTCAATACGCAGTTGCAGGCTGAGGTCAAAGCCTTGAGTGCTGAAGTGGCCGCCCTGAAAAGTGCCCCGTCCGACTCGGAAAAATTCGATGCACAGTTGAAAAGCCTGGGTGCCGACATCGTCGCCCTGAAAAAGCAAGGCAACCCGAGCGCTGCCATCGAGCGTCTCGAGCAAGATATCGTCGTGCTCAAGAGCGTGCAGGACAACCGTCCGGCCACCGCACCGGGCGCGACCAATACCGCTGAGTTCGATGCCTTCCGCAGCCAGGTCACCCGCAACATCAATACCCTTCAGGCGCAGATCCAGAACCTGCAACAGCAGTTGCGCGCCCGGCAGTAATACGAGCACTTGTGGCGAGGGGGCTTGCTGTGGCGAGGGGGCTTGTCGGAATGCCGCACCACCCCGTTCGGCTGCGCAGCAGTCGTAAATCAGGTACCGGGGTTTATCTGGCAAACCGCGGCGAATGGATTTGGGGCGGCTTCGCCACCCAACGGGGGCAAGCCCCCTCGCCACAAAAGCCCAGCGCACCACAGCATTCCGTGTTTTCCTGAATATCCATGCCTCCCCCATTGCCGTCTACGCTCTTGAAACACCATCAGGAACGAGGGATGCGCAATGGGGTTTCTGCATAAGTCCGCCTTGCTGTTCGGCATGTTTTTACTGTGCCTGGGCCAGGCACAAGCCGCCGGGACGGAAAAGGACGACAGCAAGGCGGCCATCGCTCTGCTGGAAAAAGCCTTGGCCTACTACCACCAGAACGGTGACAAGGCCTTTGCGGCGTTCAGTCGCCAGGGCGAGTTTGTCGACAAGGACCGTTACGTCTTTGTGCTCGACACCAAGGGCGTGATGCTAGCCAGCGGCGGACCGTCGTCGGCGTTGATTGGCCGGGACGTGTCGCAGGTGCTGGGTCCGGACTTGCAGAAAACCTTCAAGGACGCCCTGAAGGTGCCGGAGGGCAATGGCATTCAACAGGCGGAGTATCGCTGGCAGAACTGGAGCGACGGCAAGGTCGAGCGCAAGCATGTCTACTACCAGCGCGTCGGCCAGAGGATTCTGGCGGTCGGTTATTACCTGCCCCGAGCCTCCGCTGAACAGGCCATGGCCTTGCTGAATAAAGCGGCAATCGATCTGGCCAGGGACGAAAAGGGCACCCTGACGGCGATCAATTCCCTCAAGGGCGGCTACCTGCAGGATGACCTGTATGTGTTTGTCGTCGACCTGGATACCCAGCGTTACGTGGCCCACGGCACCAACCTGCGGCTGATCAATACCGACTTCAGCAAGATCGTGGACCCGGAAGGCAAACCGGTGGGCGAGCCGATTCTGGCGTTGATGGCCCAGCAGGATTACGGCGAATACGAATACCGCTGGAAAAACCCGGTGACGGGCAAGGTCGAGAACAAGCATGCCTACCTGAAGAAGGTCGGGCATTTTCTGGTGGCTGTGGGGTATTACAGCCCTTGAATGGTAGTGACTGTCAGATCGCCTTCGTCGGAACGCCGCCCGGAGCAAGCCCGCTCCCACATTAGACCGAGTTCTTCATCAGCACGCGGTCAACTGTGGGAGCGGGCTTGCTCGCGAATACAGGCAACTCGGTCTACCTATCGAACCTTGTCCTCGCGCCCGCGCAACAACATGTTCGGCATGGCAATCGCCGCCGCCAGCCCCAGCAACGACACCATCGCACTGACCGTCAGCAAGTGCCGGAACGTCAGCAGCAATTCAGCACGCAAGGCGTTCTGCGCCTCACCCGGTGCGGCGTTCAATCCGTCGAGCAACACATTCCCCGAACTGCCTTCGGCAATCAGCGACGAGCCGGCCAGGTGCGCAAAACTTGAATCCTGCAACAAGGCCAGCAGCAGCGCCGACATCAATGCCACACCCACAGCACCGCCCAGCGAACGGAACAGGTTGGTGGTGCTGGTGGCGACGCCTATGTCTCGCTGGTCCACCGAGTTCTGCGTGCCGACCAACGATGTCGGGAACTGCATGCCTGAGGCAATCCCGCACAGCAGCATGAACAAGCTGCTCACGACGAACGCCTGCGGTGGGCTGAATGCCATGCCGGTAATCGCGATGGGCATCAGCGCGGCGCCGGTGAGGATCATCGGTTTGTAGCGTCCGGTCACGGAGGTGCGGCGGCCGGCGAAATACGCGCCAATCGGCAAGCCCATGGCCAGCGGCAGCAGGTGCAGGGCGGCGCTGTCGGCACCGGCGCCGGTGACGCTCTGGAAGCGCAGCGGCATCAATACAATCAGCGAGATGGCCTGGAAACTGGTGAAGAAAATCGTGCACCAGCACAGGATCGCATGGCGGTTGGCGAACAGATGCATGGGCAGCAACGGCTCCCGTGCCCGCCGCTCGTGCGCCACGAACAGTCCAAGCACCAGTACCGCACAAGCGAGCAGCGCCAGCACCTCGGCACTGCGCCAGGAATGACCCTGACCGACCTGCGTGATGCCCAGCAACAATGCCGTCAGCCCGATGATCATCAACACGGTGCCCAGGTAATCGATGACCGGTTTGCGTTGCGGAACCGGCAGGCCCACCAGCGTGCGATGGGCCACCAGCCAGGCACCGAGGCCCAGCGGCAGGTTGATCAGGAACACCCAGCGCCAGGACAGGTATTCGGTCATGTAACCGCCGAGCACCGGGCCGGCCACGCTGGCCACCGCGTACATGCTGCTGAAATAGCCCTGATATCGACCGCGCTCCCGTGGCGGCACGATGTCACCGATGATCGCCTGGCTCACCGAAATCATCCCGCCGGCCCCGATGCCCTGGAAGATTCGCGCCAGTACCAGTTGTTCCATGCTCTGTGCCATGCCGCAGAACACCGACGCCAGGGTGAACAGGCCCATGCCGAACAGCATCAACTTGCGCCGCCCGTACAGGTCGCCCAGTTTGCCGTAGATCGGCACCGCCACGGTCATGGCCACCATGTAGCCGGAAATCACCCAGGCCAGCAGGCTGACGTCCTTGAATTGCGCAGAAATGGCCGGCATCGAAACGGCGACGATGGTCTGGTCCAACGCACCGAGAAAGATCGCCAGCATCAGGGCGATCAGCACGCTGCGAATGGCCGGTTTGGGCGTTTCAGGCTGATGGAGATTGGTCACGGGAAAACCTGCGGGCAGTGATTGACCCGCACGAGGCAAGGCGAGCGGGGATGCTCGCCAGTGTAAGTCGATAGCAGGCTATTCGATAGCCTCATAAGGAAGCCCGACGTAGTTTTCCGCAATGGTTTTTCGACCCGCCTCGGAACCGATGAAATAGTCCAGTTCCGACTCGGCAATGCGCTGGCTAAAGGCATCGTGGTCCTCGAAACGGTGCAGCATCGAGGTCATCCACCAGGAAAACCGCTCGGCCTTCCACACCCGGCGCAGGCAGATTTGCGAGTATTTCTCCAGCAGATCAACGCGGTTTTCACGGTAAACCTTGAGCAGGATATTGAACAGCGTACTCACATCGCTGGCTGCCAGGTTCAGGCCCTTGGCGCCGGTGGGCGGAACGATGTGCGCCGCATCGCCGACCAGGAACATCCGCCCGTATTGCATCGGTTCGACCACGAAGCTGCGCAGCGGCGCGATGCTTTTTTCGATGGACGGGCCGGTCACCAGTTTGTCTGCCAACGCTTGTGGCAACCGCGTCTTGAGTTCATCCCAGAAGCGTTGATCCGACCAGTTATCGACATGATCGCTGGTGGGTACTTGAAGGTAGTAACGGGTGCGTGTCGGCGAGCGCATGCTGCACAGGGCAAAACCACGCTCATGGCGGGCGTAGACCAGTTCGTCGTGGACCGGTGGGGTATCGGCCAGGATCCCGAGCCAGCCGAAGGGGTAGATCCGTTCGAAGACTTTCAGGCTCTCGGCGGGAATCGATTGCCGCGCCACGCCATGGAAGCCGTCGCAACCGGCGATGTAGTCGCAATCGAGTCGCCAGGTCTCACCATCTTTCTCAAAAGTGACAAAGGCTTCATCGGTTTTCATACCGTGTGGAACGACGTTGGCTGCCTGGTAAATCGTTTGCGCGCCGGCCTCCCGACGGGCGGCCATCAGGTCCCGGGTGACCTCGGTCTGGCCGTAGATCATCACGGTTTTGCCACCCGTGAGGGCGTGCAGATCGATGTGCACCTGGCGCCCGTCGAGGGCCAGTTCGAAGCCGCCATGCACCAGCCCCTCGGCGTCCATGCGCTGACTCACGCCGGCCTGGCGCAACAGCTCTACCATGCCTTGTTCAAGCACGCCGGCGCGGATTCGGTCCAGTACATAGTCTGGGGTCTGACGTTCGAGAATGAGGGTGTCGATACCGGCGTTGTGCAGCAATTGGCCGAGCAACAAGCCTGAAGGGCCGGCACCAATGATGGCGACCTGGGTTTTCAGCGTTTTCATTGTTTTTATGACTCGCAAGCTTCACGCGACCAGGGGCGGTGAATGATTTTTATGGATCGAGTGCTTGCATTTTTCCCTTGCGAGTCTGTCAATTGAAGGTGAAAACTGAGCCGATAGCTGTACATTCTGCCAATCGGTGCGATTATCGCCCCAGATCAACCCCGAGGCCTGGATTGAAGTGATGAACAAGCCTGACCTGCCTTCGATTCCGGTGTTCAAGCTCTACGGTGAAAGCCTGGATTGGCCGACCCCGGACTTGCTGCACTGTGAGACCATTTCCAAACGCAGCCGCGAACATCATTGGGAAATCAAACCCCACCGCCACGCTGATTTATGCCAACTGCTCTTCGTATTCAAAGGTCAGGCAGAGCTTGAAATCGAAGGCCAACGTACGCAACTGGTGGAACCGGGGATCCAGATCCTGCCACCGCTGTCGGTTCATGGCTTTCGCTTTTGCGAAGACGTGGAGGGCTTTGTCGTGACCCTGGCCGCGCCGCTGATCGCCCACCTGCAGATGCAGTTGGGACACTCGGTCAATGCCCTGGCCCAGGCCGAAAGTTACCCGGCAGGCAAGGACGCCGAGTACCTCAACAGCCTGTTCAGTGCCCTGCAGAGCGAATACAACAGCCATCAACCGGCGCGGGAAATGCTCATGCATTCGCTGGTCAGCGTGATCGTGGTGTGGGTCAGCCGCCAGGTGATCCAGCGTCGCACCGCCATGGCGCGACCGCAGCGGGCCCGGGAATACCTCAACGGCTTTATTCAACTGGTGGAAGAGACTTATCGCCAGCACGTCAAGGTCGAGGATCTGGCGCACCGGCTGGGGATTTCCGTGTCGCACCTCAACGGCACCTGCCGTGAGCTGGCGGGGCAACCGGCGTTGCAGATCATGCACGAACGGCAATTGCTGGAGGCCAAGCGCTTGCTGACCTACACCAGCATGACCATTTATGAAATGTCCGACGTGTTGGGGTTTTCCGATCCGACCAACTTCACGCGCCTGTTCCGGCGTCGTGTGGGGATTTCGCCCAAGGCCTTCCGCGACCGCTTGAAGGCCGATCAGGACAACGAAGCCTGACCCCCTTCGTTACCGGAGGGCGTTGAGGGTGGCGTTGTGGGGGATGCAGCGCTCGAAGTTGCAGCTCGCGGCTTCACGGGGCAGGTTGCGCAGTTGCTCGACGCGCCAGGCGGCAGCGCCATACAGCCCGAGCGTGACCGCGCAGGTGATGAAGATCGCGAGGTATCTTCTTGTTCTGATGTTCATGGCGTTGACCTCTGAACCAATACCTTTCGGTATTACTTTGAGCATAGGTCAGCGCTGGTGGGTTGCCAGCAATAGCGCGGTATTCAGAATACTGATGCCCCCTGTGGGAGCGGGCTTGCTCGCGAAGGCGGTATTTCATGCACAAAATTTGCGTCGGATGTACCGACCTCTTCGCGAGCAAGCCCGCTCCCACATATTGATCGGGTTACAGGCCCACATCCCACTCCGGTACCTCCGGAAATCTGAGCACCAGAAAGTCCAGCAAGCTGCGCAGCGCCACCGGCATGTGCTTGCGTGAGGCATACACCGCATACACGTTCATTTGCCGGGGTTCGGCCGCCGGCAGCAGGCGAATCAATTCGCCGCTGTGAATGTGCACGCCGGCCTGGTAGGTGGGCAGCATCGCCACCCCGGCGCCGGCGATCGTTGCGCGCAACAGTGTGCTGGCCTCGTTGGCGCTGATGTTGCCCTGCACCGGTACTGAAACCTGCTCGCCGTCCTGCTCGAAATGCCAGAGGCTTTTGCCGAAGTAGGAGTGGGTCAGGCAATTGTGCAGGCTCAGGTCCTCGACCCGTTGCGGCACCGGATACTCGCGCAAGTAAGCAGGGGAAGCGCAGATCACCGAGCGGCAAACCGTCAGGCGACGGGCGATCAGGTTCGGGTCCAGGTCGTTGCTGGTGCGGATCGCCAGGTCGATGCGCTCATCCACCAGGTTCACGGTGCGGTCGAGCATCTGCATGTCGACGCTGACGCCGGGGTAGCGCTTGACGTACGCGGCCATGGCATCGGCCAGTTGCGCCTGACCGAACGAGGTGCTGACACTGATCCGCAGCAGGCCGCGCGGTGCGTCGTCCGGTTCGCTGACGGCGGCTTGCATGTCGCTGGACAACTCGAGCATCTGCCGGCAGCGGGGCAGGATCTCGTTGCCGGCGGCGGTCAGGCTCAACTTGCGTGTGGTGCGATGCATCAGGCGCGCGCCAACCCAATCTTCCAGTTCCGCCAGATACCGCGACACCACCGGCCGTGACAGCTCCAGGTGATCGGCGGCGGCCGACTGGCTGCCGAGGTCGACCACCGTGACGAACACACGCATTGCTTGAAGACGATCCATGATTTGCCCGCTTTCAGAAACAAACTATGTTCAAGCATCGCATTTTTTGTACCGAGTCAGGCAACTAAGCTCTGTTCCTCTGTGTAGGAGCGAGCTTGCTCGCGATGGTCGTTAACGATAACGCGGGATACCGGTTATACGCGGCGCCTTCAAGTCCATCGCGAGCAGGCTCGCTCCTACAAAAGGCATCGCCAAACATGGCATCGGGATCACGGAGCAACAGATGATCGGTTTCACCTCACTTAAGCGAGTTTTGCTGGCCACCACCTTCGGTTTTGCCGCCCACGCCAGCGCCTCGACCCTGACGCTGGATGTCTACAACCCCGGCGAAAAAGCCATCTTCCCGGTGACCTCGGTGCTGGTCAGCGGCGAAAAGGAAGCGATTCTGGTGGATGCCCAATTCGGCAAATCCCAGGCCGAGCAGGTGGTGGAAAAAATCCGCGCCAGCGGCAAGCAACTGACCACCATCTACATCAGCCACGGTGACCCGGACTACTACTTCGGCCTCGACACCCTGACGGCCGCGTTCCCCAAGGCCAAGGTCCTCGCCTCGCAGCCAACCGTTGATCACATCAAGCAAACCGTCGAAGGCAAACTGGCTTTCTGGGGGCCGAAAATGGGCGCCGATGTGCCGGCCAAAACCATCGTGCCGGACGTGCTCAAGGGCGACAGCCTGGTCCTTGAAGGACAGAAGTTGCAGGTGCTTGGACTTGAGGGGCCGCAGCCGGATCGCAGCTTTGTGTGGATTCCGTCGATCAAGGCTGTAGTCGGCGGTGTCGTGGTGGCGCAAAACATCCACGTGTGGATGGCTGATACGCAAACGGCACAGTCCCATGCCGATTGGTTGGCTACGCTGCATTCCATTGAAACCCTGAAACCGCAGGTCGTGGTGCCGGGCCATTACCTCGGCGAGAGCGGTCGCTCCCTGGCAGCCGTGCAGTTCACCGCCAATTACATCAAGGCCTTCGACGAAGAAACTGCCAAGGCCAGGGATTCTGCTGAACTGATTGCGGCAATGAAAAAACGCTTCCCGGCACTGGGCGATGAAAGCTCCCTGGAACTGAGCGCCAAAGTCGCCAAGGGCGAGATGAAGTGGTAAGTCGTTAATTGTTCCCACGCAGGTGGGAATAGACTTGTACAAACACCTCGAATGTTCGGGGTGTTTGTGTAGGAAACATAAAATTCAATAGTAGCTCGAAGCTCAGGTCATTTTCCCCGTCGACAATGAAATGTACTTCGTGTTTTTTGTTGTGTGGGCGTTTTTTGAACGTCTTGAGAGTTCGCATAAATGATAAAAGTTCCATGTGTATTGGTGGGGTATATAAATATCTCTGATGTGGTTGGATTTGAGGTTGTTTTTATTTGAGCGATTTTTAATCGGTGGTGATAAGTCCTACGTAGTTTGGTGTGGGCGGATGATAGTAGGTCGGTTGTTGGGGGGGTATTATTCTATGGTCATGAGCTCTATTCGTTGCTTTGTGATGCGTATGAATATTAACTCAATCGTGGGGAATATATGGAAATTGATCTGGAGACGGCTGCCAAGGAATTGGAGGTCACGGGGGAACAGGTTCTTTCACAGTTGGAAGGTATTAATAGCATAGTTGATGCTGCCAGATTTGTACCTGTGCAATACTTTGAAAAAAAGGCGGAAAATATTGATGATGAAACATTTATTGTCAAAAAAAATCATGTGGTAATGATTAAGCGTTATGTTCGTGCCGGGCTTTCGTTGCCAGTCAATATCGGTGATATTGAAAATTATCTTGGGTACAAAAACGCAGGGCATCCGCTGCTTGAACCGACAAGCATGCAGCAGTTCTATCAGGAAATTCATTCGCATGCTTTATCTTGGGCAACCTTGGAGCGAGAGACTAAAAACATCGGAAACAGACTGGACTTGTTTGCCAGAAATTTTTTTGAAAGCGGATCGGCGATCATCAATCTCTTGAAGGCATCCGAAACCTACAGGCGCGTGGAAGGCAATATAGATTCACTGAGTGATGATGAAAAAAAACAACTAGCGTCAATTCCACTGAGTAGTACCGAAACAAAGCGTGTTGAAAGCCTCCATAGGGCCCTTAAGTTTGCAAGAAAAGATGTTGCGGAATTTTACCTTGCGGTTGCTGATGTCAATGCTTTGGCTATTGAGTTTTCTCGAAAGATATCGGACGAGTTATTGATCAAGCTTTCACTCAAAATGAACGCTGTCGATGAGGCGAACATCGACAAAAATGAAGGTGTTGATGCACTTCGTAAACAAATAAAAGAGCTTGATGAGACAATTGCTGAAAAGCAAACAGAGTATGACTATCAGGTAGGGTATGCCTTTGCTGGTTTGGTATTCGGTCCACTGGGTCTGATAGTGACAGGCGGTATATTCGGCGCCGAAGCTGAAAAAACCAGAGCGCAGAAAAATGAATTGCTAGAGCAAAAGAATCGATTGGTTGTTCAGATGTCGGCTGCTCGCCTGTCTCAAAGTTTAATAACGCTGACGACAAATTTTTCCGAGATGCATGCATTAATGAAAGATGCTGAAATTGGTATCAAATGCATTGAGGATGTACTCGGTATTGTCTGGAATAGTCTGGGTGTGTCTTTGGAAGGGTTCGAAGACGGCGCGAGTGAGATGGATTTGATTTTGTTGGTGCTGAACCTTCAGGCGATTTTTAATCCGTGGAGAACTATTCAAGGGCATGCTCACGCGCTGTCTACGGTTTTTAATCAGGTTGTTGAGGGTAAGTAAATACTATGGTTCAAGGAGGAACTCTGCTATGAAAGACCATGAAACTATTACAAGTAATCATTATGTGGTGCCCGATACCGGCGCAATGAGACGTGCCAAGGATCGATTGAATATGAGTGTGAGTGACGGCGGATTTGATTTTTTGCCCTCGTCACGTGAGAAATTATTGAGTGTCAGTAGTGAGCTGAATGATGCACATCAGCAGTTGTTTGATGATGTCAAGAAAGTTACTGCGTTATTGGCCAACTCTGGCTTGGAAGAAACGTTGGCGAGTATTGAGGAACTGAATAGCAATATTGCATTGACTGCCTTGCAGAAAGATGAGCACGTTAGTCGGATGCTGGAGCATGGGGTCGCACGGGTTGCTGAGTCTCAGATCGCATTAGTGGTTGCCAATAAATATTTAGTTCGGGTAACCGAAGATTTTGTTGCGACCCGTTTTGCCGAGTCAACCATTAGTTTACGTCGTACCTTTGATAGTGAAGTGAACGCTATTGAACAGCGCATCGGGGCTGACGAGGGCGACCTGGAGACGTTAAAGAAGGATAAGCAGTTTATCGACGACGCTATCCAGAAATTCAAGGCCCCGGGCTGGCGGGATATTGTCAGTAGTCTGCTGCCAAGTGCAGAAGAAATCGAGGCCGCAATAAAGTTGGTTGCCACCGGGAAACCGGATAAGGAATTCTTGAAGCTAGTATTGAACAAGCTTCAAGGTAACTTTGAAGCGCTCGACCGGGGGCGTCAATTCACCGACCTCGCCCAAGCGCGGGACGCAGTGCGTGAGAGAATGAACGAGCTGAACGCCAGCATCAAGTCGGATCAATTACAAGTATGCGAGTTGCAGCGCAAGCTCGGTGCGTTGGATGAACTGGGCGCATTGGATTCGGTACTTTCAAGTTGGTCGGAGCAAGTCGCAAAGGTCGCTGAGGCATACTCGGATTTTCTCCGGGTAAACAACCCCAAATCGATCGCAGATGTGCCGACATTGAAGGGCACTGCCGAGCGTTTTGAAGTATTCTTGAATTACTTGAAGTCCATCAAAAAAAGCTGAGTGGTGATATCAGCAAAAGGCCATGCTTCGCGCATGGCCTGTCCGATTGAATGGGCCAACGCCAAGGTTCATCGCGCCTGTTCCACCAACCACTCCATCAGTTCGCGCAGTTTGGGCGAAGGCCCGGGTTTTTCCGGGAACACCAGGTAATACGCAAGACCTGTTTTCACCTTCAATTCGAATGGCGTGACCAGCCGCCCGGCACTCAGGTCATCGCCGATCAGCGACCAGTCGCCAATCGCCACCCCCGTTCCCTGGGA
>RCUN01000956.1_pt1 | contig 11272 bp, 9 predicted proteins | sample 2166181 | NCBI WGS metagenome assembly RCUN01 (sample SAMN09932603, study PRJNA488358) | compost metagenome | feature: garden; material: soil; isolation source: compost soil in crotononitrile-enriched culture | place: Germany: Experimental Botanical Garden Goettingen | collected 2016-01-27 | reverse complement strand
CCCATGGCGGCATCCGCTACATCGAGCCGCTATCGACGGCGCAGTGGGTGCCAGAGTCCATGGCGGGTGCTGGTATCCGTTAGGTCCGCGGCGAAGCAACTCCCGATCATGTATGACCGATGAATAACAAAGCCCCCAGGTTCAACGGAACCAGGGGCGCAGAAATCGGCCGGTCAAATGTAGCGAGGGGAATCTGGTCATTCAAAGCCGCGAAGGAAGGGGTCGACCACGTCTACGCGGTCCGACCTGAATCAGCTCTCAGAAGCGATCGTTGACTCGCCAACGGTTTCTGCCGCCAGCTTCAATCGGTCCGCTTTACAAATGTATTTAGGCTTGCTCTTCGGTGCCAGTTTGGCACTGGCCTTTTTGGCCTTAGCCTTGAACAGTTGCTTTAGTTTCTTTTGACGGTTCATTTTTTCTACTCGGTATGTCAGGTCTTGAATGATATCAGCTTAAGGCATTGGCCCAATTGTGCCGTTACAGACCAGCGAGTAAGAACGCCCATTAAAACGCCGAAAAGCCCGCCACCCTCAAGAGGATGGCGGGCTTTTGTGTTTTTGGCGTTACGTCACCTCAGGCTTCGTGCGTGCCAGTTGCTCCCGGGCAAATGCGCCGAGGGTCTTCAACGCCTTGGCCGCCGAACGCAGGTAGAAGGCTTGCAACTGGAACACGTGCCAGCGTGCGGCATACACCTCCAGGCGGCAATTCACCCCGCAGTCAAGCGCATGCTCGGCCAATCGGGTGGCGTCAGACAACAACAGCTCATGGTCACCGACCTGGATCAACATCGGCGGCAGCCCTTGCAGGTCCACCTCAAGCGGATAGCCCATCACCTGCGTACCGGCATACCAGCCCAGCCCTTGCTCCAGCCAACCGCGACGGATCATCGGATCCTGTTCTACCCGCGAGGTCATGGAAGCACCGCTCAGGCTGTCGTCAGTCACTGGCGACATCAGAAGCATGCCGGCGGCAAAATGCGGGTGAAGATCACGCAGCTTGAGCGCCAGAGCCAACACCAGCGCGGCACCCGCCGAATCGCCGGCCAGGAAGATTCGGTCAGCGGCATACCCCTGAGCCCGTAGCGCCTGATAGCAGGCCAGCGCATCGTCCAATGCCGCCGGGCAAGGATGTTCTGGCGCCAGGCGATAATCAGCTACCCACGCCGACATCCCCGAAGCCTTGGCCAAGCGGCCGGTGATGCTCCAATGTGTATCCGGCGAGCCTAGGCAGAACGCTCCGCCATGCAGGTACAGAATGACCCCGCCGTTTTCACCCTGCTGCGGTGCGACCACTTGCACGGGAACGCCGTTGGCCTGCTGACGATAACGAATCACGCCGCCAGTGCCTGGCATTAACCTGGACAATAGGTTCACGACCTTTCTCTGCGCAGGCGCCGCCAACCCCGGCCCGATCAGAGAGCGAAACGTGGTGCGAAGAAAAACCCTCAGGAATCCGGCGCTCAATGTTTCCGGCCAGTCGCGGGATTCGACTACGGTCGCGCCGCCTTCAAACTCGCGTGTGAAGCGGTATGCATGCAACCCGGAAAACCGCGTCAGCCAGCGATAGCTCAAGGTGAACCCCGGCCAGTTGGTGCTGTTGTTGCCAGCGTCATCCACATACCAGCTCTTGCAGCCGTTCCACACCGTGTTGACCAGGCGTTGCTGGACCTGCCCATGAAAGCGGTCATACACGCTGCGGTCGACCTCCACAGTGTTGGCGCCGTTGCCCTTCATCGTGCGCCAACAGCGCATGACGTGGGCTATCTGGCTTTCCAGCATGTAGACAATCGAGTTGTGACCCAGGTTGGTGTTCGGTCCATACAACATGAAGAAATTGGGGAATTGCGCAACCGTCAGCCCCAGATACGCGCGGGTGCCATCGCGCCAGGCATGGTTAAGGTCCACGCCATTTCGCCCGACGATACGCATCGGCGACAGAAACTCGGTGGCCGCGAACCCGGTGCCGTAGATGATCGCATCGACTTCATGCCGCTGGCCGTCAACGGTTTCAATGCCGCTTTCAGTGACTCGCGCAATGCCGTCGGTCACCAACTCCACGTTGGACCGGCTCATGGTCTGGAGGTATTCGCTCGACAGCAGGATACGCTTGCAGCCGTATGGATAATCCGGGGTCAGTTTGTTGCGCAGTACCGGGTCCGGCACTTGCTCGGACAACAGTCGACGGAACGGAATTCCCACTGCCCACTTCATCAAGCCCTTGAATCGGGTGAACGCCAGCGCCCGGGACTCGTAGCGCATGTATATCGAGGCACGGTACGCGGTCATCATCCAGGGCACGTTGCGCAGCAATGATTTTACCCGCTCCGAGTAAGCCCGATCCGGTCGAGGCATCAGGTACGCCGGCGAGCGCTGGAACACTTTCATGTGCCCGACAGTCCCGGCAATCGCCGGTACGAACTGAATGGCCGAAGCACCGGTGCCGACCACCGCCACGCGTTTGCCTGCCAGCGAATAGCTGTGGTCCCAGGTCGCCGAGTGGAACACGTGCCCCTTGAAGGTTTCCATACCTGCCAGCTTCGGGAACGCCGGGCGACTCAACTGACCGGTGCCACTGATCAACAGCGATGCACTCAGGACGCTGCCATCCTGCTGGGTCACGTGCCACAGCGACGTGCGGTCATCAAACTCGGCGGACACCACTTCGACGCCGAAACGAATGTGCTTGTCCAGCCCGTACTTGTCAGCGCAATGCCGCAGATAGGCGTGAATCTCGGCCTGGGGCGCGAACACCCTGCTCCAGTCCGGGTTCGGCTCAAACGAAAATGAATACAGGTGCGAAGGTACGTCGCACGCGGCGCCGGGGTAACTGTTGTCCCGCCAGACACCGCCGACATCCTGTTTCTTCTCCAGGATCACAAAGTCCTTCACACCGGCCTTTTGAAAGGCAACGGCCATGCCGATACCGGCAAAACCGCTGCCAATGATGATGGCGCTCAAGGCTGTTGCCGACTGACTGCCGGTTCCAACTTCATGCAACGACATAAGATGCCTCATTGTTGTTTTCAGTGGTGGCTGTCGCTTCAGTCCGGGCGGACGAACACACCCGCCCAATGCCGCGGATAAGGTCAACGGCTTTCTCGGCGATCATGATGGTCGGTGCGTTGGTGTTGCCGCCGATCAGGGTAGGCATCACCGATGCGTCAACGATTCGCAGCCCTTGCAGACCGTGTACTCGAAGTTGCGCGTCGACCACGGCCAGTGGGTCATCGCCCATGCGGCAAGTGCCCACCGGGTGATAAACACTGTCGGTACGACGACGCAATACGGTGCGGATCTGCTCGTCGGTCTCGACCCCGTCGGTGTACGGGTCGCGGGTGATCCAGTTGGCCAGCGCCGGTGCCTGCATCAAACGGCGTGTCAGTTTGAATGCCGCGACCATATCTTCAAGGTCCTGCGGGTCCTGAAGGAACGCCGGATCAATCAGCGGTGCCGCTTGCGGGTCTTTGCTGGCCAGAGATACGGTTCCGCGGCTGCGCGGACGCAACAGGCAAACGTGGCACGACAACCCATGACCCAGACGCAACTTGCGCGCATGGTCCTCCACCGGAGCCACGACAAAATGCAATTGAATATCCGGTTTATCCAGCCCTTCGCGCGTTTTGAGAAACGCTCCCCCCTCGGCAAAATTCGAGGTCAGCATGCCTCGACGTTCCCGGCGAAAACGGCCGGCTTCCTTGAGCATTCTGGTGCTGCCTGCAAATGAAACGCCCATGGCATCCAGGCTTGAGGTCTTGTAGACGAAAACGAAATCCGGATGGTCTTGCAGGTTCTGCCCAACACCAGGCAGGTCCTGCAAGAGCGGGATGCCATGGCGTTGCAGTTCCTCTTTGGGCCCCACGCCCGACAACATCAACAGTTGCGGGGTCTGGAAGGCCCCGGCGGCGAGGATGACTTCCCGCTTGGCACGCAGGGTGAGAACCTGACCGTTTTGCAGCACCTCGACAGCCACGGCGCGAGTGCCTTCAAATAAGATGCGTTGCACCTGGGTCCGGGTTTCGACGGTCAGGTTGTTGCGCACGCCCACATACGGCAACAGATACGCCCGCGCCGCGCTGCAGCGTTCACCGTGCTTTTGCGTGACTTGATAGATGCCAACGCCTTCCTGTTCCTCACCGTTGAAGTCGTCGTTGAGCGGTAAACCGGTCTCGCGGGCCGCCTCCAGAAAACGTTGCTGGAATGGATTGTCCGAACGCAAATCGCTGACCCACAACGGCCCACCCCGCCCGTGCAAGTCGTTGCCGATGCGCTCGTTGTGCTCGCTGCGACGGAAGTACGGCAAGACATCCTTGAAGCCCCAACCGGTATTGCCCAGGGCGGCCCAATGGTCGTAGTCCCATTGATGACCCCGCACGTAGATCATGGCGTTGATCGCAGAGGAACCACCCAGTGCCTTACCCCGTGGCTGGTAGCCCTTGCGCCCTTCCAGCCCCATCTGCGGGACGGTGTCGAAGGCCCAGTTGTTCACCGAAGTCGGGACCATTGCCACCATCGCCGCTGGGATATTGACCAGGCTGGACTGCCCGCCACCACCGGCTTCCAGCAAACAAACACTGACGTCCGGATCTTCGCTCAGCCGACCGGCAACCACACAACCACCGGAACCGCCGCCCACTACGATGTAATCGAAGGTCTTTTTCATTGTTGTTCTCCCTTGTGCAAGGCAGTGCGAGATTTGCGGGGTTACCCGAAAACACACAACTGCGCCTCCTGGTTTTCGCCAGGTGCCGCAACGGCCTTTTATTGAAGGTTAAACGACGAACCGTGCGCAAAGGATGGTGACGGCCATTGATAAAGAACCGAATGCTGGAATGGGACAATTGCTTTATTATTCGGGCCAACCTTTTCGCCACAGGGACATGGGCATGACCTTTCGGGATTTTCTGCGTGGCCCGGCCAGCGCCTTACTGCTGGTGGAGTTCGGCGTCGAAAAAGGCTTGGCGGCCAGTGCGATACTGGCCGGCTCGGGGCTGACGGCAGCGCAACTGGCCGACCCGAATCTGGAGCTGACTGCCGATCAGGAACTGCGGGTGACCGGCAATCTGTTGCAGTTGCTCGGTCATCCTCCGGGGCTTGGCTTCGAAATCGGTGCGCGCTATCACTTCTCGACCTATGGCCTGTTTGGTTACGGCCTGATCAGCAGCGCGACCACCGGGGATGCACTAACCCTGGCACTGAGCTTTTTGCCGCTGACCTACGCATTCACCGTGGTGACCTATGAAGAGCAAGGCAGTGAAGGTGTGCTGACTTTCGCCACGCCCGGGCTGGCAACCGACCTGCGGGATTTTCTGTTGGCCCGGGACATGGCAGCGGGGGCGCTGTTGCTCAAGGAACTGGGGGGCGATGACTTTTCGCTGTCGCGCTTCACGTTGCGTGCCGGTCCTGCTCACGAGTGCGATAACGACCGTTTATTGGGGCTGGCGCCTGTCTACGCAGCCAGCAGCAACAGCCTGGCCTTTGATCGTTCATTCCTTGTGCGCCCCTTGCCGCAAGCCAACGCCGTCACAGTGAGCATGTGCGAGCAGATGTGCACACAGTTGATGCAACGGCGAATCGCCCGTTCCGGCATGACGGCGCTGGTCCAGCACTACCTGACCAATACCGATGCGACGCCACCGGACCTTTGCGCCATGGCCCGCCTGATCCACGTCAGCACTCGCACCCTCAAGCGCCGCCTGCACGACGAAGGCACCACCTTCCGTGCCTTGCTGGCCGAGGCCCGAAGCCGCAGTGCCATCGAAATGCTCTACGACGAACGCCTGAGTCTCACCGAGATTGCCGAGCGACTGGGGTTCAGTGACCTGTCGAGTTTTTCCCAGGCATTCAAGCGCTGGTATGGGGTAGCACCGAGTCATTTCTCGCTGCGAAAAAGCAGCAGCGGCGTGTGCTAGATGACGCACTCGGTATCGAATGTCCGTTAGGCGGGCGTTTGCAGCCCGATGCGACCGGCAGCAATCGGCTCCCCTCGATTCAACATTGCTGTTCCACGATCCTGAGCCAGGGCCAGCGAGCCTGATAACTTCTCGCCTTCTGATCGAACAGCTCTGGCTTGAGATTCTTTGGGTTGATTCGAAGTAGGCCGTGCTCGGTGTCGGCCAGACCGTTGGGTGCATAGACCTCACCCGTTTCGATATCCAGACCAATGCAGGTGCCGGCAATCAGGTAGCGATCTATCCCGTCTTTAGCCGACTGAAGCCTTGGATAATCCCCGCCAAAGCGCTGGCGGTACCACAGGTGGACGCGGGCCTGATTCTTGATCTCAATGTTCACGTCGAGGTCCTGGAACAGACGCTGACCTGATTCGATGACCTCATTCTCAGCTTCCCATGACAGGTCATCATCGAAGTAAAAGACGTCGTAATCCTTCACGCCCCACTCTGGCGGTCGCTGTGCCTGTTGATTCCAGACGGCCTGGAACAAACAACCGGCCGTGAGCATGCACTGGTTCAAACCGAGCTCCGGCAAACGAGCGGAAATTTCTGCGTTTACCGGATTGGTCATTGCGATCCTGACCAGGCTTTCGACAGTCAATGTCATCTTCATCCCTTCTGATTGATCTAATCCCGGCCGCCGACAATACCCTCAACGCTGTTCAAATTTGCAAAAAAAGTCGCCCTTTTTTCTCTCTCGGCCAATCTGGCGCGAATCATGCCTGATTCAATGGCCTGAAGTCGGTACTGACTATGTGGGTGACACTTTTGAAGTGAACCACCTCAGTGCCTGCCCCGATAATCGATAGCTTACTGACGAACTGTCGAGGTCAAGCATGACGAACGCAACTACGGAACAAGTCAGCCCACAAACACTGAGAAGAGTGATTGTGGCTGCCGGCATCGGCAATTTCGTCGAGTGGTTCGACTTTGCCGTGTATGGCTTTCTGGCCACGACCATCGCCCAGCAATTCTTCCCCAGCGGCGATGCCAGTGCCGCGCTGCTCAAGACCTTTGCGGTATTCGCCGTGGCCTTTGCGTTTCGGCCCCTTGGAGGGATTTTCTTCGGCATGCTGGGCGACAGGATCGGCCGCAAGCGCACCCTCGCGATGACCATCCTGCTGATGGCCGGTGCCACGACCTTGATCGGCCTGCTGCCCACTTATGCGGCAATCGGGGTCATGGCGCCGATTCTTCTGTCCCTGATCCGTTGCGCCCAAGGCTTTTCCGCCGGGGGAGAATACGCAGGTGCCTGTGCCTACCTGATGGAACATGCGCCGAGTGACAAGCGCGCCTGGTACGGCAGCTTCATTCCGGTGTCGACATTTTCCGCCTTCGCCGCGGCCGCCGTGGTGGCCTACGCGCTCGAGGCGTCATTGTCGGCCGAAGCCATGGGAAGCTGGGGTTGGCGCCTGCCGTTCCTGATTGCCGCACCCCTGGGCCTGGTGGGTCTTTACCTGCGCTGGAAGCTCGATGAGACACCGGCATTCCAGGCGGTGACTCAGGAACATGCTGTCGCACATTCTCCACTCAAGGAAACCTTGCGCAACCATGGTGCGGCGATCTGTTGCCTGGGCGCTTTTGTGTCACTCACGGCACTTTCGTTTTATATGTTCACCACCTACTTCGCGACCTACCTGCAAGTGGCCGGTGGCCTGAGTCGTGCAACAGCGTTGCTGGTGTCACTGATTGCATTGCTGTTCGCTGCGGCGATCTGCCCGCTGGCCGGGCTGTATTCGGACCGGGTCGGGCGTCGAGTCACGGTGATGACCGCATGCGCGCTGTTGATCGTGGTCGTGTATCCATCGTTCCTGATGGCCAGTTCCGGTTCGTTCGCCGCGTCCATCGTCGGCGTCATGCTCCTGGCGATTGGCGCGGTGTTGTGTGGCGTGGTAACCGCAGCCTTGCTCTCGGAAACCTTCCCTACCCGCACTCGGTACACCGCCTCGGCGATCACCTACAACATGGCGTACACCCTTTTCGGCGGCACCGCGCCGCTGGTGGCAACGTGGCTGATCAGCACCACCGGCAGCAACCTGTCGCCGGCGTTCTACCTGATTGCGATTGCGTTGCTCGCATTGGCGGGCGGGCTGGCATTACCGGAGACTTCAAGGATTTCCCTGCACGACGTTGCGGCGCAGGAGAAAGCCGAGGGCGTGGGCGCATCCGCCTGAAAACACGAAACGAGCCGGCCAGGCGTCACGTGAGCGAGGTTTCCCTCAGCGGCCGTTGACTGGCCGTCAAAACCCCGCACAATTGCCGGCTTTTTTCGCGACAGGACGTCACTCATGCAACGGATTGTAATTCTAGGCAATGCCGGTAGCGGCAAATCCACCCTCGCCCGCGCCCTTGGCAAGCGTCTGGGCCTGCCCGTGGTGCACCTCGATACCTTGTTCTGGGAGCCCGGCTGGATAGAACCCGACGCGGAGCAATTCCGCGCGCGGGTCAGCGCAGCGATCGCAGCGGATACCTGGATTTGTGAAGGCAACTATGCCCGGCGCACCTTTGACCTTCGCCTGCCCCGGGCCGACCTGATCATCTGGCTCGATACGCCGCGACTGACCTGCTTCGCCCGAGTGATCATGCGCAGCGTCAGCAAGCGCCCTCGCCTTGACCTTGCTGCCGGTTGCCCAGAGAAGCTCGACCGGGCGTTCCTGACCTTTCTGAACTTTGTGTGGAATTTCGATCAGGGTTATCGCCCCGGTATCGAGGCGGTGCGCCTGACCACAGGCCCGCGGATTCCTGTGGTGCATTTGTGCAATAGCCAGCAGATTGCCGCCTTTCTCCATGGCTTGCCCGCAATGCCAGGCACCTGCCCTGTATAGAGGGCGCATGATTTCACATTGATATCGCCGATTTGTCATGAAATGAAAAGAAATTGTCGTCGAATGAATGGTCGATAGCCTCCCCCGTCCATAAATTTCTCTTCGGGCCCGCGCGTTGAATCCCGCGATCCGACGCCTGGCCCGGCTGGCGCAATGCCTGGGCGCATTTGTGATTTATATGCTCAACATAATAATAATCCGAGGGGTCGCATTGTATGCGTGTGAATTTACCCGTAACCGAGCATGAAAGAGTTTTCCCCACCGAACAGCGATTGATCTCCACGACCGATCTGGATAGCCGAATCACTTACTGCAACGACGCCTTTGTTGCCATCAGCGGTTTCACCTACGACGAACTGGTGGGTCAGACCCATAACCTGGTTCGACACCCCGATATGCCACCCGGGGTATTCGTGCATATGTGGCACACCATCAAGCAAGGCAAACCCTGGATGGGTATTGTGAAAAACCGCTCGAAGAATGGTGATTTCTATTGGGTCAGTGCCTACGTCACGCCCATCTATGAAAACGGACGCATGAGTGGCTACGAGTCGGTCCGCTCGGTGCCCAGCCGCGACCAGGTCCGCCGGGCATCAGCGCTCTATTCCAGGATGCGGGCCGGCAAGCCGATCGTTGCGCGCAGCGCGCGGATTTTCCGGCCACTGCGACAGGGGTGGCCATTATTGATGGCTGGCGGGGTTTCACTGCTGGGTAGTCAGTGGCTATCGACAACCGCGGCACAAGGGGTCCTGATCGCGAGCCTTGGCGTTGCCTGGTACCTGATCGAGTCCCGAAATCGCAAGGCCATCGAGCGTACCCTGGCCGAGCATCCGAAAGCCTTTTCCGATCCGTTGGTCGCCCTCACCTACAGCGATAACCACGGCCCCCAGGGGCAACTGGACATGGCCATGGTCAGTGAGGAAGCGCGCCTGCAGACAGCCCTGAGCCGGCTCGTCGATGCCGGGGTCAATGTCAAGGCCAAGGCGGCGCAATCATCCGAGCTCTCAGGTTCCCAGGCGCAGTCGCTTGATCGTCAGCGCAGTGAAACCGATCAGTCTGCCGCCGCCATTTCACAGATGGCCGCCACCATTCAGGAAGTCACGCAGAACGTCATCAGCACCGCACATGCCGCGTCGGAGGCTGACCAGTTGACCCGTGACGGTAGTGAGTTGGCCCGGCAAAGCCTGAGCGCCATGAAAACCATGCATGAGGCGGTCAACGAGATTGGCCAGGCGGTCGATGCATTGGCGAGCGAAACGCAATCGATCGGCAGTGTCGTGGATGTCATCACCTCCATTGCCGAACAGACCAACCTGCTGGCGCTCAATGCGGCCATCGAGGCGGCCCGGGCAGGTGAGCAAGGTCGCGGTTTTGCCGTGGTTGCCGACGAGGTGCGCTCCCTTGCACAACGCACCCGCACCTCCACCGAACAGATCCACGGCATCATCGCTTCACTGTATGCCGGTGCCGATCGCGCCGTATCAACGGCCAATCGTGGCGAGCAGATTTCCCGCGAAAGCATGCAAAGTGTCGAGGCGGTGCAGTCGGCGTTGGTCGGCATCAGCCAGGCCGTCACCCGGATAACCGGCATGAGCCAGCAGATGGCCTCGGCGTCTGAAGAACAAAGTCACGTGGCTGAAGATATCAATCAGCAGATCACCCGGATTGCCCAACTGTGCGACCACAGTGCCGGGCAGGCCAAGCAAGGCGCGGCGATCAGCCAGGATCTGGAAGTAATGGCCGATTATCTGCACAGCCTGGCCGAACGTTTCAGCCGATAGCCATCAGTGCCTGTTGACCATCTTGCATCCGGACAACAGGCAGCCTCAGTGGAAAACAGCGACGCGTCCCTCAACGCCCCCAGTCCCAATGATAGAATCCTGTTTTGAAAAAGGAGTTTCATCTGTGGAGGCTGGAAAAATGAGTTGCCCATATTGCGCGGAAGTCATCATGGCTGAAGCCATTCTATGCAAGCACTGCCAATCCGACCTCAGGCAGAAAATACAAATCCCGCCTGGGCGGCCACTACCGTCAGTAAAGAGAATGGGCCCTGTCAGCAAGGTCCTCATCGGAGCCATTATCGCCATCACCTTGTACCTGGCTTTCGGCTCTTCTGTCAGTAACAGGTCGCAAGACAAGGAAATGATACAGGCCCGAGATGCCGTCGAACTATGCCGCCAGGAAGTAAACAGCTACTCCGGCCCTGCAGTCGGGAAAAGCATCATCGTAGAAACTTGTCAGAAGCTTGAAGACGAATTCCGTAAGGGTTTTGGCGACGCACTATAGGAAAAACCGATTACGAAGCCCGCCATTGAGCGGGCTTTTTTGCCTTTGGCATCAGGCAGCAAATCACTGATTCACCCTGCATGAAAATCCATCATGACATGTTATGACATCGTTCAAAAACGGACTTTGGTCAACAAATACGGGGTTAAAAGGACGAATGGTCGAGAGGCGTCAAGCGTGGGGAATTGCCGGGAGTTTGCAGCCACTACAGGCT
>RCUN01000952.1_pt1 | contig 11308 bp, 8 predicted proteins | sample 2166181 | NCBI WGS metagenome assembly RCUN01 (sample SAMN09932603, study PRJNA488358) | compost metagenome | feature: garden; material: soil; isolation source: compost soil in crotononitrile-enriched culture | place: Germany: Experimental Botanical Garden Goettingen | collected 2016-01-27 | reverse complement strand
ATGGAGACCCTGTCTGAAATGACGGAGATCATGGCTCGGGGTGGCGGCGTAGGCATTAACCTCAGCTCTCTAAGACCGAGAAGAGCGGTAGTTAAAGGGGTTAACGGATCATCCAGCGGAGCTGTCTCCTGGGGAGGCTTGTTCAGCTATACCACCGGACTCATTGAGCAGGGCGGCAGCCGCCGGGGGGCGCTGATGCTGATGATCAATGACTGGCATCCGGATATTCTGGATTTCATTACCGTGAAGCAGACCATGGGTCAGGTGACGAATGCGAATTTGTCGGTATGCATTAGTAACGCCTTCATGCAGGCGGTTAAGCAGGATCTGGACTGGGAGCTTGTTTTCCCGGATACGACGGATGCTCATTATAATGAGGACTGGGATGGAAACCTGGATACTTGGAGAGCTAACGGAGGTAAGGTTATCCATTACCGTACGGTAAAGGCCCGCGAGATTTGGCAAATTATTATGGAATCCGCGTGGAAATCGGCGGAGCCTGGTGTGGTATTCATGGAATACTACAATCAAATGTCCAATAGCTGGTACTTTAATCCGATTATTTGTACGAACCCTTGCGGTGAACAAGGACTTCCCGGTTGGGGGGTATGTAATCTATCCGCACTGAATCTATCTAAATTTTATGATGAGTCAAGTGGGGATGTAGCCTGGGACGAGCTTGCTCAGGCCACACGCTATTCGGTGCGTTTCCTGGACAATGTGATTAATAAGACCCCTTACCATTTCACAGAGAATGAAGAGAATCAGAAGAACGAGCGCCGAGTGGGACTTGGAACCATGGGGCTTGCCGAGTTAATGATTAAGCTTAAAATCCGTTATGGAAGTGCGGAATCCTTGGACTTCCTTGATCGGTTGTATGGCTTCATTGCCAGAGAATCCTACCTCGCTTCAGCAGACATTGCTGAGGAGAAAGGCTCATTCCCGGCCTTTGATGCAAGTAAATATTTACAAAGCGGATTCATGAAAGAAATGGTGAAGGAATTCCCAGAGGTAGGCGAAGCCGTACGAAACAAAGGTATTCGAAATGTAACGATCATTACCCAGGCCCCTACGGGAAGTACTGGAACTATGGTAGGTACCTCTACGGGGATTGAGCCTTACTTTGCCTTTAAGTATTACAGACAGAGCCGACTAGGCTTTGATGAACAGTTCGTGCCTATCGCACAGGACTGGATAGATGAGCATCCGGGAGAGGAGCTGCCAGCGTATTTTGTCACGGCGATGGACTTATCCGCTGAGGATCATATTCGTACCCAGGCTGCGATTCAGCGATGGGTGGATAGTTCCATCTCTAAGACGGCCAACTGTCCGGCTGATTTTACGGTAGAAGATACGAAGCGGTTGTATGAATTAGCTTTCGATCTTGGCTGTAAAGGAGTAACCATCTACCGGGATGGAAGCCGGGACGTTCAGGTGCTGCAGACCGAGAAAAGGCAGGACAAATCGGATGAGCAGGCAGCTGAGAAAGAACTGGAGCTGAAGATTGCTCAGGAGGCTGCTGAGGTGACCTCTGAAACTTCGGACCGTTTGGTTCAGCTGGAAGGCCAAGAAGTTGAAGATTTATTGAAGCAGGATCTAGCAGCCAAGAACAGTGTTCCCTTGTCCGATAACAAGGTGGTGGATAAGCAGTATAAAAGACGCCCCCAAATATTGAAAGGGGCCACCTATAAAATGAACACTCCTTTCGGTATGGCTTATATTACGATCAATGATCTGGATGGAATCCCGGCAGAAATTTTCTTGAACGTCGGAAAAGCGGGGTCCGATGTGTTCGCCATGGCTGAAGCCTTGGGACGTGTGTGCTCCTTATTTCTGCGATACGGGGACCATGGGCACAAAGTTGAACTGCTGATCAAGCATCTAAAAGGAATTGGCGGCTCAGGTGCCATAGGATTTGGCGCGAACAGGGTAGAATCCATTGCAGATGCGGTAGCGAAGGCTCTAGAAACCCATGTTCAGCAGGAGATGCTTGAAGAGAAGAGCAAGTTCTCAGCAGATCCGGCTGCTCTGGTGGAGGAGCTGTTCAACGAATATGAGAATGAAGTGGGAGCAACGGCTCACACTTCAAGCTTCTCAGAAAGTTCCCGTGATCTGTGCCCTTCCTGCGGCTCAGCTTCATTGATTAACATGGAGGGCTGCCGAACCTGCAGCAATTGTGGATACAGCAGATGTTCTTAATGGGTTAGGTCCGTACCTATTTATAACATCGAAAGTGCAGCGATATTTAAAAAGACTATGGAGCAGATCGCCTTTTTGGCAGCTGCTCCATTTTATCTTCTGCTGTCAGTCCCTGTAACTGAAGCAGTTCATTAATAGTTTCATCCTTGTTGCCATATTGAGCCTGGCTGTGCTCGGAACAAACAGGACACTCGTGCGGCTTGTTTTACTATAAAGGATCGAGTATATTAGGTGGGAATAAAGTCAGTAGAATAAGAGGTAGTTATGTCGACAATTAATGATGTTGCTCTAAAAGCAGGTGTGTCTGTTACTACGGTATCCCGGGTTCTTAACAATCGGGGGTACATCAGTGAAGCTACAAGAAAAAAAGTATACGAGACAATGGAAGAGCTCAATTATCAGCCTAATGAAATTGCCCGCTCTCTTCTACGTAAGCAATCGAATCTAATTGGCCTTATCATTCCTAGTGTATCCCATCCCTTTTTTAGTGAACTCACGAATCATATAGAGTATTATGCGTATCAGAACGGTTGGAAGGTGCTCCTCTGTAACTCGCACATGGACCCTATAAAAGAAAAAGATTACATCGGGATGCTAAAACGTAATAGGGTTGATGGAATTATTATGGGTAGTCATACACTTGAGGTAGAGGAATACCTTAATCTAAATTCACCTATTGTTACCTTTGACCGGCAGATAGACAACAAGATTCCATTCATTTCCTCAGACAATTACCAGGGTGGAGTACTCGCGACTGAACTGCTGGTTAGTAAAGGCTGTCGGAAAATTGTACATATTTGCGGTAATCTTGAGCTTAAAATGCTCTCAAATTACCGGAATGACGGTTTCAGAGACACAGCAGAGAAGCATGGTGTGCAGCACATTACAATTCAAACGGATATGAACGTGTTCGATCAACAACAGTACGAACAGATCATTCAGAGGATGCTTGAGGAATACCCTGATGTGGACGGCATTTTTGCCAGCAGTGACATCATCGCCACTTTTGCTGTGAGAGAATGCTTAGCCAAAGAGAAGAAAGTGCCTCAAGATGTTCGTATAGTTGGTTACGACGGCGTTAATATGGCATCCTGGTTTATTCCGGGGATTACTACAATCAAACAACCAACTGAAGCTATCGGGCGCCTGGCCGTAGAGTTAATTCAAAAACAGTTGGATGGAGATTCATTCGATCCAGAGAATTTACTCCCAGTTGAATTGATAGAGCGGTCAACCACTTGAATAAGAACAACTAATGAACCACTCTCTTCAAGGAGTGGTTTTAAATTTTTAACATATATCAAACGATTGACATGTCAAACGCTTGACATATGTTAATGGGTTGACATATAATTCGAAATGTAAGCGATTTTATAAAGAAAACTACTATAGTAATGGGGGCAAGATGCATGAAGCGATTTAAAGTAAACCAATTGCTGGCAGTCACTTTATTTTTGACTATGATTCTCTCTGCATGCGGCAATTCTGCAGATAAAGGAGCGTCATCCAGCGGTGAAGTGAAGATTACACTGCTTAACTCCAAAGGGGAAATTTTACAGCCACTTCAAGACGCGGCAAAGACATTCCATGAAGCGAACCCTAATATCACTGTTGAAGTTCAATCCGTTCCGAACGGTGGTTCACCTTTCGAGAGGGCATCCACTTTATATGCTTCCGGTAACCCGCCTACCATGATAATGCTGGATACAGGAGATGTTCAGAAGTTTAAGGATCGGATTCTTGATTTAAGTGGAGAGAAGTGGAATGCGGATGTAGTCCCTAATGCTACAGATTTAACAAAGTATGACGGCAAAAATTATGCATTCCCGCTCGCTGTTGAAGGTTATGGATTCATTTACAATAAAGCGGTTGTGGATAAAGCCGTAGGTGGAAATTTCGACCCAACTACCATTAACACGACTAGCAGTCTCGAAGACTTGTTCAAGAAAATTGAAGCTTCAGGTACAAAGGCTCTGGAAATTTCTCCAATGGACTGGTCTTTGGGGGCTCATTACTTGCCTTTGGCTTATGCGGGCCAAAACAAGGATATGGCTGAAGTGAACAAATATATTGCTTCATTGAAGGCAGGTCAAGTTGACCTTGCGAAAGACAAAGTATTCAACGGCCTAATGGATACGTTCGATGTCATGATGAAGTATAATACGGACCAATCTTCTCCACTCTCACCAACATATGAACGTGGTCCAGAACTTTTAGGCAAAGGAGAAGTTGGAGTTTGGTTTATGGGTAACTGGGCTTGGCCGCAGATCAGCAGCTTCGACACAGCAAATAAACAATACGGTTTCATGCCTGTACCTATTAGTAATAATCCGAATGATTACGGCAATCAACAAATTTCTTCTGCAGTTTCCAAACGAATTGTTATTGATAAAGAGAAGAGCACACCTGAACAACAGGCAGCTGCAAAGAAATTCCTTGATTGGATCGTTTATGATCAAAAAGGTCAGGATTTCCTTGTAAATAAGGCAAACATTATACCGGCATTCAAAAACATCACACTGCCTGCAGCTGATCCGCTTGGAAAGTCCATTCAGGATTATATCGCCAAAGGTAAGTCGGAACAGTCTATCAGCGATCTGCCTGCTGACCATTGGGCTAAAGTAGGTGCTTCCATGCAGAAGTATCTATCTAAAGCAGGTGACCGTGCAACTCTCGCCAAAGAAATTCAGGAATATTGGAAAACCGTGAAATAGTTATTAAGCCATTAAGTGAGATAAAGAAAAGCGGTAGTGGAAAATGACTTCATTTCCACTGCCGCTTTCATTAACTGGACTAGGAATCTGATTACAATCAAGAATGAGAGGGATAGATATGATTGCGGAAAAAGGAGTAGGGAACCGACTGCGCACTCGTTTATTGTTCACGGGCCCCACATTATTTGCGTTTCTTACGGTAATGATCATACCGTTTATTTATGGGATTTATTTAACATTTACGAACTGGGATGGTATTTCGACAACACATACCATGGTTGGTTTTGATAACTATGTGTCGGTGTTCAAGGATACTGCATTCTGGAAATCTTTTGGATTAACAGTTAAATACGTGTTCTTCACGGTTCTCTTAACGAATGTCATCGCTTTTTTGTTCGCTTATGTGCTGACCAAAGGGTTAAAAGGGCAAAGCATTTTTAGAGCAGGTTTCTTTCTGCCTAATCTGGTGGGTGGAATCGTGCTCGGCTTTATCTGGCAGTTCATCTTTAATAATGTACTCGTCTATTTCGGGCAAAAAGCTGGAATTCCTATATTTAGCACATCCTGGCTCTCTGATCCGGATAAAGCATTCTGGACGATTGTCATCGTTACAGTCTGGCAGTATGTCGGGTATATGATGGTCATTTATGTGGCGGGACTTATGAATGTGCCGCAGGATATTTTGGAGGCAGCAAGCATCGATGGTGCAAGCGGATGGACAAAAATGAGAAAAATGATCCTTCCATTGATGGTACCTTCATTTATTGTATGTATTTTCTTGTCTTTGCAGCGTACATTTATGGTCTACGATGTGAATATCGCTCTTACTAAAGGCGGCCCGTTCAACAGCACCGAAATGGTCTCCATGCATGTATACCAAAAGGCTTTTCTATCCCGGGATTACGGTGTAGGACAGGCGGAGGCATTTGTACTTTTCCTCCTCGTTGCAGTAATTACCTTGGTTCAAGTTTACTTTAGTAAAAAAATGGAGGTGGAGGCTTAATGGTTGGTCAAAAATCCTCTTCTTCATGGCTTAAGTTTATAGGTTTGACCCTGGTCCTTATCCTGTTCATTATTCCGTTCATATTCGTGTTGATTAACTCATTTAAAGAAAATAAGGCGATTACATCGAATCCGTTGTCGCTTCCAGCTAGCCTGAACTTTGACAATTATCTGAATGCCTACGAGAAAATGAGCTTTCTTACGGCATTTACAAACTCTCTGATTATTACGGTCCTCAGTGTACTCTTTATTTCGCTGTTTGCCGCGATGACCGCTCATTATTTCGTAAGACATAATACAAAAATAAATCAGTATATCTTTTTGTTGATGGTTGCTTCGATGATCATTCCTTTCCAGGCGATCATGATCCCACTCGTTAAGATTTACGGATCGATCAATATGCTGGACAGCAAATGGGCCTTGATCTATATGTACATTGGTTTTGGCAGTTCATTAGCTGTATTCATTTATCATGGATTTGTTAAAGGTATTCCTGCGGAGCTTGAAGAAGCAGCCATGATTGACGGCTGCACAAGAATACAGACCTTTTTCCGCATCGTATTTCCCGTACTGCTCCCGACAACGGTTACGATTGCCATTCTGAATGTTCTTTGGATTTGGAACGATTTCCTGCTTCCTTCTCTAGTTCTGGTTAATCAGGAAGAGCGGACGCTCCCGCTTTCGACCTATAACTTCTACGGGACATATTCGGTTGATTTCGGTCCATTGATGGCAAGTCTTGTCCTTACGATTTTACCGATTATTGTTATTTATTTATTTGCACAAAAGTATATCATTCAAGGTGTTATGCAGGGTTCCATTAAATAGAAAAGCACAAGGATAGGAGGATGACTTATTACACAGACGAGAGATTATACCAAAGATAGGGCAGACCAGTTCATAAAAGACTCTAAGCACTTGCTTCGACCAGACTATAGATTGAACTATCATTTGATGGCGGAATACGGATGGATGAATGATCCTAATGGCTTTGTTCAATATAAAGGACAATACCATCTGTTTTATCAGCATTATCCCTACAAGCCTGTATGGGGACCCATGCACTGGGGACATGCAGTAAGTACAGACCTGATAAAGTGGGAATATCTCCCGATAGCTCTAGCTCCGGACGGGGAATTTGATCGGGATGGCTGTTTTTCTGGGAGTGCTATTGAGAAAGATGGCCAACTGATGCTTTTGTATACGGGACATGTGGTCACAGGACCTGACAAAGATCAGGATTACAAGCAGTCTCAAGGGCTTGCTGTTTCTGTGGATGGAGTGACCTTTGAGAAATGGCAGGGCAACCCTATTATTGGTTATAATGAGATTCCCGAAGAAGTAAGCCAAAAGGATTTCCGTGATCCTAAAGTATTCATGAAGAACGGTCAATATTATGTTGTTCTCGGTTCAAATGATGCAAAGGGAAATGGACTTGTTCTTTTATATCGTTCTGATGATCTGAAGAAATGGACTTATGTGAATGTTCTTGCATCGAGCGATGGACGATTTGGTGACAATTGGGAATGCCCGGACCTGTTTCCGCTCGGAAACAAAGACATTTTCATGCTCTCCCCACAGCGGATGTCAGCTCAGGGGGAACAGTTCCGTAATCTTCACTCGACGATGTATTGTGTGGGTGAATTCGATTCAGAGACGGGTAAGTTCCATAGTGAAGCTTTTGCCCAAGTCGATCATGGATTCGACTTCTATGCGCCTCAATCTATGCTGGATGACCAAGGACGTAGAATCGTAATCGGATGGATGGACATGTGGGAGACCGACATGCCTACGCAGCAGGGGCATGAATGGGCAGGTGCTATGAGTCTGCCTCGAAAGGTAGAGTTAAATGGTAACCGTATTCTGTTTAGTCCTGTTGAAGAAATAGAGAATTATCGAAGAAATCTTTATGAACTGCATGACGTTGTCCTAGATCAGGTTATCGACATTCAGACCTCGGGCGACAGCTATGAGCTTCAAGCAGAGTTTCAAGCAGGCAGCGCTGAGGAGTTTGGACTGAAGCTCCGAGTTGGGACCGAGGAGGAGACGGTGTTGTCCTATCGACCAGAAGAAGGGTTATTCAGCCTGGATAGAGATAATTCCGGTCAAGGACCAGGCGGTGAACGCCGGGTTCGTGTAGGACTTACTGATGGACTTCTTAAACTACGGATTTTTGTTGATAAGTCTTCAGTGGAAGTCTTCATCGGCGATGGTGAACACGTAGTTACAGCACGCATTTATCCTGGACCACAGTCGCTGGGGATTCAGGCATTTGCCAAAGGAACAGCCAAGCTTGTATCACTTTATAAGTGGGATATTGTGTAAGGAGGAACTAACCATGCCGACCGTATTCACCATGGGGGAAGCCCTCATTGATTTCATTCCCCATCAAATAGGTGTGGAATTAAAGGAGGTAGAGAGCTTCCGGAAAGCAGCAGGAGGGGCACCCGCCAATGTCGCATGTGCCGTGTCCCGCCTTGGTGGGGACAGTGCCTTCATCGGTAAGCTTGGTGCTGATGCCTTCGGGGATTTCCTCATAGAGACCATGCAGAATGCAGGAGTAGATACCAGCCGTGTACTTCAGACGAATGAGGCCAATACGGCGCTGGCTTTTGTTAGCTTGAAGGCAGACGGCAACCGGGACTTCTCCTTTTACCGGAGTCCCAGTGCAGATATGCTGCTGAATGAGAATGAGATTAAAGCATGGTTTGGTGAGCAGGATATTCTGCATTTCTGTTCCGTTGATCTGATAGAGGCTCCCGTCAAATATGCCCACCTGAAAGCCATATTTCTTGCCAAGGAAGCCGGTGCCCTCATCAGCTTCGACCCTAATGTCAGATTGCCGCTCTGGGATGATGCTGAACATTGTCGCCATACCATACTTGAGTTCCTTCCGCTTAGTCATATTGTCAAGATTAGCGATGAGGAATTAGACTTCATTACAGGCATACAAGATGAGAACGAAGCAATAGCTTCACTGTTTGTAGGTGAAGTTGAACATGTTATTTATACACGTGGGGCAGAAGGGGCTGTGTGGTACACACGCAGTTTCGAAGTGTCTGAACCCGGTGTTAAAGTGAATGTTATCGATACAACGGGTGCCGGGGACGCATTTATTGGAGCGCTTTTGTACCAAATAAGTCAGATGCACGATTTTAATAGAAGCATTAACCCTGCAGTAGCGTCTGAAATGTTAGCTTTCGCTAACAAGGCTGCAGCCATCACGACAACCCGTTCGGGTGCGATTCCTGGGTTACCAACAAGATCGGAAGTGGAATCAACTTAATCTTAGAATTACAAATTGAGAAAGTATTGAAAGAAAAGAAACCCCCGGAAATCAATCGTTTCCAGGGTTTCTTTGATTTATCGCAGGACTATCTTGAATTAATCGGGGCTGCCGAATCCTGGCAAGATACCAGCTCGCAGCAACGCTGTTTAAATTTTTTTCCGAAAATTAGAGTTCGCTTCTTGCTAGCTTTTCCACAAAATACGCCGTCCAAGAGTAAAGGTCAGAATCATCATCACTAACCCCGTGAAGGCTGGGAAGCCGTACAGCTCGAACCAGTCCAGCGAGGACGGCCACGACTTCATCCAGGCATAGAGTCCGCCTCCAGCTAACGGCCCGATGAACGATGTGAGTCCTGTCAGCGCAGAGTACATGGCGATGAACATTGGACGTTCGCTTTTCGGGGTGTCGCCGATCGTGAAGTTGAAAGCAAGCTGGTTAAACCCGCCGACGCCGACACCAAGCAGAATGTGTGATAGGATCAGCACAAGCACGCCCGGCAGGACGGCAAGCAATCCCCATGAAAGGCATGAAGCAGCGATGAGCGGCAGCGTCCAGAAAAGCAGTTTTTTATTGCTGTACCGGGCATTCAGATTGCCCCATATATAGAAGCTCACCATCATAGCGACGGTCTGTATGACGGTAATAATCGACACGGTGCTGTAGTTAATGTGCATCAAACCGAGCATCGCATAGCTGTACAAGGGAACGATCAAGGTCTGAATTAGCAGCCAACAGGCCAGAAATGCAGTCGCTTTCATAAATCCTGAATCCTGGAGCGGCTTGCGGAGCATAGGCCAGAACGATGTTTCCTTCGAACGTTCAAACGGAAGATCGGGATAGAAGAAGTAAATAATTATATTCGCCACTGCGCAAATCCAAATCGGAATAAAGATTAGCAGGAACCCTGTTCCACCGGGAAAGTGGTCCAATACGATTCCACCTGCAAAAAGACACAGGCTGCCGAGTGCATTCAAAATGGTATTACGTATACCGAAGTGGCGGCCACGGACCTTGGCGGGCACGATATCGCTGATCAGCGATGTCCATAGCATACCGACGACAGCGTTTGCAATAAACGCTACCGTGTAAGTTACAATATAAATAGTCACCCATAAATCTCTGGGGAAAATAAACGGAATCAACCCGGTCCCGGCCCACAAAAGCCGGTGTACTGCAAGAAACCAGATTAGCGTCCATTTACGGCTGCGGATACGCTGAATGCCATAAGCAATACCCAGCTGGGCGATATTCACGAATGTCGTTACTGCCAGCACAAAACCGATCTGACTTGAGCTTGCTCCAAGGTAAAGCAGAAACCCCGTAAGAAACGGACCTCCAAGCAGGGTCTGGAAAATCGTTGAAGGTACCCCTTCCCATGTGGCAATACGAATTTGTCTGCGTTGAACTGAAAGCCTCCTGCGCGGTCTCGGCTTGGCCGCCAGTCTGACTTGCTTGACCGTGTTAGGTATGGGGATACACTCCTTTGACTGTCCTCAGGCTGTCTTATCTGACTTTCTTTTTCCCATTTTACTCGTAAGCGTTAACATGTCAATGACCGTTTTCGCAAGCTCTTCCCGTATATTTAACTCGTTTGGGATCAGCGTTTATAACGAGAATGAGCTGCCCTCTCATCCATGGTCTTCGGCCGGATGAAATCCCCGAATGCGCGGGCGAATTTGCGATTAATCTTAGATTGGCTGACCCTAACTTGCCGGCCTATTAACGGATATGTATGGGGTTACAAACACCCAGATCAGGGTCTCCTTGGAGAGGATGCTCGCTATGGCGTTCATTATGATGCCCACGAAGATTTCATTGCGGCTGAACAGTTTACTAACTATGAGCAAGCACATGATGTGAAACTGGCAACAGATCGAACTAACGGCAGATTAGTACTAATAATGAGATTGTGCGAACTAGCGAGCTGGAAAGTTGCTTCATATTTTGTTCATCTTTAATGTAGCTACATTCACTAAGAAGAGAATATAGAAGAAGATAAACCGGATGTGCCTTGATCATCAGATAAGGAATAAGAATTCCTTATATCTGTATGGAAATATATACCTCTTGCTGAAGCGGGGGGAAGCATGTTATATTCTTATTC
>RCUN01000944.1_pt1 | contig 11427 bp, 11 predicted proteins | sample 2166181 | NCBI WGS metagenome assembly RCUN01 (sample SAMN09932603, study PRJNA488358) | compost metagenome | feature: garden; material: soil; isolation source: compost soil in crotononitrile-enriched culture | place: Germany: Experimental Botanical Garden Goettingen | collected 2016-01-27 | reverse complement strand
TGTGTTGTTCAGCGTTTACCTGAAGATGCTGGTGCTCTACAGCCCGTTCTTCGTGTTGTCCTGTTTCATCAGCCTCACCCGCGGTTACTCACGCAAGGAACAACGTCGGCTGGCCTGGAAAGTGGCGACCGCCACCCTGGTCTCCAGTGTCTTGCTGTACCTGTTTGGCCGAGTGATTTTCGACGTCTTCGGCATCACCGTGGACGCGTTCCGCATTGGTGCCGGCAGCGTACTTTTCATCTCCGCACTGGGCATGGCCCAGGGCAAGTCGGCCGTGCAGACCGACAACGTGCAGCAGGACGTAACCATCGTTCCGCTGACCATCCCGCTGACGGTCGGCCCCGGCACCATCGGTGCCTTGCTGGTCATGGGCGTGAGCCAGCCGCACTGGGACGACAAGCTCACCGCCATTCTCAGTATTGCCCTGGCCAGCTTCACTGTCGGCGTGGTGCTGTACCTGTCCAGCCGAATCGAGCGCATTCTCGGTGATCAGGGCTTGCAGATTGTCAGCCGGTTAATGGGCTTGTTCGTGTGTGCGTTGGCAGCGCAGATTATTTTCACCGGAGTGAAAGGGTATTTGGTGCCATGACGGCGCCACAGGTCACGTAATCCTGCCCGGGTTCGATATCAGGCGTGACCGCTATCATCTGATGCCACCTTACAAAGGCGATGAGTTGCTCCCTGCTTCTGGCAAACGCCCTCGCCGCCATTTCGAACCTGTGATGTTTCACCGATACCGGTGAAGTAAAACTGCGCGGCAAAAAAGCCAGCTGCAAAAAAGGCTCTTCCACGGTTTGCGTCGTTTCGAACTCAAGCTGGAACAAATCCATGCAGGCTTTGCGTGAGCTCACTGCAAACAGCACATGCACCTTAAAGCGTTGCTCCTCTTCCTTCCCCGGCACCTTGACCGTGCGCTGACTGACACAGCGCTCCCAAAAGCGCACCGCCGATGGTGAATACGTGGGGATTTTGCTGAAGGCATTCAATGCTTCAAGTACCAACGCACTTTGCTCCTGAAGCGACGGACCTGCCATTGCCTGAACGATCACATCACTGAGCGTGACGCTTGGCCGGCCTTCAAATGTCGGCCGCAGCACTTGCTCTCCCCGAAGCGTCCAAGCGCTCCGCTCAAGCGCCTGGACAAAGGTGCTGTGCCATTGCGAAAACTCTTCGACATTCGAAAACTTACTCGACGCCATCAACCGGGCGGCGAGTAGTGAATACAACGTGTCGCACTTCATTTGGCTTTCCAATGAACTCGACAACACGCTTAACAAACCGGTATCGACAAACGATTCCTGACGATTACTTTCCATGTTTCACCTTGCAAACTGTAGAAGCAAAGAGAACTTCAAGCATCGAAGTTCTCATCATAATTACAGCGGAACTTTAAAGTAATCGAGCCGAGCCTTATCGACTGCACCCTGAACAACATCCTTGACGACATTGTAAGCACGCCGATTCAATGTACGGCGGGTAGCGGCGCTGTATATTTTCACCTCCTCACCCCGAAACTTGAAAAACAGAATCTTTGTAATCAGCTCTTTCGCCTCCATCTGCATCGCACACGCGATCATTGTTGGTCGCCCACCCAGCAATACACATGGAACAACCTTAAGGTCACCGGATTTATTCTTTTTACTTTTCAGCTCTATCAGCTTTATTGCGCCATCGTTCTTTTCCAGGGAATTAAAAGCTGCGGAAATCAGTGGCAGGACTTTCAGTTTATCGGCACCGGCGGCCAAGGCGATGATCTGCAGTGCAGCCTCATCCATGGTGAAGGCCAGATCCCGACTGATGTATTCCTTATAAGGGTCGTTCATGGTCGGCCAACCGCAATTGGTCAGTGCTTTGCTATATTCGCCATACCATTCGCGGCGCTGGGACTCGCGGTTGTAATACGTGTCTGCACGCATTTCCGCATAAAGAATCGTATCGTCAAATGCCTCGCGATCCTCGTCCGACAGTGCTTCATCATAAGCCGCAACGGTTGATCCCAAGACGGCGGCGGATTCGTTGTCACTTTGCACCGAGGTCATACTGATACTTGCCATACGCGTCATTGGCCGCACTGTTTCAGTCAGTCCAAAATATTCCCGCTGCGCGGCATAGTCGAATGCCTCACCCATCACTTCATCCATAATCATATTATCAACTCCCTTATCATTTAATTAAGCCTGCCTCTTGCAGACAAATAAAACTTAGCGACCCACAAAAATTTGGTCAAACCAGAAATAACCACAAGATATTGTGATGCAAAAATGCCGACTAATAAGCCGGCATTTAAATAACAAACGGATAACTTAAAATAAACAAGGCCGGCATTGCGCCGGCCCATTCTGCAACTTACGGTTTATTGCCATACCAGCGAGGCGTGTATACCCACACGCCACCTTCCGGGCGTGGAAAGACACACGTGGTTGAGGAACCAATCAGCACCATGGTTCGCATATCAACCTGATCTGGCGTCAGTTGTCCAAGGGTCGTCACTCGTAGCGACTGCCCCGGACGGCCGACATCGCGCCCCAGCACCACAGGTGTTTCCGGTTCCCGGTGCCGAGCGACGATCTCCAGTGCTTGTCCCAATTGCCATGGACGTGAACGCGAGATCGGGTTGTAGAACGCCAGGGCCAGATCAGCTTGAGCAGCCAGGTCCAGCCGTTTCTCGATGATCGACCAGGGCTTGAGGTTGTCCGACAGCGACAGCACACAAAAGTCGTGACCCAACGGTGCACCGGCCTGGGCCGCGGTTGCCAACGAGGCAGACACGCCCGGCAGGATCTCGAGATCGACGTTGTGCCAATTGACGTCATCGGAATCGTGAAGCGCTTCGAGCACCGCGGCAGCCATGGCGAAAACACCCGGATCGCCCGACGACACCACCACCACCGATCGCCCTTGGGCCGCCAGTTCGAATGCATGACGGGCACGCTGCATCTCTTCGCGGTTGTCGGTGCAATGGAGCACCTGGTCCGCGCGGAATGGCCCGGCCATGCGTACATAGGTTTCATAACCCAGCACGTCGTTGGCGCGTGCGAGTTCGGTCTTCACCGCCGGCACCATCAACTCGGCCGCACCCGGCCCCAGGCCAATCACCGCCAGGCGCCCGCGCGCACGGCCGATCTGCAACGGGTCCAATGGCTGCGCGGCCACGGCAATGGCGACGGCATCATCACCAACGATGGAAGCTTCCGGCTCCATCGCCTGACGTGCCAGTTCAACGGCTCCACCCACGGCACTGGAAAAGCGCAAAGGCACACCCAGTTCGAGTGCCGCGTCACGCAGCGCCGGGCTGGCCATTGCGGTTTCGGCGGCCAACAGACAGGCCACCGACTGCACGGCAATTGCAGCCTGATGCAAGGCCTGGCGAATCACGTTCGGCAAATCCGCAACGCCGGCACTGACCGCGACCAACACACTGCGCGGATAGATCAGCAATTCGTTGGCCGCCGGCGGGCGCTCGGCATGACTGACGTGCACCGCCAGCCGCGCCTGTGCATCTTCAAGCAATTGCGCTTGCGCGAGCCACGGAGCCGAACCTTCGATGCGCACGGTTTCGCCGGCGAGCAGATCAGAAACGAAACGCTTGCCCAGTTCCAGATCGCCCAAGGTATAGCCGCTGGGCGGGTTGAGCAGGCACGTACCGAAACGCAGCTCACCGCTGGTGGTGATGGCCGGTGCGACGTCGAGATGGGCGGCAATTTCCCGCGCCATCACGTTCACGCCGCCCAGCCCACCGAGCAACGGCACCACCGCGCTACCGTCTTCGGCCACAGCCAGCACCGGTGGCTCGGCGCCCTTTTCGAGCAGCAACGGCGCCAATGTGCGGATCACTATCCCGGCCGCGCACAACGCGATGATCGGCGTGTTCTGTTGATACAGTTCTCGCAGGGTCGCGCCGAACTCGTGATAGACACGATCCGCGCCATCGACCCGCTCGGCCAGCCCATGGATCAAGGCGCCGGGGTAAACCTGTTGGAGCGTACGCGCGGTGGCGAGGCTGCCATTGCCGAGAATGACAATCGCCGGAGCTGGTCGGGTCATCAGCCTTGCCACCTTTCGCCGGGAACGATGATCAGCGAGAAGTACGGCGAGGACATCGGCTCGACCTGATCCAGCGGCACGATTTTCTGATTGGCCATGGTCGCGCGCTCGACGTACAACGCGCGCCCAGCGAGACCGAGTTCTTCCAGCACCTGGCGAACCTTGGGAAAGTTGCGCCCCAGCTTCATGATCACGGCCGCGTCGGCGTCGGCCAGGCGACGCTTGAGTTCGTCGTGGGGCAGCACGCCGGACAACACCGAAAGACTCTGATTGCGATACACCAGCGGCGCGCCGAGTACCGAGGCGCCGCCAAGCATCGAGCACACGCCCGGCACGACTTCGGCCTGATAGCGCTCGGCGAGCCGGTCGTGCAGGTACATGTAGGAGCCGTAGAAAAACGGATCGCCTTCGCAGATCACCGCCACGTCGCGACCGGCATCGAGGTGTGTCGCCAGTTCTTCGGCGGCGTCATCGTAAAAATCGCTGATCACTTGCTCGTAGGACAACGGCGCCGGCAACGCTTCGGTGGTCACCGGGTAAACCAGCGGCAACAGGTTCTGCGCTTCCTGCAGATGCGCCTCGATGATGCCGAACGCATTGCCCTTTTTACCCTTGGCGACGAAGTACGCCACCACCGGCGATTCGCGCAGCAGGCGCAGGGCTTTCACGGTAATCAGTTCCGGATCACCAGGGCCGACGCCAAGGCCGATCAAACGTCCAGGTTGCTGCATCATTCGATCTCCGTGGCGAGGGCATTGACGGCGGCGGCGGCCATGGCGCTACCACCCAGGCGACCTTGCATGATGACAAAAGGCACGCCACGGCTGTCCGCCGCCAACGCTGCCTTCGATTCGGCGGCGCCGACGAAGCCCACCGGGAAGCCGAGGATCAACGCCGGTTTCGGGGCGCCGGCGTCGAGCATTTCCAACAGGTAAAACAGTGCGGTCGGCGCGTTGCCGATCACCACCACACTGCCCTCCAAATGAGGACGCCATAGCTCCAGCGCAGCGGCAGAACGGGTGTTGCCCAGTTCGCGGGCAAGTTCCGCAACGCTCTCGTCGCGCAGCGTGCAGATCACCTGATTGTTCGCCGGCAACCGCGCGCGGGTCACGCCTTCTGAGACCATCCGTGCATCACACAGGATCGGTGCGCCGGCAGCCAGCGCGTCACGCCCTGCCTTGCCCGCACCTTCGGAAAACTGCAAACCGTCGATGGCATCGACCATGCCGCAGGCGTGAATCACCCGCACCGCGAGTTTTTCCAGATCGGCCGGGATTCGCGCGAGGTTGGCCTCGGCGCGAATGATCGCGAAGGAGTTGCGATAGATCTCCTGACCGTCGCGGATGTAATCAAGCATCAAGGGCGCTCCGTGAGCGGGCGTCGAGCACAGTCGCGACCGCTTCAATAGTAAGGTTGCGTGCGTGCACCGCGCCGAAACCGGGCTGCGCTGCATCGCGAAAATAGAGATCGTAGTGGCCGGGGGCGACGGCCAGCAATGTGACCGGCGCAACATGCGCGGCGGCACAGGAACGCGAACAACCGCTCAGGTGCACATTCAGTGCGTGCCCGTGACGTTGCAGCAGAGTGGCCAGTTGCAGGGCATCGCCCTTGGTTTCAGCCAGACCTTTGCCACAGCCGCTTGAACCGGTGCAGGCGATCAGTCGTGTCAACGATTGTCCGGGGTCGCACAACAGACCCAACTGCTCCAGGCGCTCAATGACATCAATGGCGTGTTCGCTGCGAACATTGGGCAGCAGCAGACTTTGCCACGGGGTAAACCGCAGGTTGCCGTCGCCGAACTCGCTCGCCAATTGTGCCGCGCCTCGCAGCATCGCCGGATCAAGTCGCCCCAGCGGCGGTACTGCGCCGACGTAGACAAGATCTGCCAGCGCCTGTGGATGAGCGCCGATGTGCAGAACACTTGAATCCGCAGTGCGTCGCCAATCGGTCATGGCCTGGATAGATACGCGTCCGGCCAGTCGAGTCAGGACATTTTCGATCGAGTGCTCGGCCAACAAATGACGCATCCGCGTTTGCTCGGGTCGCGCCAGTTCCAGAAACAACTCAAGCACCGCGACCACGAGGTTGTGGCCATCGTCGAGTGCCACTGAACCTGCGGGCGCGTCCGTTGGGCAACCCGCCAGACCGAACGCCCACCGCGTCTCGTCGTCTCGCCCAAAGGCCGAGAGCCACAGGTCGTGGGGATGTTCGAGCATCGCCGAGGCCTCGCCGCCATCGAGTTGCACGGCAAACTTGGCGCTGAGGTCGTGGAAGGGTTCGTGAGTTTGCAGCGTGACGAGGATCCGCTCAGCCAATGGACGTGTGTCGAGCAGCATCTTGCGATCGATCCCGGCACTCGGGCTGAGCATCAGGTTGCGTACGTCATCGCCCGCCGCGTTTTGCGGCCCCAGACCGGCGGCCAGCAGGCTCTCGATCAATGCCGTTTGCTCACGGCCAATCCCGCGTATTTGCAGATTGGCGCGGTTGGTCGCCTCGATCGCGCCACTGGCAAAACGTTCTGCCGCACTTGCCACTGCCTCGGCCTGAAAGCTGCTGATCGAACCGCCGCCGAGTTTGATCCGGCAGATTCCGCCATCCAGCGCCGGGACAATACGCAGCAACCCCGGACAGGCCGAGGGGCGTAAGGCGGTGGACACAGGGCGTTCGTTCAAGGGGATGACCCGTTCAGGTGGCGAAGCACTTCGCGGGCGAAGCGGGCGGTATTATGCCTGCTTTGCAACGGGGTATGAAAAGCTTGTCGGACGACGGGAAGGTTAACCGCCACGCAGCCCGGCAAGTTCGAACGAACGCCCTCCCTTCACATCCGCATCAGATACTCGCGGCTGCGCTGGGTAATTTTTGCGCGCATGGCGGGTGCCACTTGGTCGAAACGTTTTCTGTCCAGCGTGAACGTCCCGTAATGCTGAATCAGCGTGAGGTGGTAATCCTCCCACTTCCAGAACAGAAACTCGTCCGGGTCGACGGCGGCGAAATACCAGCAGTGAATCAGCATGACAGTCAGCCGCCCCTTGGCATCGTAGCCGCAGGGCATCATCTGAAATTGCCTGCCGCGCTCGCTCCCGCTTTTTCGCGCCAGCAGCATCGATGCCCGGAGATTGTCTTTCAACGCCTCGAACGCGTGCATCGCGGCGCTGTACACGCTGCCACTGACGTTTGGCTTGAGTGTCTCCAGGATCGCACTGGAAATCGGTTCATTCAGCACCAGCTCCCGCGTGTCGAGCATGACCGGACGCTGATGAATCCAGCCATGGTGCCAGAGCCCCAGCGTGTAGTGCTGCAACCACTGGTACCACTCGGTTTCGCGGTTGTAGCGAGTGTCTGTGTACTGTTCCAGATACAGCGCGCAGTCCAGCACATCCTGTTCATCGCTTTCGGATACTCCTTCGGTCACGGAAACGATGGTGCTGCCGGCAATGGCTGCCCGAGCAGGTGCAGGATCGCTGCCCGGCAGCGCAAATGCCTGCGAACGTGCGGTGACCTGCGGGGCATGAGCGGCGGATACCGCATCGGTCAATCCAAGAAAGGCCAGGCGCTGTTCCAGCGACGGAAACTCCATAGGTGTGTCGAACATAAAAAATCCTTTTTGTATGTTTGATGGGTTGATCTCTACGTCAACCAACGACGACAACTAACCAGATGCGGAGCCCTCCAACAATCTGTGGAGTAACACAGGATATTTAACGGGCGCGGTTTGAGCTGCGTGGAATACGTAAAAAACCGCAGCGACGCGGTATCATTCCGCCCAGTCCCGACCTGGTCGTGGGGCACTTTTTCAAGGAGCAGGCATGACGCCCTGGCTGACAGTTGTAGGCATCGGTGAAGACGGTTTCAAAGGTCTGGGCAAGAACGCCCGGCATGCGCTGCTGCGTGCCTCACGGATCTTCGGCGGTCAACGGCATCTGGATTTGTTGCCGCCTTGCATTCGTGGCGACCGCCAATTCTGGCCGAGTCCGTTCTCCATTGATCCGGTACTGGCCCTGCGTGGCGAGCCCGTCTGTGTGTTGGCCAGCGGCGACCCGATGTTTTTCGGCGTCGGGGCCAGCCTTGCGCGGCGGGTATCGGCCAATGAAATGCTGACACTGCCAGCCCCCTCCTCTTGCTCGCTGGCCGCTGCCAGAATGGGCTGGCCATTGCAGGACGTGGTGACGCTGTCGGTGGTTGCCCGCCCCGTCGCCGCGCTCAACGCGCAATTGTTCAGCGGCGTGCGCTTGCTGGTGTTGTGCAACGACGGCAGCAGTCCCGCCGCCATCGCCACACTGCTGCGTGAACGCGGCTTCGGCCCGAGCCGACTTACCGTGCTGGAACATTTGGGCGGCGAAGCCGAGCGGCGTATCGCCGGCATCGCCAGCGACTGGACCGATCCCGACATCGCCGACCTCAACCTGATCGCCATCGACTGCATTGCCGAACCGAATACGCCTCGCCTGTCACGACTGGCCGGTCTGCCCGACTCGGCTTTCAAGCATGACGGCCAACTGACCAAGCGCGACGTGCGTGCAATCACCCTCGCACGCCTGGCACCAATCCCCGGCGAACTGCTGTGGGACGTCGGCGCCGGCAGCGGTTCGATTGGCATCGAATGGATGCGCGCCCACCCGAGTTGCCGGGCACTGGCCATCGAAGCCGACGAAGGCCGGCAGCAACTGATCGAATACAACCGCGATGCCCTTGGCGTGCCCGGCCTGCAACTGATTCGCGGCCGCGCGCCACAAGCCCTCGACGGCCTCGAACGTCCGGACGCGATCTTCATCGGTGGCGGCGTCACCCGCGAAGGCGTGCTGGACGCTTGCTGGGCTGCCCTCAAACCCGGTGGCCGACTAATCGCCAACGCGGTCACGCTGCAAAGTGAAATGACCCTGATGGCCTGGCGTGAACAGCATGGCGGTGAGCTGACGCGCATTCATATCGCTCAGGCGCAACCGCTGGGCGACTTCGATACTTGGCGCCAGGCCTTGCCGATTACCGTGCTGGACATGACGAAGCCTCTCGATGCGTGACGAGACCGCCGAACAACCCGCACCGCTGCGCAGTGGCCTGACCACCGGCAGCTGCGCCACTGCGACCAGTCTGGCGGCAGCTCGCCTGTTGCTCGCTGGCACCACGGCGGACGCGGTGGAAATCATCCTGCCCAAGGGCAAACACGTACCGATGCGTCTAGAGTTCTGTCGACTGGCGAATGACGGTGCCGAAGCGGGAACCATCAAGGACGCGGGCGACGATCCGGACGTAACCCACGGCGCGCTGCTCTACTCCCACGTGCGGCTCAACCATGAGCCGGGCATTCGCTTCAACGCCGGACGCGGGGTCGGCACGGTCACCCGTCCCGGGCTGGTACTGGGCGTTGGCGAACCGGCGATCAACCCGGTGCCGCGCAAAATGATCAGCGATCACCTGACCCGGCTGGCCGACGAGCTCGGCTACAGCGGCGGCTTCGAGGTCACGGTCAACGTCGAAAACGGCGAAGCCCTGGCACTGAAAACCATGAACCCGCGCCTGGGCATTCTCGGTGGTTTGTCGATCCTCGGCACCAGCGGCATCGTCCGGCCGTTTTCCTGCGCCGCGTACATTGCCTCGATCCACCAAGGCATCGATGTGGCAAAAACCAACGGCTACCTGCACATCGCCGCCTGCACCGGCAACGCCAGCGAAGACACCATGCGCCGGGTCTACAACCTGCCGGAAATCGCCCTGATCGAAATGGGCGACTTCGTCGGCGCGGTGCTCAAGCATTTGCGCAAAGTGCCTGTGGCTAAACTCAGCATTTGTGGTGGCTTCGGCAAGATCAGCAAACTGGCGGCCGGGCACATGGATTTGCACAGCCGGCATTCGAGCATCGACCTGCCACAACTGGCCGAATGGGCCGCCGCGATCGGCGCTGACATAGCGTTGCAGCAAGGCATCCGCGAAGCCAATACCAGCCAGCAAGCCTTGGCCATGGCCAGCGCCGCCGGTGTCGCCCTCGGTGATGCGGTGTGCCGGCACGCCCTGGACTTTGCCCGCAGCGTGGTGCCGGCGCAGGTTCAGGTGGAAGTGTTTGCCATCGACCGCCAGGGCGGGATTGTCGGCCACGCGGGAGCTTTTCAATGAAACGAATCTTGCTGCTCGGCGGCGTGACCGAGGCACTGGCCATTGCCCGCACCTTGGGGCCGGAGCACATTTACAGCCTCGCCGGCATCGGCCGGGTGCCGACGGATCTGAGATGCCAGGTTCGCGTCGGCGGTTATGGCGGTGCCGAAGGTCTGGCACAGTTCATTCGCGATGAAGGCATCGATCTGCTGCTCGACGCCACTCACCCTTACGCCGCGCAAATCAGTCAAAACGCAGCGACTGCCGCGCGTTTGAGCGGTGTTCCCTGCTGGGCACTGCGACGTCCGGCGTGGCAAGCACAGGCTGGAGATGACTGGTGCGAAGTCAGCGATTGGTCCGAGCTGATCCAGGCCCTGAAACCCTTTCGTCGACCAATGTTCACCCTCGGCCGCGAGCCATTGCAGCACCTGGACGAAATTCCGTCGGAGCAATTCTGGACCCTGCGCGCACTCGACGTTTATCCCGGCAACGAGCGCTGCGAAGTGATCGGCGCGCGCGGGCCGTTTCTGATCGATGATGAACGTGAGTTGTTTGATCGTCGGCAGATCGATGTGTTGATCAGCAAGAACAGCGGCAGCACGGCTACTGAGCCGAAGCTGGAAGTGGCGCGTGAGCGTGGGGTGCCGGTGCTGGTGTTGAAGCGGCCGGTGTTGCCGGGGGTTGAGCGGGAGTTTCTGACGCTTGAGGAAACACTTGACGCGTTGTCGGTGTTCACTTCGTAGGGCAGGATGGTCGGCTTGCATGATAAGTAACCTATTTGTTACCTTCAGGGCCACCTGTGATCACACTCGAAGAATACGTTCAGGACAACAACGTCATGGCGCTCACCCGAAGCTACAAACACACCATTGCCGAGCGTGCCCAACGTGACCCCGAGTTCGCCCAGGCATTGTTGGATGAGGCTGCTACTCTGTTTCTTAACGGCGAACCTGAAATGGCCCGGATCATCTTGCGCGACCTCATAAACGCTACTGTTGGCTTTGAAGAACTCGCAAAGGAAACGGCAAAACCCAGCAAAAGTCTCCATCGAATGCTGTCTGCCAAAGGCAATCCAAGCATGGATAACCTGGCTGCGATATTTGCCGTAATTCGAGCTACGCTGGGAGTAGATATACAAGTACATGCGGTACGTGCGCACTGAGCCACGTGTTTTTACTGCGACACCAAACCGCACGTCGCTTTTTTACTTATCGGCCCTGATCAGGCTAAATAGCCCGCGTCTGATCGCCCACCCAACGGATTTTGTCCCATGTCCCGACAACGGCTCGCAATTGC
>RCUN01000942.1_pt1 | contig 11454 bp, 8 predicted proteins | sample 2166181 | NCBI WGS metagenome assembly RCUN01 (sample SAMN09932603, study PRJNA488358) | compost metagenome | feature: garden; material: soil; isolation source: compost soil in crotononitrile-enriched culture | place: Germany: Experimental Botanical Garden Goettingen | collected 2016-01-27 | reverse complement strand
ACTATGGGCGCTACCGCAGTTGGGCCTGGCTCGACGGGCATCTGCCACCGGGCACGGCCTGGGCGGACTCGGCGCAGGTTGCCGAAGCGGTCAGCAATGCGCTGGACCAACGCGGCTTGCGCCCGTTGCACGACAATCGTCCGGCCGACCTGTTTGTCAGCGCCGACCTGCGCCTGGAAACCCGCTTGCGCCAGGTTCAGGACGATTACGGTTACTACGGCGGTTACGGTGGCTACGGACCGGGGTACGGCATGTACGGCAGCGTGCCGATCGTACGCACCTATTCGGAACAGGTCGTGGTGGTTCAGGTGGACATGTTTGACGCCAAAAGCGGTCAGCCGATATGGAGCTCCAGCGCTGAAACCGGCAACCGGGGCAGCGAAAGCGAGCGCGCCGATGCCATACGGGAGGCTGTGGAAAAGGCGATGTCGGCGTATCCTCCCAGTTAGCTTCTGTAGATAAGAAGCATTTCGCAGGAGAACCATCATGTTCCGCCGTTTCATACTACTGGCCATGGTCGCGCTGCTCAGTGCCTGCGCCGCCAACCAGGTCAATCATGACTTCGACGCCAGCCGCGACTTTGCTGCCTATCGCAGCTGGACGTGGAAAGAACCCGCCCTGCAATACCGTCCCGATGATCCACGGATCAAGAGCGACCTGACCGAACAGCGCATCCGTCAGGCGGTAGCCGATCAACTGGACCAGCGCGGTCTGCGCCCGGCCGCCGCGGGTGCCAAGGGTGACTTGAATGTGCAGACCTACCTGATTGTCGAAGAGCGGCAACAGCAGGTGACCACCAACTACGGCGGCGGGTGGGGGTACCCGTGGTATGGCTACTACGGCGCGCCCATGTATAACGAAACCCGTAATGTCAGCTACAAGGTAGCGACCATCCAGATCGACCTGCTCGATGGCAAGGACGGCAAACTGGTGTGGCGTGGCAGTGACGAACAGATACTCAGCCGCACACCGAACCCGTCGGATCGTCGTGATGCCATCCTGGAAACAGTCACGCGGATATTGGCCAACTATCCACCGCACGCCACTTAGAATCAGCCAGTCTCTCAACCCCTGTGTTCCCACAGGGGTTTTTATGCTCGACACTTGCGAGCCTGGGGATCGACCTGAACCAGGTCGAGGTGGGTGCCAACCTCGGTTGTCACACGGGACGCCCAGCCCAGGTGATCTAGTCCGTCAGCACAATCGGCAGTTCGATGCAGAAACGCGCGCCCTCGGCGGAGTTCCTGACGCTCAGCTTGCCGCCCATGTTCTCGACAATGCCATAGCTCACCGACAGCCCCAGACCGGTGCCGACACCCACCGGTTTGGTGGTGAAGAACGGCTCGAAAATCCGCTCCAGCAAACGCGGGTCGATACCGCCGCCGTTGTCCTCGACCCACAGGCGTACCGCGTGTGTATCCCGTTCGGCGTACACCGAAATCCACGGTTTGAAATCGGGGTTGGCCTCGCGCTTGCCGAGCAATGCATCCCGGGCGTTGACCATCAGGTTGATCAGCACCTGCTCAAGCTGATCGACGTAGCCGCGCACCAGCACATCAAAACCGGTCTCGCTGATGCGCAGGTCGACACCTTTGCCGCGCATCCCTTCGGACAACAGCGCCAGTGTGCCTTCGATGGCCTGGGCCGGGTTGAACGGTTGCTGCTCGATTTCCGAGCGGCGGCCGAACACCCGCATGTGGTCCACCACCCGCGCGGCGCGTTGCACCTGGCTGTCGATGCGGGTGAGCTTGTCGATCAGGTAGTCGACCTGTACGTCGCCGTTGCTGAGGCGCTTGAGGACATTGACGATGGCCATGCGTATCACGTTCAACGGCTGGTTGAGCTCATGGGCCAGGCCGGTGGCCATTTCACCGAGGGTGGCCATTTTCGCGCTTTGTGTGAGCTGCTGCTGCGAGCGTCGTACCTCGGTGTTGTCGCGTCCTACGGCCTGGACCTCGAGCAAGCGTCCCTGTTCGTCGAATACCCCGCGATCGGACCAGACCCACCAGGCGTGTTCGCGCCCGGGCAGTTGCAGGTTGATCTCGGCGGTGCTGACCGGAAACTCCGGGCTCAACTGGTTCAGCCGCCGGGTGAATGCCTCGCGCTGTTCCCCGGACATCCAGTTGCCCAGATTCACCCCCGGCAATTGCTCGGGCGCCAATTCCAGATAGGTGGCCAGCGGGCGGTTGCCGAAGGTCAGGGTCAGGTCCGGCTGGTAGCGGCAGATCATCGCCGGCGAGTCTTCCACCAGAATTCGGTAGCGTTCCTCACTCTGCCTGACCTGCTCGGCCGCCAGGGTCGCTTCGGTGACGTCCAGCCACAAGCCCACGGCTTCCACCGGCAAGCCGAGGTCGTCGCGCAACAATTTCGCTTCATCCAGCAGCCAGTGATAGTCACCCTGACTGTCGCGCAGCCGATAGCGGGCGCGCACCGAGCCTTCACGCAGCAGCCGTCGCGTGCGCTCGAAATACTGCAGGCGGTCGTCGGGGTGTACCCGCTCCACCAGCGCCCCGGGTGCGCAGTCGGCCAGGGTCCAGCCGAGCAACGGGAGCAGGCTGTCGCTAAAGAACACCGGTTGCAGAGCGCCTTCGTCATAGCGCTGTACATAAATCACCGCCGGTGAACTGGCGATCAGATTGTCCAGGCGTGCATGGGCAGCGGCGGCGCTCTGCTGCTGATTCTTGATGTCGCTGATGTCGTGCATGAAACCCACCAGCCGACGGTTTTTGCCCACGCCCAGCGCTTGGCCTTGCAGGCGATACCAGACGGGTTCGAGTGCATCGTCGGGGCGATACAGGCGCACGCACAACAGCAGTGGCATGCCCGACACCTGCAAGTCCTGCAGACGGATGCGCAGCTCTTCGCGGTCGGCGGGATACACCTGGTCGAGCCAGTCCTGTACCGATAAACGCGATGTTCCAAGGTTCAGGTTCGTCGCCAGCGAAGGTGCCAACTGCACCTCTTCGCTGTCGCTGAAAACTTCCCACCAGCCTGTGCCCAGCAACGCTTGCAGCGACTCCAGGCGTTCCAGTTGCAGGTGATGTCGGTGCTCGCGCAAGCGTTCAAGCAAGGGGCTGGCGAGCGCGGCGGTGATTTGCAGCCAATCGCGTTCGGTGACATCGGGGGCGCGTTGTTGCGGCGTGTAGAAACCGCACAGCAACCAGGCGACCACCCCTTGCGCATCGTGGTAGGGCACGGCGAAGCCATCGTTATTGCCGAACGTGCCTTGCAGGCGCGGGTGTTCGCGCGGGATCAGGTACTGGGGTGCCGAGCCGCTCAAACTGTCCAGCCCCGTGCCCAGGCGCTGGTCGTTTTGCCATAGCTGCGGTGCATCGAAAGCCGTGTAGTGCTGGTGAATCTGCCAACCCTGCTCCTGCTCATCGAGCAAGGCCAGGGCAATGCAGGGGATCTGAAAACGCTGGGCCAGGCTTTGCAGTTGTTCGCCCAGCATCTCGGGCAGACGTGTCAGGCTGCACAGGCGCAACTGTTCGGCGATTTGCAGCACCAGCACCTGGCATTGCTCGCGGTTGCGCGATTGCCGGCGCTCGAGCAACAAGTCGCCGATGTCGAGCATCTGCAACAGCCAGGCATCGGCCAAGGGTTGCACCCAGCCGCGCAAATGCAGGGGCGGACCATTGAGACTGTAGAAGTCCAGGTCCAGGGTTTGTCCCTGCCAGTGCGCCGGCGCGCCTTCGATGACGAGGCCGCTGTGGGGCAACAGGAAGTCGAGCAGGTGTGGTTCCTGTGTGCCGGGGGGATGCTGGGCCAGCAAGTGCCGCAGCGGACCGCTCAATTGAACGACACGCCCATCGGCATTGAGCTGCATCTGCAATCCGAAGCTGTGCACCCGCAGTGTTTCCGGCGGCTCCGGTGGGGGCGGCGGGTGGCGGTGGAGCAGGCGCCCGAACAATTTATCCCCGGCACTCAAAATTGCAGGCTCGCACTGGCCGTGAGGGTCGCCGGCAGATTGGGTACCCGACCGATGCCGGGCAGGTTCAGGAACGGAATGACGGCGCTGATTTTATTGGCGGGGTAATGAATGGCGACGGTCAGCAATCCCAGGGCGAACTCTATCGCGGCGGCACCTTTTTGTTTGTGGGGGAGTCTGGCTTTCATGAGTGCGTCTACCCTGACTATCACTGAGTAATGTCAGCATAGAATCATTCCGCCAAAACGGAGGTTTTTACCGAGTGCAGAGCTTTAAACTCATGGCCGCCCCGGGTCTTGCGACGGACGGTATGCACGTGCCCGGCACGTTTACGGGTGCTGGATTGGCCAGTGTTTTCTGGCTGCTGCTAGCGTCAAGAGTCTGGCTCCTGTGAGTCAGGGGCTTAGAACCTGCTTTTTTATATGGCGCCTGAAATGTCAAAGAAACAGTCATTTGCACCGTTCGTGCGGGTGGGGCTGATGCTGACATTCACCTGGCTCCACTAGTCGGCCCTTATATGTTCACAGCCGGAAACTACGTCTACTTTTCAGGCAGGCGGGCAAGGGACAGACCAATTATCAGATTACGTGTGAGTTGGGGATTATCAAGAACACGGTGAAGTTGTATGTGTCGCAGGTGTTGAGGTTGACGCATATGCATAAGCGGACGCAGTTGGCGTTGGCCTTGTCGCCCAGTAATTCCGGGATGCGGCAGTGGTTTGCGGCGCACTGATTTTGTGTACATATCCGTTTCTGCGGTAACGGCCGCTTATGGTTTCGCCCTGACGGCGACTCACGAGGCCTCCCGAGGGGGCGGTTGGATCAAGATCAAGAGCTGCAGGCGAGCTAACGCTCTGCCTGATGAGTGGTAAGAGGCGTGGGTTTACCCCGGCCCATTGTGGGAGCGGGCTTGCCCGCGAAGGCGGTCTTACAGTCAACCAATCCTGTGTAGTTTTCCTCAAGTCCCGAGGACACCTCTGACACGCTTTTCAGGTTGTCCGTCGGAAGCGCGATCTCTAGCCTTTGTCGGTCGCTGAAAATTCAGCGTCCGGGCGTCGCGGCTCGATTCCTAAGGCATAATCGCTCCACCTGACGACAACACTTTCTTGTGTCTGTCGTTCTGTGTCATGGCGACTGTGCGCGGGATACCTTCGGGTATGCCGAGCTGCCTCTGGGATCGGTCCGCGAACCCGCGTACAGCTGCCACCCCAATTTGCTTCGCGGCAATTTGGACGTGGCTCCATTTCATCCCAGAGGTGCAACGATGATTAAACCCACCCCCAATCCACCCAAACAACCCGCCGTGCACAAACCCAGCACGATGTTCGTCATCGCCCCGAACATCGACACCGAAACCCTGCTGGCCCACGCCTGTGAATCACTGGCGTCGGCGAGTGTGATGGCGAGTGATTTCGCGGGTTTTCTGCAGGGCTCGCAGCGCAATACGCTGCTGGGGATTGCGCAGGTGATCATGCTGGGTGAGCTGGCGGTGAACCGGGCGTTGGATAATCTCGATCCGCAAGACTGACCACGGAGCTTTGTGGCGAGGGAGTCCTCCCGCTCGGGTGCGTAGCGCCCGCCCGACAAGCTTCCTCGCCACAGGCATCGGCCTTGTCAGGCCACCGGCCGCCAATGCCCGACCATATGCTCCAGCTCTCCGACACCCACCAACTGAAAGTCCCCGCTCGCCCCCGGCTCGCTGGCCAGCAGCGTCACCTCACCGGGCAACCGCACCGGCTTCTTGAACTGCACGGCGATCTCGACGTTCGCCACAGGCAGGTGCCCGGCCAGTGCCGCCAACGTGCGCGCCTTGTTCCACAGGCCATGGGCGATGGCGGTCGGGAAGCCGAAGAGTCGGGCGCTGGCCGCGCTCAGGTGGATCGGGTTGTAGTCGCCGGACACCTTGGCGTATTGCCGGCCGATGTCCGAGGGCGCTTTCCAGTGTTCGACTTCGTTCATGTCCAGACTCGTTACCAGGTTCTCCTCAAGTGGTTCGCCCTCGAGTTTGACGCCGCGGCAGAGCATCCGGCTTTGTGCCTCCCACAACGGCCCCAGTTGATCGTCGAGGGTGGTCAGCAAATCGAACGTCGCGCCTTTGGCGTGGGGTTGCAGGTTCTGCACCTGCACGCTGACACGCGCCCGATTCACCCCGCCCATGGGGCGTAGCAGACGAATCCGATTGCTCAGGTGAATCAGGCCCAGCAGCGGGAACGGGAAGTCCCTGGCCGTGAGCAATTGCATCTGCAAGGCAAAGCCGAGGATATGCGGATAGGTCGGCGGCAGCAGGCCGTTGTCGGCAAAGCCACAGACCTTGCGATAGGCCGCCAGGCGTCTGGGATCGACGTCGACCCAGCAGCGCAAACCCGAATCGGGCAGGGTGGTGCCGGTGATTTTTCGCCGTGTCGCCGCTCGTGCGTACAACCCCGGGAGGCTGGGTTCGCGGTTGAGAGTGTGCCAGTCGGTGATCATCCTCAAGCCCCCAGAACGCTTTGCCCGCATACGCGCAACGCTTGCCCGGTGTATGCGCCGGTGCCCGGTTGCGCGAGCCAGGCCACGGCTTCGGCGACGTCCTGTGGCAGGCCGCCCTGGCCGAGGGTGCTCATGCGCCGTCCGGCTTCACGCAGGCCAAAGGGGATGTGCGCGGTCATTTGCGTTTCGATGAATCCCGGTGCCACGGCGTTGATGCTGATGCCGCGCTCGGTGAGCAGCGGCGCCCAGGCTTGCGCCAGGCCAATGAGCCCGGCCTTGCTCGCGGCGTAGTTGGTTTGCCCGCGATTGCCGGCGATGCCGCTGATGGAGGCCAGCAGAATCACCCGGGCGTTGTCGTGCAGGGCGCCGCTATCGAGCAGGGCTTTGGTCAGCACTTGCGGTGCGTTGAGGTTGACGGCCAGTACGGCGTCCCAGAAGTCCGGGGTCATGTTGGCCAGGGTTTTATCGCGGGTGATGCCGGCGTTGTGCACCACGATGTCGAGGCCGTCGGGCAATTGTTCGATCAACTGCGCGGCGGCGTCTTCGGCGCAGATGTCGAGGCTGATGCTGCGCCCGCCGAGGCGTGCGGCGAGGGCTTCGAGATCGGTTTTGGCCGCGGGCACGTCGAGCAGGATGACGTCGGCACCGTCACGGGCCAGGGTCTCGGCGATGGCGGCACCAATGCCGCGTGCTGCGCCGGTAACCAGTGCCTTGCGCCCGGCGAGCGGGCGCGTCCAGTCGCTGACGGGCGTCGAGCACGGATTCAGGCGAATGACCTGCCCGGACACGAAGGCGCTTTTGGGCGAGAGAAAAAACCGCAGCGGGCCTTCCAGTTGCGCCTCGGCCCCTTCGCCGACGTAGATCAATTGCAGGGTGCCACCGCTGCGTAATTCCTTGGCCAGGGAACGGCTGAATCCCTCCAGGGCACGCTGGGCACTGGCGGCGAACGGGTCACGCAGGGTTTGCGGATCGCGTCCGAGAATCACCAGGTGCGCACAGTGATCGAGGTTCTTCATCAACGGCTGGAAGAACTCACGCAGTTGCTTGAGCTGATCGGTGTGCAGCAGGTCACTGGCGTCGAACACCACGGCCTTGAGTTTCGGTCCGTGGCCGGGAATCCAGGCCGTGGCCATCGAAGGCTCGGTGCCGTAGCTGTAGATCGCGTCGGTCAGGCGGTTGGCGAAGGCACTGACGTGTTCCGTCAACGGCCCGCCGCCGATCAGCAGCGCACCTTCCACGGGCCGCAGCCGGCCTGCCTGCCAGCGCTCCAGTCGAGTCGGTGCCGGCAACCCCAGGGCGCCGACCAGGCGATGGCCGATGGACGAATTGGCGAAGTCGATATAGCGGTCAGACATGGAACGCGCTCCGAAAGCTGAGGTTCAAAGTGTGGACCATGAATGGCGATCAGTCGTTCGATCCACGAGATAAGGCCTACGCTTGGTTACAGCAGATTAGTTTGTCGCAGGATTTATGGTGCACGCAGTCCCTGTGGGAGCGGGCTTGCTCGCGAAAGCGGAGTGTCATGCAACATTGATGTCGACTGACACGACGCCTTCGCGAGCAAGCCCGCTCCCACAAGGGGCAGTGTTCAGTTCAGATAATTCATCAGGAGTTCCTCATGACCCAGCTGCGCCGCGTCGCGATCATCGGCGGTAACCGGATTCCTTTCGCCCGCTCCAACGGCCCCTACGCCACGGCCAGTAACCAGGTGATGCTCACCGCTGCCCTCGAAGGCCTGATCGAGCGCTACAACCTGCATGGCCAGCGCATCGGCGAAGTGGTCGCCGGGGCCGTGCTCAAGTTGGCGCGGGACATGAACCTCACACGCGAGTGCGTGCTCGGCTCGCGGTTGTCGCCCGCCACCCCGGCCTACGACATCCAGCAGGCGTGCGGCACCGGGCTGGAAGCGGCGTTGCTGGTGGCGAACAAGATTGCCCTGGGCCAGATCGACTGCGGCATCGCCGGTGGCGTGGACACCACCTCGGATGCTCCGATCAGCGTCAGCGAAGGGTTGCGCAAAATCCTCCTGCAAGCCAATCGCGCGAAAACCACCGGCGACAAACTGAAGACCTTCCTGCAATTGCGCCCCAAACATCTGATCCCCGAGTTCCCGCGCAACGGCGAGCCACGCACGGGGTTGTCCATGGGGCAGCATTGCGAACTGATGGCCCAGACCTGGAACATCCCGCGCGAAGCCCAGGATCAATTGGCGCTCGAAAGCCATCAGAAACTCGCGGCGTCCTATGCCGAAGGCTGGCACAACGATCTGATGACGCCGTTCCTGGGGCTCACCCGCGACAACAATCTGCGCCCGGATTCGACCCTGGAAAAGCTCGCCGCACTCAAGCCGGCCTATGAGAAAAGCGCCAAGGGCACCCTGACGGCGGGCAACTCCACGCCGCTGACCGACGGGGCGTCACTGGTGCTGCTGGGCAGCGAGGAATGGGCGAAGGCGCGAGGGTTGCCGATTCTCGCGTATTGGCGTGACGGCGAGGCGGCGGCGGTGGATTTCGTCAACGGTGCCGAAGGGTTGTTGATGGCGCCGGTCTACGCCGTGCCGCGTTTGCTCGCGCGCAATGGCCTGAGCTTGCAGGACTTCGACTACTACGAAATCCACGAAGCTTTCGCCGCGCAAGTGCTGTGCACATTGAAGGCGTGGGAGGATCCGCAGTACTGCAAAACCCGTCTGGGGCTCGATGCGCCGTTGGGCTCTATTGACCGCAGTCGGCTCAACGTCAAGGGCAGTTCACTGGCGGCAGGGCATCCGTTTGCCGCCACCGGTGGGCGCATCGTCGCCAACCTGGCGAAGTTGCTGGATACGGCGGGCAAGGGGCGGGGGCTGATTTCGATTTGTGCGGCGGGTGGGCAGGGTGTGACCGCGATCATCGAACGCTGAGTTAAAACAACTGTGGGAGCGAGCTTGCTCGCGAAAAGGGCATCAGCTTCAACATCAATGTTGACTGCCATACCGCTTTCGCGAGCAAGCCCGCTCCCACAATTGATCTCCTATGTTCACAAGTGTCGTGTTTACAGACGACCTTCAGTGGTGTTGTTGCGAATCAGGTGCGGAACCTGCGCACCAGCCCGTCCAGCTCGTTCGACAGCCCGGCCAGGCTCTGGGAGTCCAGGCGTGCCGAGTTGGCCAATTCCGCCACCAGTTGCGCATCGCCATGGATCTGGCTGATGTGCCGGTTGATGTCTTCGGCCACTTGATGCTGTTGTTCCGCCGCCGTGGCGATCTGGGTGTTCATGTCACGGATCACATCCACCGACTCGCGAATCTGCCCGAAGCTGTTGCGCGCCTCACCGATGCGCGTCACCGATTGCTGGGACACTTCCAGGCTGGCGTGCATCTGTTGGGTCACCTGGCTGGTGCGTTTGGCCAGGTTGCCCAGCAGTCCGTCGATTTCCGCCGTGGAGTCGGCCGTGCGCTTGGCCAGGGCCCGCACTTCGTCAGCCACCACGGCAAAGCCGCGTCCCTGTTCACCGGCCCGGGCCGCTTCGATCGCGGCGTTCAGCGCCAGCAGGTTGGTCTGTTCAGCGATCGAGCGGATGGTCCCCAGGATCGACTGGATGTCGTTGCTGTCGCGTTCGAGCTGTTGCATCGACTGGGCCGACTGTTCGATTTCCTGGCTCAGGCGATCCACGCTGTTCACCGCCGCATCGATCTGTTGCTGACCTTCGCGCGCCTGGCGCTGGCCACTGTCGGCGGATTCCGCCGCCTGGCTGCAAGAGCGCGCAACTTCGTTGGCGGTGGCGACCATTTCGTGGAACGCCGTGGACACCATGTCCACCGCTTCACGCTGGCGTCCGGCGGCTTCGGCCATGTCGCTGGAGACCTGGGTCGAACTCTTGGACGTGGCGAGGATCTTGCCCGCCGCGCCGCCGATGTTCTGGATCAGGTTGCGAATCGCGGTCAGGAACTGGTTGAACCAGTTGGCCAGTTGCGCGGTTTCATCGTTGCCACGGATTTGCAGGTTCTGGGTCAGGTCGCCTTCGCCCTGGGCGATGCCTTCCAGGCCGCTGGCCACGCTGCGGATCGGGCGCACGATGAGGCTGGCAAAACTGGCGCCGACGATGGCGAAGATGACGGCCAGGACGGCGGCGATGATGGCGATCAACCAGGTCAACTGGGTCGCGGAGCTCATCACGTCGTCCTGTTTGATCAGGCCGATGAAGGTCCAGCCCAGTTGCTCGGACGGCCAGACGTTGGCCATGTAGTGCTCGCCGTTCAGCTCCACTTCCACCAGGCCCTTGCCGGCCTTGGCCAGTTGCGCGTAGCCGTCGCCAAGGGTGCTCAGCGGTTTGAAGTTGTGTTCCGGTTGTTTCGGGTCCACCAGGACCATGCCGGTGTTTTCCAGCAGCATCAGGTAGCCGGTTTCACCGAGCTTGATCTGTTTGACGATTTCGGTGAGCTGCTTGAGCGTCACGTCGATGCTGACCACGCCACCGTTGGTGCCCAGCTTGTTGTCGATGGTGCGCACGGTGCTGACGTAGGTCGCGTCGTCCTGGGCCCAGTAGTAAGCCTCGGTGCGAAACGGCTTGCCCGGCTTGGCCTGGGCGGCCTTGTACCAGGGGCGCTGGCGTGGGTCGTAGTTGTTCAGCTTCGGATCATCCGGCCACGACACGTAGCCGCCCGCCGCCGTGCCGAGGATGGCATAGGCGTAGGCCGGGTGGCTGTTGCCCAGATCCTGGAGCAGGGCGAAGACTTTTTTGTCAGCCTCCCCCTGAGGGACGCTTTCGGCGTTGGCGGCCATGTAAGTCTTGAGGCTGTCGTCGGAGTTTCGGATCAGCGGCTGCTTGGCCAGGTAATCGACGTTCTGGCTGATGCCGTCAAAGAACAATTGCATGGCGTTGCTGACCTGACGAATCTCGCGGGCACTGCCGTCGACGAATTCGTCCCTGGCATCACTGCGCAGGTTCAGCACAACGAGGGTGGCGACCAGCACCACGGGCAGGCAGGCGATGATTGCAAACGCCCAGGTCAACTTCTGTTTGATGTTCATCCGCGCTCCAGATTTTCTTGTAGGCCCACGCAGTGCAGATGACTCGCGGTTT
>RCUN01000940.1_pt1 | contig 11459 bp, 14 predicted proteins | sample 2166181 | NCBI WGS metagenome assembly RCUN01 (sample SAMN09932603, study PRJNA488358) | compost metagenome | feature: garden; material: soil; isolation source: compost soil in crotononitrile-enriched culture | place: Germany: Experimental Botanical Garden Goettingen | collected 2016-01-27 | reverse complement strand
TGAACGAGCCGCCAGGTTGCAGGTTTTCCAGTTTCAGCCAGATACGGCGGGTCGGAGTCGATAGGCCAGGGTGCAGGATCAAAGGCGTTCGGATGTGAAGCATATCGGTTCCTGTTACACGCCACCGGCTCGCGGAACAGGTCAACGAGCCAGCGGTGAACGGTTCTCTCATGCAAGTTTAGTTCACCCGGTCCGGGGTGACCGTCTCAGCGGTCTGGCGCAGGCTCCTACACTTAGAGGTAAGCTAATTCGTGGAGGCACCATGAAGATCTCGGCAAAATTGGCGTTTTTCGCCGTCATCAGCACCCTCGCCTACCTCGCCTTGGCGATCTGGGGAATCGGTGGATTCGCGGCTTATTTCAGCCACGGTTCACTGGTTGTCGTTGCCCTGGCCACCCTGATCATGGCTGTCGCGTCGCTGTTCACCGAGGTCAACCTGAGTTCGGGGGAACGCGAAGACCGGGCCAACCGCTGGGTCATTCCGGTCTTCGGGGTGATCGGGCTGCTGAGCGGCTTTCTGCCGGCCTATACCGACCGCATCGATTTCTGGACCTTTGGCGGTGAAGGCGTGCGCTGGCTTGGGGCGCTGTTGTTCATCGTCGGCGGCGCGCTGCGGTTGTGGCCGGTGTTTGTGCTGGGCAAGCGCTTCAGTGGGCTGGTGGCCATTCAGCCGGGCCATCGACTGGTCACCGAGGGAATCTACCGCAACCTGCGCAACCCCAGTTATCTGGGGATGATGGTCATCGGCATCGGTTGGGCACTGGCCTTTCGTTCTGGTGTCGGGCTGATATTGGTGGCGCTGACGCTGATCCCGCTGATTGCGCGCATTCACTCGGAAGAGGCCTTGCTGAGGGCGCAGTTCGGCAGCGAATACGAGGCCTATTGCGCCCGCTCCTGGCGGTTGATCCCCGGGCTTTACTGACCGGAACACTGATCCCCTGTGGGAGCGGGCTTGCTCGCGAAGGCATAGTGTCAGTCGCTATCAATGTTGACTGATACGCCGCTTTCGCGAGCAAGTCGGATCGCCGCACCGCCGCTCCCACATTAGGCCGTGTGCAGGCGCAATCCATCGGCACCCACCTTAACCAGAACCGATTCATAACTTGCCAACGTCGCATGCAACGTCTCGATCGGCTGCTCATGGGTCGCCGTGACAATCATCAAATCCGCCCCCGCCGCCTCGGCGGCCAGAATCCCCACCGTGGCGTCCTCAAAAACCAGGCACTGCTCAGGCTCGACACCCAAGCGCCGGGCCGCGAGTTTGTACCCCGTCGGATCGGGTTTGCCGACCGTGACGTCCTCGGCCGTAATCATGACGTCAGGCTCCGGTATCCCCGCCGCCGCCATGCGCCGCAACGCCAGTTCCCGCGGGGCGGAAGTGACGATGGCCCATTGGCCGGCTGGCAAGGACCGCAAGAATTTTGCCGCGCCAGCCACTTCCAATACCCCGTCGACGTCGACGACCTCCGCTTCGGTAATCCACGCGGCTTCGGCCTCGGCATCCACCCCGGGCAAGTCCAGGCGCCTGATGGTGTCGATGGCGCGGGCACCGTGAATGGTCGGCAGGAAGCTGTCGACATCGACACCATGGCGCACGGCCCAGGTGGTCCAGACCCGCTCGGCGGCGGCAATGGACGTCAGGACGGTGCCGTCCATATCGAACAGAAAGGCACGGTAAGTCGAGTTGAATACAGAGTGATCGGACAAGGAAAAGAACCTCGCAGGTGCCGGACGGATTTGCCCGGCAATGTAGCATCTGCGCGCAGATCAGTTGAGTCGTTTGGACTTGAAGGTCTGGCCCACGCAATCGAGCAGCCCGCCAATCATCCAGGGTTTCTTGATGAACGAGACCGCGTGCCGCACGCCTGCGCTTTCAGGGGTTTCGAAACCGGACATGATCATGATCGGCTTGTCCGGCCAGCGATCGCCGAACTGGTTGGCCAGGTCCGCGCCGTTGAGCGTGCCGGGCATGGTGATGTCTGTCAGCAGCATGTGCACCTGTGGCGCATGCTGCTCCAGATAAATCGCTGCCGCGTCCGCACTGACTTGCGGCTCGACGACAAAACCTTCCTCCTGAAGAATTTCACAGAGAAACTCCAGGATCAGCGGGTCGTCCTCAACCACCAGAATCAACCCGCCAGGAAGATCCCCACCCGCCGTCGGTACTCGACTCATGACCGTGCCGCTCCCTGATTGCCTCGATGATTTCGCGGGTTCTGATCCGCCACCTAAAAGGTATGAGCAGCGGAATCGGTGGAAATTCATTTTTGATACAGCCAGATGACCGGCGCCAAGCGTCCGGATCAATCATCGATGTCCCTTTTGGGGATTCAGGTAGTTCGGGGCGACAAAAACCTGTGGGAGCGGGCTTGCTCGCGAAGGCATAGTGTCAGTCGCTATCAATGTTGACTGATACGCCGCTTTCGCGAGCAAGCCCGCTCCCACAGGGTCTGCGGTGCTTGGAATTACTGCGACATTTCGCTTTTTTTCATCGCATCCTTGGACATGGCGTCTTTTTTCATGCCTTCCTTGCTCATGGAGTCTTTGGACATGCCGTCTTTGGACATGGCGTCCCTGGACATCGAATCGGTCTTCTTCATCGCATCCTTGGACATGGCGTCTTTGGACATCGAGTCCTTGCTCATGCTGCCGTTATCGACAGCAGTAGCGGCAAACACAGAGGCAGCACCAACGGCCAGGCACATGGACAGAACAACAGTGGTCAACTTTTTCATGATGGATCTCCTTGGAGCACGGGTTTGCGGACGGTGAATGTTTCGCACGTTCATCAGCTGCCACCGAACCAGTTGTAGCCCTGGTCTTCCCAGTAGCCGCCGCTGTAGGTGTTGCTGACGAAAATCGCCTGAATGTGTTTGGGGTTCTTGTAGCCAAGCTTGGTGGGCATGCGCAGCTTCATCGGGAAGCCGTATTCGCGCGGCAGCACCGCGCCGTCCCAGGTCAGCGCCAACAGGGTTTGCGCATGCAGCGCGGTGGCCATGTCGATGCTGGTGTAGTAGTCGTCGGCGCATTTGAAACCGACGTATTTGGCATCGGTGTCGGCGCCGATGCGCTTGAGGAAATCGCTGAAGCGTACGCCGCCCCAACGCCCGATCGCGCTCCAGCCTTCGACGCAAATGTGCCGGGTGATCTGCTCGGTCTGGGCCATGGCCCTTAGCTCTTCGAGGCGCCAGCTGCGCTTGTCGGCGACCAGGCCGGTGACTTCCAGGCGATAGCCCTCCTCCTCTACCGTCGGCGCTTCGTCGATGCCGTAGAAGGCATTGAAGGGAAACGGCCGGGTGATCATCGATTCGGGATAGGTCGGCGCCATCGCGTTGGGGTTGAACAGCCAGCCTTGCACCCGGTCGTTGAAGCGCGACATGGACGACAGCGCAGTCTCAACACTGTCGTTGTCAGTGATGTTGCAGCCGGACAGCATCGCCACGCCGCCAAGGGTCAGGCCGCGCAACAGGAACGAGCGGCGCGAGCGGTCCTCGATCTGTGGCGCGAGGATCTTGCGGGCATCGGTGAGGATCGAACCCTCGTCCAGCCCGGCTACCTGAATGCGCTTTTTCATACCTGCTCCTTGCGGCCGACGATCATGGCCCACAGCGTTTTTGGAACCAGTGCGACCATCACCAGATGCACCACCACGAAGGCCACCAGCAATGCCATGGCGAAGAAGTGCACGCGACGTGCGCCCTCGTAGCCGAACAGCAACTCGCGCAGCAGCGGAAACTGCACCGACTTCCACAACACCAGCCCGGAGAGCACCAGCAGGAGGATGTCGACCATCACGAACAGGTATGCAAAACGCTGCACCTGGTTGTAATGATTGAGGTCGGCGTGCCCGAGTTTTCCCCGCAAGGCGGCCCACAGGTCGTGCAACACGCCTTTGGGCGACACCGGGAAGAAACGCCGCTTCAGGCGCCCGCTGAACAGGTTGAAGGCCAGGTAAATCAGACCGTTGATCGCCAGGAACCACATCGCCGCGAAGTGCCATTGCAGCGCGCCTGCCAGCCAGCCGCCGAGGGTGATCGAATTGGGAAAGCTGAAATCGTAGAGCGGCGAGGCGTTATAGATGCGCCAACCGCTGGTGACCATCACCAGCACCGCCAGGGCGTTGAGCCAATGGGTCAGCCGCAGCCAGCGTGGATGGCTGGCCTTGGGTGAAGCAGTTGTCTGCGACATGTCCGGCTCCCGTTTGTTGTTGTTCGTTGGAGCCGAGTATGGAAGCCGGAAGATCGCCAAATCCTCACGCAAAGTTAAATTAAACGTGATAACTCGCTCCTGACGAGCACCGGAAAACCTGTGGGAGCGAGCTTGCTCGCGATGGCGTCGTATCCGGCGATACAACTGCTGAATGACCCACCTCTATCGCGAGCAAGCTCGCTCCTACAGGGTTCTGTGGTGGTCCGTCGGTTGTGCAATTATGGTTAAATGCCGCCCCCGCAAATTGCCGACCCAGACCAATGAACGCAGACGCCCTCTCCACCCTTCACGACCACTTGCTGACGGCACTGGCAACACCCCCCGCCGAAACCCGCCGCCTGTTCCACGGCCGTGGCCGCTGCTGGCCGGGGCTGGAGCAAGTGACCGTGGACTGGTTGCAGGGCGTCGTGCTGGTGGCGCTGTTCAAGGAGCCGGAAGCTGAGCAACTGGAAGGCTTGAAGCAGTTGCTGATGGCGATCACCGAGTCAACGCAATGGGCCCAGTCCGGCGCCCACACCCTGTTGCTGCAACATCGCTACCTGCTGCAAAGCACCACCGAGTGGCTGCTGGGGGACGTCATCGAGGAAATGACCATCACCGAGGGTGGCCTGAAGTACCGGGTGGACCTGGGCCGCAAACAGAACACCGGGCTGTTCCTCGACATGCGCTACGGTCGCGACTGGGTGCGGGCCAATGCCGAGGGAAAACGGGTGTTGAACCTGTTCGCCTACACCTGCGGATTTTCGGTGGCGGCCATCGAAGGCGGCGCGAGCCACGTGGTCAACCTCGACATGTCGAGCCCGGCCTTGAACCGTGGCCGTGACAACCACCGGCTCAACGGCCACGACATGAGCAAGGTCAGTTTCCTCGGCCACGACCTGTTCAAGTCCTGGGGCAAGGTGATCGGCAAAGGCCCGTACGACCTGGTGATCATCGACCCCCCATCGTTCCAGAAAGGCAGCTTCCTGCTGACCAAGGACTACCAGCGAGTGTTGCGCCGATTGCCGGAATTGCTCAGCCCCCAGGGTACCGTGCTGGCATGCATGAACGACCCGGCCTTCGGAGCTGATTTCCTGATCGATGGCGTGACACACGAGGCGCCAAGCCTGCGGTTCGAGCAACGGCTGGAGAATCCGCCGGAGTTTCCGGATACCGATCTCGAGTGTGGGTTGAAGGCGTTGGTGTTTCGGCAGTAACACCGAGTCATGCCCTTCGCGAGCAGGCTCGCTTGTATGGTAGGACTTGAAGGGAGGAGGAGCGACAAGGCTCGATGGCGATCAAAATGTGGGAGCGAGCTTGCTCGCGATGGCGGTGTGTCAGGCTCCAGGGATGTTGACTGGGTCGGCCACATCGCGAGCAAGCTCGCTCCCACAGTGATTTTCAGCGCACACGGAATCTGCGCTCGGCGGCGATCAAAATGTGGGAGCACCCCGTCAGGCAGTGCCCTTGGCCTGCTGCTCCAGGTGCACTTGCAACTGCGGGTCGATCTGCAACGCCGCGGCCAGTTCATCCAGATAGTTGCGCTCGGCGTCCTGCTGGTCGTCCACCAGCATGACGCTGGCCAGGTACATCTCCGAGGCCATGCCCGGGTCGGTGGCCGACTGCGCGATGTCATAGGCATCCAGTGGCTTGGCGACCTCGTCGTCCAGCCATTGCTGCAATTGCGGATCGTCGGTGTGACGGCCGATTTCAGTGCTGATCATCTGTTTCTCGGCGGCATCGATGCGGCCATCGGCCTTGGCCGCGGCAATCAATGCCCGCAGGATCGCATGGCTGTGCTCCTCGGCCTCCGGGCCGGCCAGCAAGTCCACGGTCCGTGGCGCTTCCTGCGGCGCCGAGGCCTGACTACGCTGCCAGGCCTGGTACGCCTGGAACGCCATCATGCCCAGGGACGCCAGCGCCGCATAATTGGTGCCGCCAGCGGAGCGACTTTGCGGTGCACCGCCCATCGGCGAACCGCCGCCAAGTAAACCACCGAGCAAACCGCCCAACCCTGCGCCACCGCCGCCAGCACTGGTACCGGCACCCCCGCCCAACAAACCGCCGAGCAATCCACCCAGGTCGCCGAGCCCGCCCTGGGCCGATGCGTCACCGCCACCCTGTCGCGCCATCGAGCCCTGGCCGGCGCGCAGTAATTGTTCGAGCAGATCGCTGGTGTTCATGACGTTTGTCCTCTTGAAGGGCGTTTATCCAGTCAGGCAACGATAGCCCCCGCAGGCGAATGTGCCAGCACCGTTGGGCTGACCCGCCCGCGCTTTCCCGGATTCGTCCGGGGTATTTTCTTGCGGCGCAGCTAAGATTCATGAGTGGTGAACCTTATTCCCGGATACCCGGTCGATACCTGCAACCCGACCCGGTTTGCCACCACCCCGTACACGAGGTGACAACTGGCTTGCTTCATTCACTGGAGAACGCCCCTGTGATTTCAACCCTGTACATCGCCAGGCTCAAAGCATGGGGCGCCCATGGTTTTACCGCCACTGGCGTGGTCACCGCTTTCCTCGCCACCCTGTCCCTGCTGGAAAACCAGCCGACCCATTGCCTGCTGTGGCTGGGTGTCGCCCTGATCGTTGACGGACTGGACGGTGCGCTGGCACGCAAGGTCAACGTGCAGTCGGTGTTGCCGAGCTTCGATGGCTCGATCCTCGACCTGGTGATCGACTACCTGACGTACGTGTTTATCCCGGCACTGTTCATCTATCGCTATATCCCGTTGCCGGACTACACCTTGCTGCTGAGCGTGTCGCTGATTCTGGTGTCGTCGCTGTTCTGCTTCTGCAACGTCAACATGAAGAGCAAGGACAACTACTTCCAGGGCTTCCCCGCCGCCTGGAACGTGGTTGCCCTGTGCCTTTACATCATCGCCCCGTCGCCGTGGATCACCTTCATTACAGTCATTGGCCTGGCCCTGCTGACCGTGACCCGGATGAAATTCCTGCACCCGTTTCGCGTGCGCCGGTTCATGCCGATCAACATTGCGGTGACGGCCATCTGGTTGCTGTGCAGCCTGTCACTGGTGCTCAACCATCCGCTGATCAACCCGTGGGTGATGGGGCTGTGGCTGCTGATGTCGGCGTACTTCCTGGGCATCTGCTTGTGGCGCACGGCGCTGGAGTGGTTCGACGAATCGAGGCTCAAGTAGCCATGGCGGTCCATATCGTTCAACTCGGCTCACCCCGTCGACCCGATGAAGGATTGCGCCTGGGCACGGTACGCCGCCCTCCCCGTGGCGTACCGAAAGCCGAATTCGCCCGTCGGGACTTTTATGATGTCTGGCAGCCGCTGCTGTCGCCCAGTGCGCAGTTGGTGGCCGAGGCCAAGGCTGCGCAAGATGCCAAGGCCTGGGAGGTGTTCCGGCGCAAGTTCAAGGCCGAGATGAGCCAGCCCGCTGCCAGTCAGTTGCTGGATCTGCTGGCCGCGTTGTCCCATCAGACGTCCCTGGCCGTGGGCTGTTATTGCGAGGATGAAGCGCATTGCCATCGGTCGGTGTTGCGCGAGTTGCTGCAGGCGCGGGGGGCCGTAGTGATTTAGATGCCATGACCATCACACAACCCCTGTGGGAGCGGGCTTGCTCGCGAAAGCGGTCTTTCAGTCGAAGATGCTGTGGCTGATACACCGCTTTCGCGAGCAAGCCCGCTCCCACACTGGACTTGTGTCAACTCAACGCCGCGTGATCACCACCTCCAGGTATTCACTCGGCACCACCAGCGACTTGTTGCCCGCCCGGTTCAACCGGTTGATCAGCTCGGTCAAGTCGGTCTCCAGGGCCTTGGCGCCATCCTCGGGCAGCGCGGCGAAGGCCTTGTGCACCGGCCCGTACCACTGGCGGAAGGTGTCGATGAAATGCGCCGCCGAGCGATAGCGGAAATTGAACGTGCGGCGCGTCACCTGGAGCAGGAATTCCCGCTCGTCAAAATGCTCGTGCAACCAGGCTTCGGTGCCCCAGCGCGAGGGCGGATTCGCTCCCGGCGCAGGTGGCAGGTGCTGGCCAAGGGTCTTGAACATCTGGCCGACGAAACCTTCCGGCGTCCAGTTGGCCAAGCCAATCCGCCCGCCCGGGCGACAAACCCGTGCCAGTTCCGCGGCGGCTTTGGGCTGGTCCGGCGTGAACATCACACCGAAGGTCGACAGCACGGCATCAAAGCTGCCGTCGGCAAAGGGCAAGGCTTCGGCATCGGCGACCTGGAAGGAGACATTCAGCCGTTCTGCCCGGGCCCGTTCTTCGCCGCGTTCGAGCAAGGCGGCGACATAGTCGGTGGACGTCACCTGGCAGCCACGGCGCGCAGCCGCGAGGGTTGCGTTGCCGTTACCGGCGGCAACGTCGAGCACGCGCTCATCGCACAACAGGTCACAGGCTTCGGCCAGTTGCTCGCCGACGATCTGCAGGGTGGTGCCGATCACGGCGTAGTCGCCGCTGGCCCAGGAGGCCATCTGGCGGTTTTTCAAGGCAGTCAGATCAATAGGTGTACTCATGGAGAAGGTCTCTGGGTTGAAACACGAGTCGGGCCTGGCGGGCATTCACTCCGCCGTTGTCGGATCGATGATGTTCATGACCTGGGAAATGCGATTGGCGGGAAACCCGCTCACCCGAGCGTGCTCCCTGATCTGCTCTTCGTTCGGCGAGATGTACACGCAGTAGAGCTTGTCACCGGTGACATAGCTCTGCAGCCACTGCACCTCAGGCAACTCACGCAACGCCCGGCAGGACTTTTGCGAAGCGGCTTTCAAATCCCTATCCGATAATGCTCCGGCGCCCTGGATCTCACGTTCAATGACGAACTTAGGCATGGCAACCTCTCTTTATTGTTCTTGATGGCAGGGCGGCACTCACCCTGTGATCAAACTATCGCCCTGACGGGCGCTGGCGTCCTGTCCGATCGTCGCCCAACCCTGCCCGATCGTCCGGAGATTCCACGTTGCGCGCCGAGGCGCTCACAATCAGAAATCCTTCCACGGGAAACCCCCAATGGACGCTCTGTCGCAGACCCTGCGCGTCGTGCATCTGGTCGGCGCGATCTTTATCAACGCCCGGTTCACCGCGCCCTGGTGCTACCAGTCGCCCAGCGCCGACACCGCCGCGCCGTTTCTGGAGCCCGATGCGGAACGGGTAGTGATCTTTCACCTGATAACCGAAGGTGAGTGCTACGTTGAACTGGGCGATGACCCGCCGCTGCATCTGAGTGCGGGCGACGTGGTGATCTTCCCCCAGGGCGACGCCCATCGCATGTGCTCACGTCCCGGATTGCCCCCGGCCACGGGTGCGCGACTGGATGCCGTGCTGGCGCGCCGGCCCCGGCAGTTGAGTTATGGCGGGGGTGGCGCGGTCACCCGGTTGGTGTGCGGTTACCTGGCGTGCGACACGCGCCTGGCGGGCATATTGCTCAAGGGCTTGCCGGCGGTGGTGCGGGTCAATGTGCGCGGTTCGGATGCCGGTATCTGGCTGGAATCCTCCGTGCGCTATGCCCTCGCCGAAGCCCGCTCGCCCCGCCCTGGCGGTGAAGGGGTATTGGCCAAACTGGCCGAAGTGCTGTTCATCGAAGTGTTGCGCCTGTACATGAACGAACAAGGCGAAGGCCGCACCGGCTGGCTGGCCGGTGTGCGCGACCGCATCGTCGGCGCCGCCCTCAACGCCTTGCACAAAAAACCCTGCCACGCCTGGACGCTGGACGAACTGGCGCGCACCGCCAGCACCTCAAGATCGGTGTTGGCCGAACGCTTCCAGCAACTGGTGGGGGTGTCGCCGATGCAGTACCTGACGCAATGGCGCATGTTGCTCGCCGCCAATCTGTTACGCAGCAGCAACAGCTCATTGACGCGCATCGCCGAAGAAGTGGGTTACCAGACCGATACCGCTTTCAGCCGCGCCTTCCGTCGCGAGTTCGGTGCGCCACCGGCGGCGTGGCGGCGCGGACAGGAGAAAAAAACCATGGCCCACGGGGCAAGACCCGTGAGCCATTGATCGAGCAAGTTACGCCGCTGGCGTGCCGGCCTTGGCCTCCTCCAGCAACTGCTGAATCATTTTTTCCTGAGTGTCGTAGCTGCCTTCACCGAAGTGGGTGTAACGCACCTGCCCCTTGGCATCGATCAGGTAGTGCGCCGGCCAGTACTGGTTGTCGAAGTTGCGCCAGATCGCGTAGTTGTTGTCGATCGCCACCGGGTAGGTGATGCCGTATTCCTTCACCTTGTCCCTGACGTTGTCGATGATACGTTCAAAGCCGTATTCAGGCGTGTGCACACCGATCACCACCAGCCCGTCCTTTTCATATTTCTTCGCCCAGTCCTTCACGTACGGCAGGGTGTGCTTGCAGTTGATGCAGTCGAAGGTCCAGAAGTCCACCAGTACCACTTTGCCTTTCAGGGCTTCGTTGCTCAGTGCCGGCGAGTTGAGCCATTCCACCGCGCCGGACAGCGAGGGCATGGCGCCTTGGGCATCGCCCATGGTGCTGTCGGCCTTGACCTTGCTGACCAGGTAATCGACGACTTTCGGCACGGTCTCCAGCACGTTTTTCTCGACACGGCTGACACCTTGCGATGAGGTGTTGGCCAGCAACAGGTCATTGGCCCCCGTTGCGATCACCGCCGCACCGGTCAGCACTGCAACCCCGGCGCCCCGGCGCAGCCAGCCAGTGACCGGAATCGACGGTTTCAAGCGATTGACCAGGCCACGCCCGGCAAAGATCAAGACGCCCAGCGACAGCGCACTGCCCGCGCCATAGGCCACCAACAACAGACTGGTACCGGCGTTCGCGCCCTGCAGCATGGCGCTGGTGAGAATCACCCCGAGGATCGGCCCGGCGCAGGGTGCCCAGAGCAGCCCGGTGGCGACACCGATCATGATCGACGCCAGCGGCCCGGACATCTTGCGCGAGTCCGGGTCGATGCGATTGCCCAGCAACACGAAGGGACGCGCCAGCCAGTCACCGACCCGGGCGGACATCAGCGACAGGGCGAACAGCACCATCACGAACAAGGCAACATGACGCCCGGTGTTGCTGGCCTGTATCACCCACTCGGTGCTGACCACGGCCAGGCTGGAGACCAGGGCGAAGGTCAGGACCATGCCGCCGAGGGTCAGCAGGATCGAGACGCGTGTGCGGTCGGCCCCGGCGAACAGGAAGGGCACGACCGGCAGGATGCACGGGCTGAGGACGGTCAATATGCCGCCCAGGAAAGCGATGAGTAACATGGGATCACCTAATACAATTCAGAGGGCGACACACGATCATTGTGGGAGCGGGCTTGCTCGCGAA
>RCUN01000939.1_pt1 | contig 11467 bp, 4 predicted proteins | sample 2166181 | NCBI WGS metagenome assembly RCUN01 (sample SAMN09932603, study PRJNA488358) | compost metagenome | feature: garden; material: soil; isolation source: compost soil in crotononitrile-enriched culture | place: Germany: Experimental Botanical Garden Goettingen | collected 2016-01-27 | reverse complement strand
CATGCGGGTCATGCAAGTCAACGTCAATGCCATGTTCATGCTCACCAGCACCCTGTTGCCGTTGCTCAAGCTGTCGCAGGATGCCTCGGTGGTGTTCACCTCCAGCAGCGTCGGCCGCAAGGGTCGCGCGTACTGGGGCGCTTACGGCGTTTCCAAGTTTGCCACTGAAGGCCTGATGCAAACCCTGGCCGACGAGGTCGACACTGTGGCGCCGGTACGCTCCAACAGCATCAACCCGGGCGCCACTCGCACCAGCATGCGCGCCCAGGCATATCCAGGGGAAAACCCGCTGAACAATCCGACGCCCGAGGAGATCATGCCGGTCTATCTGTACCTGATGGGTCCGGACAGCACAGATATCAACGGCCAGGCTTTCAACGCCCAGTAACGCCGTACGTCGCATTTGTGCCGCGCCGACTTCCCGTCGCGGCACTCCGGCAAAGGCGAATTTCAGTCAATCTTATGTCGCAATATTCGCCGCCTATTGCGCACCGACATCCAACCATTTGATTTATAACCACTTTATTGAAAACAAATCGAATGGCACGACTTTCGCTCTGCATTTGCTTAAACACACCATGTGAAAGCGAACGGGGCGAGCCTGGAGTCAGCAGGTTCCTAAACTTCTACAAAGCAGATTAAACTTGTACGAAATGTCCTACGGGACTGACGGACCAGTACGACGCGCAGCCCTAAGCCGCTCTCACCCAGCTTGTAAGACAGCCTTACTGCTCAGGGGCGCACGCCTAATGAAACCACCTTCCCAGACCAACGCAATTGACTTCGATAGCGCCAAATTGCAACGCCTGGGTTTTGGTCAGCAGCAACCCACTCTGGAGAGGCCGGTCAGCCTTGCGCAATTGCGCCAGCAACTGAGCATGCAGCTGCAAACCAGTCTTGAGCCACAACGTATTCTCGGTGTGTTTTTCCGCGAGATTCAGCGCCTCGTCCCCCTTGATGCCTTGAACTATGAGCACAAGAGCAGCGACTTGCGCCTGGAGTTCGGCCAACGCGGCCATCATTCACTCAGCTACAGCCTCAGCCATGAAGGTGAGCACTTGGGTGAACTGGTGTTTCGCCGTAACCAGCGTTTCAGTGAGCAAGAACAGGGCAACCTTGAGTCACTGCTGGCGGCGCTGCTCTACCCGATGCGTAACACCCTGCTCTACCGCGCCGCCACTCAAAGTGCGTTGCGTGATCCACTGACGGACACCGGCAACCGCATCGCGATGGACCAGACGCTGCATCGTGAAGTCGAACTGTCCCGGCGCCACTTGCAACCTTTGTCGCTGCTGATGCTGGACATCGATCACTTCAAGCAAATCAATGACAACCACGGACACAGCGCCGGCGATGACGTGCTCAAGGCGGTTGCCGCCTCGATCAAGAACCAGTTGCGCAACGTCGACATGGTGTTTCGTTTTGGCGGCGAGGAGTTTCTGATTCTGCTGTCCAACACCTGCCGTGAAGCCGCCGCCCTGGTCGGCGAGCGTCTGCGGTTTGCGGCACAGGCCGAGGAATACCTCGCCGATGGCCGCTCGATCGGACTGACCGTCAGCCTGGGTTGCTCGACCCTGCTGCCCGGCGAGTCTGCCGAGAGCCTGTTGCGACGTGCCGATAATGCGCTGTACGTCGCCAAGCGCGAGGGTCGTAACCGGGTGACGATGGCGGGCTGATTTTCCAGACCAGCACAAAACAATGTGGGAGTGAGCCTCCTCGCGATAGCGGTGTGTCATTCAACATGATCGTTGACTGACACGGCCTCATCGCGAGCAGGATCGCTCCCACAGTTTTATTGGGTGTTTGCTGGATCAGCTCTCAGCCAGTTCCAGCCTTTCACGGACTACCGGCGTTTTCTCCGCATGTTCCAACTGCATGCAGCGCTCCAGGAACAGGTACATGTAGTCGTAGCTCTTGCACACGGCCTGACGCAATTCCACTTGCAGGGCTTTGCTCGGGTTCATGCCCGCCAGCGTGCAGATGATTTCCAGCGCTTCCCAGGGATGAGCATCGTCATACTGGGCATGCATCTTCAGCCACTTCATCGCACGCTTGCGCTCTTCCTCGGGGAAAGAGGCGGCGTAAACGCCATTGGAACAGACCACTGCCGACCACTCTCCGGTCGCACCTTCGATGGCGTAGTTGGTGGCGGCAATCGCCACGATCAGCGAGTCCGACGAGCTGGTGTGCCAGCACCAATGACTCAAGGCGTGAAGTTCCGGGGCAACCTGTTGCGCCTGCAGATCTTCCAGGCTGACACCGTGCGCGCGGCTCCAGTTCACCCAATAATCGGCGTGGTTCAATTCGACACGAATGTTGCGCATCAGCCAGCGACGCGCCATGTCTTCGCCGGGATGACGGGCAAAACGGGTCTTGGTCAGGTTTTGTGCCATGTATAACGCGAACTGTTCGACCACCGGCCAGCCACCTATCAGGTACTGACGCATGGTCTTTGCACTGAGCTTGTTGTCACGCATGCGCTGATACAGTTCGTGTTCGACAACCCGGCGCTTACTCTCGCTGCAATCCTGAATCAGGCGCTGGGCCCATGCAGGATAACTTGCAGCTTCCATGAGTGGTCCGGTTCTGTTGAATGTGTCGATCACTGTCGAGCTCCTTTTGATTGTGATTATTAGATCAGCGAGAGATTTCAACGGAACGTGCCAGGGGCCTTGAACAACAAAGGCTGAGGCCTGGCAGGACGACTTAGCAGGCTATCGCAGGTAAACAGTTGCGGGCGTTCAATGACATACCCTTGAGCATAATCCACCCCGATCTCCAGCAATGCCTGCTCGATCTGAGGCGTTTCGACAAACTCGGCAATCGTACGCTTACCCATGACATGGCCGATGTGATTGATCACCTCGACCATGGCGCGGTTAATCGGGTCGTCCAGCATATCCTTTACGAAACTCCCGTCGATCTTCAGGAAGTCTACAGGCAAATGTTTCAGGTACGCGAATGAGGACATTCCGGCACAAAAGTCGTCCAGTGAAAAATGGCATCCTAAGCCTTTGAGTTCATTAATGAATCTAATGGCGCTGCCAAGATTTGAAATAGCACTGGTTTCAGTAATTTCAAAACAAATCATTTCAGGCGGAATCGAATACGTCACAAACTGTTCGCGCAAGAAGTCCAGAAACGCCTCATCCCCGATCGTCGTGCCTGACAGATTGATCGCACACATGGCCAGCGGTCCGTGGCCTTGCTCGGCCCGGCATTGGGCGATGATCTTGAACACGTTCTGCACCACCCAACGATCAAGCGAGCTCATCAGGCCATAACGCTCGGCAGCCGGAATGAAGCTGTCGGGCAAGATCATCCGCCCGGCTTCATCATGCAATCGCAGCAGAATTTCAATATGCCCGCCGTGCTGCTCGACATGACCCAAGGGGACGATTTCCTGGGCATACAGGCAGAAGCGGTTTTCCTCCAGCGCCATGTGCAAACGTTGCACCCAGGCCATTTCGCCGAAACGCAGGGACAGTTCCGAGTCATCCGGATGATAGACCTGGACCCGGTTGCGGCCCTTTTCCTTGGCCATGTAGCACGCCATGTCAGCAGCACGTAGCGAGACTTCGAGCGTCGTCGGATTCTGCGCGACATGAACCAGCCCGATACTGACAGTGGTGACGAAAGGTCGGCCCTTCCAGACAAAATGCAGATTCTGCACAGTCTGGCGCAGGCTCTCGGCAATTTTCTCCGCCGCTTCCGGCGCGCAGTTTTCCAGCAGGATGCCAAACTCGTCGCCGCCCAGGCGCGCCAGGGTATCGCCTTCGCGCAGCCCCGACTGCAGCAAGGCGCAGATATGCCGCAACAGTTCGTCGCCCGCCGCATGGCCGCAGGTATCGTTGACCAGCTTGAACTGATCCAGATCGAGGAACATCAGGGCATGGCGCCCCGAGTAGCGGGTCAGGCTGTGCAGCGCCTGTTCCAGGCGATATTCGAATTCACGGCGGTTGGCGAGTCCGGTCAAGGCATCGTGGGTCGCCTGCCATGACAGATTGGCGATGTATTGCCGCTCCTGGGTCATGTCATGCAGCACCAGCACCGTACCGCTGACTTTGCCGGCATTGCGGATGGGCGCGCCCACCAGTGTGACCGACACCGTGCTGCCGTCCAGGCGTTGAATCAGCCTGGAGTGCTCGCTGCCGCCACTGAGCTGGCCGCTGAGAATATGCTCGATAAGGGTGAAGCCATCGGCCTGGGCCTCTTCATCCAGCAGGTTGAACAGCGCTGCCAGCGGCAAGCCTGTCGCCTGCTCGGCCTTCCAGTGGGTCAATGCCTCGGCCGCCGGGTTCATATAGGCAATCGCACCGGAAACATCTGTGGTGATCACGCCGTCGCCAATCGATTGCAGGGTGATCTGCGCCCGCTCTTTCTCCAGCTGCAGCGCATCGGCGAAGGCATGGCGCTGCTTGAGCAGCTTGCGGGTGCGCATCAGCGCCAGCGCAATCAATCCAAGCGCAGTGGCGAGGTTAGTCAGCAGCAGCAGACGAAGAATGACCCGCGACCCTTCCCCCAGTGCATCACTGAAGGCTTTAGCCGCCGGAGTCACTTCATCATTGATCGCGAAGATCTGCTCCTTCCAGCGCTGGATATCCGCATCAGAGGCAGGGCGGGTATTGATGTGCTGATGCATGTCCCTGGCAACGTCATCGAGCTTGGCCAGATAGGCATCCCCCACGGTCCACAGATCGATGGCTTTTTCGAGGTAACTGAAGTGACGAAAGTTGAGGTACAGCCAGATCAGGCTGGAAACGTCGTCCGGGTGGTTGCCCCCCTTGAGGATCGCCAGCCTCGCCGCTTCGATGTCTGGCGGTTGCTGATCCAGCGCCACACGCAATTCATGCCCGCCTTGAGGCACGGAAATGGCGTTCCGGTACTTATCAAATATCCCTTCGTCGCCGCTGTCGGCGTAGAGGTTCAGGTAATAGATGGCATCTTTCTGGCCCTTGGACCAAAGGCTTTCGCCGGCAACATAGCCACGAACAGCCGACAGCACATAAAGGCTAACGCCGCCCAGCAAGGCTTGAAACAACACAACGGCGATAAATGGCCAGACGATGCCCAACAACCGTGGCGTTCCGAGAGTCCGCGTTTGATTCATGAGGTCCCTTGCATTAGCACTGCTTGCTCGTCTTCCGGACGAAATCGCTATAGCCAGACTAGGGGGCATTCGTGATCCCGGCAAGTAAGAACTGCCGCCCACCGTGAGCAGCACTCTTGCAGCAACGCCAGCGCCGTCCCCCCCTGCCATAGACCTCGAACAGAAATCGACTTCTTCAAAAACGGTGCATTATCTATGTACCGCACAGCCCTTGCCATGAACCGTTGTAATCGGTGGCGAAACGCCAATGCTCGTTCAATCGAGCGCATACCAACCGATGCAACGAAAAGAGAAGCTGGCTTATGCAAACTCCCCCTTCAACTAGCACATCAACTGAAACTCTAAATTCAACCCCGACCACTGCGCAGATCCATCAGAGCCAACTGGATGACTATGAATTATTACTGTCTTTCCTGCGCGCAGAAGTCGGCTCTATGTCTCATTTCGCGCGAACACTGCTCAGACCCTGCACGCTCTCTCCGCTGGATCAAGAAAATGAAGCCGGTCAAACCGCTTTGCAAGACTTGATGAAAGACAGCAAGTATCAAGCACTGTGTAAAAGTAAAAACGTGTCCCCTCATTATTTGATTGTCACTGCAAAAGACGGAACCTACGTCTACGAGACGTCGAATCGCGATGACCAGAACAAAGTAGTTCTGGCATTAACCGGATCTGAAAAATGGTCAGAATTTAAAGCACGCATCGAAAAGACGGCTAAGTTGCTGGGCGGACAGATCCGTTACGACCGCCTTGTCAGCCTGCCAGGAATGGCCACTTTTTACGGTCTTGCCCCCTGGGATCCGACCAACTCGGCTGAACACCAAGCCGCCATCAATGCCCTTGAGGAAAAAATCGCAAGCTATCGTCTGAAACTGGAAGACGACTTCAACATTGTCGACTTGAAGCGTCCTCCCAGCGCAAAGGATCGCAAAGTGTTCAACGTTGTCAGGGCAGCTTCATCCGATCCCTCAAGTATCACTATGCAAAAAGTGCAAGAGCAGATCATCGGTGCGGAAACGATCGAAACGATAAGAACGTTTCTGCCCGAGGCGGGCATTTCTCCATTCACTCATCTGGCCAACGACACTCTTATGTCGGCTACCGCTGAACAAATCCGCGCCACTCCTACCGTTTTTCTTGAAAAAATCCTGCAAAACCCTGAAGCCGAGAAGCTGGCAACCGGCTTGCTGTCGACTTTGAACTGGTATGGAGGAGCACCAGGCGAAGAAACGTCGCCGCACATCCGCATCAAAGTCATAGCCAACGCATTGCAAATCTGGTTTGAGACACCGAGCCAAAAACCGGAAGAAGTTGCCGGTTTCGATTGGCAGTCACGTTCACACTGGGGCAAAAGTTATCCGGCCATCCGAAACGAATTCGAGACCCATCTACTCAGGTCAAAACGGGCCGCGTCGGAAAAAGAAGCGATTGTTATGGCCCGATTGTTTCTGCACCAGTTTCCGGTCGAGTTCCGTGTCACCGATATTCCGACCGCGCTTCCATACCGGAGCTCCCTTGTTTGGGTGAACTTCATGAATGGCGTGAACCTGATAAACGCTACCGACCCCGAAGCGTTGTGCAGAATGACCTTTCAGCATTTGGTTAACCTGGCTCTCGATCGGGCCGAGGGAGCGACAGACGAGCAACTCAAAGAAGTCAGCCTGGCAAGGCTGCTGCCGACACTGGACTGGGCAGTGACCCAAGGCATCATCCTGCCTAAGCGTCATGAGGATTACACAGAGCCCGAAATCGAACTGGCGCTATCGGAGCTGGATAAACACACCAATGCGCTCGGCACTGCCATCACCCGAATCAACGAAACCCCGCCAAACCGACTATCAATGGCGAAAACCGTAGCGGAAAAGTTCTTTGGAAAACGCTTTGTCGCGCAAAACAGGAAGCTGGCGAGGAAAGAACGCGAAACCATCCGATGGAATAGCGTTCCGACCCTCCGTGGCAAGGGGTACGATCGCTATTCGCTCATCGACATCCTCGCCTCAAATGAATTCGATGAGCAGACACGATGGTATTACACGCAGGCTGATGGCGCCGTCAGTCAATACTATTTCAGGATCGACAGTAACCGAAAGGTAGCGTCGCCATTTTACTGGGAAGCATCAGGGATACCGGCGGTATATGGCATCTTGCCAGAAGTGAAATCGATGTTCTATGACGGCTTCCTGGATTACTTTGAACGACAGACAACTGCTTACAAAACGCTGATTCGCAGTCAACTGGCCTCACTCCCATTCGACGATCGCCAGGCCATTGAATGGGGTGAACTCAAAATCCATAGCCTGAGAAAGGAAACCAGCGGTGTAGAAGCCCAAAACGAAACACCTGAAATAATCCTGCCACTACGAGCCCGTAACGGCCTGATTTTGCAGACGACCTACGCCGAGGAAACAAGAACCTACGAACTGCTGCCCCGAGCTGGGGTGATACGCCGCGTAGAAAACCCCGACCCGGAGCAATTCGGGGGTGTCCAGAAAACCGAGACGTGGCGAATGAACAAAGGGACCGTTTCCGTTTCGGTGTTGCGCAACCAGACATTACCCTTTGACTGGGATGCTCATTCGATCGGGAGCGCACCCAACGCCGGAGCGGTCTGTGAGGCAATCATCGAACAGCTAGGTGATACGTTCACCGCTCCTTCCAACGATGTGCAAACCGCAAACAGCACTCCACTGACACTTTCCTCACCCCGTTGCCTGGCAATCAGTCATTTCATTGCCAGCCTGCTACCGTTTGTAGACCCCAAACAGCTCTACAAGGACTGTGCCGGGCAGACTGAGTTTGAACGCGAAAAAGCCGAGAAAGATGAAATCCGCGAAGTTATCAAAATCTTCGTGCCATTCTGGAAAAGTATCGAAGATCTGGCCTCAGGCGAAAAGACACGCCTTATCAATGGAGTGTTCGGAGTGTTCATCGACCTGTTGTCATTCGCACAACCGATCGGCAAGTTTGCTTCGGGCTCGACAAAACTGATCAGCAATGCCGGCCGACTGACCTTACGCGCCAGACTTCCAGCATTTAAATTGCTGACCAAAGAGTTTTTGATTTTGAGCTTGATGGCACTGAACCCGCTTGACGGCATCGGAGCGCTGCTCAAGGCATTGGGATCAAAAGGACTTAAAATCGGCAGATCCGGTATTTTCCGCATCAAGGAATTGGCGGGCAGTGCAGGGCACTATAATTTCTCCCGCAGCCTGCCGCAGGTCACTGGTGCGGGCCGCTGGAAACCTTTGGTCAACGGCGACCAGTTAACGTCCCTTAGAGGTCTGGACGATGTACCCGTACGCAATCTGTCGTCCTCAGGCAAGGCCCGGTATTACCTGGTCGATCCATTGTCGTCCAAGCCCTATGGCCCCTTGCTACGCAGCCGTTCGAGAGAGTTCTCATTGGGGCGATCCCACTACAGCCCCCTGGAAAAAACCAAGGACAATGTCATTGTCGAGTTGGCTGACAAAAGCAGCGTGCGCGAAGTGCTTGAAGTCGATGGCCGGACGACGCTCTTCATTGACGACCAACCTTACCGACTGAAGGATGATGTGTTACGCCGCGCCGACCTGATGGACCTGAAGGACAGCTATAAGGCGGCTCCTTGCAGGATCCGTCGCATGCCCGGTTCCGCGCCGTGTAAAACCAGCTATGTCATTCGCGACCCTGCCCCCACACCCGACATCGGCAGTTTTGATACCGCCAAGGGTTGGGCGCCCTGGTTCGGGGATGTTACTTACATCCCCGCGACCAACAGAGCTGCAATGCAAGTGGACGCGATCCGCGCCCACTCAACCCTTCAGGGCACAATGGAATTTCAAAAAGGTATTTATGGGCGGGTCATGGTCAGTGTCCCCGTTCCGGGAGAAGAGCTCGTCGATAACTTCCACATCGGCAGTATCATTGTCGAAGCGGCGGACGGTTCAAAACACTACGTTTTCACGCGATTGAACGCCGGGGACTATTATTTCGCCGAGCGCGCATCTGGACATGGCGTGCATGACCTCCTGACGTTCAAGAAAGCCGACACCCTTCCCGATGAACTGAAAAACGAGTTATTGGTGGTGTACACCGGTTCTCTGAATGCCAACAACATGGTCAGAATCCATGGCCAGGCGTCGGTAGAGCGAGCACTGAAAGCGATGGATGAGATTGCCATCCCGATCGGCGGCCATGCCAATCCGCCTGAAACACTCAAATGGCTCAAGGTTGATACCAGCCCGGGGGAAGCGGCTTTATTCGATCATTCCACACGAATGATCATTCGGTTTTCCACCGACGGTGCCGCAACCTGGTCGCTGTCCAAGGCTGCCCCCGACAGCGCACGTGAAACGACTGCGGAAATTTTCAACAACCTGTTTGAAGAAAACGTCATCACCGTCGCATCGTCGACGCAGGCGGGGCCCAAGGCATTAAAAATCGATGACACGATGAGGCGCCTGCAACGCCTCATCAGCAAGAAAACACGACGCCCCCTGCACAAACCCCGGAACATCGCGTTCGCCGAAATCAAGACAAAAGCCGGGGGGCGCGAGGTGTATGTCAGCGTTTCCGGCAACAAGGGTGATACGGGTTTCCTGCCATTGTTTGCCAACAACAGACATACGAATGAGGTTAAAGTCGGCAGCACCAGCTACTTCAATATCGATCATAAAGTCAGCTTCCCGCAGACCGCACTTGAGGTATCACCCCAAGGCAAGTTGCAGGCGATCCCGCGCACCATCAATGACATTGAAACCTACACGCCTGCGCTCACATCTCGCCCTACCTCGCTGGACACCGAAAGCAAACTAATCAGTGTCATCCGCGGCAAATACCCCAATCCCAAGGATCTGGACTCCATCACGATCGCCACCGCCCTGGCGCCATGCGAATCGTGCTCGGTCGTGATGAAGCAGTTCGGTTATGACGGCAGCGCCGATGCACTGGGCGTGATCTGGAAGTAATTGCTTGCTGGTCAGTGCCGCTGCAAATGCCCATACAGCTTGGCATACAGACCACCATCGGCAATCAGCTGCTGGTGGTCGCCGTCCTCGGCCACTTGCCCACCGTCGAATACCAGCACTCGATCAGCCTGCTTCACCGCCGAAAGGCGGTGGGCAATGATCAACGTGGTGCGGTTGCTCAGAAACCGCGCCAGGGCCTGGTGCAGGTTGTATTCGGTGGCGGCATCCAGCGCGGAGGTGGCTTCGTCGAGGATCACCACCTTGGGCTCGGCGAGCACCATCCGGGCGATGGCCAGGCGTTGGCGCTGTCCACCGGACAAACGCACGCCGGAGCGCCCGACGATACTGTCCAGGCCATTGGGCAAATCCCGCACCGTGCCGTGCAACTGGGCTATTTCCAGTGCATGCCAGCAAGCCTCGTCAGTGCGCTCACGCCCCATGGTCAGGTTGGCCCGGATGGTGTCGTTGAACAGCGCCGGATGTTGCAGGACCACGGCAACATTTTCCCGCACGGTTTCCAGGCCGATCTCCTGCTGGGTCGAACCGCCAAAGCGAATGGTTCCGGACAACGGCGTGTACAAACCCAGCAGCAGTTGCACCAGCGTGCTCTTGCCCCCACCACTGGCGCCGACGATCGCGACCTTTTCGCCGGGGGCGATGGACAGGTTCATCTGGTTCAGGACCAGTTCATCGCCGTAACCGAAGCTCAACCCTTGTACTTCCAGCCCGACGGTCTCGCGCCCGATGAACGGGTCGACGCCGCCCGGGTATTCAGGCTCATCAGCGCGCGACAGCAGCTCATTGATCCGCGACAGCGCACCGCCGGCAGCGTAGTAGGCATATTGCAGGTTCAGCAGCTGTTCGACCGGACCGATCATGAACCACAGGTAGCTGAACACCGCGAGCATCTGGCCGATGGACAAGTCGGAGAACAACACCGTGAGCATGGCCGCGGCACGGAAAATATCGATGCCGAACTGGAACAACAAACCGCTGGCCCGGTTCGACGCATCGGTTTTCCATTGCGAATTCACCGCATAGTCGCGCACGTCACGGGCGCGTTGCCCCAAGCGACCGAGGAAAAACCCCTGACGGTTGCCGGCGCGAACTTCCTGGATGGCATCCAGGGTTTCGGTCAGTGCCTGGGTAAAGCGCGAAGTACTGTCGTTCTCGAGTTTTTTCAGGTGCTTGACCCGTTTGCCCAACTGCACCGTGGCGTAGATCACCAGCGGGTTGAACAGCAGGATCAGCAATGCCAGTTTCCAGTGCATCCACATCAGAATGCCCGCCGTACCGACCAGGGTCAGCATGGCCACGAGGAAACGACTGAGGGTTTCACCGACGAATTTGTCCAGCGTGTCCAGGTCGGTGACCAGATGCGTGGTCACCGTGCCGCTGCCCAGGCTTTCGT
>RCUN01000935.1_pt1 | contig 11533 bp, 10 predicted proteins | sample 2166181 | NCBI WGS metagenome assembly RCUN01 (sample SAMN09932603, study PRJNA488358) | compost metagenome | feature: garden; material: soil; isolation source: compost soil in crotononitrile-enriched culture | place: Germany: Experimental Botanical Garden Goettingen | collected 2016-01-27 | reverse complement strand
CGATGTGAACTGGTGCCTGGCCGCCAAATCGCACATCTACCACTGCACCGTTTCGGTAATCCGCGGCGTCGCCGTCTAAACGCGCACTTTCCGCCGGTTGCTCGCGCAATCGGCGGTTTTTTTTCTGTGGCTGCTTTTCATTTTTTTTACTGCTTTGTGTGTGTGTACCTGTAGGAGCGAGCTTGCTCGCGAAGGACGTCAACGATAACGCGGGCTACCTGGTTTAACGCGTCGCCCTTGAGATCTTCGCGAGCAAGCTCGCTCCTACATGCAGGTGCCAAACCGGTCATCAGCGGAGGTTTGTTTTATGCGTAGGTTGATACTGCTCGGACTCGTCTGCGCCCTGAGCGCCCCGCTCGCGTTCGCCCGGGCTATTCCCGACCCGGCGCAGAGCCATGCGCCGGGCAACGAAGAGGTTCAAAAACCGATTGCCCAGGCCGGGTACGGCGTCGGCGTCAACTATCAGCTGCAATGTGCCGGTTGCCACCTGGGCGACGGCACGGGCTCCGCCGCGAACGACACGCCGCGGATGAAAGGCTTTGTCGGCAACTTCCTGAAGGTACCGGGCGGCCGCGAATTCCTCGTGCGGGTGCCGGGCATGTCGCAGTCGGCGCTGAACAACGCGCAACTGGCGGACTTGCTCAACTGGCTGATGCGTAAAGACGGCATGGCGGGCGAAAGCCTGCCGGCCGACTATCAGCCTTACACCGCCGAAGAAGTCGCGGCGCTGCGTGCCCGGACCATGCTCAACCTGCCCGGCACCCGTAGCGAGTTGATCAAAGCCATGCGCGCCCGGGGCATCGCGATCGATGACGGGATGACCGCAGGAACGATGGACTCGCCGACGGCAAATCAGTAACGTAACCGGTGCTGCTTTCGACCCCATCAAAGCGAAAAGGGAGTTTGCATCGTGACCGAAGAGACAAAAACCAAAGGACCGGCTTCGTACTTCCCATCAATCGAGAAAAAGTATGGGCAGCCGATCAGCCATTGGCTGGACCTGCTTAAAACCCTCAGCGACAAGAAACACATGGAACTGGTGGCCTGGCTCAAGACCGAACACGGCATGGGGCATGGCCACGCCAACGCGCTGGTTGCCTATCATTTGGCAACAGCCACCTAGCGCCGGACAACGCCATGCCCGCCCCCGAATCCACCCTCCTCGACAGCTGGCACCACAATGCCCGGGCCTGGATCGACGCCATCCGCACAGGCACCATCGAAAGCCGTCTGAAGGTCACCGACCAGGCCATCCTGCTGGCCGTGCTGGGACGCCAGCCCGAGCGTGTGCTCGACCTGGGTTGCGGCGAAGGCTGGCTGTTGCGTGCACTGACGGACCGGGCCATCGAGGCGGTCGGTGTGGATGGCGATGCGACGCTGGTGGAAGCGGCGCGGGCGGCGGGCGCTGCACCGGTGCATCTGGCGAGCTATGAACAGCTGGCAGAGGCAGCCGTCGACATCGGCCGCGACTACAACCTGATCTGCGCCAACTTCGCCCTGCTGCATCAGGACATCATCCCCCTGCTCGGCGCCATGAACAGCCTGCTCGCCCCTGGCGGCGCGCTGGTGATCCAGACGCTGCACCCGTGGTCCGCTGCGGCGGGCGACTATCAGGATGGCTGGCGGGAAGAGACCTTTGCCGGATTCAAGGGCCAGTGGCAGCCCATGCCGTGGTACTTCCGCACCCTGTCCAGCTGGCTCAACGCGCTGGACATGACCGGTTTCGTACTGGCCGGCTTGCAGGAACCGCAGCACCCGCAAAGCCCGGTGCCGCAGTCGTTGCTGTTGGTGGCCGAGCGGCGGCTGTAGGAGCGCGGCACCGCGCCCCCTGTGGGAGCGGGCTTGCTCGCGAAGAGGCCGGCACATTCGACATCGATGTCGCCTGACACTCCGCCTTCGCGAGCAAGCCCGCTCCCACAGGGTTCAGTGGTGCATCCAGCAAAGCGTCAGGCCCATTCTTTACGCAACTGACGCGCAGCGTTGACCATGTGCACCAGCGCCGCTTCGGTTTCCGGCCAGCCGCGGGTCTTCAGGCCGCAGTCCGGGTTGACCCACAGGCGGTCGGCGGGAATACGCTTGGCGGCCTTGCGCAGCAGGTTGGCCATTTCCGAGGAGTCCGGCACCCTTGGCGAGTGGATGTCATACACGCCCGGGCCGATTTCGTTCGGGTAGGCGAAGGCTTCGAACGCGTCCAGCAGTTCCATGTCCGAGCGCGAGGTTTCGATGGTGATCACGTCGGCATCCATGGCGGCGATGGACTCGATCACATCGTTGAACTCGCTGTAGCACATGTGGGTGTGGATCTGGGTTTCGTCCCGCACACCCGAGGCGCACAGGCGGAACGCTTCGGTCGCCCAGTCCAGGTAGTGCTGCCACTGCGCCTGGCGCAACGGCAAGCCTTCGCGGAACGCCGCTTCGTCGATCTGCACGATCCTGATCCCGGCGGCTTCCAGGTCCACGACCTCATCGCGAATGGCCAGGGCCAGTTGACGGGCCTGCACTTCGCGGCTGACGTCTTCACGGGGGAACGACCACATCAGCATGGTCACGGGACCGGTCAGCATGCCCTTCATCACTTTGTCGGTGAGGCCTTGGGCGTAGCGGATCCACTCCACGGTCATGGCTTTCGGGCGGCTCAGGTCGCCGAAGATCACCGCCGGTTTCACGCAGCGCGAACCGTAGCTCTGCACCCAGCCAAAACGCGTGAACGCATAGCCGTCGAGTTGCTCGGCGAAGTATTCGACCATGTCGTTGCGCTCGGCTTCACCGTGCACCAGCACGTCCAGGCCCAGGCATTCCTGCACTTGCACGGCGTGGCGAATCTCGCTGTGCATCGCTTCGGTGTATTCGGCCTCGGTCAGCTTGCCTTGCTTGAACGACTGGCGCGCCAGACGGATCGACGCGGTTTGCGGGAACGATCCAATGGTGGTGGTCGGGAACAGTGGCAGGTTCAGGCGGGCGCGTTGCCTGGCGATACGCTGGGCAAACGGCGATTGACGCTGGCTGTCCCTGGCGGTGATCACAGCCACACGCGCCTGGACAGCCGGCTTGTGGATGCGTGGCGATGCAGCACGGGCAGCCTGAACGGCGCGGCTTTGGCTCAGCGCTTGGAGCACGTTCGGCGCTTCGGCCTCGTTGACCGCCTGAGCCAGCAGCGCGACTTCTTCACACTTCTGCACGGCAAACGCCAGCCAGCTTTTCAGCTCGGCATCGAGCTGCTCTTCGCGGCCCAGGTCAACCGGGCTGTGCAGCAGCGAGCAGGACGGCGCGACCCACAGGCGATCACCCAGACGTTCGTGAGCATGCTGCAGGGTGGCCAGGGCGTTTTCCAGGTCGCAGCGCCAGACGTTACGGCCGTTGACCACACCCAGCGACAGCACTTTATAGGCCGGCAGGCGGTCGAGAATGGTCGGGTACTGTTCAGGCGCACGCACCAGATCGATGTGCAGACCGTCGACCGGCAGGTTGGCGGCCAGGCCCAGGTTCTCTTCCAGGCCACCGAAGTAAGTGGCGACCAGCTTCTTCAGCGGGTCGCGCTGGATCAGGTTGTAGGCGCGTTCGAAGGCGTTTTTCCAGTCCTGAGGCAGATCGAGCACCAGGATCGGCTCGTCGATTTGCACCCACTCGACGCCCTGTGCCGCCAGGCGCTGGAAGATCTGGCCGTACAGCGGCAGCAGGCGTTCGAGCAGTTCGAGCTTGTCGAACCCGGCGCCCTTGGCCTTGCCCAGCCACAAGTAGGTCAGCGGGCCGATGATGACGGGCTTGACGTTATGCCCCAGTGCCCGGGCTTCTTCGACTTCTTCGAACAGTTGATCCCAGCCAAGCTGAAACTGTTGGTCGGCGCTGAATTCCGGGACCAGGTAGTGATAATTGGTGTCGAACCACTTGGTCATTTCCTGGGCGTGGGCGCCGCCGCAGCAGCTGTCGCTCACACCGCGCGCCATGCCGAACAGGGTCTGCAGACTGGCCTTGCCATCGTGCGGGCGGAAACGCTCAGGGATCACACCGAACATCAACGAGTGGGTCAGGACCTGGTCGTACCAGGCGAAGTCGCCGACCGGCAGCAGTTCGATGCCGGCCTTTTTCTGCAAGTCCCAGTGAGTCTTGCGCAGGTCACGGCCAACGGCGCGCAGACCGGCTTCGTCGAGCTCGCCCTTCCAGAACGCTTCTTGGGCCTTTTTCAGTTCACGGTCGCGGCCGATGCGCGGAAATCCAAGGGAATGGGCCAATGCCATGACAATAAAACTCCATGTGGTAGATGGCGTCATTGTCGGTAGTTGAGCCCTAGTGAGACAAACTCATTTAAATCGTGATGATCACGAGTTTATTTCATGAAGATAGACGCAGGCGCCTTAGCGTCGAATGCGCCGCAGCGATGCACTACTCCTGATAGTAATAAAGCTTGTTGATGATCACCCAGCGCCCGTCCACCTTCAGCAACGACAGGTAATCGGTAAACCGTATCCCGGCGAAATCATCGATGACCTTGACCGCCGCGGCATCGCCGGTGACATCGAGATTGATCACCTGCCAAAACGGCTGCGTACCGGCAGGCGCCGGGATTTCGGCCTTGATGGCGATGACAAACTCATCCAGGGAAGCCCATTCAAGCACCTTCTGGAAGTGACCGATGATGCGACAGTCTGGATGAAAAGCCTTGCGCAACAGCGCTTCATTGGCGAAGACCATGCCCTCCACATAATGACGCACCACCAGGTGGATCTGTTCGGTATCTATCGATTGAGTGCTCATGATTGAACCTCTGGTTGTCTTGTCCGACAGTCCCCCCAAGGCTGATCAAGCAGAAAGTCTAGGCAGCCCTCGTGCAGTTGCGCGGTTTTACGACCGGAGGCGCTGAGCCCACAGCGCAAAAAACAGTGGCGAGGGAGCTTGCTCCCGCTGGGTCGCGCAGCGGCCCCATTAAAGGGACTGCTGCGCAGTCCAGCGGGAGCAAGCTCCCTCGCCACAAGTCATGTATTTCTGCAGGATTAACACCAGGTCACACCGATCAGATCTCCCAGATCAGGTTGACCGCCGCATAACGCCCAGGCTGAGTCATACGATCAAGACCCGCTGCGTTTTCGTCGCGGCCCTGCACGTCGCCCCAGTTCCAGTACTTCTTGTCGGTGACGTTGAACAGGCCGCCGTTGATCGACACTTCCTGCGTCACCTGCCACCAGGCCGTCAGGTCGAGGGTGCCGTAGCCCGGGGTTTCGAACTGGCGGTTGATCAGCAAGTCGGCATCGCCGCTGTGGTCGACGCGGTCCTTGGACTGAACCAGGGTCCACATGACCTGGCCCCCATACACACCGCTCGGTGCATCGTAGGCCAGGCCCATGACCGCCTTGAGCGGGTCGACGCTGTTGAGCGCCTCGCCGGTTTCCTCATTCTTGCCGCGTGCATAGGCAATCGAACCCAGGGCACGGGTACCTGCCGGCATGAAGGCGTCCAGCTTGATGTCACCCTTGGCTTCGGCACCACGGATAGTGACCTTGCTCACGTTTTGCGACTGGAAGGTCAGCGGGATGTCGCTGGTCGGATCGGTGAAGCTGACCGTTTCGATGAAGTCCTTGTACTTGTTGTAGAACAGCGCGATGCCGAAGCTGCCCAGGTCGTAGCGACCGCGCAGGCCGGTCTCGAAGCTGTTGCTGGTTTCGGGCTTGAGGTTCGGGTTGCCGATTTGCCTGTAGCCAAATTGCGGGTTGCTGAACTCACCGTACATGTTGACCGGGCTCGGCGCGCGGAAGCCGGCAGCGTACTGGCCGTAGACGCTTTCGTGTTCGGTCAGCTGATAGGTCACACCGAACTTCGGCGAAATATGATCGTCGGAGAGGCGCGAGGGATCGGTGTCCAAGGGCAAACCGTTGAGGTATTCCCGGGTGACGTGCGGTGTCTGACGGTAGTAGTCGTAGCGCAGGCCTGGCAACAGGGTCCAGCGGCCGACCTCGATACTGTCCTGGACGAACAGGCCCAGGGATTCGCTGGTCGGATCCGGGAAGTCGCTGACCGGGAAGTTCTCCGTGGCCGGCACAATGGCGCCGGTGTCCAGGCGCACTTCTTGACCCGTACGCTTGTTGCTCGACTCGATGCGTTTGACTTCGGCACCGTAGATCAGGTGATGCCGGGTGTCGGCAATCGCGAATGCCTTGTCGAGCTGGGTGTTCAGGCTCCACAGGCGCTCGTCGTAAGTCGACTGGCGGGTGCGCACGCGGTTGACCCGCGAGGTGGTCTGGCGCTGCTGATAAGTGTCCTGGTCGTTGCTGCTTTCCTGATAGTTCAACTGCCATTGCAGCTTGTCGGCCATTGCGCTGTCCAGGCTCAGGGTATGGGCCAGGCTGTAGCGGGTGCGGTCGATGCTGTCATCGGCCGTGGAGCCGAGAATCGCCGGGCTGGTGAGGGTGGCGCGGGTGACGATATCGCTCAGCAGGTTGCTGTTGGCGTCGTCCTGGTAGCGCTCGTAAGTGAACTGCAGGCGGTCGCCCTCGCCGTAGTCCCAGCCCAGTTTGGCCAGCACGTTTTCGGTGGTGTAGTTCAGCGGGTTGGCTTCGGTACGCGATGCGCCTGCGCCACCGACGTTGCCTGCGGTGTCGGTGGACTGACCGTCGCGGCGACCCAGGTGCAGCAGCCCGTCGACGGTACCGGTACGCCCGGCGAACGTGGCGCTGCGCTGCCAGCTGTCATCGCTGCCGTCGTAGCCGGTCTTGAAGCGCGCGTAGGTGTCGTCGCCGTCTTCGAGGTACTCGCCGGCATCCTTGGTCAGGTAGCTGACCGCACCGCCGATGGCGTCGCTGCCGTACAACGAGGACGCCGGGCCGCGGATGATTTCCACCTGTTTGATGGTGTCGAGGTCGACATAGTTGCTGCGCACGTCCTGGAACGGGCTGAAAGCGTTGCTTTGCGGGACGCGCACGCCGTCGACCTGGGTCAGTACCCGATTGCCGTCGATACCGCGGATGTTCGCCCCGGACAGGCCGAAACGGCTGCCGGTGCCGCTGACCGAAACACCCGGCTCGTAACGCACCACATCCTTGAGGTCCTTGTCGTTCTGCTGATCGATTTCACGCTCGCTGTGCACCGACACGGTACTCGGCACTTGCAGCAGGGTCTGCTCGGTGCGAGTGGCGGTCACGCTGACGGTATCGAACTGGGTAACGGGTTCGGCGGCAAAGGCCAGCGAAGGCGAGAGCAACAGCAAGCAGAGCCAGGGACGCATGGCGAATGGCGGACGGATCGACATCTAACTTTTACTCCTGGGATCTGACAGTGGTCACTTGCATGCAGGGTGTTGAAGGGGGTCTGCATGGGCGACGGACACTGTCCGGCGTGTGTTTTGTTTTGTATGAACCAAGCGTTTGGCCCCTTTCTGTCGAAGGGATGTATACAAAAACGCTTGTCGGCAGCGGCGGCGAAGATAACCAGCTTGACTTGTAAATGCAAATTATTACCATATGCATTCAGCTTAAAACTGGAACAAGCGTGCATGAAGCACTTCTGGGGTTGTCTGGGGTTATCGATTGCGCTGCATCTGAGCGCCGGATGGCTCGTCCGCGAGATTCAGGCTGCGCCTGAACCGCTGGCCTTTCAGCCGCCGATGGCGATTCAATTGGTGACGCTGGCACCGATTGCCGTGCCCGCCCCTGCCCCGCCGCAGACCAAGCGCGCGCCTGCCCCGATGCCGGCACCTGCACCTGCTAAGCAACCTGAAACGACGAAAGCCGAGACCGCACCGACACCGGTCAAGCCGCTGCCGGTCAGCACCCAGCCGTCCATGGTCAAGGCGCCAGGCAAGCCGCAACCGGTTGCCAAACCTCGTGGCGAAACCAAACCGGAACCCCGTCGTGCCGAACCCGTGGAGCTTGCGGCCACCATGGCGCAGACCCCGACTCGACCGACACCGGCAGCGACGCCCGCCGCCGCGCCCGCACAGAACGCCAACCCGACCCTCCCCGTCGCTGCCGCTCCGGCGCCCATGCTCACCCCGGTGGTCAGCCTGCGCCCGTCCTTCGTCACCCCTCCCCCGGCGCCTCGCTACCCCAACACTGCCCGCCGTCGCAACCAGCAGGGTGTGGTGCGGATCGAGGTGCGCCTCGATGAGCGCGGCCAGCAACTCAAGCTGACGCTGGTGCGTTCCTCGGGGGTGGAGAGCCTTGACCAGGCCGCTCTCGAAGCAGTGACCACCTGGCGTTTCCGCCCCGAAATTGTCGACGGCCGGGCTGTGCCCAGCCGTGTAGAGATACCAATAGAATTCGCCCTCACGGCGAACCGTTGATCCTGAAGGAGCATCACATGACCGCCAATACTTGCGCCCTGCCAGTCGCCCCGGCCCTGTACCAGACCTGGCAACAACTGCGCGCCGAACAACCCGGCCTGCGCGCCCGCGATGCCGCGGCCAAACTGGGTGTCAGCGAAGCTGAGCTGACCGCCAGCCGCCTGGGCACCGATACCGTGCGCCTGCGCCCGGAATGGAAGGAACTGCTGCCGGCACTGGGTGAACTGGGCACCATCATGGCCCTGACCCGCAACGAGCATTGCGTGCACGAACGCAAAGGCGTGTACAGCGAAGTGACCGTGATGGGCAGCGGCCAGATGGGCATGGTGCTGTCGCCGGACATCGACCTGCGCCTGTTCCTCAGCGGCTGGGCCAGCGTCTTCGCCGTCGATGAAAGCACCCCGCGCGGCCCGCAGCGCAGCGTCCAGGTGTTCGACCGCCAGGGCCTGGCCGTGCACAAGGTCTACCTGACCGCCACCAGCTTCGATGCTGCCTGGGCACCGCTGGTCGAGCGTTTCCGTGCCGAACAACAGACGGCCGAACTGGACCTGCAACCGCTGCCGCAAGCCAAGGCACCACGCGTCGACAGCGAAGTCGATGTAGATACCCTGCGCAGCGAATGGTCGCAGCTCAAGGACACCCACGACTTCTTCATGCTGCTCAAGCGCAACGACGTGGCGCGCACCCAGGCCCTGCGCCTGGCCGGTCACGAGTGGGCCGAACCCTTGGCCACCGTCGAGCTGACCCGGGTCATCGAAGAAGCCGGCAAGCGCGAAGTGCCGATCATGGTGTTCGTCGGCAACAAGCACTGCATCCAGATTCACTCAGGGCCGGTCAGCAACCTGCGCTGGATGGACACCTGGTTCAACGTGCTCGACCCGATGTTCAACCTGCACCTGAAGACGACCGGCGTGACCGAGTTGTGGCGTGTGCGCAAGCCGAGTGTCGATGGCATCATCACCAGCTACGAAGGTTTCGATGCCGAAGGCGAACTGGTGATCCAGTTGTTCGGTGTGCGCAAGCCGGGCATTCCTGAGCGTGACGACTGGCGTGCCCTGGCTGAAACCGCCACCCCTCTGATCGGCTAAGGAAGAGTCCCGATGCGTATCAAAACACTGCTGGCCTGTGCCGGCGTGCTCGTCAGCCAGATGGCCGTCGCCGACGCCCTGCCCCAGCGCTGGGTCAGCGCCGGCGGCGCATTCAGCGAATGGGTGGTCGCCCTGGGTGGCGAAAGCAAGCTGGTGGGTGTCGACAGCACCAGCCAGTACCCACAATCGCTGCACAGCCTGCCGGGCGTCGGCTACCAGCGTGCGCTGGCGGCCGAAGGCATCCTGGCCCTGAAGCCGGACATTCTGGTGGGCAGCAACGAAATGGGTCCGCCACCGGTGCTGGAGCAACTCAAGGCCGCCGGTGTGCGCATTGAATTGCTGTCGGCCAAGGCCGACGTGCCGGCCCTGCAACACAACCTCACCGAACTCGGCCAGCTGCTGGGCAAGGAAACCGAGGCCCAGGCGCTGATGGCGGGCTACCTCGAGCGTCTGCACACCCAGGCCGATCGGGTCAGGCTGGCGCAGCAACAGCAACCGGCTCCCCGGGTGCTGATGCTGCTCAGCCACTCCGGCGGCAACCTGCAAGTGGCGGGCAAGGACACCCTGGCGGCCTGGATGATCCAGCAGGCCGGCGGCAAAAGCCTGGGTGAGCACAACGGCTACAAACCGGTCTCCAGCGAAGCCATGCTGAGCCTGGACCCGCAGGTAATCATCTTCGCCGGTGGAAAACTGCAAGGCGATGCGGCCCGTAAAGCCCTGCTGGAACAGAACCCGATCCTGGCGCAAACCCAGGCCGGACGTGACGGCCGGGTGCTGGTGATCGACCCGACGCTGCTGGTCGGTGGCCTTGGCCCGCGAGTGCCGGACGCCTTGACGCGTCTGTCCACGGCGTTCTATCCGGATGTCAAGGCGCAGACTGCCGGGACCCACCCATGACGGCCATTTTCCGGCCGCGTCCGACCTTGATCTGTTTGCTGCTGTTGCTGGTGCTGGTGTTCTGGCTGTCCCTGGCCCTCGGGCCGGTGAGCCTGCCGCTGGGCGATACCTTGCTGGCCGGGATGCGCCTGCTGGGGTTGCCGCTTGACGGGGGTGACACGCAGCAGGCGGAGCTGATCCTTGGTCAGATCCGTCTGCCGCGCAGCCTGCTCGGCATCGCCGTGGGCTCGGTACTGGCGTTGTCCGGCGTGGCGATGCAGGGGTTGTTCCGCAACCCCTTGGCGGACCCGGGCCTGGTCGGCGTCTCCGGCGGTGCCGCGCTGGGTGCCGCCCTCGCCATCGTCGGCGGCAGCCTGCTGGGTGGCGTGCCGCCAGCGGTAGAGCCTTACCTGCTGTCGGTCAGCGCCTTCGCCGGTGGCTTGATCGTCACGGCGGTGGTGTATCGCTTCGGCCGCCGCAACGGGCAAACCGACGTTGCCACCCTGCTGTTGGCGGGTGTGGCGATGACGGCCATGGCCGGTGCCGGCGTGGGTCTGTTCACCTACCTGGCCGATGACGCGACCCTGCGCACCCTGACGTTCTGGAACCTGGGCAGCCTCAACGGCGCCAGCTATCCGCGCCTGTGGCCGTTGCTGATCGTCACCCTGGGCGTGGCGCTGTGGTTGCCACGTCGCGCGGCGGCACTCAATGCCATGCTGCTGGGCGAGTCGGAGGCCCGTCACCTGGGTTTCGACATCGAGCGCATCAAGCTTGAGCTGGTGTTGTGCACGGCGCTCGGCGTCGGCGCGGCCGTCGCGGCGGCCGGCCTGATCGGTTTCATCGGCCTGGTGGTGCCGCACCTGATGCGCCTGCTGGTCGGCCCGGATCACCGGGTGTTGCTGCCCGCGTCGTTACTGGCCGGTGCGAGCCTGCTGTTGCTGGCCGACCTGGCCGCGCGCCTGCTGTTGGCGCCGGCCGAATTGCCGATCGGCATCGTGACCGCACTGATCGGCGCGCCGTTCTTTCTCTATCTGCTGGTACGAGGGCGTTCCTGATGCTGCGGGCAAACAACTTGCTGGTACGTCGTGGCAACCGCACGGTACTGGCGAACATCGATATCCAATTGCGCCCCGGTGAAGTGCTCGGCGTGCTGGGACCGAACGGCGCCGGCAAAAGCACCCTGCTCGCCGCCTTGTGCGGCGAACTGCCAACCCGCGAAGGCAGGGTCAGCCTCGACGAGCGTCCACTCGCCGACTGGCCGGGCCAGGAACGGGCCAGGCGCCTGGCCGTACTGCCGCAG
>RCUN01000934.1_pt1 | contig 11534 bp, 9 predicted proteins | sample 2166181 | NCBI WGS metagenome assembly RCUN01 (sample SAMN09932603, study PRJNA488358) | compost metagenome | feature: garden; material: soil; isolation source: compost soil in crotononitrile-enriched culture | place: Germany: Experimental Botanical Garden Goettingen | collected 2016-01-27 | reverse complement strand
GCCAGACGTAACCAATGACCAGGACTTTGGTTGCGCGGGGCTCAATCATGTACGGGATTTCCTTGAAGCGAAGACAGGGCAGGGATGAAAAAGGCGCGCATTAAACCACAGCGCAGCGCAGCGTCACTCGAGAATGCATTTGACCTTGTCGCGCAACTGATCAATGGAGAAGGGTTTGCCGATCAAGTGCATGTCGACGGGCACTTCGATGTTTTCGGCATAACCGCTGGCGAACAATATCGGAAGGGCTGGACGTAAAACTCTTGCTTCATTGGCCAGTTCGCGTCCGTCCATGACCGGCAGGCCAACATCGGTCATCATCAGGTCAATGTGTTGGTTCGCGTCCTTGAGCATCACCAGTGCCTGTTCGCTGCCATCGGCTTCCAGCACCTTGAATTCCAGTTCTTCCAGGACGTCGACGATCAGCATGCGCACGATGGCATCGTCTTCGACGACAAGGATGGTGGAGGCGTTGGCGGATGACATGGTCGAATTCCCGAAAAAGATTGGCATTGCCGGTCGCTGGAAATCACCGGCCTCTTGCATGAGTAAGTGGCGGATCCCGACAAGTTCCCTGCGCGATGGAAAAAGGATTGGCGGTACAGGCCAGGCAAGGATAACGCGGGAGCAGCGCAATGTAGGACCTTGCGCGCAAACATGTCAGATAATTGGATCAATTTGCCAGTTTTGGGGCAAACTCCTTGCATTCTGACAGTTCGACAAGGCCTGCCCCATGACCTCAGCGTCCTCGGTTGATGAGCAACGATTTCGTAAACTCCTGAGCCGTAACATCAGCCTGCCGTTGGGTCTGGGTCTTATCAGCGCTGTGTTTTTCGTGTCGCTGATCAGCTATTTGCTGTCGACCATCCAGTGGGTGGAGCACACCGACCGGGTGATCAATAACGCCAATGAAGCGGTCAAGCTGACCGTGGATCTGGAAACCGGGATGCGCGGTTTCCTGCTCAGTGGCGACGAGCATTTCCTCGATCCCTACGAAACCGCCAAGCCGCGCATCGCCGTCGCGCTCGACACCTTGCTTGAACTGACCGCCGACAACCCGGTGCAGACTGATCGCTTGCTACGGTTGCGGGCCTTGCAGCTGGAATGGACCAACTACGCGCAATCGATGATCGATTTGCAACGCAGCAGCGGTGATTATCGCGCCATCGTCAAGGCCGGACGCGGTAAGCGCCTGACCGATGAAATTCGCAAGCAGTTCGAGGCGGTGATCGACACCGAGCAACAGTTGCGCGCATCGCGCAATGACGAAGTGCGCGGCACCACCATCATGAGCATCAGTCTCTACCTGTTGTTCATAGCCGGGGTCAGCGGGTTGCTGGCGTACGTCGGGCGCCGCGATTTGTTGACCCTGTCGCAGAACTACAGCGTCAACCTTGCCGCCCAACAGGCCAGCGCCCATCGTCTGGAGCAACAGGCCTGGCTGCGTAACGGCCAGACCGAGCTGGCCGAGCAGGTGCTGGGACAATTGAGCCTGAGCATGCTGGGTCGCAATATCCTGCAATTCTGCGCGCAGTACCTGGGCACCGCCGTGGCGGCTATTTATGTGCGCGAAGACCATGGCGGCCTCAAGCGCATCGCCACTTATGGTTTTTCCCGTGAACAGGAAGGGCGTGAACAGCAGATCTACAGCGAAGAAGGCATTGTCGGCCAGGTGGCGCAACAGGCACGGCTGATTCGCCTGGACGAGGTGCCGGGAGATTACTTCAAGGTCAGCTCCGGCCTCGGTGACGGTTTGCCGTGCAGTGTGCTGGTGGTGCCAACCAGCGACGACGAGCGGGTCAATGGCGTGATCGAGTTGGGCTTTCTGCGTCCACTGACCGACCGTGACGTTGAATTGCTTGAGCTGATTGCCGGCAACATCGGCACCTCGATCGAGGCGGCACGTTATCGCCAGCGTTTGCAGGAGGTGTTGGCCGAAACCCAGCAACTCAACGAAGAACTGCAGGTTCAGCAGGAAGAACTCAAGACCGCCAACGAAGAGCTCGAAGAGCAGTCGCGGATTCTCAAGGAGTCCCAGGCGCACCTGGAAACCCAGCAGGTGGAGCTGGAGCAGACCAACGAACAACTCGCCGAGCAGGCAGAAGTACTGGCCGAGCAGCGCGACGCCATGGACCTGAAGAATACCGAACTCAATCAGGCCCAGATCCAGCTCGAAGAACGCGCGGTAGAATTGCAGCGCTCGAGCAAGTACAAGTCCGAATTCCTCGCCAACATGTCCCATGAGCTGCGCACGCCACTGAACAGCTCGTTGATCCTGGCCAAGCTGCTGGCGGAAAACCCGGAAGAGAACCTCACTGCCGAGCAAGTCCAATTCGCCGAGTCGATCTACTCCGCCGGCAACGACTTGCTCAACCTGATCAACGACATTCTGGATATTTCCAAAGTCGAGGCCGGCAAGCTGGAAATCCGTCCGGAGAACACCAGCGTGGCGCGCCTGGTGGATGGCCTGCACGGCCTGTTCCAGCCATTGGCCACGGACAAGCAACTGGATTTCCGGGTGGATATGCAGGACGGTGCGCCGTTGATGCTGTTCACCGACCGCCAGCGTCTGGAGCAAGTGCTCAAGAACCTGCTGTCCAACGCGGTGAAATTCACGCAAAGCGGCAGCGTCAGCCTGTCCGTCGCCACGGCGCCGAATGACGGCATCGCGTTCAGCATCCGCGATTCCGGGATCGGCATCGAGGTGGATCAGCACGAAAGCATCTTCGAAGCGTTCCGTCAGGCCGACGGCACCACCAATCGGCGTTACGGCGGCACCGGGCTGGGGTTGTCGATTTCCCGTGACCTGGCGGCCTTGCTCGGCGGCTCCATCAGCGTGACCAGCACGCCGGGGCAGGGCAGTGTGTTTACCCTGGTCTTGCCACAGCAGTACGTGGAACCGGGCGAAGTGCCTGTCGAACCGATGCGAGCCGTTCCTGTGGCGGCAGTGTCGAGTGTATCGCCGCCCACGTTGTCGCCATTGGTGGCCGAAGTCGACATTCCGCGCTTCGACGACGACCGCAACAAAGGGCCGTTCACCAAACGCTGCATTCTGGTGGTAGAGGATGAGCCGAACTTTGCGCACATCCTCTACGACCTGGCCCATGAGCTGGGTTATCAGTGCCTGGTGGCTCACGGCGCCGACGAAGGCTACGACCTGGCCAAGGCGTTCATCCCCGATGCGATCCTGCTGGACATGCGCCTGCCGGATCATTCCGGCCTGAGCGTGCTGCAACGTTTGAAGGAACACGCCGAAACCCGGCACATCCCGGTGCATGTGATTTCGGTCGAAGACCGGGTCGAGGCGGCGATGCACATGGGCGCCATCGGCTACGTGGTCAAACCGACCACCCGCGAGGAACTCAAGGATGTGTTTGCACGCCTTGAGGCCAAGTTGACCCAGAAGGTCAAGCGCGTGCTGCTGGTCGAGGACGACGACGTGCAGCGCGACAGCATTGCCCGCCTGATCGGCGACGATGACATCGAGATCACCGCCGTTGGCCTGGCGCAGGAGGCGCTGGACCTGCTGCGCTCATCCGTCTTCGATTGCATGATCATCGACCTCAAGCTGCCCGACATGCTCGGCAATGACCTGCTCAAGCGCATGTCCACCGAAGACATCTGTTCCTTTCCGCCCGTCATCGTCTATACCGGGCGCAACCTGACCCGGGATGAAGAGGCCGAACTGCGCAAGTATTCGCGTTCGATCATCATCAAGGGCGCGCGCTCGCCGGAGCGGCTTTTGGACGAGGTGACACTTTTTCTGCACAAAGTCGAATCGCGGTTGTCCCATGACCGGCAGAAGATGCTCAAGGTCGCCCGCAGTCGCGACCGGGTCTTCGAAGGACGCAAGGTGCTGCTGGTGGATGACGATGTGCGCAACATTTTCGCCCTCACCAGCGCGCTGGAGCAAAAGGGCGCAGTCGTGGTCATTGGCCGCAACGGCCGCGAAGCGATTGAACGATTGAATGAGGTGCAAGACATCGATCTGGTGTTGATGGACGTGATGATGCCGCAAATGGATGGTTTTGAAGCCACCGTTGAAATCCGCAAGAATCTGCGCTGGCGCAAGCTGCCGATCATCGCCGTGACGGCCAAGGCCATGAAGGACGATCAGGAGCGCTGCCTGCAGGCCGGCGCCAACGATTACCTGGCCAAGCCCATCGACCTCGATCGCCTGTTTTCGCTGATTCGTGTGTGGTTACCGAAGATGGAACGTATCTAGTGGAGCGCAATTTTTCAGTGGATCGAAACAGCGAAATCGAACTGCGGTTGTTGATCGAGGCGATCTATCTCAAGTACAGCTACGATTTTCGCGATTACTCCGGCGCTTCGATCAAGCGCCGGGTCAACCATGCGTTGAGTCAGTTCGAGTGCAACACCATCTCGGCGTTGCAGGAAAAGGTCCTGCACGATCCCGCCGCGTTCATGCAACTGCTGCAGTTGCTGACCATTCCGGTCAGCGAAATGTTTCGCGACCCCTCGCACTTCCTGGCCATCCGCAAGGAAGTGGTGCCGCTGCTGCGAACCTACCCTTCGATCAAGATCTGGATCGCCGGATGCAGCACCGGTGAAGAGGTGTATTCGATGGCCATTGTGCTGCGCGAAGAAGGCCTGCTGGACCGTACCATCATCTACGCCACCGACATCAATCCGCGCTCGCTGGAAAAGGCCAGGCAAGGGATTTTCTCGATGGAGAACGTCCGCGCCTACACTGCTAATTACCAGCAGGCCGGTGGCCAGAGTTCGTTTGCCGACTACTATACGGCGGCCTATGGGTACGCGATTTTCGACAAGACCCTGCGCGAGAACGTGACCTTCGCCGATCACAGCCTGGCGACGGACAGCGTATTCTCCGAAACTCAATTAATTTCATGCCGTAACGTACTGATTTATTTTAATAAAAGTCTTCAAGGTCGGGCGTTCGGGCTGTTTCATGAGTCCCTCTGCCATCGCGGTTTCCTGGTGCTGGGCAGTAAGGAAACCCCGGATTTCTCAGCCTTCGGCGATCAGTTCGAGCCGCTGGTCAAACAAGAACGGATCTATCGAAAATCATGAAAAGTGCAACGAAATTGCCGGCTATCGAAGCGATCGTGATTGGTGATTGCACCGGTCGCGTCGAGGCGCTGTTGAACATTCCCGGCCCGCTGCGCGAAGGCTTCGCACTTCCGGTCATTCCTGTACGCGGCATCGGCCGTCTGCTTGTCGAGCTGGAACGAATCGCATGCTGAGTAATATCCAGGCCAAACTGCTGATCGTGGACGATCTGCCGGAGAATCTGCTGGCGCTCGAAGCGCTGATCAAGCGTGAGGACCGCATTGTGTACAAGGCGCTGTCCGCCGACGAGGCCTTGTCCCTGCTGTTGCAACACGAATTCGCCTTGGCCATCCTCGATGTGCAGATGCCTGGCATGAATGGCTTCGAGCTGGCCGAGTTGATGCGCGGCACGGAAAAAACCAGGAACATCCCGATCGTTTTCGTCAGCGCCGCCGGGCGTGAACTCAATTACGCCTTCAAGGGCTATGAAAGCGGTGCCGTGGACTTCCTGTACAAACCGCTGGACCTCCAGGCGGTCAAGAGCAAGGTCAATGTGTTCGTCGACCTCTATCGCCAGAGCAAGGCGATGAAGGAACAAGTGCTGGCCCTTGAGCAAAGTCGCCGCGAACAGGAAGCCCTGCTCGAGCAACTGCAGAACACCCAGCTGGAACTGGAGCAGGCGGTGCGCATGCGCGATGACTTCATGTCCATCGTCGCCCACGAAGTGCGCACGCCGCTCAACGGCCTGATCCTTGAAACCCAGTTGCGCAAGATGCACCTGGCCCGGGACAACTCCGCCGCCTTCACCCTGGACAAGATGCACGCGATGGTCGACCGCGACGAGCGGCAGATCAAAAGCCTGATTCGATTGATTGAAGACATGCTCGACGTCTCGCGCATTCGCACCGGAAAGTTGTCGATCCGGCCCAAGCGCTTTGACCTTTCAACGCTGGTTGGCGAGCTGTTGCACAACTTTTCCCAGCAGATCGACGCCGCCGAAGCGTCGGTCTCGCTCGATGCCACGCAACCGGTGATCGGAAACTGGGACGAGTTTCGAATTGAACAGGTCATTTCCAACCTGCTGACCAACGCCTTGCGCTACGGGGCCAAGAGCCCGATCTCGGTGAAGGTCTACAGTGAAGGTGGCCAGGCGTTGGTGGACGTGCAGGATCGAGGGATTGGCATCAGCGAGGAAAACCAGAAGCGGATCTTCCAGCAGTTCGAGCGGGTATCGGCCAGGCACGCCGTCGCCGGGCTGGGCCTGGGATTGTTTATTTCAGAGCAGATTGTGGCCGCCCATGGCGGTACTATTACCGTCCAGAGCAGGATCGGCGAAGGCGCCTTGTTTCGCGTTTGTCTGCCGCTGTAGGAAAACAACCGGATAAACGCAACCTCTGGTCGACCCCACGGTCTATCAGCAGCAATTGACCGAGCAAAGGCTTCCCATGAGCGAAGATGCACAAGATGTAGTACTCGTCGTCGAGGACGATCCCTCGATTCTGATGGTGCTGTCCGCTTATCTGTCGGGCGAGGGTTACCGCGTATTGCAGGCCGAAAACGGCGAGCAGGCTTTCGAAATCCTGGCGAGCAAACCGCACCTGGACATGATGATCACCGACTTCCGCCTGCCCGGTGGAATCTCCGGCGTGCAGATCGCCGAACCCGCCGTGAAGCTGCGACCGGAACTCAAGGTGATCTTCATCAGCGGCTATGCCCAGGAAATCCGCGAGACCGACAGCCCGATTACGCACAAGGCACCGATCCTGGAAAAACCTTTCGATCTGGATAAATTGCAGGAATTGATGCAGGACATGCTTTCGTAAGCCTTCAGGCCCTGATCATCTCCCTGACCTTCGCCGTCAACAGGTCGAAGGTAAACGGCTTGGTGATCATCTGCATGCCCGGATCGAGGAACCCGCCACGCACCGCGGCGTGCTCGGCGTAGCCGGTGATGAACAGCACCCTCAGCTCGGGACGCAACTGCCGGCCGATTTCCGCCAGTTGCCGGCCATTCATACCGGGCAAGCCGACATCGCTGATCAGCAGGTCGATGCGCTGGGCCGAATCGAGTATCGGCACCGCGCTATCGCCATCACAAGCCTCGACGTAGGCATAACCCAGATCGCTCAACACCGTGCTGACCAGCACCCGCACCGCCGGATCGTCCTCGACAATCAACACCGTCTCGCCACTCCTGGCCAAAGGTGACTGTTCGACGTCCAATGGATGGTCCCGGGGCAGGTCTCCACCGAAGCGTGGCAGGAACAGGCTCACCGTGGTGCCTTCGCCCACGACGCTTTGGATGGCGACGTGACCTCCCGATTGTTTGCTGAAACCATAGATCATTGATAACCCCAGCCCGGTGCCCTGGCCGATGGGCTTGGTGGTGAAGAAGGGGTCGAAGGCGCGGTTGATGGTGCTTTGCGGCATGCCACAGCCGGTGTCCGTCACGCAGAGCACTACATAGTCACCCGCATCGAGATTGCCATGGCCTTGGGTGAAATCCTCGTCAAAGTGCTGGTTCGATGTCGAGACCACCAGACTGCCGCCATTGGGCATGGCATCGCGGGCATTGATCACCAGGTTGAGCAGGGCGCTTTCCAGTTGATTGGGGTCGGCTTCGGCCACCCACAGGTGCTCGTCCAGTTGCATGTCCAGACGAATGGTTTCGTTGATGCTGCGTTGCAGCAGTTCATCCATGGAGATCACCAGGGTGTTCATCTCCACGGGTTTCGAATCCAGCGACTGGCGCCGGGAAAACGCCAGCAGGCGGTGGGTCAGGCCCGCCGCGCGATTGGCCGAAGTCACCCCCAGATCGATCAGGCTGTCCAGGTCTTCGGTTCGCCCCCGGGCCAGGCGTCGACGCAACAACTCCAGGCTGCCGATGATACCGGTCAGCATGTTGTTGAAGTCATGGGCGATGCCGCCGGTGAGCTGGCCGACGGCTTCCATTTTCTGCGACTGGCGCAACGCTTCCTCGTTGTGACGCAGTTGCGCGGTGCGCTCTTGCACCTGCTGTTCAAGGGTTTCGAGGGTGTTCTGCAGGCGCAATTCGCTCTGGCTCAGGTCAATCAACCGATCCCTGGCTTCGTACTGTCGTCGCCGCCCGCGCAGGGCCGTGGTGACCAGGCTGATCAGTGTGACCGGGTGAAATGGTCGTTCGAGGAAGGTCACGTTGCCCAATTGCGGGCCGAAGCGCGATGCCGGGTTCTGTTGCGGGCCGCCATGGTGTGTCATCAACACGATCGGCAGATCCGACCACGCGGGCTGCTGTTCGATCAGGTGGATCAGCGGTTCCAGATCAGCGCCCAACAACGCCTCGCAAGAGATCAGCAGCAGGCCGGCACCCTGTTCCAGTTCGGCGCACAATCCGGGCAGGTCGGGGCTGATCACCCCGTGAAACCCGGCCTCGTTGAGCATCATCAGGGCGATCTGGCCGTCGCGCCCTCGCGGTGCAAGGATGATTGCGCGCTCGGACGTCGCTTGCATGTCCGTCACGGGATTTCGTCCGCGAGCAACGGGTTGCTGGCGCCGAGATACGTGGGTACGCCGCGCAATACGCCCTGAAAGGCTTCCAGGGGCTCGCCGATGGTCATGCCCCGGGCGCTGATGCGGTATTCACGGATGGTCGACTCATGGCTGCCGGTACGTTTCTTGATGATCGAAATGGCCCGGCGCACCTTGCCCAGGGCTTCGAAGTAACGCAGCAGAATGACTGTGTCGGCCAGGTAGGTGATGTCGACCGGCGCCTGCATGTCGCCGACCAGGCCGTGCTGGGCGACCGTCATGAAGGTCGCGGCGCCCTGGCGATTGAGGTACAGCAGTAGCTCGTGCATGTGCAGTACCAAGGCGTTCTCTTCCGGCATCGCCGCCTGATAGCCGTTGATGCTGTCGATCACCACGGTCTTGATATTGCCTTCGTCGACACAGCGCCGGACCCGGTGGGAGAACTCGCCGGGAGACAGCTCGGCGGCGTCCACCTGTTCGACCAGCAAATTGCCGCTGTCTTGCAGGGCCTGCAAATCGATGCCGATGTTCTTCATGCGCTCGAACAACAACCCCAACTCTTCATCGAAAATGAATAGCGCGGCCTTTTCGCCCCGGGCCACGGCCGCGGCGGCGAACACCATGGCGATCAGCGATTTGCCGGTCCCCGCCGGGCCGAGAATCAAGGTGCTGGAACCCGTCTCGATACCGCCGCCCAGCAGCGCATCCATTTCCCGGATGCCGCTGGTCAATTGCTGACGCAGGTATTGACCGCGATGTTCGGCGGCCACCAGGCGCGGGAATACACGCACGCCATCGCCCGTGATGGTGAAGTCATGGAAGCCGCCGCGGTACTTCTGGCCGCGGTACTTGACCACGCGGATGCGACGTCGCTCGGCGCCGTAGTTCGGGGTCAATTCTTCCAGGCGAATCACGCCGTGGGCCACGCTGTGCACGGTTTTGTCCAGGGACTCGGCGGTCAGGTCATCGAGCAGCAACACCGTGGCGTCGTAACGCACGAAATAATGCTTTATGGCCAGTATCTGCCGACGGTAGCGCAGCGAACTTTGCGCCAGCAGGCGAATCTCGGAAAGGCTGTCCAGGACAACGCGGGTCGGCTTGACCCGCTCGACCACCTCGAAGATCTGGCGGGTGGCTTCGCCCAGTTCCAGGTCGGAGGAATAGAGCAGTGTCTGCTGCTGTTCGGCATTGAGCAGGTTTTCCGGGGGCGTCAGTTCGAAGATATGGACGTTTTCGTCCATCTCCCAGCCATGGGACAAGGCGCCCTGGCGCAGCTCGCGTTCGGTTTCAGAGAGCGTGATGTACAAGGAGCGTTCGCCGGCTTGCGCGCCTGCCAACAGGAAGTGCAGCGCCACGGTGGTCTTGCCGGTGCCCGGCTCGCCTTCGAGCAAAAACACATGTCCGCGGGACAGTCCGCCATCGAGGATATCGTCCAGACCTTCGATACCGGTGGCGGCCTTGTCTCGGTTCAAATCGTTGGATAGAGACAAACAAGCGTCCTCATATGGCCAGGTTCAACGAGGCAGTTGCTGCGAAGTGCCACAACGGGCTGCCTGTTCACTTGACCCTTGGCCAGGACGACGGTTCAACGAAATTTCAGTCGGGGTCAAAGCCCTTGTTGCAACGCCGGATCATCGGGGTTCATCTGTTCGAGTTGGGCCAACAGGATCTGCACGTTTTGCAGCTGCCCGCTTTCCTTCCAGTAGTTGATCAGCAGCACCCGGGCCTTGCGATCGTTCGGATGGCGCTGAACGATTTCCTGCAACTGTTTCTGCGCCGCTTCGAGCTCCTGCTCACTGTGCAACGTGGTGGCCAGGTCGTAGCGGTAGTCCCGGTTATTGGGCTCAAGTTCAACGGCCTTGGACAGGCCGAGCAGGGCGAATTCGCTTTGCTCGTGATGCAGCAGCCAGAGCCCCAACGCGTGTTGCAGGTAGGCCGAGTTGGGTTGTGCCTGCAGTTGCCTGGCCAACAGTTGCCGGGCAGCGTCGTTCTGGCCCTGTTTATCCAGCACTTCGATTTGCAGTACCAGCGCCGGCAGGTTGTCCGGCGCCAGGCGCAGGGTGTTGTCCAGCGCCTGTTGCGCTTGCTTGAGCTCGGCGTTGTGCAAGTGCAGTCGGGCGAGTTGGTATTGGTTTTCGGCACTTTGCGGCGCGCTCTTGAGCACTTGCTCCCAGGCATCGATGGCTTGTTCCAACGGCCCGAAATACAAACCCAGTTCATCCGGGGACAACCCCAGCAGCGCGTTGATCGCCGCCAGCCGCACGCTTTGTTCGCTGTCATCGAGCAATGGCCCCAGCAGCAGACTGCGCTGACCGTTCGGTACCAGGCCGCTGATGCTTTTGATCGCCGCGATACGCACCTCGGGCGACTCGTTCTGCAAGTCGGCATCCGCCAGCTTCAGGGCCACCGAGCTTGGATAGTTGGGCAGCTCGGCATGCAACCCGATACGACGTTTGGGGGACAGGTCCGGACGGGCCAATTGCTGATAGAGCACCCGCGCGGCACCCGGTTGGCCGGCCCGGGCAGCCGCCAGCGCTTCGCTGTAGCCGTGCTGGATGGCTTCGGGAACCACCGGGGTAGTATCGCGCAGGGAAAACCAGACACCGCCGATGACGAGCAGGGCGAAGAGGCTGATAAACAGAAGGCGGCGGGACTTGGGCATGCAGGAATCCGGAAGCTGGCAAGCTTTTGCAAAGGCGCAAGCTTCGGTCAGGCCAGGCTTTGAGTCAAACCTTGACGACGCTCACTGACGATTCAAACCGTTGAACAGCCCTTCAGCCGACAATCCACGGGCCGGCAAGCTGCGTCGATGGCAAAACCTCTCGAGGCACCGCAGCAGTGACTACGCTTGCTGGAGGTGTCTCGACGGGTGTTCCCATGCAAGCGTTGTTGCAATACTTCAAGGCGATTTTCAACCCCGGCCCCGGGGTGTTGCTGTTTGCCTTGCGAACCATCGCGGCCGGGTTGTTGACCCTGTACCTGGCGTTTTT
>RCUN01000929.1_pt1 | contig 11603 bp, 8 predicted proteins | sample 2166181 | NCBI WGS metagenome assembly RCUN01 (sample SAMN09932603, study PRJNA488358) | compost metagenome | feature: garden; material: soil; isolation source: compost soil in crotononitrile-enriched culture | place: Germany: Experimental Botanical Garden Goettingen | collected 2016-01-27 | reverse complement strand
CAGAATGCTGTGCTCCATATACCCCTCCCGTTGCCACTTTGAAATTGAGACAAACGCGGGTTCCCTCCTGCTCCCGGCTGGTCAGTTCGACCGAGCCGTCAAACCGCTCCATTATTCTTTTGACCAGGGCCAGGCCCACACCCAATCCACCTTGTTTGGTGGTGAAAAACGGCTTGAAGACCATTTGTTGTTGTTGTTTGGACATCCCCTTGCCGGTGTCGGTCAGGATCATGCTCAAGTAGCCGGGTACCGAGGAATCGATCTCGATCGTCAGCATGCCCTCCTTGGGCATGGCTTCCAGTGCGTTAGCAAACAGGCTATTGAGTATTTGCGTCAGTAGCACCTGGTGGCTGACGACCGGTGGCACGCTGGCGGGAGCGAAACGCACTTCGACGTTCGAACGCTTGATCAGGGTCTCAAAGGCACTCAGGGTGTCTTCGATGGCGAGCACCAGGTCGACCGTTTCAAAATCGTCATTCATCGGCCGCAACGACACCAGCAACTCGCGCACCCAACGCGACATGCGGTCGACCTGATTGATGATGTCGCCAATGTTTTTCTGTGCCGGCTGGCTGGCGATGACCTGGGCCAGTTCGGCGCTGGAACGGATATTGGCCAGTGGATTGCGCAAGCTGTGGGCGACCGCCGAGGACATCTCACCCAGGGCGACAAAGGTTTCATTGGCGATCAGCTGTTTTTGCTGGCTTTGCAACAGCATCGCTGCACGCCGCACGATCCAGAACAACCCCAGGTAGATCGCCGCCCCGCCAATCAGGGTCGCCAGCCAGATCGCCTTGAAGCCACGCTGGATGCGCCCCACCAGGTCCACCGGTTCCTTGTAGATCTCCACCATGGCAATCACTTTGCTTTTGTCGGCGTTGAACATCGGGATGTAGTTCTCGACGAACAGGTATTCCGGTTCGCGCAGCAGGCGCTGCTCGGGACGCTCTTCATCGATCTCGTGGTAGCTGGTGGACACCGGCGATTTCATTTCGAAGGATTCATCCAGCTGATCGTCGCCTTCGATGCGCACGCCGATCAACTCGGAATTGGTCGACCAGACCACGGTGCGGTCCTGGGCATACACCGTCGCCAGCAGGATGTCCGGCAGATGCTTCACATGGTCGAGAAACTCGGAGCGTACGGTGGCCCGGGATTCGGGAGGGACGTCGGCATAGGCATGGTCCAGTCGCGGGTCGAGCATTTCGCCCATGGTCCTGCCCGGCGAAATCCCGGCGTGACGGACTTCGGCCTCGCCAATGGCGTGGATGAACTGCGCGGTCAGCATCGAATCGCGCTCAATGCTTTCATCGACCACAAAGCGCGTGGAGATGTAACCCAGTCCAAGCGCCACCACGCCAATGATGAAAAAACTGGCCAGAGAGAACCAGCGCAGCAAGTTGAACTGGGGCAGCCAACCCTTGCGCGGAGCGGCCGGGGCCTGCGGCGCAGGTACTTTTTGTTGTTCCAGTCTCTGCATGGGGTCTGTCCTGAGTCCTTGAAAACCAGCCTTTGCAGCCATGTATCAAGTCAGTGTAGGTAACATTGATAGCCATTGACCGGCCCACGAAACTATTTCGAAGCTATTGCATTTGGGGCACGTTCGGTTGTGCGACTGAGTGATGCTGTTCAGGTTCCTCGCTACCACTGGCCAGTGGCGCCACTGGCGGATGCTGACGGTCGGTTTCTTCTTGCAGGAAGTCGATGATGGACTGGACGGACTTCTTGTCCAGCCGCAGGTTGGGCATCGAGATCCTGTTGTAGCTTTCGAACAGCTGCATCGCAATCGGGTCCTTTTCCGCCAGCATGCGATCCGGTTCGCGGATCCAGCGGTTGAGCCAGGCCGGATCGCGCTGACGGGTCACGCCGATCAGGTCCGGGCCGATGCTGCGCACACCAATGCCCTGCCCGTCCGTTGGGCCGAGGCTGTGGCAAGACGCGCAGCGGGTGCGGAACAGCTCTTCGCCATTGCTTGGCGGACGAATGTCCGGTGCATCGACGTAGCTTTCTTCCACGCTGGGCTGCTTCCAGTTCTGCAGGGTGTTGGCCAGTTGGTCGGCCAGAATCCACGGATTTTCGAACGGCGAGGCTTTCATCCAGCGGCCCGTTTCCTGGTTGCCGACGATCAGGCTCAGGTTGTGGTCCTTGTTGCGCCCGTTATCGATGCCGTCGATGAACAGGCCCAGTTTCTGCCGCAGCTCGGTGACGTCGGCGAATTCCCCGGTGAGGAATTTCCACCCGGGCCCCACCTGGAAGCGTTGCGCATAGGCCTTGAGCACCTCGGGGGTATCGCTCAGGGGGTCGATGCTGATGGAGTAGAAGAAAATGTCCTTGCCGACCCTGTCTCCCAGCAGTTTCTGCACCTGGCGCAGACGCGCGGTTTCCAGGGGGCAGGAGTCGCTGCACGTGGTGAAGATGAAATTGATCACCACCACCTTGCCTTTGATCATGTCATCGAAAAAACGCAGTTGCTTACCGTCCTGGTCGGTCAGCAGGGTGTTGGGGAAATAGTCGCCGCCCCACGGGGTGGCGTCCTCAACCACAGCGGGTTCGGCAGCGGCTGCCGGAGCCGGTGCGGGCGTCGACAATGGCTGGCTGGCGACCAGCAACTGGCTGGCCAGCAAACCGGTCACCAACATCAGCACCAGGTGCATGCCCAAAGCGCGTGAGCGTGGTGAATACGTCTTCATGTTCATGTCGACACCCTCCCTGTTCCAGTTCAGGACTGAAGCCGTTGCGATTGAGGAAAGTTGGCAGTGCGGCGCAACGAGTCAATGGCCGTCGGTGGAAACGGCAAGGGCGCCGCGGGCGTGGTGGGGTAATCAAAACGGGCCTGCACTGCAGGCAACAGAGCGTTCTGCCCCCGCGCGATGTTGCGTGAGCCTTTGACCCCGTCAGGCAAATCGAAGAATTCTTCGCTGCACTGCGCTTTTTTTTCCATCACCAGCCGCCTTGATGTCGTGAAGGGGGGTGATGGTGGTTTTGCAAGGATCTCGCCAGTTCTGTAACTGTTTTATGCAAAATCATTAACATTTGATAAACAATGGCTTATCAACATCAATGCGCTACGACCGGGGAAATGACTGGGGATTTGACCCGATAACGGGGAAAGTTCATCCCCATTTTCAGGGGACGAGATTAAATGAAAGCCGGACGGTGGTGCCCTCGCCTTCACGGCTATCGAGGGTCACTGCCCCGCCAAAACGCTCCATGATCCGCTTGACCAGCACCAGCCCGACGCCCAGCCCGCCCTGCTTGGTTGTGAAGAACGGCCGGAAGGCCATGGTGCACTGTTCTTCGCTCATGCCTTTGCCGGTATCGCTGACCGTCACGCTGACACGCTGGGCTTCGCGCGGCTCGATCCGAATGGTCAGTGTTCCGCCGTTGTCCATGGCTTCCACCGCGTTGGACAGCAGGCTGTTGAGGATCTGGGTCAGTTGCACGTGCTCGCTCAGGACCATGGGCGTCTGGTCCGGCTCGAACACCACGTTGACCCTGGCCTTGCGGATCTGCTGCTCGTAAGCCAGCAGGCTGTCGTGCAGTGCAGCCACCAGGTTCACCGGTTCAGCCTCGTCATTGAGCGGTCGCAGGGACTGGAGCAACTCCCGTACCCAATTCGACATGCGATCGACCTGTCCAATGATGTCGTTGATGTTGCCGTGTGCCGGACCGTCGTCGAACTCTATCGCCAGCTCGGCGCTTGAACGGATGTTCGCCAACGGATTGCGCAGACTGTGGGCGACCGCCGAGGACACCTCCCCCAGAGCCACAAAGGTTTCGTTGGTGATCAATTGCTTCTGCTGCGTCGCCAGCAGGATCGCCGCCCGCCGCACGATCCAGTACAGCCCCAGGTAAATGAGACCGCCGCCCAGGGCGGTTGCCAGCCAGATCAGCACCAGGCCGCGCTCCATGCGGTTGATCAGGTCCTGCGGTTCCTTGTAGATCTCGACCATCGCCGTGACGGTGGTGCCATCGGCGTCGAACAGGGGAATGTAATTCTCGAGGAAGATGAATTTGGGGGGCACCACGAACTTCTGCTCCATGCGGGATTTGTCCACATCGTGGTAACTGGCCGACACGGAAATCCTGGAGTTGAATGCCCGTTCGAGCTCTTCATTGTCATGAATCGTGGTGCCCATCAAGGACGGATTGGTGGACCAGATCACCATGCGGTCGGGGGCATAGATATTGGCCAGGATCACGTCCGGCAGATTTTCGATATGGTCGAGGAATTCATCACGGGCACTGGCCCGGACCAGCGGGTCGACGTCGGGAAAGTCCTTGTCTGTTCGTGGGTCGAGCAACTGGCCCATGGTCCGCACGTTGGGAATCGACACATGGCGCACCTCGGCCAGGGCAATCGCCTGAACGAACTGTGAGGTCAACAGCGCATCGCGCTGCACGCTTTCGGTAATCACGAACCGCGTGGACACCGCCCCCAGCGCCACCGCCACCGTGCCGATCACCGCCATGCTGATCAGCGAAAACCAGCGCAACAGATCGAACGGCTGCTTGCGCGTTCTCAAGCGGACTTCGCTTTCGCTCGCAAGCACTTTAGCGATTGTGGTCATGGACACCTTCCCGGTAACCCCCCATTGGTTTATAGCCCACCCAAGGCAGTTTGCCCGAACCCGGGGACTGCGGTTCCCCTGCGCCCCTGCGCCCCCTTTACCCCCAATGTTGGGGACAACCGCCCGTTTGATCACTTCCCGGTCTATCGGCCGCGACTGCGTCAACGCCTTTGTTCAGGCCTCTGCCGGGCGTTTTCGCTGATTGGTATGGAAGTTGCCCCTCCCTGGCAACTGACCCATCCCCAAAGGGCAGGTACTTCGATAGAGGGAATACCCATGCACCCCTTACTGTGCAAAACCGCGACCGCGCTGGTCGTAACCGCTCTGGCCCAAGGCATCGCCCAGGCAGCGCTGTTTGCCGTAGACCCGGGACCCTACCTGCCAGCCAATGGCAACTTCGCCGCCTGGTATCAGGATGCCCACGGCCGAACCCTTGACCTGTGCTTGTCAAAGGCTGTCAGTTCCAGGGTTGCCAGCGCGCCTGGCGCTCCGACTTACATGTGCTCGTTGATCCCTAACCCCGGGATTTTCGATGACACCCAACCGTTGGTCTTCCCGACCAATTTCCCCGACGAAGCGTTCTGGGCGACAGGCGAAACGACCATCGTCGACGCCGCCCGAGGCATCGACCTGACCTATGTCTCGGCGCTCGAAGCCGCCTTCAGCGGGGGTGATCCGCTGGAGGGCGATCAGATCAGCTTCGCCCGTATCCGTATCCGCGTCGACGTGCCCGTCGCCGGCACCTATGTCATCACCCACCCCTATGGCGTCGAGGTATTCAATATCGACACCCCCGGCCGGCGGGCGATCAACATGACCCGGGACATCGGCATCGGTGCGCCAAAAACCTATGACGGCGCGCTCAAGGGTGACGTCGGGCCGTTCCTGCGCAGCGTCAACGGCCCCTACACCGAGACCAACCCGAGCACGGGCCAGGCGGAAAAATTCGTCGGCGATCCGAACCTCAACGAAGCCGTGACCGGCAGCCCGTTCAACACCAACTACGTGCGTATCGAAGGCCCCAATGGCCTGGACTTGCGCACCAACCTCTTCGCCGTTTCCGGCAAGTTGTCATCGGTGGTCCGGCCGACCCCGGTGATCGCCGAACGCAGCACCTACTCGCGACATGCCGGCGCCAGCGCACCGGTGGCCCAGCAGGATGTGTTCGTGTTGGCCCCACCGCCACCGGCCAGCGTGACCCTGACCAGCAACAACCCGATCCTGAGCTTCTCCGAAGCGAACACCACCGGCCACTGGTATGCGCAGTCGCCGAACAATCCGACCCTGCCGGGCACCTTGCAGGTGACCGCCGACAACCACCTGGCGATCACCAGCAGCACGCCGACCGTCTTGCCCATGCCGCTGACCGACCTGGTGACGATCTCACGTGCCGAGTACAGCCTGAGCACCGGGCAAATCAGCATCACGGCCTCGACCAGCGACGAAACCTCGCCACCGGTGCTCACCGCTACCACCGGCTCCGGTCTTGCCATCGGCGCCCTGAGTGGCGACGGCGCCGTGAAAAGCCTGGCCACCGGCATCACACCGATTCCGCCAGCCCAGGTTCGCGTGACGTCATCCAATGGCGGCAGCGATACCGAAGAAGTGGTCATCGTGCAATGAACGCTCACATGCCCGGATCCTCATCAGGAGGCATCATGAACAAATGGCCACGCCTGGCGGTCAACGCCCTGGGACTGACTCTATCGCTGTCCGGCAGTGCTTTCGCGCAACTCGCCGCCGTCGATCCCGGCCCCTACACCTTTGCCACCGGGAAATTCCCCATCTGGTATCAGGACAACAATCAGCTGTCGATGGAACTGTGCCAGTCCCGCGCCGTCAGCACACGGGTCGCTGCCAGTGTGCCACCGGCGTACATGTGCACCCTGCTGCCGACACCCGGGATTTTCGACGACACCCAGCCGATGGTGTTCCCGGATAACTGGCCGGACGAAGCCTTCTGGTACCTGGCCGAAACCAGCATCCCCGACAATGCCGCCGGCTATGGCATGGACGCTTATGTCGCCGGGATCGAGGCTGCCTTTGCCGGCGGCAACCCGGTCGACGGCGACCAGATCAGCTTCGCGCGGATTCGCATGCGGATAAATGTTCCCACTGCCGGGACCTACACCATTACCCACCCCTATGGTGTGGAAACGGTCAACGTCACCACTCCCGGACGTCGTGCGATCAACATCACCCGGGACGTCGGCATCGGTGCACCGGGGGTTTTCAGCGGTGCGGTCAACGGTGCGATCGGGCCGTTCCTGCGCAGCGTCAACGGCCCCTACACCGCGGTGAATCCGGACACCGGCGCCATCGAAACCTTCATCGGCGACCCGAACCTCACCGAGGCCGTGACCGGCAGCCCCAACAACACCAACTTCGTACGCATCCAGGGCCCGGCCGGGACCCTGCAGACCAACCTCTTCACCGTGGCCGGCAAGGTGCTCGACAGCCGCGCGCAAACCGCGGTGGACATGAGCCGTGCCACCTACCGGCGCACCGCCGGCACGGGGGGCAACAACACCCGGGTCGAAGTGTTCGCCAAAGCCGACAATGGTTCGACCCTGTGCTTTCGCGAAAGCATCGCCCTGGTGCCCGGCCCGCCGCCGACGCCTTGCCAGACCAACATGGTGAGCGATGACAACGGCACATTCTTCGCCCAGCATCTGCTGGCCAACGGCACCGTGCCGCCGGTCGTGGTGGTCACCGCCACCAACCCGGCCGGCACCACCCGCCCGACCGCGGTGTCGAGCAAGCTCTCGGACCTGGTGAAAATCCAGACCGCCAGTTATAGCTGGAGCAACCACAGCCTGCTGATCGAGGCCACCTCCACAGACGAAGTGGTGGTACCGGACATGGTCGCCCAGGGTTACGGACGGCTGTCGAAAACCGGCACCCTGCAACGCCTGACGGTGGCTGACCTGTCCCAACCACCTGCAACCGTCACGGTGAAATCCGCCGCCGGCGGCAGTGACACCGAGCCGGTCGTAGTCGTCGGCACTGCACCGGACACCGGCGCGAACCAGGCACCGATCTGCGTCGCCGATACCGGCAGCACCAGCTTCGGCGTGCCGATCACCCTCAATCTGCTGGCCAACGACAGGGACCCTGATGGCAACACGCCGCTGAGCATTACCGCGCTGACCCCACCGGCTGCCGGCCAGGGCACCGTGGCATTGAGCGGCACCACGGCGGTGGTCTACACCCCTCCCGCCGTGGTCAACGCGCCGCTGACCGCGACCTTCACCTACAAGGCCCAGGACGTCAAAGGCCTGGCCTCGACGACGGCGGCAACCGTGACCATTACCGTGGCGCCTAACCGGCCTCCGGTGGCGGTCGCCGATGCCGTCACGACACTGGGTGTGGCGATCCCGATCAGCGTGCTGGCCAACGACACCGATCCGGAAGGCAACCTGCCGCTGGCCGTCGCCAGCTTCACTCCACCACCGACAGGTCGCGGCACCGTCAGCAGCAACGGCACGGTGCTCACCTACACCCCACCGGCCTCCGTCCCCACGGCCTTCACCACGACCTTCACCTACTTCGCCCGGGACAGCTTCGGCGCCGTGTCGACGACGCCGGCCACGGTCACGGTGCAGGTTTCGCCACGGCCTGTTGCGGAAACCTTCGCAGTGACCACCGCAACGGTGAGAGCCCGCTCCAACAACCGCTTCACCTGGGACTTTGCCGGCACCTCATCGGTGACCACCGGCAACACCATCACCATCAAGGTCACCACTCCGACCGGGCTGGTCACCCTGGGCACCACCGCCGTACCGGCGAATGGACGCTGGCGGTTGACCGTGAACAACACCACCACGGTCGTTCCGTCGGCGAACCCGACCGCCACGATCACCTCGTCCCAAGGCTCCGTGCGCACGGTGCCGGTGATCGCCAACTGAGCCCGCGCCCCATCAGCCACACTGGTTGATGGGGCCGGTTTCACCTCGGACAGCCCCATGAAAACATCGACTGGCGCCCTGCTCTGCCTGGTTCTGCTGTGCGGCATTACAGGCGTGCACACCGACGATTTGATTGGAAACGACGACCTCGGCCCCGGTGGCGGTACGGGCGCGGCTCAGGCAGACACCACTTCAACCACCGGCATTTGCCAGCGTTGATTGACCACCTGCTGCCCGGGCCCATACAGGCGCAAGATCAGGGTGAACGCCCCGCTCGCCGGCGTCGGCAACCAATTGCTCTGCTCAGGCGGCGTGGTGTTCTGCAAGATCAACGTCAACCCGCCGTCCGCGTCCATCTGCATATGATCCCGACTGCTCAGGCCGTAACGATTGATCGGGTTGGCCACCAGTTGTCGGTCCGGCAAGTCATACAACGTCAGCGACCAGAACTCGCTGGCGGGCGGCAATTGACCCGGTGCGAAACGCAGGCGATAGCGTCGCCCGCCCTGCAAGGGTTGCCCTTGATTATCCACGCGAGTGCCGGTGTAGAAGGCCTCCTCCACACTGTTGCCGTAAATGCCGACATTCGCCGCAACAGCGCGGTTGAGGTAATTGCCGTCCAGTGTTTCGCGCGTGCCGAACAGGCCGAGGGTGGTGCGTACCTGGCTCACCGCCGTTTGCAGTTGCGCCTGGGCGTCCTGAATCCCGGCGAGCAGTGCCTTGCGAGTGGCTGGCGGCAACGTCGCCGGGTCGAAGCCCTGGCCGGGCACGATGCCGATCCGCGCAAAGCGTGCGCGCAAGGCTTGCTCGGACGGTTGCGTCGGACACAGGCTGAGGATCTGGTTCAACACCGGGATAAACTCAAGCCCCAAGCCGGTCTTACTGTCCCAGGGTTGCCAGTCAATGACGGGGGCGGCCACAGGCGCTGCACTGCCGACATATTCATGCAACGAACGCAAACCGTATTGCTGCTGCAAGGCACGCACCGCCGGCAGGTCCCCGGCGTTTTTCAGGCCCGTTCTCCCAAGCACCATGACGATTTCGGTTTCACTGCGCAGCACAGCCTTGACGCCGTCCGGTGTCGGGCCTTGCCAGTGGGGTCCGGCGATCAGGTAATTCCCCGCATCGCGACCGGTGCTGAGCACGCCGACATAGGCAAAGTTGTGGGTGTACTGGTCGACCAGTTGAAGCACGTAATAGCGGTCGTCAGGCACGGCCGGCACGCTCAACACCTGCGGCTCGCTGCGCAGGTCAAGCCACGCCCAGGAGTACGGCGTGTCGTTGTTCGGCGTGACGATGTCGCGGTTGTTCGGGGTAAACAACTCGCTGTAATGACGAAAGCGGTTGAAGCCGCCGACGTACTCCGGCGCGGCCGGGTTGAGCGCCTGTTTTTCCATGGTCTGGTAATGCATGAGCATGGGGTACGCGTAAATCCACGCCTCCTTGGCAATCTGGCGAAGGTCATCGGAATCAGCGGCCAGCAACCAGCCTGGAAACATCAGGCTGCCTCCCAATACCCCCATGCCACCCAACACCCGGCGACGACTGAAAATCAGGTTCACGGTTCGATCCTCGCAATCGTCGGCAACTGATAACTCCCGTCCAGTGCCCCGCCCTTGGGCAGGTACAGGCGCAACAGCAGGTTGAACGGACCTTGCGGTGTCGGCAGCCAGTTGCCCTGCGGCGTATCCTTGGGCGCATCGGCTTGCAAGGTCAGGGTCAAGCCGCCGTCGGCATCGTAGTGTAGACCAGGGCTGCGGTCGCCCAGGGCATAACGCTGGATCGGGTTGGCGGCAAGCAGTTGGGTCTTGCCGTCGTACAAGGTCAGTGACCAGAACGCATTCACCGGCGGCAATTGCCCTGCAGGGAAATGCAGGCGATAGGCGTGCTGGCCGCTGAGCATCTGCCCCTTTGCATCATGCAGCGCCATCGGGTACAGCGCTTCCACCGCATCGTTGGCGTAGATGTAGCGCCAGGCAACCGCGGCACGGGTCAGGTCGTCGTCGCCGAACTTGCCGACGTTGGACGGCGACGGCAACCAGCCCTGCTGTTCCACCGACAGCTGGCTGGACGCTGCGCGCACTTGCTCGCGACCGGCTTCGGCGCCTTGGGCGACGGCTTCGTGCAAATCCGCCGGCGCCTGGAATGTGGCGCCCGGCTTCACACCGATGGCGGCGAAACGGGCCAGTTTTTCCTGCTCGCTGGCGCTCCATTGGTGCAGCGGCGCCAAGGCGTTGAAGGTGCTGAACAGCGCCTGCGCCGGCCCCTGTCTGGTGTCCGTGTACGCTGGAAGCTGCAGCGTTGCCAAGGCTTCAGGCGCCGCGCCGCCGCTCACGGTGGACAGTGGTTGCAAGGCGTAGCCCTTGAGCACTTGAGCGGCGTCTTTCTGATCGGCTTCGCCCTTGACCTCGGTGCGCCCCAACAGGAACACCAGGCGACTCGGCGAGCGAATCACGCCGCTGAAACCCGATGGCACTTCACCCTTCCAGTCCGGCCCGGTGATCAGGTAGCGCCCCGCTTTATCACCCGTGGCGCGGGTGCCGATGTAGTCGAGGTTGTCGGTGCGCATGTCGACCAGTTGAAAGCTGTAGTAGCGACCTTGCACGGCCGGTACGTCCAGCACCATCGGTTCGCTGCGCAAGTCGAGCAAGGCTCGGGAATAGAAGGTGTCGTTGTTCGGCGATACCACTTTGTTGTCCTGCGGGCCGAGCAAGCGCGGTTCGCTGTAGAGCCGGTTGAACGGCAGCTTCGCGGCGATGGCGCTGAGCACTTTGTCGTGCTCGACGGTGGCGTAGGCGAACACGTAGGCCTCCCGGGCCAGTGCCTTCGCCTGGGGTTGATCGAGGGTTGCAGCGTGAACGGTACCCAGGCTTGCGCCCAGGGCAAGAGCGGATATCCAGTAGCGCACGGTAGATCTCCTTTAGATAAACATCGGCACACCGGCCCACTGTGGGAGCGGGCTTGCTCGCGAAAGCGGTGTGTCATTCACTCATGATGTCGACTGACACGACCCCTTCGCGAGCAAGCCCGCTCCCACATTGGATTTGCGGTGGTTTGGCGAAGGGTTACTTGGCCCAGCGCCGCAGGTCCGACGGGGTGTAGTCGTCGGTCTTGGCGGCGAAGC
>RCUN01000927.1_pt1 | contig 11634 bp, 10 predicted proteins | sample 2166181 | NCBI WGS metagenome assembly RCUN01 (sample SAMN09932603, study PRJNA488358) | compost metagenome | feature: garden; material: soil; isolation source: compost soil in crotononitrile-enriched culture | place: Germany: Experimental Botanical Garden Goettingen | collected 2016-01-27 | reverse complement strand
TCTTTTTGAAGTTCAACCAGGATACTGATATCAATTCGGTCTAGTTTAATTAAACCTTCCATCGGGTACCTCGTGATTGCCGTTCAGTTAGACAGTGGTTTTAGCAAACTCAACGTCGCAAAGATAGCTGATGCTGAGCGACCAGGTCGGCCATGCTGGTGATGTAAAAATCTGCGGAGTACTCCTGAGTAGAATCTTCATGGCCGCGGCGAATCAGGCACAAACCAGCCGACTTTGGCGGCTGCGCAGGAGGTCTGGAAACCTGCAGAATTTTTTTGGGCTCCAGGTTGTTGGCCCGCAACCATTCGCTGTCCTCCAATGGATTATTGGCTCGGGAATGTAGGTCTTCGGGCAGAATCCCCAAACGCTCGCAGAGCTGTTCGCGATCCTCGGCATCACGATCGCAGTACACCAGCAGCCGATAGAATTTTCGCAGATACAACATGGCTCCGGGCGCGTCCTCGAACAGCGACCAGTTGCATGCCGAACGGGCGAAACTCATGCCCTCTTCCCAACTGACCCTGAGCCCAAAATGCTCTGCCAGCTGACGATGGGCAAAGCACAACAAGCCACTGAAACCCAGCTCGGAAAAACGTGGATAGAGCGTGCGCACCGCCTCGTCAAACTCAGCCAATACCTCTTCCCTGCCTAGCATACCCGGATGGTTTTCGAGCAAAGGTTGCAGGGCAGTCCAGATACCGGAATCCCGATCGACCAGGACTTCGTCGCAATCAATCAGCAGTGCACGATAATCAGTCAGGTACATGGTGTGTAGCCTCCCATGATGCATTCATCAATCCATGGCTCTAAATGCCCTCGGTCGGCGCATTGCTACATTGCGCCAACCGAGACCTGAGATTAATCCAACACTCGCAACAATGCCGCTTCAAGAATTGTCAGCGCTTCGTCGATCTGATTTTCTTCGGTTACCAGAGGAGCAAGGAAGCGCAGCACATTTCGGTACACCCCGCATTTGATCACCAACAGCCCACCAATCCTGGCCTGATCGATAAGTTGTTGGGTGAGCTCTGCATCGGGGCTGCGGGCCTCATCGTCTTTGATCAATTCGATTGCCAGCATGAAGCCGGTGCCGCGCACGTCACCAATACGAGGGTAACGTGCCTGCAAGCGCAGCAGGCCCTGACGCAGCCGCTCGCCCAATACCTCACCACGCTCGAGCAACTGATCCTGTTCGTAAGTTTCGATCACCGCCAACGCCGCTGCGCAAGCCAGGGCGTTACCGCCGTAAGTACCACCGAGACCGCCAGGTAATGGCGCGTCCATGATGTGCGCACGACCCACCACGCCCGATATGGGCAAACCACCGGCGAGGCTCTTGGCGACTGTGACCAGATCCGGCTGAATCCCGGCGTGCTGGAAACCGAACCATTTGCCGGTACGGCCGAAACCGGTCTGAATTTCATCGAGAATGAGCACGATGCCATGTTGTTCGGTCAGAGCCCGCAGCGCCTGGAGAAACTCCGGCGGCGCGCTAAGGAAGCCTCCATCGCCCTGCACTGGCTCGATGATGATCGCAGCTACTCGATCCGGAGCGACTTGGGTCGCCAGCAATTCGTTCAGAGCTTGCAGCGCCATCTCGCTGCTGAAACCGCGATAGGCGTTAGGGTATGGGGTATGGAAGACTTCGGGAGCGAAGGGCCCGAAGTTCTGCTTGTAGGGTTGGCTCATGCCCGTCAGCGTCGTACCGAGTAAAGTACGCCCATGGAAACCGCCACGAAAGGAGATAACGGCTGGACGATTGGTATGTGCGCGGGCGATCTTCACCGCGTTCTCCACAGCCTCTGCACCGGACGTAAACAGCGCCGCCTTGTAGGCTTCTTGACCACCCACCAACTCGCACAAACGCTGTACCAGGTCGATATAAGGTTTGTACGCCACCACCTGGAAGCAAGCATGGCTGATCTTTTGCAACTGGCTCTGCACTGCCGCGACCACCTTCGGGTGATTGTGACCGATGTTCAAAACGCCAATGCCGCCGACGAAGTCCAGGTAGCGCGTCCCGTCCACGTCCCACACCTCAGAACCCTGGGCCCGGTCGATGACCAACGGGTGTGCCGTGACCAAACCCCGTGGCACGAATTGATCGCGCTGACGGAGCAAACTCGGGGTTTCTTCGACTTTACTGTTCATGGCATCTCCCATAGTGAACCTGGCAACCGGGAAACGGCTGCAATGTGTTCCAAAGGTTAAGCTTTCGACGCAATTGTCTAAGCCGAACTTGGCCTCTGAGAAATTCGGATCGACTGTTTTCACCCCCGTAAACAGCAGAATCCTTCAGCTGTAGCCAGCTCCATGGAATCTGCCGACATGCGCCCCATACAACGCAACGTTATGCGTTTAAGCAGATTCTTTCGACATATCCTGCTCTGCCACTCGGGCATGCTGGATACTCCCTATCTAAAGCGAGAAGTTACCCATGGCCCTGCTCTATAAAGCTGACCCGGTGCGCGGCGAACAATGGAAGCGTCTATTCGCTGAGCACGCTCCGGATATCGAATGGCGTGCCTGGCCGGACATCGGCGATCCGAAGGATATTCGCTACCTGGCAGCCTGGCAGGCGCCGGACGATCTCGAAACATTGTTGCCAAACCTGCAGGTACTGTTCGCCTTGTCGGCCGGGGTCGACCAACTTGACCTTGACCGTCTGCCAACGACCCTGCCGGTGGTACGTTTACTCGACCCGAGCATCACCCGAGGCATGTGCGAGTACGCCAGTTTTGCGGTGCTTAGCCTGCACCGGGATATGCTCCGTTATCGCCAGCAACAAATGGCTCGGTGCTGGCAGGCTCACTTGCTACAGCCGGCAGCCAAACGTCGGGTAGGTGTCATGGGGCTCGGCACGCAGGCTCAACAGATTCTGGCCACCTTGCAGACCTTTGGATTCGACTTGTCAGGCTGGGCACGCAGTGAGCATCGCATTGCCGGGGTGGACTGCTTTGCGGGTGCCGAGCAACTTCCAGCATTCCTCAGCCAGTGCGACATAGTGCTTTGTGTCCTGCCATTGACCGAGGAGACTAAAGGGATTCTCAACCGACAGTTGTTCCAGCACCTGCCCAAAGGCGCTGCCTTGGTCAACATGGGCCGGGGCGGACACCTGATAGAAGAGGACCTGCTTGAGGCATTGGCCAGCGGCCAGCTCAGTGCGGCGGTGCTCGACGTACTGGAACAGGAGCCGGCAGCGCCGGACCACCCCTTCTGGCACCATCCGCAGATATTGCTGACACCGCATATCGCTGCAATGACCCAACCGGAAAGTGCGTTTAGCGTGTTGCTGGAGAATATCCGCCGTCATCAACGCGGTGAGTCAATGCTTGGCCAGGTTGACCGCGAGCGAAGTTACTGACCAACGACTGCCAACCCACCGGTAACAACCAACCGGCGCCAGATTTTTTACTTCACCGAGGCAAATCTGGCGCTATACAAAACAAACCTGTTGTTCACCCACGTTGCTGTTTTTGCGCATACCCGCCAAAAAAAACAAGCCGACATTTGCTGCTGATCCCCCTCCCCGATTGAGTAGTTATTGCGGCTCGTGAAGCCGCAACTTATGCAATCTACCGAATTGACTGCACCCCATTGTCAGGTCTCGCCGTAACTGCGATACAGCCACCGCTGCGCAGCCCCGGCTGCTGGTCAAGTCCACCGTAAGGCGCTGATCGACAGGACTCTCCCGGGTTTACTTCGCAGTGGTTTACCTGAGCTGCCGCAAGAGCGTTGCTTGCCGTGCAGGCAACGAACACTAATAAGAACTCATGGAGTAAGCGATGAACATCGCAAAACTTAGCTCTCTCTCCTTGGCTGTCATTGCCGCCACCACGCAACTGGCAATAGCTGGTCAGCAACAGGAAGCCAATGGCTTCATTGAAGACAGCAGCCTCGGGTTGCTCAATCGTAATTTCTATATGAATCGCGACTTCCGTAATGGCGGCAGCAATAGCCAAGGTACCAACGGCTCCAAGCCGGCCAGCGAGCGCAATGGCTATCGCGAGGAGTGGGCACAAGGGGCCATGCTCAACTTCGCCTCCGGTTTCACCCAGGGCACCATCGGTTTCGGCACCGATGCCTACGCGTACGGTGGGGTCAAGCTGGACACTGGCCGCGGCCGGGCCGGCAACGGCCTGCTGCCGATCAGCAACAACCGCACCGCCGAAGCTGAAGTGCCGGACAGCTATGGCGAGATCGGCGGCGCAGTGAAGATGCGCATTTCCTCTACCGTACTGAAGTACGGCGAACAACGCCCGACCGCTCCGGTATTCGCCACCGGCGACAACCGCTTGCTGCCGGAAACCGCTACCGGCTTCCAACTGTCGAGCAAAGAGTTCGACGCTGTTTCTTTCGAGGCTGGCCACTTCACCGCATTCAACAATCGAGCCTCGACCAACTCCGATGACAAACTGCTCACCACTTACGGTGGGACCGAAGCTGACAGTGTCGACTTCATTGGCGGCACCTATAAAGTCAACAGCAACCTCAGCCTGATGGCGTACACCAGTGAGGCCGTCAATGTCTGGCGTCAGCACTTCGGCAGTGCCTCCTATACGATCCCTCTGACTGATCAGCAATCGCTGAATTTTGGTTTGACAGCCTATAAGACCCAGGACCAAGGCGAAGCGCGTGCCGGTAAACTGGACACCACGAGCTGGTCGGCAAAGGCGGCCTATTCCTTGGGGGCCCACAAGTTCACTCTGGCTTATCAGAAGATCGATGGCGACGAGTATTTCGACTACATCGGTGTGGACTCGATCTGGCTGGCCAACTCGATTCAGTACTCCGACTTCAACGCCCCCAACGAGCGCTCCATCCAGGCTCGTTATGACCTGAACATGGCCACGTTCGGCATACCGGGGCTGAGCTTCATGGCCCGCTATGTCAAAGGTGATCAAATCGATGGCACCAAGGCCGATCCAAACGGTGCCTATGCCAACAAGGTGGGTGACGACCAGAAGGAGTGGGAGCGTGACCTGGAAGCCAAATACGTGGTCCAGGCAGGGACCGCCAAGGACCTGTCCTTGCGCCTGCGCCAGGCTACGCATCGCGCGACCTCGTTTGAGAGCGATATCGACGAAGTCCGCCTGATCATCGAGTACCCGCTGAGCATTCTGTAACGTTAGGTCCTGGCCGATTTACCTGTGGACCGGCCGGTTTATTGAAGGTCTGCTCCACGCTCCCTTTGCCTTGAGGCGCCCATCCGGGCGCCTTTTTTTGAGCAATCTCCCCATCAAAAGTGGCTTTTGCCGTGCTCTGCATCCTGAAAGTCGACCCAGTATTTGCTGCCGATACTGCTTCTCATTTGAGCAGTAAATGTGGCTGGCAAAGCGATCGCTTAAAGAATCTACCGAATCAATGGCGGCCTCTTGTCAGGCCTCGCAGCAGGTGAGATACCAATACTTTCCACGGAGAAATCCAACCGGTCACGCGCCCTGTATACGGAGATCTGTCATGTCAAACTCGCAACGCCCAACGTATAGCTATCGCCCCATGACCCCGGCCGATGTGCCGTTGGCCCACGCTTTGTCCGTACAGCTGAAATGGCCCCACCGCCTGGAGGAATGGGCCATGTTGCAGCGCATCGCGCAGGGTTTTGTCGTAGAAGATGGAGGTCGCCTGATAGGTACCGCGTTCACCTGTGCGCAGGGAGATTACGCCACTATCGGCCTGGTGATCGTCAGTGATGAGTACCAGGGCCAGGGTATAGGTCGCAAGCTGATGGAACTGGCACTTGAGGCTTGCGGATCACGTACCGCCATGCTCAATGCGACGTTAGCCGGTGCCCCACTTTATGCCAGCCAGGGATTCATTGACTTTGGACATATTCAACAACATCAGGGGCATGCGCTGTCTCCAGTACCCAATGATCTGCCAGCCGGTGAGCACTGCCGCCCGCTGACCGAAGCCGATCGAAGCGATCAAATCGAACTGGCTAACGCCGGCAGCGGCCTGAACAGACAGGCCGTGCTCAATGATCTGTTCGAGAGTGTCGAACACTCGGTCGGTATCGAGCGCGAGGGTCAGCTACGCGCCTTCGCCATGCTGCGCCCATTCGGCCGTGGTCGCTGCATCGGCCCGGTCATCGCGGAAAGTCCAGAGCAGGCCAAGCACTTGATCGCGGTGTTGTTGGCCCGAGTTCCGGACGCATTCGTGCGCATGGATATACCGTCCGATAGCGGACTGGCCCCTTGGCTGGAAGAAGCCGGGCTGAAGCAGGTCGACACCGTTGCGCAAATGGTTCGTGGCACCCCACCGCAGGCTATCGGCGCAGTGCGCCAGTTTGCGCTGGTGACTCAGGCCATCGGCTGACAAACCAGCGTTACATCCAATGCATTTTCCTGGAGAAACACCTTCATGCTCGAACCCACTGCAGTGCTGTTGGCAAACGCCGACGGCAGTCCCGCTTCAACAAAATTCACCCCCGGTTCGTTGGGGGCCAACGACCCTTTCGACCGGCACATTGCTTATCTCGGGCCGGATGACATCGCTGCCGGCGTGGTCCAGGCGAGCGGACAGTTCAACGTCGATGACTATCCCTATAGCGAAACGATCGTGGTTCACGCGGGACGCGTCACCCTGCAGAGCCAGGATCACAGGCTCCAACTAAATCCCGGCGACAGCGCCGTGATCGCCCGCGGTACGTCGCTCCAGATCGAGGCGCAACCCGACTCTCTCTGGGCATTCTGCGCGGATACCCAGCTCGTTGAAGAGCGCCATCCCGGGCTCACCGTGCTCCCCCCGCTAACCCTGCTCTCTCCCTCGGCGGCACCGGGGCCAGAAATTCTGCTAAGCCCGCCACCGCAATGTCGCTCGCACAATTTGTTTGTCGAAGAGGCGACCAACCTGCGCATCGGCGTCTGGGATTCGACACCCTATACCCGCGGGGCGAGGCCGCACCTGCTGCATGAACTGATGCACCTGATCGAAGGTAGCGTCACCCTCCAGCTGGCGGACGGGATCGATCTGACAGTCAACACTGGCGATACGGTATTCGTGCCCCGAGGCGCACCATGCGCCTGGCATAGCAGCGCCTATGTACGCAAGTTCTACGTCGTCAAATAACTCGAACCGAGTTAGCGCCGGCAGACGGATTTTCCTCCTCCGGCCCCACCACCAAACCGATCAATCATTTGCGGAGTACAGACAATGGGATTGGGTGGCTTCAGTACCGGAAAACTCCTGATCATCCTGTTGATCGTTGTCATGCTGTTCGGAACCAGGCGTCTGAAAGGCTTGGGATCGGATCTCGGCGACACGATCAGGGGGTTCCGCAAATCCATGGGCGACGATAAGCCAGTCACCGAGGAGCCCAGCGACCCGCCCATTGACGCTCAGGCGCGCACACTCGAAGACTCGGTAAAAAAATACTAACCCCTATTCTATATCGGCTTTAGCGAACGTCTATTGGTGGTCCAGACAACTCTGAAGAGATCACTAATCGTGCCATTGAAGCTCGTCGGCGTGGCGAGCGCCCAAGCCCAAGCCCAAGCCCAAGTAAACAATTCAAACAGAGGTGAGAAGCGAAAATGGAAGTGCAGCTGATGTCAGACAAGTCTGTCGCTGAGGAAGCATTCTGGGAGCGCGTGTGCGCAGCCTATCCAGAGCAGCGCCCCCTATTGAACCTGAACAACGCGGCCGTGAGTCCGCCACCGCTGGTGGTAGAGCAGGCTATGATTGATGCCTATCGGCTGATCAGCCACAACCCGGACGTCAATATGTGGAGCAAGCTCGACGCCGAGCTCCCTGCGATCAAGCAACAGCTGGCTGACATGGCTGATTGCGATCCCGATGAGATCGCCCTGAACCGCAACTCATCCGAAGGCTTGTCGACAGCCATCTTCGGCATTCCATTGAAGGCCGGCGACCAAGTGCTGGTATCACAGTGGGACTATCCGAGCGTAATAGCCGGATGGTTGCAGCGTCAGCAACGCGAAGGCATCGAAGTGGTGACTGTCGACTTCGACCTGATGGACGATGAGAATGTCATCGTGCAAGCGTATGCACAGGCAATTACCCCGCGTACCCGGGTGATCCAGCTGACCCACATGCTGCATTGGACCGGGCGAGTCCTGCCGGTCAAGCGCATCTGTGCGCTAGCCCGAGCGCGGGCAATTGTCACTGTAGTGGACGGTGCCCAGACGTTTGCGCAGATGCCGCTCAGCTTCCGCGAACTGGATTGCGATTACTTCATCACCAGCCTCCACAAATGGCTGGGGGCGCCGGTCGGCAATGGCATGCTAATTGTCAGGCGCGACCGAATCGACAGCACCTGGCCGTTGCTGGGGCCTTTCGATCCGCCGCCGCTTCAAATCGACAAATTCGACCACTGGAATCTCGGCACCTATAACTCGGCGATACAGGCGGGCATTGCCCCGGCTATCCGCTTCCATGCAGAAATCGGCACGCGAGTCATTCACGCGCGCCTACAGGAGCTGACCCGTTACTGGGTTGACCTCGCCAAAGACATTCCTGGTTTCAGGCTCCACACGCCACTTGATACCGTCGAGCTGGGCGCAGTAAGCCTGTTCTCTATCGATCACTGTGATGCTCGATGGGTTGAGCAAGAGCTTCGAAAAACCCACCAGGTGCATGTCAAGTTTCGCCAGATCAGACACATCAGCGGACTTCGGGTGTCGCCGAGCATCTACACGCAGAAGAGTGATCTAAGGCGCTTTGTTGAGGCGCTAAAGCAGGTGGTTGCAAGCAAGTAACCCCGGCGGGCCAGGGGATACACTTGAGACCCGCAGAGGCAGTGGCCCCTGAAGGTAGCTTGGGTGTGTTCCCCCCACCGCTGCTAGATGCCATCACCCGGGGAGTACAAAGGGTTAACCAAATCGTAATTCTTTGTCAGGCGCTCGATGCTGCCATCACGTTCCAACTCCGCCAGAACCTTATCGAGACGCTGCATGAACTGGGGCTTGTAAGGATAAGCCGAAGCATTGAGCCGGGTATAACCAAGGTACCCCGCCTCACCGGAGAGCCAAGGTCCTTCGACTAGCCAGTTGAGATCGTTCTGGGCAAAGACGCCCTCGCGTTGCATCTGGTCAAGTTCCCATTGGACCGAAAGGCGGTCATTGATATAGGCATCTATTCGCCCATGATAGAGCCTGGCCAGGTTGCTACGATTGTCGTTGGCATAACTCTGCTTCAAGGCACCTGTAGCGAGCATGCTTTGGTAGTCCTGATCATCAATGCTCATGAACCCTCTGTTCATGCCAATACGTAGACCGCTATAGCCGAACGGGAAGTGTTCGACCGGTCGTATTCGCGCCAATTCTGCGCGCACAAAGACGACTACCTTCTCCCTCAATATAGGCCGCGAGAAGTCCATCCAGGGCCGTGCGATGGGTCGATAGTAGGGTGGATAGAGAGCAAAGGCGCGGCCGCTGGCCACTTCTGCCAGACCGCGCGCCCAGGGCACGGGACGAATTTTCACGTTGTATTCCGGCATGCGGGTAAAGGCTTTGCGCAGAATATCGGTGTAAAGCCCCTTGGCCTCATCCCCTTCGGCATAGCTATATGGTGGATAGCCGGCGTCACAGAGAATGACCACGTCTATGGGGGCGCTCGCCCAACTCTTGGCGTGTATGGCGCAGCCCACCAAAATCATCAATAACAACCGCATACTCGCCTTCCTTCACATTCCTTTGAACCCTCTTCTCTGGACCTTCGCAACACTGAAGGAAAGAGCCGTTAGAAGCAGTTCCACTGTGCAGGCGCTCAGCAGGGCACCTTGAAAAGAGACTGTCAGAGGGGTATTCGCACGCGATAAAAAAAGCCCGCAGTGAGACGGGCTAAAAGGGTGAGACACAAGAAGGGGTGGAGCTCTCCAGCCGACCTGCTGCTATCTGGAGTTAAAGCGCCGCTGCGATGGCCATACCGACATCCTGGGTCGAGCCTTGTCCACCCAAATCAGGGGTGATCGGCCCCTCGGAGATGACCTGCTCGATAGCCTTGAGAATGCCGTCATGGGCCGCACGGTAGCGCTCATCGCCATTGCCCAGGAAGTCCAGCATCAAGGCACCGGACCAGATCATCGCAATCGGGTTGGCGATGTTCTGTCCATAGATATCCGGCGCTGAGCCATGGACCGGTTCGAACAGCGAAGGAAAGCGCCGCTCCGGATCGAGGTTGGCCGAGGGGGCGATGCCGATAGTACCGGCGCAGGCCGGTCCCAGGTCGGACAGAATGTCGCCGAACAGATTCGACGCCACCACCACATCGAAACGATCTGGTTGCAGCACGAAGCGCGCACAGAGAATGTCGATGTGTTGCTTGTCCCAAGTGACGTCCGGGTACTTCGCGGCCATTGTCGCCGTGCGCTCATCCCAGTAGGGCATGCTGATGGAAATGCCGTTGGACTTGGTGGCCGCGGTCAGACGTTTGCGCGGCCGGGTCTGGGCCAGATCGAAGGCGAATTTGAGAATCCGGTCCACGCCGCGCCGAGTGAACACCGACTCCTGCAGCACGAACTCATGCTCGGTGCCTTCGAACATCTTGCCGCCGACCGACGAATACTCGCCCTCGGTGTTCTCGCGGATCACCACGAAATCGATGTCCCCGGCTTCGCGCCCGGCCAGCGGACACGGCACACCGGGAAACAGCCGTACCGGACGGATGTTCACGTATTGGTCGAATTCACGGCGGAACTTCAGCAGCGAACCCCACAGGGAAATGTGATCCGGCACTTTGTCCGGCCAGCCCACGGCGCCAAAGTAAATCGCGTCGAAGCCCTTGAGTTGTTCGAACCAGTCAGCGGGCATCATCTGCCCGTGTTCCAGGTAGTAATCGCAATGAGCCCAGTCGAGCATCTCGATGCTCAAATCCAGCTGCCATTTCTTCGCGGCCTGCTCCAGTACCCGCAGCCCTTCAGGCAAGACTTCCTTGCCGATACCATCGCCGGCAATCGCGGCGATTCTAAATGGTTTACTCATCAATCGTGGCTCCTCAATGTCCTGTTCAAACGGTGACCGGATCACAGCCCACCGATGTGGAAGGCTTTGACTTCAAGGTATTCATCCAGGCCGTACTTGCTGCCTTCACGGCCCAGGCCCGATTGTTTGATACCGCCGAATGGGGCGACTTCCATGGAAATGAGCCCGGTGTTGAGGCCGATCATGCCGAACTCCAGCGCCTCGCCGAACCGCCATGAACGGCGCAAGTCCTGGGTGAAGAAATAGGCGCCCAAGCCATAAGGCGTGGCATTGGCCAGGGCCAGCGCTTCTTCTTCACTGGTAAAGCGCATCAGCGGTGCAACTGGGCCGAAGGTTTCTTCGTTGGCCAGCAACATCCCGGCATGGGCCTCGCCGAGCACCGTTGGCTGGACGAACTGGCTGTCGCCCTCAGGGATACCGCCACAAAGCAGACGAGCTCCCTGACTCAAAGCATCGTCGATATGCCGGGCAACCTTGCTCACCGCCGCTGCATTGATCAGTGGGCCGATGGTGGAATCTGCGTCCAGGCCATTGCCGACCTTGAGTTTGCCCACCTCCTCCACCAAGCGCTGGGCGAAGCGCTCGTAAATCCCATCCTGCACCAGGATCCGGTTGGCGCAAACGCAGGTCTGGCCAGCGTTGCGGAACTTGCTGAGCATGATGCCGGCCACTGCCTGTTCCAGATCAGCGT
>RCUN01000925.1_pt1 | contig 11675 bp, 13 predicted proteins | sample 2166181 | NCBI WGS metagenome assembly RCUN01 (sample SAMN09932603, study PRJNA488358) | compost metagenome | feature: garden; material: soil; isolation source: compost soil in crotononitrile-enriched culture | place: Germany: Experimental Botanical Garden Goettingen | collected 2016-01-27 | reverse complement strand
GTGTATTTGCGGTTCGGGGTAGGGTGCTTCCTGCGGCTCAGCATGCGGTCATTCTGCATGCGGAGATGGAAGATGGCACCATCATCACCGGGGAATCGAAGATTCCTGAGGCCGGCGGGAAGATCAAACGGATCTTCCTTGAGCCGGAAGAGGTTGAGCCACTTCCTGAAGCGGTGGAGGCCATTCTTGAAGCCGATGCTATTCTAATCGGTCCGGGCAGTCTGTATACCAGTATTATTCCAAACCTGCTCGTTCCCAAGCTGGCTGAAGCCATTCTGGCCAATAATGAGGCAATCAAGATCTTTGTCTGCAACGTCATGACCCAGCCCGGGGAGACGGACGGCTATGCCGTCAGTGACCATCTTGAGGCTGTATATGAACATGTAGGGCATCATTTATTCGATTATGTCATTGTTAATGATGGCGAGATTCCTACGCAAGTGCAGGATTTCTATGCCGAGAAAGGGGCCAAACCCGTTAAGGTCGACTGGGATGTCGTAACGGGCCGAGGCTACAAAATGATCGCGGACACCTTAGTGCTGTTCCGCAGATATTTGCGCCATGATGCTGACAAGCTCAGCCATCATATTTACCAACTGGTGCAAAACTGGAGTATAAGAAAGAGGTGAGTCCCTTGTCCTTTGCGGCACAAACCAAAAAAGAACTGACCATGATCGAAGCCGAGCCTTGCTGCGAGCAGGCCGAATTATCCGCGTTAATCCGGATGAACGGTTCCGTCTCGGTGTCGAACAAAAAAGTTATTTTGGATATTTCCACCGAAAACGCCGCGATAGCAAGACGGATTTATTCTTTGATCAAAAAATATTTCGACGTCCATACGGAGCTGCTCGTGCGTAAGAAGATGCGTCTGAAGAAGAATAACGTATACATCGTGCGGATTCCCACACATGTACAAGAGATTCTGAATAAGCTTAAGATCGTATCCGAAGGGTTCATTTTCACGCCGGGGATTAATCCGGATCTGACCCGGAAAAACTGTTGTAAGCGGGCTTACCTTAGAGGGGCCTTTATGGCTGGAGGGTCGGTGAACAATCCCGAAGGTTCTTCCTACCACCTGGAGATTGCCTCCATGTATGAGGAACACTGTCAGGCACTGGTGGATCTGGCCAACCAGTTTCACCTGAATGCACGCTGTATTGAACGCAAGAAGGGCTTCATTTTCTATATCAAAGAAGGCGAGAAGATTATCGAACTCCTGAGCATAATCGGGGCACACCAGGCCTTGTTCAAGTTCGAGGATGTACGGATTATGCGCGATATGCGCAATTCCGTTAATCGAATCGTCAATTGCGAAACGGCGAATCTCAATAAAACTATAGGCGCAGCCATCCGGCAGATTGATAATATCAAGCTGCTTCAGAGAGAAGTCGGCTTGGAGTCGCTGCCGGATAAGCTGAGGGAAGTGGCCGAGATCCGACTGGCCCATCCGGATATGAACCTGAAGGAAGTCGGCGAGATGCTTAAAGGCACGGTCAGCAAGTCAGGCGTGAATCATCGTCTGCGCAAAATTGACGAGCTTGCCGAAAAAATTCGGGGTGTCTGAACCGGTACACCTAGTGTGAGACCTAGCGCCTATGGTATACTGATTAAAATATATTTCCACAATGGAATGAACCTGAGAGCTAAGGTTCGGAATCTAGTTCAATCCAAAATCAAAAATGTGCAGAAATCTGCATGTTGATTATGTATAGGGGGTAAGGATTCATGGTCAAACATCCGGTAACCGTCCGTTTGAAAACGGGTCTTCACGCCAGACCTGCAGCGCTTTTTGTACAAGAAGCGAATAAATACTCGTCTGAATTGTTCGTGGAGAAGGATGACAAGAAAGTTAACGCGAAGAGCATCATGGGAATCATGAGCCTTGCCATCAGCACTGGAACGGAGATTTATATCAGCGCCGAGGGTGCGGATGCCGAGCAGGCTGCAAACGCTTTAGTCAGTCTGGTTAGCAAGGAAGAGCTTGAGAACCAATAATTTGTCTTAAGGACAAGCATTGTGAGAGAGGGTGTCTGCCTGTGTAGGCGGATCGCCTTCTCTTTTTTGCATAGGAGAAAATATATTTCAGATTGTCCGCCCCCTTCTGCAACCTTAGGAACCCCGGTTCCGTTTAGTAGTTAAATTTACCAATTTATATGGAATGAACTAAAGATCAAAAAAACTATTGGAGGCGGGTTAAACATGAAAATTTGGGTCAAATCACTAGGTTCGGTACTTATCGCAGGAACACTGCTTGCTGGAGGGACTGCTGCAGGTGGTCTGCTAACCGAGGCTCCGCATGCCTATGCGGACGAAACCGTGCAGCGTAATGTGATTAATGTGGTTGGAAACGGGGAGATCTCGATCAAGCCGGATATTGCCTATCTAACGATTGGTGTGGAAGCCCAAGCGGCGACAGCGCAGGAAGCCCAGAAGGCTACAGCGGCCCAAATTACCAAGTTGACTAACCTTCTGAAGAATACCTGGAAGATTGATGCGGCAGACATCCAGACTGCCAGCTTCTATGTCCAGCCTAACTACACTTACAACGACAAAGAAGGACAGAAGCTCAAGGGCTATAATGCATCCCACGCCCTGCAGGTTAAATACCGCCAGCTAGATAAGGTTGGTCAATTGCTCGATGACGCTTCCAAGAACGGGGCTAACCGCATTGACAATGTACGGTTCACCGTAGAGAACCCGGATCAATTTCAAGAGCAAGTGATCAACAAAGCGCTTGCGAACGCGGAGCTGAAGGCTGGAATTATCGCCAAGGGTGTGAAACGTCAAATTGGTATTGTTCTTAGTGTCAGCCAAGGGGGCGTGACTAGTGCGCCTGTATTTGAACAGAACTACCTGGCTATGGATAAATCGGCAGCGAGTGAATCGGCTGGAAGCTCGGTAGAGCCTGGTGAGATTAAAGTGACTACATCGCTGAGCGTACAATACGAGCTTAAGTAGAATATAACAAGACAAGCGCCTTTCTCCAGAGTTTGGAGAAGGGCGTTATTTTGTCACAGATCATGCCTATTCCGGCTTAAAGCCCTACAAAGTTGTTGTACTAGGTGGTAAAACAAGGTATATTGAATATGCAAAAAATGATTGAGTCATAAGAGCCGTCCCTTGGGATATGGCTTTTTTTTCAGATTGTAGAAGCTAAGACGGTTGAATATACATAAACACTGATGATGATCTAGGAGTTGATGCACATGATTGAGCTAGTAGAAGTCCAGAAGAATTTTGCCGGACAGGTGGTTGTGCATCCGCTGAACCTAACGATTAAGGAAGGTGAATTCCTGACCTTACTCGGGCCCAGCGGCTGCGGGAAGACGACGATTCTGCGTATGATTGCAGGTTTTGAACAGCCTACTGAGGGGCGAATTGTTCTGGATGGTGCAGATTTGACCGCACTTCCGCCGAACCGCCGGGATCTCAATCTCGTATTCCAGCATTATGCGCTGTTCCCTCATATGACCGTGGAAGACAACATTGCCTTTGGTCTGAAAATGAAAAAGCTGCCGCAGGCCGAGATCAAGCAGCGGATTGAAGAAGCGGTAGCGATGACTCAGCTTACTCCGCTGATTAAGCGTTATCCGCACCAGCTGTCAGGGGGTCAGCAGCAGCGGGTTGCCATAGCGCGTGCGATTGCGAACAAGCCCAAGGTGCTCCTGCTGGATGAACCGCTGGGGGCTCTTGATCTTCAGCTGCGCAAGAATCTTCAATCCGAGCTGAAGCAGCTCCAGCGCAGTCTTGGCATTACCTTCGTATACGTCACACACGATCAGGAAGAAGCGATGATGCTCTCCGACCGGATCGTCATTATGAATAATGGGCAAGTAGAACAGATCGGAACTCCAAGGGAGATTTATGCAACTCCTGCTACCTTGTTTGCCGCAACATTCGTGGGAGAGAACAACATATTCTCTCAAGATGGGCGGCTGTTCGCCGTTCGTCCGGAGAAGTTAAAGGCAACCCGGGATGCAGGTACAGCGAAGCGGACAGGGGTTGTTCAGGATGTGCTGTATCTGGGCAGCATTCATAAGATAGTTGTCCAGCTGGATAATGATCCGATGACAGTAACCATTGCGCTGGACTTTACGGACGAGCGTCCTTGGGAGATCGGTGAAAGACTTGGGGTGGATTGGGGTCCTCAGGACGAGGTGAATATCGGGGCATGAAGAAGTCAGGGTTCACTTTAATTCCTGTAATACTGTGGTTAAGTCTCTTTCTGGTTATTCCCATGCTTATTGTGGTCGGCATTTCCTTTATGCAGCGTGATACGGATGGCAATCTAATCTACACCTTCTCCTTAGACGCCTACAAGATATTCTTCGATTCGCTGTATCTCGGAATTTATTGGGACACGATTGTGTTATCCGTGGCTACCACTGCCATTTGCCTGCTGCTCAGTTATCCGCTGGCTTATTATATCGCCAGGTCGGGGCCGAGAAGGCAGACGTGGGGACTTGCGCTCATCACAATCCCCTTCTGGATTAATTTCCTGATTCGTACTTATGCCTGGGTACTCCTGCTGCGGACGCAGGGTGTGGTTAACAGCTTATTTATGAATCTCGGGTGGATTTCGGAACCCATGCAGATGCTGTATACCAAAGGAGCCGTTCTTCTGGGTATGGTCTATACCTTCATTCCTTTTATGGTACTGCCTATTTATGTAGCTATTGAACAAATGGACCGGAGATTGCTGGAGGCAGCCAGTGACCTGGGTGCATCACCTTGGCGTTCCTTCTGGCATATTACCCTGCCGCAGACCAAGTCAGGAATAACTACAGGTGCGGTGCTGGTCTATGTCTCTACAACAGGGATGTTTGTCGTGACCGATATTCTGGGCGGTGCCAAGTCATCCATGATCAGCAATATTATTCAGACCCAGTTCCTTGGGGCCCGTAATTGGCCGTTTGGTGCTGCATTATCCGTCATTTTTGTTATAACTTCATTAATCCTAATAGCTCTCTTTAATAAGGCTATGACCTCCAGATATGAGACAGTGAAGGAGGGACGGGTATGAGAACCAAGCGGAGCCCATGGCTTGGGCTGCACTCCTTACTGATGATCATCTTCATCTATGTGCCTATCCTGTTCATTATTCTTTTCTCCTTTAATGATTCCCGTTTGTCTGCAGAATGGCGGGGGTTCACGCTGGACTGGTACGTATCGCTATTCGATAACGACCATGTTATGGATGCTCTGGAGAACAGCTTGATTGTGGCCATCATATCTACAATTGCGGCTACGCTGCTTGGGACATTGGCAGCCATTGCTGTCCGGAAAGTAACCCGGAGGCTGAAGCTGAGCATGAACGGGCTGATGTATTTACCGATCGTGATTCCAGATATCATTATGGGTCTGTCCCTTCTTGTGCTGTTCAGGCTGCTTGACGTCGATACAGGCAAGACAACCATTATTATTGCCCATATTACTTTCAGTATGTCCTATGTATATGTTGTTGTATCATCGCGGCTCGCGGGAATGGGCAAGCAGCTGGAAGAAGCGGCGCAGGATCTTGGAGCAAGCTCCTGGCAGACTTTCCGTCACGTGACTCTGCCTCAGATTACACCCGGTATTATCTCCGGTGCATTGATCGCCTTTACGATGTCGCTGGATGATTTCATGGTCAGCTTCTTCGTATCGGGGCCAAGCTCAACGACGCTGCCTATTTATATATATGGACAGGTTAAGAGAGGTATTTCCCCGGAAATTAACGCGCTATGTACGATTTTAATTTTGGTAAGTGTAACACTGATCTTCCTCGCCCAGTATATGCTGAACAGAGGCAAGGGACAGAAGAAGCAGAAGATGCTGCCATTCTAAATGAATTTTGAAGTGAACCAGAGAGGAGACCTATGAATTGAATAAAAAGTTGAAGCTGGTAACTCTGCTCCTGACAGCGATGCTTGTCGCTTTATCACTGTCTGGCTGCGGTTCCAAGAAAGAAACGCTTAACATCTACAGCTGGGCCGATAACTTCGACCCGCAGGTGCTCAAAGATTTCGAAGACAAATATAATGTGAAGATTAACTATGATAATTTCGCCAATAATGAAGACCTGCTGGCTAAGATTAAGGCAGGCGGGGGCGGATATGATCTGATTCAGCCGTCGGATTACATGGTGGCGACCATGATTAAGGAGAACCTCCTTGCACCGCTCAATATGGCGAGTATCCCCAATTTCGCGAACCTTAACGAGACGCTGAAGAACCCGCCCTTTGATCCGGGTAACAAGTATTCGATCGCCTATATGTCCGGGGTTACCGGTATTGCTTACAACAAGAAGTATGTGAAGGAGCCTATAACCAGCTGGGCCGATCTATGGAACCCGAAATATAAAGGGAAGGTCCTTCTGCTGGATGATAACCGTGAAGTGATCGGAATGTCACTCAAGAAGAACGGGTGGTCTAACAGTTCAACAGACGGAGCACAGATTAAGACAGCAGTAGATGACCTGAAGAAGCTGCTGCCAAGCGTGCTTGCCTTCGATACCGATACCATCAAGCAGAAGATGATTCAAGAAGAAGGCTGGATTGGGACCATGTGGTCAGGCGACGCTTCCTTTGTAGCGAAGGAGAATAAGGATATCGCTTATGTGGTTCCTAAGGAAGGCGGCACCATCTTCGCCGATAACTATGCGATTCCCAAAGACTCCAAAAATCAGGAGCTGGCTGAGAAGTTCATCAACTATATGATGGACCCGAAAGTCAGTGCGAAGAACTACGAGTCCATTGGCTATAGTGATCCGAACACGAAGGCCATGGAGTTCCACAGCCAGGAGTACCGGAATGACAAAATGATCAACCTGTCCGAGGATGAAATGAAGCGGACGGAATGGCTGAAGGATGTAGGAGATACCCTTCAGGTGTATGACCGTTACTGGACAGAGCTTAAGAGCGGCCGTGAATAGAGGGGAAGAAGCGATTAACAGCATCATTGATGATGCGGACAGATGATTTTGCGGGATGTCTTCCTGCAGATCCATGGGCAATGATAGTTGGTCCAGGGTATATTTTTTGCACATAAAGAAACTTCGCTTTATTTAGAATTGGTTGGTGGTACTTCCATTCTAACCAGGCGAGGTTTCTTTTTGCTTTTAAAATTTGAAGGTTAAACCAAAACGGAGCAGGTCGAATGATTCTGGAGAAGCGCCAGCGGCCGCCTTTGTTCGGGGATTCCCACCTTAACAAGTTCCATTCAAGGAATCCCCGGACAACAGTGGGCGAAAAAACATTCGAATGCGCAGTGAATCGTGTACCTTATGGAACAGCCCCTATTTGTGATATCCGCGAATGTTACCGAAGGACATCTCCCCGTTGCCCGCTAAGACCCGGATACATAAGATGAAGCATATCTATGGGAGGGGATTCGGATGAGCTATATATATACGGCGATAGGGGATTCCTTGACGACGGGATTTGGGGCTTTGCCGGGAAACGGCTTTGTTCCGGTCTACCGGAGAATGGCGGAAGATCGGCTCAGATCACCGATTTACCTACACAATCTGGGTGTCAATGGCCTCGATTCCGAAGGGCTTGAACAGCGGCTGCGATACCACTCTATATACCGGCAGTCGCTTAGGGAAGCGGATATGATTACGTTGTCGATCGGGGGGAATGACCTGATCCACGCGGCCAAAGAGATTCGGAGGAATCCAGCTCAGGAATCACAAATCCTGAATCAGTCACTGGCTGAATGTAAGAATAACTTTGGAAGTATTGTGCGTACGATCTACGACATCAAGGAAAGCAGCCGGAGCCCTTATATTCTGAGAGTAGTGGGTCTCTACAATCCCTATCCTCAGGTGAGGGAAGCGAACTCGTGGGTGAGTTCATTTAACCGTTATGCGGTCCAATATTCGAACCGGGTGTATGGATTCGCTGATATCTTTCCGGCTTTTGCCGATCATGGTCGTGAACTGCTCTCTATCGATCAAGTCCATCCGAATGGGAGGGGCTACAGGATAATGGCAGAGCAGCTGAACAGGCTGGGATATGGCTCCCTATAAATGGAGATGAGAATCCGCAAATTGTAAGGCATCCGATACCTGAACAAGGTGGAAGATGCCTTGCTCTGCTGTATACGTTTAGGAACGTGCTTGAAAAATTACATAGTGTTTAAGGAAATGTTACAGGCTGCGCCGGAAAGAGAAGAAAGTGTAATTTGCTTTGTTACCCTTTGCTCTCCGGGTATATCTATAATTAGAAAAGTATGGTTGACCTGAATTTTCTCAATTTGGAGAGGAGCATTTATATGAATCGTGGTATGAAATGGAGTGCCGGTCTCTTGGCCGGAGCCTTGTTATTAGGAGGAGCTGCCCTCCCTGCTGGAACTGGATATGCGGCTAGTACTGGCGCGGTAGCCAAGAAGGCAGAGGCAACCCAGGTACGTGTAGGTCTGAAATGGAAGGGAGCCTTGTCGGCACAGCAGGGACTACTCAGCGGCGGACGGGTGTATGTACCGGTAACTTTCCTCCGTGATGTAGTAGGACTGGGGCTTTCTTATGATGCGGCTTCGCATATCTACAGCCTGGGAGACGGATACCGGAAATTGAATCTGGCGGTCTCTGAGTACGGGGTAGATCCGAGTGTTAACGGGTACTATCTGAGTGAAGGATATCGCGGTAAATTAATAAAGGGCCATATTTATGTCCCTTATAAATTACTTAATGATTACCTTGGATACCAGTCGAGCTGGGATGCTAAAGCCAAGCAGCTGTCTATAGGCTCGCGTACAGAGAATGCGATCACGATTAAGAATGTTAGCTTTAACAAGACATTTAAGGGCGCTTCAACCAAGCTAATCTATCCTCAGGTCAGCGGCCTGGCTGACGAAGCTGCTCAGAAGTCGATCAACGCTGCGCTCCAAGCATCGATGGACCGTTTCGTTGCCCAAGCGGAAAAGGATCTGAAGGAGCGTTCAGCTCAGGACCGTGAGTATGAGTATGACAGCACCTATGTGGTTACTTTTAACGAGAAGGGTGTTCTAAGCCTGGTTCTGGCTCAAAGTTCTTACACGGGCGGGGCACATGGCTTCACATTAACAGAGGGCCACACCTTCTCGCTGAAAGACGGCAAGGAGCTTGGACTCAGTGATCTGCTCAAAAGTAATCCCGGTTACAAGAAGCAGCTGAATGCTGATCTCACCAAGAAGCTGAAGGCGAATCCGGGATATCTTGGCGGGTTCAAAGGTCTAACTTCAGATCGTAATTTCTATTTGAAGCCGAACACCCTAACGGTCTACTTCCAGCCGTATGAATATACTGCCTATGCTGCAGGCACGATTGAATACGACTACGGATTTAATGAACTGCTGCCTAAGGGAGCGAGTCCATTTAAATAATCAAGTTGGTAAGGATAAGTCCCACTATATAAGAGGTGGGGCTTTTTTCGTTATACGCATTCTTTATCTTCGGTAGTTCAGGGGATTGCTTTATAGTGAGAGAGGGGGGAGAGGATGAGACATCCGATTGGCTTCGAGACAGAATCATTAATATTAAGAGAGTTCACACATGAGGATCACAGAAATTTGTATACACTGACGAGGCAAAAGGAAATTACCGATGGTTCTGCCGGACTGGGACATGTCAGAGGAAGGACTGACCGGCTTTCTTGAGTTTGTGACCTCATCTTATGACAATTTCAATGAGGATGATGTTCGGATTCTCTTGGCTATGCAGCATCGGGAAGATGCTCGTCTGATTGGCTGGTGCGGAGTATTTCCGAATGATCTTCTGCTGGAAAGCGACCGGGAAATCGCCTACGCCATATCCAAGGATTACCGGAACAAAGGTTACACAACAGAGGCAGTGAAAGGGATGGTGGACTATGTGTTTGGACGTTCCTCACTGCAGGAGATTGTGGCTATTGTGAAGCCGTTCAATGTATCTTCTAAAAGAGTGATAGAGAAGGCGGGATTTACTCATAGAAGACTAACCACACTCACCGATCAATGTGAGTATGATTATTTCTCAGTAGAGAAGGCTTGATCTGACCAATAGGTCCTCATTGGAGAGAAATAAGTACCTGGTATTCAAAAATCCCCAGTTTCGCTATATAGCGAAACTGGGGATTGCTTAATTCAAATCTTATACACCTTGAGGACCGGTCTTCTCGATAACCTTATCGACAATACCGTAATCCTTGGCTTCAGCAGCGGTCATAAAGTAGTCGCGGTCAGTATCTTTCTCGATACGTTCCAGCGGCTGTCCTGTGCGTTCTGCCAGGATTTTGTTCAGGGAATCACGCATCTTCAGAATACGGCGGGCGCGGATTTCAATATCCGTTGCTTGACCTTCAGCTCCACCAAGCGGTTGGTGGATCATGATTTCACTGTTAGGCAGCGCAAAGCGTTTGCCTTTCTCTCCCGCATTCAGCAAGAATGCACCCATCGAAGCCGCCATACCTACACAGATGGTAGATACATCGGATTTGATAAATTGCATGGTATCATAAATGGCCATACCGGCAGTAATCGATCCGCCTGGGCTGTTGATGTATAAATGAATATCTTTACCCGGGTCTTCGGCATCAAGGAACAGCATCTGCGCAATAATGGAGTTGGCAACCACATCATTAACCTGCGTACCGAGGAAAATAATACGGTCTTTAAGAAGTCTCGAGTAGATGTCATAAGCACGCTCACCGCGATTGCTTTGTTCGACAACCATAGGGATATAACTCATTAGAAAACCCTCCTTAAATGTTTGTTGTAACACGATAATCAGAAACATGATTTCCGTCCCTTACATCATTGACCACAATCTCGAAGTCAAATCAGGGGAAGACCAGCCATCTTGACTTATGTAAGAAAGGTGTCCAGGGAAACGTTTCTTATTATGAATGAACTAAAGAGAACAGCCTAAGTAGAAAAGCAGCATACCGCTGTTAGTTCTATCCATAATAACCACATCATAAACAATTTCAAACATAAAGTCAAAGAAAGTCAAACTAATTATAAAAAAAAGGCCCACTTTAGAGTGGCTTTGGTTAAAGCTATATATAGGTGCTTGTAATTATGGCGCGCCCGCGAGGAATTGAACCTCGATCTCAGGCTTCGGAGGCCTACGTCATATCCATTGGACCACGGGCGCAAAATCAGAGTAGCAAAAATGATTATATGTTATCCCATGTTAAATTGCAAGCTTAACTTAAGATAACAAATGCTTTCTATAATAGACCTTAAACGGGTGAGATGATAATTATTCAGGGCTTTCAATAAAGAGCAAACAGATTTCTGTATAAAGAGGTCAAGCCTAGCAAATTATACGTTCGTCAGACTTGCAACCTGCGGTAGAATTAGGTAGAATGTAAGTGGGACTTAAAAAGTTAACCCGGGACGTTTTAAGGCCAACAAAGTTTGATGAAGATGAGATAGATGAAAGCCAAGCAGGAGTGAAAGCATGCGAAACATATTGGAAATCCAAAAGCAGCTTCTGCCTGATCTCATGGATATTCTCAAGAAAAGATACACCATTCTTCATCAGATCAAGCTTGCTGGAGTGATTGGTCGCCGAACATTGGCCGCATCTTTGGATATGACCGAACGCGTGCTGCGCGCTGAGACAGACCTTTTGAAAGCACAAGGGCTGATTGAAATCGAGAATATGGGTATGACAATCAGTGAAGCAGGCATCCACCTGCTTGAGCTTTTGGAGCCACTCGTCAAAGAGC